>Ga0302157_10008041_pt1 | contig 10466 bp, 6 predicted proteins | sample I_Bog_N3_3_FD_193502 | JGI IMG/M metagenome (GOLD analysis project Ga0302157, IMG submission 193502) | Peat permafrost microbial communities from Stordalen Mire near Abisko, Sweden - I_Bog_N3_3 | ecosystem: Environmental > Terrestrial > Soil > Wetlands > Peat | place: Sweden: Abisko, Stordalen...
CCGCAAAAAACCACTATGTCCGATCCGATTCGCTTTTATTTCCGCGGCACGACCCAGCAAGTTGAACATCAGCCCACGACCCGCACCGTTTTGCAGCATTTACGGGAGGACCTGCATTGCACCGGCACCAAAGAAGGTTGCGCCGAGGGGGATTGCGGTGCCTGCACGGTGGTCATCGGTGAGCTGCGTGACGATGCGTTGGAACTGAAGACGGTCAATGCTTGCATCCAGTTGCTGCCAACCCTGGACGGTAAGGCCTTGTTCACGGTGGAAGACTTGAAACAGGCCGACGGCTGCCTGCATCCGGCCCAGCAAGCGATGGTGGAGTGCCATGGTTCGCAATGCGGTTTTTGCACGCCCGGTTTCGTGATGTCGCTATGGGGCCTGTATCTCAAACATGACAGCGACGGCGTCGCACCCAGCGCGCGTGACATTGATGATGCCTTGTCGGGCAATCTATGCCGCTGTACTGGTTATCGGCCCATTATTGAGGCTGCCAGACGTATGGGCGAACTGCCTGCAGTCAGTTTCGCGCGCGCGCCGGTGATTGGCGCTTTGCGCGCTTTGCAACGTGAACATCCGCTACGCGTGACGCACGCCGGGCAAACGTTCCATGCGCCGCGCACGCTGGCGCAACTGGCGGCCTTGCGCGCCGAACTGCCAGTTGCGAGGATTCTGTCCGGCTCGACCGACGTCGGCCTGTGGGTGACCAAACAGATGCGCGCGCTGGGCGACATCATTTATATCGGCCAGGTGGCGGAGCTCAAACAGATCAGCGACGCCGACGGCTGGCTGGAAATCGGTGCCGGCGTGACGCTGGAACAAGCCTATGCCGCCGCCCATGCGCACTATCGGCAAGAATTATCTGAACTCTGGCAGCGCTTTGCTTCGCTGCCGGTGCGCAACGCCGGCACGCTAGGCGGCAACCTTGCCAACGGCTCGCCCATCGGCGACTCGATGCCTTGGCTTATTGCGCTGGGTGCGCAGATCGTGCTCTATGGCGTCAATGGCCAACGCAGCATGGCACTGGAAGATTTTTACATCGCCTACCAGAAGTCAGCGTTGCAAGCCGATGAAGTGGTGCAGGCGGTGCGCATCCCCTTGCCCGCCACGGCGCAACGGGTGTGGCGCACCTATAAGCTGTCCAAGCGCTTCGATCAGGACATCTCGGCCGTCTGCGCGGCATTTGCCTTCAAGCTCGACGCCGGCAAGGTGATCGATGCCCGCATCGCCTTCGGTGGCATGGCTGCTACCCCGAAACGGGCGGCACTGGCTGAAGCCGCCTTGAACGGTCACGACTGGAATGAGGCCAATGTCAAGGCCGCCATGCTGGCGCTGGCGCAGGATTACGCACCGTTGTCAGATATGCGCGCTTCGTCAAACTATCGGATGAAAACGGCGCAGAATCTACTCTATCGCTACTGGCTGGAAACCCGTGCCGATGCGCCGCTGGCTGTCAGCTCCCTGCGCGCCTTTGCCTATGGCAAAAATGCCGTGCAGTAAGGAAACGATGATGAACAAACAAACCGAACAATTCATGTCTGCCCCTACCTCAGCGCCCAACTGGAGCGAAGTCGGCAAACCGCATCCGCACGAATCGGCGCTGCTGCATGTCTGCGGCGAAGCCACCTATACCGATGACATCGTCGAGCTGCAAGGCACCTTGCATGCGGCGCTTGGTTTGTCGCAAAAGGCCCATGCCAGAGTACGCTCGCTGGACCTGTCCAAGGTCAGCAGCGCCCCCGGCGTAGTGGCGGTGTATACCGCTGACGACATTCCCGGCGTCAATGAATGCGGCGCCATCATCCATGACGATCCGGTGCTCGCCGATGGCCTGGTGCAGTATGTCGGCCAACCGATGTTCATCGTAGTCGCCGCCAGCCACGATGAGGCTCGCCGCGCTGCGCGTCTGGCCGTGGTTGATTATGAAGAGCTGCCGGCAATTCTGACGCCCCGCGCCGCCCATGCTGCGCAATCCTATGTGTTGCCGCCCATGCATCTGGCGCGTGGCGACGCTGCGGCTGCGTTGATGCAGGCGCCGCACAAGCTTCAAGGTCAACTCGACGTCGGCGGTCAGGAACAGTTTTACCTGGAAGGTCAGATTTCCTACGCGATCCCCAAGGAGGGGGGCGCCATGCATGTGCATTGCTCGACCCAGCACCCTAGCGAAATGCAGCATCATGTCTCCCACGTGCTCAATCTGGCGGCGCACGATGTGCTGGTGGAATGTCGGCGCATGGGCGGCGGCTTCGGCGGCAAGGAATCACAATCGGCCTTGTGGGCTTGCGCGGCGGCAGTCGCGGCGGCGCACTTGCGCCGCCCGGTCAAGCTGCGTGCCGATCGCGATGACGATATGCTGGTCACCGGCAAACGTCATTGCTTTGCCTACGATTACGAAATCGGTTATGACGATAGCGGCCGCATTCTGGCCGCGCGCCTTGAGATGGTCGCACGCGCCGGCTTCTCGGCCGATCTGTCGGGGCCAGTCGCGACCCGCGCGGTGTGCCATTTCGACAATGCCTATTATTTGTCGGACGTCGACATTCATGCCATGTGCGGCAAGACCAACACCCAGTCCAACACTGCCTTCCGTGGTTTCGGCGGCCCCCAGGGCGCGATTGCCATTGAATACATCCTCGACGATATCGCCCGTCATCTGGGCAAGGACGCGCTGGAAGTGCGCCGCGTCAATTTCTACGGCGCCAGTGACGAAGAAGGCCCGGCGGCGCGCAATGTCACCCATTACGGCCAGAAGGTCGAAGACAACGTGATTGTGGCGCTGGTCGATGAACTTGAGCACAGCAGCGACTATCAACAGCGTCGCCAGGAGATCAATGCCTTCAACGCCGCCAATCCCATCCTCAAAAGAGGATTGGCGCTGACGCCGGTGAAGTTCGGCATTTCCTTCAATGTGCCGCATCTGAACCAGGCCGGTGCGCTGGTGCATGTCTATACCGACGGTTCGGTACTGGTCAATCACGGCGGCACCGAAATGGGCCAGGGTCTCAATACCAAGGTGGCACAAGTGGTGGCCAATGCGCTTGGACTGGCGCTGGACAAGGTGCGCTGCAGTGCCACCGACACCAGCAAGATTGCCAACACCTCGGCCACCGCCGCATCGACTGGCAGCGACCTCAACGGCAAGGCGGCGCAAGACGCGGCGTTGCAAATTCGCAAGCGGCTGGCGCAAGTGGCGGCCAAACGCTTCCAGGTGGAGGCGACTGAAGTGCGCTTTGCCGATGGCATTGTCAGTGGCGGCGAACAGTCGCTGCCATTTACTGAACTGGTGATGCAGGCTTACCTGCAACGGGTCCAGCTCTGGTCTGATGGTTTTTATTCGACCCCGCGCGTGCATTGGGATGCCAAGAGCATGACCGGCCATCCCTTCTTTTACTTCGCCTATGGCGCCGCGGTGGCTGAAGTGGTGGTCGATACGCTCACCGGCGAATGGCGTCTGCTGCGTGCCGATGCCTTATATGACGCTGGCGATAGCCTCAATCCGGCCATCGATATCGGTCAGATTGAAGGCGGCTTCATCCAGGGCATGGGCTGGTTGACTACCGAAGAATTATGGTGGAACAAGGATGGCAAGCTGATGACGCATGCGCCGTCAACCTACAAGATCCCAGCGGTGTCAGATTGCCCTGCCGATTTCCGCGTCAGTCTGTTCAAGAACAGTAATGTGGCCGATAGCATCCACCGTTCCAAAGCGGTCGGCGAGCCACCTTTACTATTGCCGTTTTCAGTATTTTTCGCGCTGCGTGATGCGGTCTCGGCGGTGGCCGGACATCGCGTCAATCCGCCGCTACGCGCACCGGCAACCAGCGAAGCCATCCTCGACGCGATCGAGGCGGTGCAAGCTGCTGCCGCGCCATAAGCGCCGTCGCCGAGGACATTCATGATCAACTGGCTCGCCGCCCTGATGAACTTGCAACGCAGCGCCACTCCGGCGGTGCTGGTGACGGTCGCCTCCATCCAGGGCTCAACCCCGCGCGAAGCCGGTGCGCGCATGGTGTTTACCGATACCGAACAGTTCGACACGATCGGCGGCGGCCATCTGGAATGGCGAGCCGCTCACATTGCACGCAGCATGCTGGCAAATCCAGCTAATCTGCTGGCAGGACAACGCAAGCTAGAACGCATTGCGCTCGGGCCTAGTCTGGGGCAATGCTGCGGCGGCGTTGTATTACTGGCTTTTGAACGAGTCGATAGCACGTGTGATCAGGATGTGGGCACCGTGCTAGATGGACTGCAACAGCACTGGCGCGAAGGTATCGATGTCTGGCGCGCCGTGACACTGGATGCGCCCGCACCGGTCATGCTGATCGAAGCCGATGGCAGCAGCACTGCGCCCGATGCAGCCGAGTTGGCCATCGATACCGTGCTGGCGACGTGCACCGATACCCACATTGCCAGCGACCGCCATGGCCGCCGCTGGTTGCTGGATCGCTGCCGTGCGCATCAGCCGCAGGTGGTGCTGTTCGGTGCCGGTCATGTGGGAACTGCGATCGTGCAGGCACTGACGGCGCTGCCGTGCCGCATCATCTGGGTCGATGAGCGCGAAGACATGTTCCCCGCCAATCTGCCGGCCCAGGTCAGTATCGAAGCAACCGATGTCCCCAACGCAGTAGTCGATCTGGCCGAGCCGGGGGCCTATTTCCTGGTGATGACGCACAGCCACGCGCTTGACCAGCAACTTTCCGAACGCATCCTGCGGCGAGCCGACATCGGCTGGTTCGGTCTGATCGGTTCGCGCACCAAACGCCAGCAATTCGAGCATCGCCTGCAGGAGCACGGCATCACGCAGGAGCAACTCAACCGCATGACCTGCCCGATCGGCATCCCCGGTATTTATGGCAAGGAGCCCGCCAGCATCGCCATTGCAGTCGTAGCGCAGCTATTGCAACTATGGGAATTGCGCACCCGCGAGACGGACCGACGTGCAGGCGCGAGCCTGCTCACACAGGTTCTGGACGGCCGCCACTGATCGTGTCGGACCGTCACCAGAACTGTCTTCTCCGCCTACACGTTTATCAGGACCGCACCACCATGACTTCATCCGTACAAGCCTATCGCGCCAGTTTGCTCCATTTCCGCAACGACCCGGCCTGCGACGAACATGCCACGCAATGGCACAGCGATGGCCTGCTGATCGTCGCTGACGGCGCCATCGTCGCCGCCGGCGACTATAGTCAACTGGCCGCATCGCTGCCGGCCGACTGTATCCCCGTTGACTATCGCGGCAACATCATCTGTCCAGGCTTCATCGACACCCACGCCCATTACCCGCAAACCGACATCATCGGTTCGCCGGCGTCGGGCTTGCTGCCTTGGCTCGAGACCTACACATTCCCGGCCGAGCGACGTTTTGAAGATGGCGTCCATGCCGGCGAAGTGGCTGATTTCTTTCTGGCCGAATTGCTGCGCAACGGCACCACCACGGCGGCGGTCTATTGCACCGTGCATCCGCAATCGGTGGATGCTTTTTTTGCCCGCAGCCATGCGCTGAACCTGCGCATGGTGGCAGGCAAATGTCTGATGGACCGCAATGCTCCTGAATTTCTGCGCGATACCGCCGAGCGCGGAGCGCGTGAGAGTGAGGAACTGATCAAACGCTGGCATAACAAGGGCCGTCAGCATTACGCCATCACAGTGCGCTTTGCGCCGACGTCCACGCCAGCACAGCTCAAGCTGGCCGGCGAACTCGCCGCGCAGTATCCCGATACCTTTATTCAAACGCATGTGGCCGAAAATATCGACGAGGTCAACTGGGTCAAGGACTTGTTTCCCGACAGCCGTAGTTATCTGGACGTGTATGACCAATACGGCCTGATGCGCGCACGGGCGCTGTATGCGCACTGCATCTGGCTCGATGACGCCGACCGTACGCGCATGGTAGCGACGCAGTCGGTCGCCACCGTTTGTCCGACCTCCAACCTGTTCCTGGGCAGTGGCCTATTCGATTTTGCCCGCGCCGATCAGTTGCACATGCCCTTTGCACTAGCCACCGACGTCGGCGGCGGCACCAGTTTCTCAATGCTGCAGACCATGAACGAAACCTACAAGGTGGGCCGCATGGGCGGCACTCATCTGGCGGCGCAACGGCTGTTCTATCTGGCCACCTTGGGCGGCGCCCGCGCACTGCAGCTGGAAGGTACGATCGGGAATTTTTCGGCCGGCTGTGAAGCCGATTTCATTGTGCTCGACCCCAAGGCCACGCCCTTGCTGGCGCGCCGCAGCGCCACCACTGCCAGTCTGGAAGAGCAACTGTTCGCGCTCGCCATTCTCGCCGATGACCGCGCCATCGCAGCGACATATTCAGCCGGGGCTTGCGTGCATCGACGATCAGTGTGAGCCGGTCTTGCAGGCTTGATTGCTGCCTGATTGAATTTGCGCAGTGTTGATATATTGCGAATTTTCACCTGCGTAATTTTCTTTAAATGCGCAGCGTGGCCGATTCCTTCGTCCAGGCGGGCGGCTCGCGGTAAAATGCGCAAATGCCAACCCCTTTTCTGCTGGACAACGATGCCGCCAGGCATCGCGAGTATTGAATGATCAAACACCCAAAAAACACCATGGAAGCCGATGCTGGTGCCATCAGCACTAGCGCTGCCGAGAAACACACCCCGATGATGCAGCAGTATCTGCGCATCAAAGCCGAATACCCAAGCACGCTGGTGTTCTACCGCATGGGCGACTTCTATGAGCTGTTCTTCGACGATGCCGAAAAAGCCTCGCGCCTGATGGGCATCACCCTGACCCAGCGCGGCAGCTCCAATGGCACGCCAATCAAGATGGCCGGCATTCCGTTTCATTCGGCCGATCAGTATCTGGTCAAGCTGATCAAGCTCGGTGAATCGGTCGCCATCTGCGAACAGATCGGTGACCCGGCTACCAGCAAAGGACCGGTAGAACGCAAAGTGGTGCGCGTGATCACGCCGGGTACTCTGACCGATGCCGATCTGCTGCCGGAGAAATCCGACCGACCGCTGCTGGCGCTGTACGTAGCTGCCGCCAAGCAACGCAAGATCACGGTTGGCTTGGCTTGGTTGTCGATGGCCAGCGGCGCGCTCAAGATGATGGAATTCAGTACCGAAGCCAGCCTGCTGGAGACTCGGCTGAAACAGGAACTGGAACGTATCTCCCCGGCCGAGACGCTCATCGGTGACAGCCAGGAGCAAAGCTATGGCCACCTTCTGAGCGGCAAGGCCACGACAGTGCCCGACTGGCATTTTGACCAGGCCAGCGGCAACAAAGCCTTGCTCGATCAACTCGCCGTGGCCACCCTCAACGGCTTCGGCGCAGAAGACATGAGCGCCGCCATCGGCGCTGGCGGCGCCTTGTTGCGTTATGCGCAGACCACGCAGGGCAAGGGCTTGCAGCATGTACGTGCGCTCACGGTCGAATCAGAAAATGAATTCATCGGCCTCGATGCCGCCACCCGTCGCAATCTGGAGCTGACCGAAACCATCCGCGCCCAGGACGCCTCGGCGCAGGCACCGACGCTGTTTTCCCTGCTCGACCATTGCCGTACCGCGATGGGTTCGCGGTTGTTGCGGCACTGGCTGCACCATGCCCGGCGCGACCAGCACATTGCCCGCGGCCGTCACGCCGCCGTCAATGCACTTATGCGCACCGATGCCTGCTCGGGCTTGTCGACTACGCTGGCGGCAGTGCCGGACATCGAACGCATCACCACGCGCATCGCACTGCTATCGGCGCGTCCGCGCGACCTGGCCGGGCTGCGTGGCGGTCTGCAACAGTTGGGCTCGTTGCGCGCCTACGTCGCCATGTGCAGCCGCGACGCCGATGCGCCTTTGCTGCTGGCCTTGCATGAGGCACTGGCAACGCCGACAGAATGTTTGGATTTGCTAGAGCGCGCCATCATGCTGGAGCCGGCTGCGATGGTACGCGACGGCGGTGTGATGGCACGCGGCTATGACGCCGATCTGGACGAGTTGCGCGGCCTGTCGGAAAACGCCGGTCAGTTCCTGATCGATCTGGAAACACGCGAACGCGCGCGCACCGGCATTGCCAATCTGCGCGTCGAATACAACAAGGTGCACGGTTTTTACATCGAAGTCACGCACGGCCAGACCGACAAGGTGCCGGACGACTACCGTCGCCGCCAGACCCTGAAAAATGCCGAGCGTTATATCACGCCAGAACTCAAAGCTTTTGAAGACAAAGCCTTGTCAGCCCAGGAACGCGCATTGTCACGCGAAAAATTCCTGTATGAACAGTTGCTGCAGGCGCTGGCGCCGCATATCGTCACGCTGCAGGAAATTGCGCACGCGCTGGCCCAGCTCGACACCTTGGTGGCGCTGGCCGATCATGCCGCGCGCAACAACTGGTGCGCACCGCTGCTGGTGAGCGAACCGACCATCCAGATCGAGCAAGGCCGTCATCCGGTGGTGGAAAATCAGATCGAACGCTTCATCGCCAACGATTGCGGCTTCAACGCTGAGCGTAAGCTGCTGTTGATCACCGGCCCCAATATGGGTGGTAAATCGACTTTCATGCGCCAGGTTGCACTGATCACTCTGTTAGCTTATGTGGGCAGTTTCGTGCCGGCCACCAGCGCCGTGATCGGTCCAATCGACCGCATTTTCACCCGCATCGGTGCCGCCGACGATCTGGCCGGCGGCCGCTCCACCTTCATGGTGGAAATGACCGAGTCGGCCGCCATCCTCAACAACGCCAGCGAAAACTCGCTGGTGCTCATGGATGAAGTCGGTCGTGGCACCTCTACCTTCGACGGTCTGGCGCTGGCCTGGGCGATTGCCAAACACCTCATCGAGGTGACCCGCAGTTTTACCCTGTTTGCCACCCATTACTTCGAGCTGACGCAGCTGCCAGAGCTGCACGCTAGCGCGTCCAACGTGCATTTGTCGGCAGTGGAACACAAGGACAGCATCGTCTTCTTGCATGCGGTACAGGCTGGCCCGGCTTCGCAAAGTTATGGTCTGCAGGTGGCGCAGCTGGCAGGCGTACCGGCCCCGGTCATTCGCGCTGCGCGCAAGCATCTGGCATTGCTGGAGTCGCAATCGGTGCAGACGACGCCACAGTTTGATCTGTTCAATGCGCCGCTGCGAGATGAGTCGGAGCCGACCGTCGTGGCTCCGCTCGATGCGGCCGCTCAGGAATTGGTCGACGCATTGGCCGACATCGATCCGGACGCGCTGACCCCGCGCGAGGCACTTGATGCCCTGTATCGATTAAAAACCTTAGGCCGTCACGCATGAAGCCGGGCATGATCCGTATCCTGCCCGGTGCTGCCACGCTGGCGCTGCTGTTACTGGGCACGCTCTTGTCGCCGCCGGCGGCCATGGCGCAGGATAGCTTCCAGTTCGGCGTCATTGGTCATTCCTTCGGAGCCAATTCTGATGATGCCGTATTGCGCCGTGCACTGACCGACAGCGATGCCGCCAATCTTGCTTTTGTCGTGGTCAACGGCATCAAGTCGAGCCGCGAACCCTGTACCGATGCACTTTATGGAGAACGCCGCGAGTTGCTGGACCAGGCGCAAAACGGCGTCATTGTGTCGCTGGCTGCCAGCGACTGGGTGGGCTGTCGCAACAAGAACGGCACGGTCGCCACCGAACGTCTGAATCGGGTGCGCGACCTGTTTTTTGCCGACGAGTTTTCCTTCGGCGCAACCAAGCTGCCGCTACTGCGGCAATCGATTACGCCTAAATTCAGGTCCTATGCCGAGAACGCGCGCTGGGAATTCGGCGATGTCCTGTTTGCCACCATCAATATACCTGCCGCCAATAACCATTTCCTGCAGGATGGCGGCCGCAACAGTGAATTTGAAGACCGTCTGATTGCCAACAAGGATTGGCTGCAACGGCTGTTTAAGCTGGCCGAGCAAAAAAAACTGGCCGGCATTGTCCTGTTTTGTGATGGCAATCCGCTGGTGCCAGCAAGCCTGCACCCATTCCTGTTACGCACCCAACGCGATGGCTATGCCGAAACGCGTCAGCGCATCATTCAACTGGCCGCAGGCTTTCATGGCAAGATCTTGCTGGTGCATGGCGAAAATCTGAAGGATGAGTCCCCCACTGCAATCACCTGGCACCGCAATGTAGGCAGTCTTGGCGTAACCTCTGGCTGGGTCAGACTGAAGGTGGACAGTCATGCCGCTTCGACATTTACACTGGCCAGTGCAAATAAGGTGGCCGATGCGCCTTGAATCGACCGTTATTGCAGTCGTGATGTAAAAAACGCAGCCGAAGCTGCGTTTTTTTATTGACACAAGCAGAGACGCTTGCCAAGGTCTTAGTGAATTGGATGGCTACGGAAGTGATCGCCTGCTTCGCCTTCATCATCGCCATGATCGTGACCGTGACCATGGTCGTGGTCATGATGGCCGTGCGGACCATGCACATGCTGATGCTGCACTTCTTCTTCTGAAGCCGCGCGCACTTCAGTGACATGCAATTCAAACACCAGGGCGATGCCGG
>Ga0302157_10008042_pt1 | contig 10465 bp, 6 predicted proteins | sample I_Bog_N3_3_FD_193502 | JGI IMG/M metagenome (GOLD analysis project Ga0302157, IMG submission 193502) | Peat permafrost microbial communities from Stordalen Mire near Abisko, Sweden - I_Bog_N3_3 | ecosystem: Environmental > Terrestrial > Soil > Wetlands > Peat | place: Sweden: Abisko, Stordalen...
ACTCCCAGCACAGTTCCATGAAGAGGCGCTGCTGCGGATCCATCAGTTCGGCTTCTCGCGGCGATATTCCGAAGAACGCCGGATCGAACATCTCGACGTCGTCGATGATCCCGCGCGCCTTCACGTAGTTCGGATCGCCGACGAGCGAGGCGGCGAGCGACGGGTCGAGCTCGTCGTCGGCGAAGTGCGTGATGCCGTCGCGTCCTTCGCAGAGCTGGGCCCAGAACGCCTCGACGTCGCGCGCGCCCGGGAAGCGGCCGGCCACGGCAATGATCGCGATGGGATCGTCGTCGACGGCCGGTGTCGCGCCGGCGGGGGCGGGCGCCGTGGCCGGTTTCGCCGCGCCGTCGCCCTTCGCCGCATCGGCCAGCACGCGCGCGAGCGCCTGCGCCGTGGGTTGACGGAAAAACATCGTCGCCGACAGGCCGGCGATGCCGTCGCGCGCGAGGCGCCCGAGCGCCTTCAGCACCTGCAGCGAGTTGCCGCCCAGTTCGAAGAAGTTGTCGAGTCGCCCGGCGCGATCGATGCCCAGCACGTCGGCAAAGATCGCGCAGATTTTCTCCTCCACGCCGTCCTGGGGCGCCTGGAAAGGCGTGACGAGTTCCGGCCGTGCCGGTGCCGGGCGCGGCAGCGCGGCGCGATCGAGCTTGCCGTTGACGGTGATCGGGAAGCGATCGAGCCAGATGCAGGCCGTCGGCAACATGAATTCGGGCAGCGACTTCGCGAGGCTCGTGCGCAGCTCGGCCGCCGACGCGGCGACGGCGCCGGGACGTGCGACCAGGTACGCGGCCAGCGAGGCGTCGCCCGACGCGTCGCGCCAGGCCAGCACGGCGGCAGCCTGGACGGCGGGATGGACCGCCAGCGCGCTCTCGATCTCGCCGAGTTCGATCCGGAAGCCGCGGATCTTCACCTGCTGGTCAGCGCGGCCGATGAACTCGATCTCGCCGCCAGGCAGCGTGCGCACCAGGTCGCCGGTGTCGTAGAGGCGCTCGTGCGCCGCGAACGGGTTGGCGACGAAGCGCTCCGCCGTCAGTTCCGGTCGCTTCAGGTAGCCGCGCGCCAGTCCTCGCCCGCCGACGTACAGTTTGCCGACGGCGCCCGTCGGCAGCAGTTCCATGGCGGGACCCAGGACGAGCACCTGGGTGTCGGTGATCGGCTTGCCGATCGGCACCGATCGCGCGTTGGCCGGCAACGGCCGCGGAATTCGCCAGGTCGTGGCAAAAGTCGTCGATTCGGTCGGCCCGTAGCCGTTGATGAGCGTCACGTCGGGCACGGCGTCCAGCAGGCGCCTGACGTGCGCGACGGAAAGCGCCTCGCCGCCGATCAGGAGCTCGCGCAAACCGCGCAGGTGCCGCGGGTCGTCGTCGACGACGGCATTGAACAGCGCCGCGGTGAGCCAGGCGCTGGTGACCGCCGCTTGCCGGATGGTCGTCGCCAGTCCCGCGGGCGTCGGCAATTCTTCCGGATGCAGCACACAGCAGCCACCGTTCAGGAGCGGGCCCCAGATCTCGAGCGTCGAGGCATCGAAGCCGAGGGGCGCGGCGTGCAGCATGACCGTGTCGGCGGCCAGGTGCACGTATCCGGCGTCCAGCACCAGGCGCAGGATCGCGTCGTGCGGGATCTGGACGCCCTTGGGGGTGCCGGTCGATCCGGAGGTGTACATGACGTAGGCCAGGTCATGCGCGGCAACGCCGTCGACGACGGGCCCGGATGCCTGGGAAGCCGAGGTGGCCGCGGAGTCGAGCACCAGCACCGGAACCGCCTGCCCGAACGCCGTCGCGTGGTCCGGTGCGGCGACGACCAGCACGGCATCGGCGTCGTCCAGCATGAATGCGAGCCGGTCCCGCGGATAGGCCGAGTCGAGCGGCAGATAGCAGGCGCCGGCCTTCAGGATTGCCAGCAAGGCGACGATCGCCGACGACGAACGGTCCAGCGCGACGCCGACCGTCGAGCCGGCGCGCACGCCGCGCGCCTGCAGCGTGGCCGCGAGGCACGTCGAACGCTCGTCCAGTTCGCCGTAGGTGACGCGCTCGTCGAGATGCCTCAGGGCGACGGCGGCGGGATGGAGCGCCGCACGTCGGGCGAACGTCCCATGCACGGTCGCCGCCGGATCGCTGGCTTGCCGCGACGGGCCCGGCAGCAGTCGTGCGCGTTCGTCGTCGCCCAGCAGGTCGATCGATTGCAACGACGCATCGGCACGGACGCACAGGGATTCGGCGACCGCGATGATGCGGCCCAGAAGCAGGCCGGCCAGCGCGGGCGGGATGTCGATGGACATGTCCGCTGCGAGCTCCACAGGGGTGGCCCGAAACACGACCGCGGCCGATGCGGGAACGGGCAGGGCCTGCTCGCGCGTCCACACCCATTCGCCGGCCTGCGCCGTCGCGGCCGCTGCGCCGTTCAACGCCGCCGCGCGACGAGACGCATCGACATCGGCCAGCCAGTCGTGTGCGCTCGCGTCCGGAGCGATCGTTGCATCGAAGAACGTCGCGCATGCGCCGAGTTCGGCGCCGGTCAGCGCGGTCAGTCCGCTCCAGCGGGCCACCAGCAGCATCCACGCGGCGACGAGCGGCGTATCGGCAAGACTGCCTTCGCGCGCGGCCCAGGCCTCGATGGCCGAACGGGTCGACGCGGGCAGCGACAGCGCATGCGGTTCGCGAGCGCGCCCGGCGCCGGGCGCGCTCAACCCGAACAGGCCCGTCAGCACAGGTGCCGGAGCCGGGGACGACCGGGCCGTACCGTCGTGCGGCGACGCACCTTTTCCCAGCGAGGCGGCCATGGCGGTCAGCCGACGCTCGCGGGCCGCGGGTCGCGGCGCAGCGGCGGGTGGTCGTCGACGCAGTGCAGCAGCAAGGCCTTGCAGCGCTTGACGGCGGTCCGGTCGACGTCGATCAGGCGTGGCGTGGTGTGACTCATGTCGGGTGTCCTCCTTCAACGTGAATCCGCGCGGATTCCGTTACACCGGTCCAGTACTGCTCGACTGTGATGTGCTCACCCCGCCTCCGGGCGCAAATCCATCGATGTCGAGACTTCTCTCCGTGCCAGCTCACGCTCTGTTCTGGCGTTCGAGGGCGACTGCATTCAGTCGGACTTCAGGATTGAATGATACGTGGTGTAACCTTTGCGCCGCAATCCGCCCACATGGGGGATCAGACGCTACAAATGCACGTTCTGCGGCCCTGCGAGACGTCATCCGTCGCGACCGCCCGTTCCCATCAGCCGACAAGACCCAAGAAGTGCCCGAAGCTCGCCGCCGACGTTCCTCCATTCCTGCTCCCCCGCCCGCGCCCCGATCGCGCCTCCGTCGTCTGCTTGCCGTCCTCGTCATCGCAGGACTGGTCACCGTCGTCCTCCTCGCCCTCGCCTTCCGCTTCGGCGGCGAATCGATGTGGTGGCTGGAGATCGCGCGCTACGTCCCGTTCCCGGTCTATCTGCTGCCCGCGCTCGCACTGGTCGGTGGCGCCTGGCCGCTGGGCTGGCGCTGGCGGGCCGCCGCCATGCTGGCACCGGCGATCGTCGCAACCGAACTGATGGGCCTGGCCGTCGGCAGCCCCGACGCGGGCAGCGGCCACCTGCGTTTCATGACCTACAACATCAAGGCCTATATCGCCGCGAAGACCCCCGGCGGATTCACCCAGTTGGCGTGGGAGATCGCCAGCCAGGACGCCGACGTCATCGTGATGCAGGACGCCCAGCCCATGTCGACCGAAGGCGAGCTGCCGGCACCGATCCGAGCCGCGCTGAAGGGCCGCCAGACCTACGTGCAGGGCCAGTACATCGTGGCGAGCCGCTATCCGCTGACGCACTGCGGGCCAGGCGACATGTCCTATGCCGGTGCGAGCGACGACTTCGCACACTGCACGCTCACCGTCCGCGGCCGCGACATCGACCTGTTCACCGCGCATTTCGTGTCGCCGCGCGACGGATTGAACGCCGCTCGCGGCAGGAACGCCGGCGGCCTGCGCGAATGGGAGGGCAACTTCTACGACCGGCTGGCCCAGGCCGGCCAGCTGGCCGCCGCCGTGTCCCGGACAACGCGACCAGTGATCGTCGCGGGCGACCTCAACGCCGACGATCGCTCGCCCGTCGTGCGCCGCCTGCTGGCCACTGGCCTGCGCGACGCGTTTTCGAGCGCGGCGATCGGCTATGGCTACACGCTCGGCCACGCCCTGCGTCCAGGCTTCAGCTTCCTGCGGATCGACCACGTGCTCGTCAGCCGCGATATCGGCGTGCGCGACTGTGAGCCCGGCGGCCGTGACGGCTCCGAACATCGACCGGTGCTGGCCGACTTGTGGGTCGATCCATGAGAAATGCCGTGTAAAGCCGCTTGGCGGATCAGTCAGGGACGGCGATCTTGTACAAATAGAAACAAATAGTCGGCATGACACTTGCTGAAGACGGCACACTCGATGAATTCACCGGTCAAGGAGCCCCTCCTCATGTCAAGCGATAGGCTGTTTGGCAACTTCCGACCCCGTCTGAACGTTGCCCCGCTGCTGCTGACGCCAGGATTCGCGGCGATCGGCTACGCGATCGGGGGTGCGCAGACGGCATGGTGGTGCGTCGCGGCTTGGCTGGCGGTGGTTGTCGGAGCCAGCATCTCGTGCGCGGTGCACGCTTTGCGCAGTGCCAACGAAGACACGCTGCACACCGGCCGCCGCGCGTTCGACTACGACGCCAACAACGTCAGACCCTGAATCAGCGCCGCCAGGCCCGCCGCCCCGCCTCATCCTTCGGGATCGCGGCAATCCGTGCCGCAGGCTTTGCCGGAATCCCGCGTCGACCCGCGCCTCCGCGCCGTCCCCACGTCACCAGGCAACTCAGCGCGGTTCGACGCGCTGCAACAGGCACACCGCCCGCGTCTCGATCGCCCTGCCCTCGCCCACCGGCCCCATCTTCTCGGCCGTCTTGGCTTTCACGTTGACCTGGTCGACCCCGATGCTCAAGGCGTCGGCGATCTTCGCGCACATGGCCGCGATGTGCGGCGCCATCTTGGGCGCCTGCGCGACGATCGTCGAGTCGATGTTCACCGGCTCCCAGCCTGCCGCCCGCACGCGCTTGGCCGCCTCGGCCAGCAGCACGATGGAGTTGGCGCCCTTGAAGGCGTCGTCGGTGTCAGGGAAGTGGCGGCCGATGTCGCCCAGGCCGGCGGCGCCGAACAGCGCGTCGGTGATCGCGTGGCACAACGCATCGGCGTCGGAGTGGCCCAGCAGGCCCACGTGATGGGCAATGGTGATGCCGCCGAGGATCAGCGGGCGGCCGGCGTGGAGCTGGTGGGTGTCCCAGCCTTCGCCGATGCGAAACGGAACGCTCATGGCATGGCTTTCGTCGTTTTTTTCAATGACTGCAGCGAGCGACTGCGCAGCAGGCGCTCGGCGAGCGTGAAGTCTTCGGGCCACGTCACCTTGATGTTCTCGAAGTCGCCGCGCACGAGAAGCGGCGCCTGGCCGGCGGCTTCCATCGCGCTGGCCTCGTCGGTGATCGCGAGGTCGCGGCGCGCGAACCCCGCGCGCAACGCGTCACGCAAGGCCCCGATCCGGAACATCTGCGGCGTCTGCGCGGCCCACATCGCGTCGCGCGGCACGGTGGCGCCGATGCGGTCGTGGGCGTCGGCGCGTTTCAAGGTATCGGCCACCGGCATCGCCAGCAGGCCGCCGACCGGGTCATCGCGGCATGCCTCGATCAGGCGGCGGATCGCGTCGGGGCTGATCAGGCAGCGGGCGGCGTCGTGCACCAGCACCCAGTCGCCCTCATGCGCACCGCGCGCGAGCAGGTCATGCAGGCCCGCGGACACCGTCTCCGCGCGCGTCTGCCCGCCCACGTTGGCCGACCAGCACGAGCCCGCAGCCTCGGCATCGCCTTCGGCGGCCAACGCCTCGAACTGCGTGTCGCCGGGCGACAGCACCACCAGCGTGGCGGCCAGCTCCTTCACGCGCGCGAGCGCCTCCAGCGTCCACAGTACCAGTGCGCGGCCGGCCAACGATTCGTACTGCTTGGGGCCGGCGGCGCCCGAACGCGTGCCGAAGCCCGCGCAGGGCACGAGCGCGAAGAAACGTTGGCGGGATGATGAGGAAGCGACGGAATCACCTCGCTGAGGGCTTGTCATGGGGTCTGATTCTAGAATCGATGCATCCCGGACTCCGCCTCGATGGGGAATCCAAGCTCGAATCACGAGCCTAACGCCTTGCCGGCGCCTCGGTCGCCCCTGTCTTCGGGTGCCCACCGACGCGTCCAAGGCGTGTCCTCATTTCTACGGTCGCCATGCAACTGCCTTCGCTCGTTCCCGGACAACGCTACACGCTGCCCCGCCCGCCCGGCGCAGCCGACGCGTTGCTGATCGCCCACCTGGCATCCGCGCGCGCCGCGCAAGGGCAGTTGACGCTGGTGGTCTGCGCCGAGCCGGCCGACAGCCAGCGCCTGGCCGACGAGCTGCCGTTCTTCGCGCCGCATTTGCGCATCGCCGTGTTCCCTGACTGGGAGACGCTGCCCTACGACCAGTTCTCGCCGCACCAGGACCTGGTCTCCGAGCGCCTGGCCACGCTGTGGCGCCTGTACCGCAAGAGCCAGGGCCTGGGCAGCGCCAACACGGGCGCGCCGGTCGTGGCCGCCAAGGGCAAGGCGGCGCCGGATCCGACGAAGAGCGTCAACGCGAACAAGGAAGACGACGAAGGCGTCGACGTCGTGATCCTGCCCGCCAGCACCGCGCTGACCCGGCTCGCGCCACCGTCGTTCCTGGCGGCCACCACCTTCAACTTCAAGCAGAAGTCGCGCCTCGACGAGGCCGCGCTGCGCTCGCAGCTGACGCTGGCCGGCTACTCGCACGTCAGCTCGGTGGTGTCGCCGGGCGAGTACGCGGTGCGCGGCGGCCTGATCGACCTGTTCCCGATGGGCTCCAATGTGCCCTTTCGCGTGGACCTGTTCGACAACGAGGTCGACTCGATCCGCACGTTCGATCCCGACACGCAGCGCAGCCTCTACCCGGTGCCGCAGGTTCGGTTGCTGCCCGGGCGCGAGTTCGCGCTGGACGAGGCCTCGCGCAAGGCATTCCGCGTGCGCTGGCGCGAGCGCATCGAGGGCGATCCGACCAAGGCCCGGCTGTACAAGGACATGGGCAACGGCATCGCCGGCGGCGGCATCGAGTACTACCTGCCGCTGTTCTTCGACGAGACCGCGACGATCTTCGACTACCTGCCGGCCTCGGCCACGCTGGTGCTGCACGGCGCGGTCGACGACGCGCTGCAACGCTTCTGGGCCGACACGCGCGAGCGCCATCGCTTCCTGAAGGCCGACCCGGACCGGCCGATCCTGCCGCCCGAAGACATCTTCATGAAGAGCGAGCAGTTCTTCGATGCGACGCGCGCCTACGCGGCGCTGTCGCTGCGTCCGCCCGGCGCACCGGCCGTTGCGGTCGAAGGCGGGGCCGCCGACGAGAAGGCATCAGGCACCGTCGCTTGGGCACGGCCTCTTCCCGACGTCAGCGTCGAGCGCGGCGCCACCGCCCCGATGGCGCGCCTGCAGCGCCACATCGCCGCCACGCCCTACCGCGTCCTGCTGGTGGCCGACAGCGAAGGCCGGCGCGAGACGCTGCTGGACATGCTGCGCGACCACGCGATCGAGCCAATCAGCGTCGGCACGCTGGCCGAGTTCGAGGCCAGCGACGAGAAGGTGGCGATCACCGCGGCACCGATCAGCGAGGGCTTCTTCTGGTTCGAGCCGGACGCCAACGACAAGAGCGGCGCGCGCACGATCCAGTTCATCACCGAGAACGAGCTGTTCGCCACCGGCACCACGCCGCGGCGGCGCCGCCGCGGCCAGGAGCAGGTCAGCAGCGTCGATGCGCTGATCAAGGACCTGTCCGAGCTGAAACTGGGCGACCCGGTCGTGCACGCCGCGCACGGCATCGGCCGCTACATGGGGCTGATCAACATCGATCTCGGTGAAGGCCCGAGCGAGTTCCTGCACCTCGAATACGCCGACAAGGCCACGCTGTACGTGCCCGTCGCCCAGCTCGCGCTGATCAGCCGCTACACCGGCGTGTCGGCCGAAGAGGCGCCGCTGCACAAGCTGGGCTCGGGCCAGTGGGACAAGGCGCGCCGCAAGGCCGCCGAACAGGTGCGCGACGCCGCCGCCGAACTGCTGAACCTGTACGCGCGCCGCGCCGCGCGCGACGGCTACTCGCACCGTTTCTCGCCGCACGACTACGAGGCCTTCGCCACCAGCTTCGGCTTCGAGGAGACGCCCGACCAGCGCGCCGCCATCCATGCGGTGATCCAGGACCTGGTGAGCCCGAAGCCGATGGACCGGCTCGTGTGCGGCGACGTCGGCTTCGGCAAGACCGAGGTCGCGCTGCGCGCGATGTTCGTCGCAGTCCATGGCGGCAAGCAGGTCGCGCTGCTGGCGCCCACCACGCTGCTGGCAGAGCAGCACTTCCAGACCATCAGCAGCCGCTTCGGCCAGTGGCCGGTGAAGGTGGCCGAGATGTCGCGCTTTCGCACGACCAAGGAGGTCAACGCGGCAATGGCCGGACTCGAGGACGGCACCATCGACATCGTCGTGGGCACCCACAAGCTGCTGTCGGGCGACGTCAAGTTCAAGCGCCTGGGCCTGTTGATCGTCGACGAGGAGCACCGCTTCGGCGTGCGCCACAAGGAGGCGATGAAGGCGTTGCGCGCCGAGGTGGACGTGCTCACGCTCACCGCCACGCCGATCCCGCGCACGCTGGGCATGGCGCTGGAAGGCCTGCGCGACCTGTCGGTGATCGCCACCGCGCCGCAGCGCCGTCTCGCGATCAAGACCTTCGTGCGCAGCGAGAGCCTGGGCACGATCCGCGAGGCCGTGCTGCGCGAGTTGAAGCGTGGCGGCCAGGTCTACTTCCTGCACAACGAGGTGGAGACGATCCGCAACCGGCTCGAGAAGCTGCAGGAGCTGATCCCCGAGGCGCGCATCGCGATCGCCCACGGCCAGATGCCCGAGCGCGAGCTGGAGAGCGTGATGCGCGACTTCGTCGCCCAGCGCATCAACGTGCTGCTGTGCTCCACCATCATCGAGACCGGCATCGACGTGCCCACCGCCAACACCATCGTCATCAGCCGCGCCGACAAGTTCGGCCTGGCGCAGCTGCACCAGTTGCGCGGCCGCGTCGGCCGTTCGCACCACCAAGCCTACGCGTACCTGATGGTGCCCGACGTCGAGGGCCTCACCAAGCAGGCCGCGCAGCGCCTGGACGCGATCCAGGCGATGGAGGAGCTCGGCTCGGGCTTCTACCTGGCGATGCACGACCTGGAGATCCGCGGCGCCGGCGAGGTACTGGGCGAGCACCAGAGCGGCAACATGATGGAGGTGGGCTTCCAGCTGTACAACGACATGCTGTCCGAGGCCGTGCGCGCGCTGAAGTCCGGCAAGGAGCCCGACCTGCTGTCGCCCACCGGCGCGTTCGGCGGCGGCATCGACATCAAGCTGCACGCCCCCGCCCTGCTGCCCGACGCCTACTGCGGCGACGTGCAGACGCGCCTGTCGCTGTACAAGCGGCTGGCCACGGCCGATCGTCCCGAGACGCTGGACAACCTGCTCGAGGAGATCACCGACCGCTTCGGCAAGCTGCCGGCGCAAGCGCAGACGCTGTTCGACACGCACCGCCTGCGCGTGCTCGCCAGGAGCTACGGCGTGCTGAAGGTGGATGCGAACCCGAAGGTGATGAACATCACGTTCCGTGCCAACCCGCCGATCGACCCGATGCGCATCATCGAGCTGGTGCAGAAGAACAAGAGCGTCAAGCTGGCCGGCAACGACCGCCTGCGCATCGACCGCGAGATCGCCGAGCCGCACGACCGCGCGCAGTTCGTGCGGGATCTGCTGCGGTCGTTGGGGCCGCCGAAGGCGCAGGAGGCCTGACAACGCACTCGACGATCCCCGTCGGTCGGAGTGCGCGCGCGCGCCCCGCCGTTTCCAGGAACAGCCTGGACGCACCGTGACTTCCCGATCGATCCCCGAGGCGGCGCAGAGACGCCCTCTGCTGCTGGCCGCCGTGCTCTTCATCTCCTACCAGTGCGTCGGCATGTCCCTGCCCGTCGCGCCGGTCTTCCTCACCGGCCGGCTGGGACTGACCAAGGCCTGGGCCGGACTCGGCGTCGGTATCGCCTTCCTCGCCACCATCGTCACCCGCGGCCACGCGGGGAGCCTGTCCGACCGCCGACGGGCCAAGGTCGCGGTTGCGCGCGGGTTGGGCTTCTACATCGCCGGAGCGTTGACCTCGCTGGCGTTGGTCGGCGCCGCGATCTACGGCGCATTGGCCGTCGGCGGCCCGATCGGCCTGCTGTTGCTGGACCGACTCGGCTTCGCCGGCACGACGGCCATCGGCGCGTTGCTGCCCTGCCTTGGCCTGCTGGCGATCTGGCGCAGCGCCGGCGTGGCCGCGCATCCCGGTGCCACGCGCCCGTCGTTCCTGAGCGTGATCGGCAGCATCCGG
>Ga0302157_10008050_pt1 | contig 10456 bp, 10 predicted proteins | sample I_Bog_N3_3_FD_193502 | JGI IMG/M metagenome (GOLD analysis project Ga0302157, IMG submission 193502) | Peat permafrost microbial communities from Stordalen Mire near Abisko, Sweden - I_Bog_N3_3 | ecosystem: Environmental > Terrestrial > Soil > Wetlands > Peat | place: Sweden: Abisko, Stordalen...
GAGCTTGTTGGCCTGCAGCGGATTGCCCGACAGCCAGTGGTCGAACGGGTCCTTGATGGCCTGCTCGACGATGCGCTGGGCTTCGGCGGTGGCCAGACGGTCCTTGGTCTGGCCCTGAAATTCCGGCTCGCGCACGAACACGCTGAGCATCACCGCCGCACCCACCATGACGTCTTCGGAAACGATGGTGGCGGCGCGCTTGCCCTGGCCGACGCGTTCGGCGTGATCCTTCAGGCCGCGCAGCAGCGCGCTGCGCATGCCCGACTCGTGGGTGCCGCCGTCCTGCGTCGGCACGGTGTTGCAATAGGAAGACAGGAAGCCGTCGGCGTCGGCGGTCCAGGCCACCGCCCATTCGCAGGCGCCGTGGGCGCCGACGCGTCCGGATTTCCCGGAGAAGATGTCGGGGTGCACCAGGGTGTCGGCGTGGATCGCAGCTGCCAGATAATCCTTCAGGCCGCCGGGGAAGTGGAAACTGTCCTCGGCCGGCACATCCTCCAAGCCCTTGAGCAGCGACGGATCGCAGCGCCAGCGGATCTCGACGCCGCCGAACAGATAGGCCTTGGAACGCGCCATCTTGAACAGGCGCTGCGGCTTGAAGGTGGCCTTGGCGCCGAAAATGTCGGTGTCGGGCTTGAAGCGGATGCGGGTGCCACGGCGGTTGTTGATCTTGCCGAGGTCTTCCAGTTTGCCCTTCGGATGGCCGCGCTCGAACGTCATGCGGTAGAGCTGCTGGCTGCGGGCGACCTCGACCTCGAGCCGTGAGGACAGCGCGTTGACCACGGAGATGCCGACGCCGTGCAGGCCGCCCGAGGTCTCGTACACCTTGGAGTCGAATTTGCCGCCTGAATGCAGCGTGCACATGATGACTTCGAGCGCCGATTTTTTCGGGAATTTCGGATGCGGATCGACCGGAATGCCGCGACCGTTGTCGGTGACCGTCAGGAAGCCGTCGGCGTCCAGTTCCACTTCGATGAAGGTGGCGTGGCCCGCCAGCGCCTCGTCCATCGAGTTGTCTATGACTTCGGCGAACAGATGATGCAGCGCCTTTTCATCGGTGCCGCCGATGTACATGCCGGGCCGGCGCCGCACCGGCTCGAGGCCTTCCAGCACCTCGATGTCGGCCGCCGTGTAACCGGCTTCGGCGCTCAAGGCGCGGGGAGCTGCCTTCGGCGCGGCGCGCGCCTTCGGCTCATCGGCCCCGAAAAGGTCATTGGATGGTTTATTTTTTGCAGCTGATTTCAATGGTTTAGGCATGTCATTTCATGTGTTGCCTGCGGCGGGGCGCAGCGAATCGGTTTCCCTGACTATGCCACGGATGGGCTCAAAAAGTGACGGCCGGCCGCATCCCCTGAGATAGCCGACAACGGAACTCGCCGGCCTCGGCCCGACCGTGGAAAGGCAATCCTGTTGCGAGCGGTCCCTTGCTTTCATGCAAAGGTTGCGTGAAGTTCCACTCGGGCTTGGGGGAACATTCAATGATCAGACTGCTTTTGGCGGCGGCCGTAGCGCTGCCATGTGTCGGCTGCGCGTCGGTGACGCGGGGGACGACGGAGAACATTTCCATTGCGACGACGCCATCAGGCGCAACGGCTGAAATATCGGGTCTCGAAATTCCAACGGCATGCGTCACGCCCTGCGTCGTCCAGGCCAAGCGAAATGCTGACATCACGGTCAGCATCAACAAGGAGGGGTACGAACCCCAGATTATTCCGCTCACCAAGGAAGTTCCCGGCAGCGGGGCGGCGGGATTTGCCGGCAATCTTCTGGCCGGAGGGTTCATCGGTATGGGCGTGGATGCCGCCACCGGCGCCGCGCAGGATCACAAGCCCAATCCGGTGATCGTCACCCTGCAGCCGATTGCGCCGCCACCGTCGCGACCAGCCGGGCCTCGGCCGCCCAAACGGCCGCCGCCGACGCCGCAAAGCTAGAGTCCGCTCGACGGTCACCCTCGCAAAGTCGCGGCCCCGAAGCTCACGTGGCGTCTCCGCCTTTGTGACTTGATGTTGCGGAACCGGCTGGCTTAGCTGTCATTCGGCATCGAATCCGTACAGAGGTTCACGGCCGAAGACACGGGCCGCGGCCGGAAAAGGGCGTTTTGGAATGGAAGAATTTGCGCGCGCGCTGGCCGACTTCGTGCGCGACCATCAGGCCTGGGCCGCACCGATCGTGCTGCTGCTGGCGTTCGGAGAATCGCTTGCATTCATCTCGCTGCTGATTCCGGCCTGGGGCGCGCTGGTGGCGATCGGCGCGCTGATCGGCGCCAGCGGCATCAGCTTCTGGCCGGTCTGGATCGCCGGCGGCATCGGCGCAGCCCTCGGCGACTGGGTCTCCTACTGGTTCGGCTTCCGCTACAAGGAGCAGGTCGCCCAGATGTGGCCGCTGTCCCGCTACCCCGAAATCCTGCCGCGCGGCGAGGCCTTCGTGAAGCGCTGGGGGGTGCCCAGCATCTTCATCGGCCGTTTCTTCGGACCGCTGCGCGCCTCGGTGCCGCTCGCGGCCGGGATTTTCGAAATGCCGTATTGGAGCTTTCAGGTCGCCAATTTCGTTTCCGCGCTGGTCTGGTCGGCAGCGCTGCTGCTGTTCGGCGACGTGATCGCACAGACCGCCGAATGGCTGTGGCGCACGGTTTGAAATCACATCGGCCGGGTCGCGCCGGGGCTGGAACGCTGGTAGAACTGGCGGCGAAATAAGCCCAAGAGACCTCACAAGAAACCTCAGGGGAGCACGAACCATGGAACTGACACGCCGCCGCGCACTCACCGCCGCCGCCGGAATCGCCGCCGCGCCGCTGTTGTCGCCGAGGGCTGCCCGCGCGGCAGCGCCGGTGGCCGACAAGCAGGCGCCCGGCTTCTATCGCTACAATGTCGGCGACATCCAGGTCACCGTGGTTTCCGACGGCCGCTTCAGCTTCCCGCTGGAGGATGCCCTGATCCCCAATGCCAAAAAGGAAGAGGTCAACGCCGCGCTCGAGCAGGCTTTTCTGCCGCGCGACATGTTCACGATCTACTTCGCGCCGCTGGTGATCAACACCGGCGGCAAGCTGGTCGTGATCGATACCGGCAACGGAGCGGTCGCCAAGGTCAACAGCAAGGGAGCCAACGGCCAGTTCGCCGACAACATGGTGGCGGCCGGCTTCGACCCCAAGGCGGTCGACGTGGTGGTGATTTCGCATTTCCACACCGACCATGTGAACGGCCTGCTGGCGGCCGACGGCACGCCGGCTTTTCCGAACGCCGAAGTGCTGGTGCCCGCGGCCGAGTGGAAGTTCTGGATGGACGATGGCGAAATGAGCCGCGCGCCGGCTGGCCGCATGCAGGGCCTGTTCAAGAACAACCGCAACATCTTCGACGCCGGACTGAAGAAGAAGGTGACGCCCTATGAATGGGGCAAGGAGGTCGCGCCGGGACTGCTGGCGGTGGAGAGCATCGGCCACACGCCGGGCCACACTTCCTACGTGCTGTCGTCCGGCACGGGAAAGGTGTTCATCCAGTCCGACGTCACCAACAATCCGAATCCGTTCGCCACTCATCCGGGCTGGCACGGCTTCTTCGACCAGATGCCGGACGTGGCGGAAGCGACCCGCCGGCGGGTATACGAAATGGTGGTGGCCGAAAAGCTGATGGTGCAGGGGTTCCATTATCCGTTCCCCGGGCTCGGCCATGTCGAGAAGGATGGTAGCGGATACCGGGTGATCCCGGCGCCGTGGAATCCGACGATCTAGTCGGCCGATTCATTCAGATTGATGGGTATAGGTGCTTGAGTTTGATGCGAGCATTTCTGGTCGTGAATTGCCAGTCTGCTTTGGTGCGGCTTGTGTTTCGGTCGTGCTGCCATGCGGCGATTTCGTCGATAAGGGTTTGTTTGTCGGGAATACGGCGATCCAAGCACTGTTTGGTTAGAACGCCGAGTTCGGACTCGGCCAGATTAAGCCAGCTCCCATGTTTTGGAGTGTAGTGCCATTCGAAGCGTTCGACCAGGCGCCTTGCTTCGGGTGCCGGAAAGGCTTGATAGAGTGAAGCCTTGCTGTGGACGCTGAGATTGTCTTGGACCAGCACGATGGTCCTGGCGCGGGCAAAGTGAACGTCGGCCAAATCTTTCAGGACCTGAGCATAATCGACGGCGGCATGACGATCTGTCACCTCGATATGGCGCCACCCTTCCAACGGAGCAAACATCATGAACAGATTGGCGGTGCCTTTGCGCTCGTACTCGTAATCGAAGCGGGCCGGGCGACCCACTTTCATCAGGATCGGCATGCGCGTTTCGGCCGTGAGTTGCTTCGAGGTCTCGTCCAGGCATACCAGCGGATGATCGGGATCGTGTGGCCGCGTGTAGACGGCCAGCACGTCTTCCATCGCGGCTACGAACGCGCCGTTCGCCTTAGGCGGGATAACCCAGCACTGCCGGCGATGGGGCTGGAGGATGTTTTTTTAAGCGCGCGCCCGATCGTTGAGTCGCTGGCGCGATCGACGATGCCGAGTTCCACGACCTTGTTCTCCAGCAACCGAAGGGTCCAGCGAACGCGTCCTTTGGGCGGCTTGGAACAGGCCAGGGCAATCAGCTTGGCTTCCTTCTCGCCGTCAAAAATTCGTGCAACCGCTGGCGTCGCCCGTTGCTTGCGGCTCAACACTGCCTCGAAGCCTTCCTCAGCTAGCTGCTTCCGCACCCGATAAACCATCGAAACGCTGGTGTCCAAAGCCTTGATGATCCGGCTGTCACTCCAGCCTTCACCGCCGTCCCCGACGTCAGCCTTCAACAATATTCTCGCCTTCAGCAGCCGCTGGGCGGGGCTCTTGCCCTTCCGTATCAACACTTCGAGCTGCTCGCGTTCCTCACCGCTCAGCCGTACAACATACTTCTTTACCGAGATCTCCTTGGTAGCCATGATTATCTCCGTGCCTCGCGTCGCGACGGAATCGAATCACAAAAAACATGTCCTTTCAACTTAATTGAAGCGAGCGACTAGGCGGGGACGACGAACAGCGGTCGAACGTTTCATCACGGCATCGCAAACCGCAGCGTCCTGCCGCCGCTCGACATGTCGACGGCGGCAAAGCCGGTCGCCGCAAAACCGCGGGTGCCGCAGTCGCCCTGTTCGTTGATCTCGAATTTGCTCTCGCGGGTGCAAAGCTCCCTGGCGCCGCCCCAGTTCAGCGGCTTGTCCTTGAACCTGATGGTGCGGTTGTCGGCATCGACGGCTTCGGCGAAACTGAAAACCTGCTTCGGCTGCCCGGTGACGTCGGGATGCAGGCATTTGCCGGGATCGATCCGGTACCAGCCGCGGCTGGTCACGGTCTTGCCGTCGTCGGTCGCGACCGCGGCCATCACCTTGTGCGGGGTGTCGTTGCACCAGGTCAGTCCGGTGGGGGATGGCGCCTGCACCGCGGCGATCATCATCGTGAAGAAATTCGGCGCCTGCGCGATATCGAGCGGCATGCCGCGGCTTTTCAGGAACGCCGCCAATGCGGCCTGCGTCTTCGGACCGTCGACGCCGTCGATCGGCGCCGCGTCGTAGCCGGCGATCACCAGCAGCCGCTGAATGCCGGCGAGCCTTGCCTGCTCGTCGTCATATTCGCTGTCTTCGGCGAGATAGGCCACCAGATTGCCGTCGTCGGTCGCGGTCGGGTTGATCTGGGTGAAGGGCGCGGGGGTCTGGCCGGCGCGGCACTGGCGGGCGGCGGCAATGACGAAATTGTCGGGCGCGATGCACAGCGTGTCGCCGCCGTTCTGGGGGAGCGGCGAGGAACCATAGAGGCCGAGCGAGCGCGCGTTGAGCAGGATGCGGTCGGCCGTCAGCGTTCCCTGCACCACCACGCGGCACGCCGCGGGATCGATCCGGAACCAGCCGCGCGTCGCGGCGGCGGCCCTGTCGTCGATGCCGATCGCGACCTCGACCACATAGCTCATGCGGTTGCACAGTTTCAGATCGGCATAGGCCGGCTCGGCCGAGGCGAGCAGGCAGGCGATGGCGGCGGGAAGCGCGAACAGGACAGCTTTCAAGGTGAATAAAAGATATCGCATTGTTCTCAGTTCGTCATGCCCGGGCTTGACCCGGGCATCCACGTCTTTCTTCCAACCCGCTGGCCAGTCGTGGATGGCCGGGCATAGGCTAGCGGAAGCGACGCCGTCCTTCGGACGCCTATGCCCGGCCATGACGGCTGGGGAGGGGTTGGCAGTTATCATCATCACTTGTGGATCAGCGTACCCGTGCCCTGGTTGGTGAACAGTTCGAGCAACACGGCATGCGGCGTCTTGCCGTCGATGATGACGACGCCCTGCACGCCCTGCTCGAGCGCGTAGATGCAGGTCTCGACCTTGGGGATCATGCCGCCGGAAATGGTGCCGTCGGCGATCAGCTTGCGCGCGTCCTTCACCGACAATTCCGGGATCAGCTTCTTGGACTTGTCGAGCACGCCGGGAACGTCGGTCAGCAGCAACAGCCGTTTTGCCTTCAGCGCGCCGGCAACCGCGCCGGCGAAGGTGTCGGCGTTGACGTTGAAGGTCTGGCCGCTCTTCGAGGTCGCCAGCGGCGCCAGCACCGGAATCAGATCATGGCCGATCAGCTGGTTCAACAAGGTCAGGTCGACCTTTTCGGGTTCGCCGACGAAGCCGAGATCGACCACTCTCTCGATATGCGAGTCTGGATCGACCATGGTGCGCGTCGCCTTCGACGCCGTCACCATGTTGCCGTCCTTGCCGCACAGGCCGACCGCCTTGCCGCCGGCCTCGTTGATATAGCTGACCAGCTGCTTGTTGATCGAACCCGCCAGCACCATTTCGACGATCTCGATGGTCGCGGCGTCGGTGATGCGCAGGCCGGCGGCGAATTCGCTGTGGATGCCGAGCCGCTTCAGCATGGTGGCGATCTGCGGCCCGCCGCCATGCACCACCACCGGATTGATGGCGGTCTGTTCCAAAAGCACGATGTCGCGGGCGAACGCCTTGGCGAGATCCTCCGCGCCCATGGCATGGCCGCCATATTTGATGACGATGGTTTCTTCGTCATATTCCTGCATATGCGGCAGCGCCTCGGACAGGATGCGGGCCTGCTCGAGCGGACTGATGTTCGGCACGTCGGTCATGAGGGGAATCTCGTGGTCAGCGGGGTCGGGCGGTTTCTATCTGATTGGCGGGCACGGCGCAAAGTGTGACTGACGATTCCGTAGCCCGGATGGAGCGAAGCGCAATCCGGGGAAACATCCGGCATTTCACATCCCGGATTACGCTTCGCTTCATCCGGGCTACAGATGATCGGCTTTAACCCGCCGCGGCCATGCCGCCGCTACCGCGAGCGCCAGCCAGCTTGCGATCAGAAGCGTGCCCCCGGTCGGCGCGGCAAAGGGAAACAGGCTGTGGCCGGCATATTGCCGCAAGGACAGGTCGGTCGCGAACAGGGCGGCCGCGACGACGAAGCCCCACGCCGCCGAGGTCCCGATGCGGGCGTGGATGACGCCGCGCTCGGCCAGGGCCACGGTCCCGAGCACGGCGCTGGCGTGAAACAGCAGCATCGACGAGGCCGAACCCAGCCGCGCCGCATCCGCCTGATGCGCGGCGGCGGCCGCCAGGATGACGCCGTCGGCGCCCATGATGGCGGCCAGAACGATCAGAATCCGCAGACCCCGAGGTCCCGTCATCGGCCGTGCTCCCTCAGCAGGCGCAGCATCGCGGCGCGCAGTTCCGGCATCCCGGCGCCGCTGCGCGAGGAGGTCACCAGCACTTCCGGAAACGCGGCGGGATGTTTTGCCAGCGCCGCCTTGAGGTCGACGATGCGCTGTTCCAGTTCGGCCGCTTTGACCTGGTCGGCCTTGGTGAGCACGACCTGATAGCTGACCGCCGACTTGTCGAGCGTCTTGAGCACGTCCAGATCGACCTCCTTGAGGCCGTGCCGGGCGTCGATCAGCACATAGACCCGCGCCAGACTGCTGCGGCCCTGCAGGAATTGGTGGATCAGCACGGTCCAGGACGCGACCTTTACCTTCGGGGCGGAGGCGTAGCCATAGCCGGGCATGTCGACCAGCCGGAAGCCGGCATGGTCGGGGCCTTCGAAGAAGATCAGCTCCTGGGTGCGGCCGGGCGTATGCGAGGTCCGCGCCAGCGCGTTGCGGCCGGTCAAAGCGTTGATCAGGCTGGACTTGCCGACATTGGAGCGGCCGGCAAACGCCACCTCGAGGCCCGCCATCGGCGGCAGCGTCTCGATCGACGGCGAGGCCCAGATGAACTGCCAGTCGCCGGCGAACAGTTTTCGCCCGTCCTCGATCAGCTTCGCATCAGGTTCGGTGGTCATGCGAAGACTCCATCACCGTCATGGCCGGGCTTGTCCCGGCCATCCACGTCTTGCTTTTGCGAGCTCCAAAGACGTGGATGCCCGGCACAAGGCCGGGCATGACGCTTGGAGTTACTGGCGTCCTGCAACCAGGCACAGTCCGTCAGGTCTTCGACTCGGCCTTCTTGAGCCCGAACGTCGCCTTGAGATTGTCGAACAGTTCCACCTTCACGCCGTTGCGGCGCATGATGAAGCTCTGCTGCAGCACCGACAGGGTGTTGTTCCAGGCCCAGTAGATCACCAGCCCCGCCGGGAAGCCCGCCAGCATGAAGGTGAAGATCAGCGGCATCCAGGCGAAAATCATCTGCTGGGTCGGATCCGGCGGCGTCGGATTGAGCTTCATCTGGAACCACATCGTGATGCCCATGATGATCGGCCAGACGCCGAGCGCGAGGTAGTGTCCGAACAGCGGCAACTGGGTCGGGTCGAAACTGAACAGCCCGAACAGAGTGAACAGGTTGGTGGGGTCGGGCGCCGACAGGTCCTTGATCCAGCCGAAGAACGGCGCATGCCGCATTTCGATGGTGACGAACAGCACCTTGTAGAGCGAGAAGAACACCGGAATCTGCAAGGCGACGGGAAGACAACCGGCGATCGGGTTGATCTTCTCCTTCTTGTAGATTTCCATCATCTCCTGCTGCTGCTTCACCTTGTCGTCGGGATAGCGTTCCTTCAGCGCGGCCAGTTGCGGCTGCACCGATTTCATCTTCGCCATCGACGCGTAGGACTTGTTGGCGAGCGGGAAGAACAACAGCTTCACCAGCACCGTCACCAGCAGGATGGCGATGCCGAAATTGCCGACCAGGTGAAAGAAGAAGTCCAGCGCCAGGAACATCGGCTTGGTGATGAAATAGAACCAGCCCCAGTCGATCATCAGGTCGAAATGATTGAGCGCGAGCTCCTTGTTGTAGCCGCCGAACCCGCCGAGCGGGAAATTGAGGCCGACCACGTTGGCTTCCTTGGCGCCGGCGAACAGCCGTGCATTGGCGCTGCCGCTGCCGCCGATGGCGATGGTCTGCGGATCCTCCAGATAATCGGCCTGATAGTTCTGCACCGTGCCGACCAGATTGGACGAGTACCGCGCCTGCAGTTGCGCCGACGTATCGGGCAGCAACGCCGAGGCCCAGTATTTGTCGGTGATGCCGAGCCAGCCGTCGGTGACCTTGAAGCTGACCGGCGCCTTGGCGTCGTCGATCTTCTTGTAGGTATATTCCTGCAGGCCCTGGTCGCCGAGATAGCCGATCAGGCCTTCATGCAGGATGTAGTAGCCGGAAACCTTCGGGGCGCCGTGCCGCGAGATCAGCGCGAACGGATAGAGCGTGACCGGCGCAGTGCCGATGTTGCTGACGTCGTCCTTGATGGTGAAAAGGTAACGGTCGTCGATCGAAATGGTGCGCTTGAAGGTCAGGCCGTCGCCGTTGTCGTATTTCAGCGTCACCGGGGTGGTGGGCGTGAGGCTGCCGGTGCCTTCCTGCTGCCACATGGTCGTCTGGTCGGGAATTCGCACCGTCGAGCCCGCGGCGGCGACCCAGCCGAATTCGGCGTAATAGGGGCTTTCGGTTCCCGAAGGCGAATACAGCACGATCGCGGGCGAGGACGGATTGACGGTCTCGCGGAACTGGACCAGCGACAGGTCGTCGATACGCGCGCCCTTCAGCGAAATGCTGCCGATCAGGCGCGGGGTATCGATCTTGACGCGGGGCGCGGCGGCGATGGCGGTTTCGCGGCTGACCACGGCCGCGGTGGAGGTCGGCTGGGCAGGTGCGTTGGCCGATGGCGCGCTGCCGGCCTGCGGTGCGGCCGAGGGCGTCGTGCCGGTTCCGGCCTGGGGAGCGATCTTGGCCAGCTCGCTCTGGGCCTGCTGCGCGGCGCGCTGCTTCTCCATCTGCGGCATGTTGTAGAAATATTGCCAGGCGATCAGCACCAGGCCGGACAGAATGACGGCGAGGATGGTGTTGCGATTATCGTTGATCATTCAAGGTCTCGTCATTCAATGCGGTTTGCGGCTGGCGCAGGAGCCATTATCTCTTGATGTGTTGCAGTGTTTTCTTGACGCGAACCGGCGTCCACTTCGCCCGAAGGCGCTTTCGACGGTCCAGTCACAAGGTTCTTCGCAAGGTTCTTGGCAGGCTT
>Ga0302157_10008052_pt1 | contig 10454 bp, 7 predicted proteins | sample I_Bog_N3_3_FD_193502 | JGI IMG/M metagenome (GOLD analysis project Ga0302157, IMG submission 193502) | Peat permafrost microbial communities from Stordalen Mire near Abisko, Sweden - I_Bog_N3_3 | ecosystem: Environmental > Terrestrial > Soil > Wetlands > Peat | place: Sweden: Abisko, Stordalen...
CACAAATTCGCTTTTATTGGCTTTTTTAGATTTTTTGAGGAAGTTAGGATAGGTCTTGCCGTTGCGCGTGGATTTGGTGGCTTGGACAAACACTTGCTACTCAATATACATATATAACCTGACATTACAAGATATTAATGAGTTTTTATTAAAATATCACTTGCTACACAAATTCGCTTTTATTGGCTTTTTTAGATTTTTTGAGGAAGTTAGGCTAGCCTTGACGGAACGGCTCAGGTGTTGCGATGCAGGCGGCGTCATTGGTGCCGCAATGAAACTCACGGGGCGGACGCCCGTGCCACTATATAAATTCCAGCCTCGCTTCTTTCAAATGTTTCGTTTCCAGGAGCGAGGCAATCCGCCGCACGATGTTCCGGCGCAGGTCCAGTTCCACCGGCACGTTGGGATCCTGATGCGCCTCGTTGATGCGCGTGCCCACCACAAACCGCACGATGTCGCTTTGCAGCATCAGCGAAATCAGATCCGTCGCGGGGTTTTTGCGGAGCAGGTCGGCGGGATTGCCCCGCTCCAGGATTTCCGCCACCTTGCCCAGCGTGACCGTGCCTTCCGTGACCAGGTCGATTCCGTCCATGACCGCCGCCGGCGGAATCTCCGGGTCCAGCAGCGCCAGGTTCATGGTCACGGTACGGCCCAGCAGCCGGGAAACAATCCCCGCCGTGGTGCCGCCGCAGATCACTTTGCGGCCATCATACGTCCGCGCCAGTTCGGCCAGTTCGCCGTCGCGCTCACGGTTGAACGGCGGCCCGGTGATGACCAGCAATTTGCGCGGGCGGCGGTAATAAATCACGCCGCAACTGATGTCGTCCTTGGCGGCGCGGCCGTCGTTCAGCAGCGATTCCGCCACCAATTGCCGCGAAAGTTCGCGCGCGGAAATCTCATTTTCCCCCGCGATTTGCCGGCGCAAAAACCCCGTGACGCGCTCGCCGCCCCAGCCGAGCGGCAGGCCGGCCCGGCCCAGCCCGGACTGGCTCACGCCATCGGAGAAAAAGACGATGCGGTCGCCGGGCAGGGTGTTGAACTCGCTGTAGTAAATCACGCGGTCCTTCCAGGCTTCCAGGGTGAGGCTCGCCCGCTCAATGGGCACGGGCGTCTGGCCGCGCAGCAGCAGCAGCGGCGGGTTGCCGTGCTCGATCACGCGGGTCTGGCCGTCCTCGTCCAGGTCCACGATGGTGAAGGTGGAATAGCTGATCTTGCGCTGCTCGCAAACGGGCAGCGTGTCCATGATGGTCTTGGCGCTCCGGCGCACATCCACAAACGCGGTGGTGTAGCGCAAGGCCATGGTGGCGGTGAGATTGGCGAGGACGGCGGCCTTTACGCCGCTGCCCAGGCCATCGGACAGCACCGAGATGACGCGCCCCTCCGCCTTGATCTTGCGGGAGAGGAAGACATCGCCCGCCACCCTCTGGCCGTGCTTGGCCTGCTGGCAGAAATCAACTTCGATAAAGCTTTCGCCAATCATTGGCCTCCTTGGTGGGCTCATCGGGTTTCGGCGGGGAGAAGGAATCAATGATCGAGTTCAGGGTGATCTCCGCTTCCGCCGCGTTTTCGCCGAGCAAATAGGCGATCTGCTGCGTGGTCGCGAGCTGCTTTTGAATGACTTCCCGGGCCTTGCGGATGACCTGCTCCTTGCGCACGGCGGGCTTGGTGATGTCCTGCAAAATGCCGCCCACGAGGCACTGTTTTTCGATGCTGAAAACGGTGGCATGCAGGATCGTGTTTTGGAAACGCAGATCGCGGTCGAGAATATCCTCGCCGCTCTTCAGGACGCCGTGGAAGAGCGAGGCAAAGGGCATCACCTCGGCCAGGGCAATGCCTTCCAGGGTCGCGCCGCCGGCGGCGGCCGGCTTGTCCAGCTTGTCCGCCTTGTCGGGCGCGAAGAGTTTGACGAAGGCGGCGTTGAACTCGATGATGCGCAGGCTCTCGTTCACGATCACCACGGCCGACGGCATTTTTTGGATGAGCGCGTTGGCCTTTTTGTGCGCGAGCTGGCGCATGTAGGTCACGCACATGGCCCGCTCCGCTTTTTGCCCGAGCAGGGCAATGCCGAATTCGCGGCAGGAATCGTAGCCGCAGCCGCCGCAGTTCAGCTCATCCTCCACGGAAAGCTTGCCCACGCCCCGCAGCGCCTCGCGGATTTGCGAGTCCGCCACCAGGACGCCCGGCGGCGGCGCGATGATGAAACTGGTGACCGTCTGCAATCCGGCCGGCCGGGGCAGCGCCGCGCCGGGCTGCCGCACCGCGCGTAGGATGCGCTGGCGCTTGGCCACGGTTGCGCCGCGCGACTGGACTTTCGGGCCGTTGACACAGCCGCCCTCGCAGGCGAGCAGTTCCAGAAAAACGCCGCTTTCCTGCGTCGCGCCCTCCACCCCGTCGAGCGCCTTCTTGATCGCCCCCAGGCCCGAGAAGGCCATGAGCGAGCAATCATTCACCGCACAGATGGATTTCATGCCGGCAATCATGCCGCCATCCACCGGATACCATGAACCTTCGGCCGAGGTCTCGGGCAGGAAGCGGTCGGCGGCGGCGGCGGGGACTTTGTCCAGCGCGATTTTTTCCTGGTCCAGCCAGCGCCGCAAATCCTCGAAGGTCAGCACCACATCGAGCAAATCCGGGTGCCGGTCGGCCTCGAGTTTTTTGGCGATGCACGGCCCGATGAAGACAATGCCCAGATCCGCGCCGAAGGCCTGGCGCAGCATGGTGCAATGCGTGAGCAGCGGCGACATGATGCCGGTCAGCAGGGCCGCGCCGTTGGGCCGGTGCTTTTGCAGATAGGCCACCACGGTGGGACAGGCTGACGAGGCCAGCACGCGCTCGGGATGCTGTTGCAGCAGGGCGGCCGCCTGCGCGGAAACCTGTTGCGCGCCCAGGGCGGTTTCGGACACCCCGGCGAAGCCGAGGCGTTTCAATGCGCCAATCAATTGCGCCGCCGCCACGCCGGGAAATTCGGTGACATAGGATGGCGCGAGCGACACGAACACCTTTTTTTTCCGCGTGAGCAACTGCCGCGCGTGCGCCAGATCGTCCCGCACTTTTTTCGCGCCATTGGGGCAGACCTCCACGCAATGCCCGCAGACGATGCACAATTCCGGCACCACTGAGGCGTAGCCGCCCGCGATTTTGATGGCCTTCACGGGACAGTTCCGCACGCACTTGTAGCAGTCCTGGCACTCGCGCTTCTCGGTGAAGATGGGGTTGAGGTAGTTCATGGCTGCAGGCAATGACGAATGACCAAGGTCGGATGTCGAAGGAATGACGAAGCTCCAATGACCGGAATAGGCGGGAACAAGTTTTGGAAAGGCCATGGTCCGCAGATTTGAAAATCGGCGGCCCTTGGGCTGGCGCTGATCGCGCATGCGTCCGCGCTGCCGGTGATGATTCCGAATTCCGAATTGGGAAGGGATAACCGAGAAATTTCCTGATCGGCAGCGGGTTGGGAATGCGACGCCCGCGAAATTTTGCCCCCGCTCGTTGCAGGCACGGCGTACACGGAGTGACGCGCCCTGCCGCGATGGGCTCGCAGCAGGTCTTTTCGATTTCAGCGCCCGCTTCGGAGTTCGGGATTATTCGGGCTGGGGCATTCATTCGTCATTGTGACTAGGAACGGCGTTGGGTCGCGTCAGCCAAAAAATGGTTCAGCAATGCCAGGATGACAATCGGGTCCACCTCATGGTACAGCTTGCCGTTGATCATGACATTCGGCCCCGCTTTGCAATGGCCTTCACACAGATGCCCGGAAAGCTCGACCGACGGCGGCAGGTTCTGGGTTTTTAAAAAGTCCTGGACCACCTCAATGTTCCGGCTGTTGCCCCGCGAAAAGCACGAACTGCCCATGCAAATCGCGATCTTCACCGCCGACGGCACCGGGTCGTTGCGGTTCGCAAGGGCGTTGTCCGGGTTCTCAGGCATGGCACAATTCACATTCGGGCACGGCTGGCTGGCTGGCTGGCTGGCGATTCCAGCGTCCGCCCTGGCCCTGGCCAATATGCCGGCCGATGGCGCGGATGCGCGCGGACAGGCAGCCGTTGCATTTGACATCCGTCTCCGTGATGCACGCCTTGGCCGGATAAATCTCGTAAAGGCGGCGGTATTTCAGCGGCGTCAGATTGGGCATGAACACATTCGCGCCGCGTTGCAGGCCCAGTTCGCGCCCGTTGGTTTTGTTGATCGTGGCCAGCGCGGTGGTGGCGGGAATGTTCGCATCCGGCCGCACCAGCCGGGTCAGGGCCACGGCCTTGTAAACCATCAGCTCATTGTTGGGCACCTGTTCACGCGCCGGCGTCGGAAACGTTTTGAAGCCGATGCCCAAGGGCGTGTTGGGATGGGGAATGAACGGCCCGATGCCGATCATGTCCAGGTTCAAATCGCGGAAGAGGGCAATGTCGTCGGCCACGCTGGCGTAAGTCTGCCCGGGAATGCCCACCATGATGCCGCTGCCGGTCTCATAACCGAGACTCTGCAGCCGGCGGAGAATGGCCACGCGGTCGCATTTGCGGTTGCCCAGCGGCGGATGGATTTCATCAAACAGCTCGCGATCCGAAGTCTCAAACCGCAGCAGATAACGGTCCGCGCCCGCCTCGCGCCAGGCGACGAGATCGCGCTCCGGCCGTTCGCCCAAACTCAGCGTGACGGCCAGCGGTGTCTCGGCCTTGATCTGACGGACGATGTCCGCCATGCCGGTGGTGGTGATGCCGTAATCCTCGCCGCCTTGCAGCACCACGGTGCCATAGCCAAATTTCACCGCCTGCCGGGCGGCCTCCAGGATTTCCTCCGGCAGCATGCGGTAGCGCGCCAGTTGCGCGTTGCCGGCCCGCAATCCGCAGTAGGTGCATTGCCGCGAACAGAAATTGGATATTTCAATCAGGCCGCGCAAATACACGGCGTCGCCGACCTGCTCGCGGCGGGTGGCATTGGCGCAGCGCCATAATTCCTCCAGGCGCACGGGGTCGGTTTCACGCAACCAACCTTGGATATCACGATGAGTCAGTGGGTTGTTCATACAGACGGGACTGGTTGCGGGGGCGGAGTGGACTGCCGGGGAGCCAGGGTTCGCAGGAGCGCATGGGGTTCCGGCAATTGGGCGGCCTGGCGGAAGGCGGTCAGGGCGGTCGGGAAAGGTTCCAGGGCGCGGGCAAAAATGCCCAGGCTGTAGGCAATGGTCAGGCCGTAATTGGTGATCGGCACGCCGGCCTGCTGGCAGCGCAGGATGCGCCCGAGCATTTCGCGGCGGTTCCACATGCAGGCCCCGCAATGGATGACCAGCTTGTAGGGCGAGAGATCGGCTGGAAAATCGTGTCCCTGCACATGTTCAAACCGGAGCGCATGGCCGGTGTACAGGGTGAGCCAGCGCGGAATTTTGACGCGGCCAATGTCTTCGCCAATGGGATGATGCGAGCAGGCTTCGGCGATCAACACGCGGTCGTTGGGCTGCAGTTTTTCCACGCCGAGCGTGCCTTGCACCTGGGCCAGCAAATCACCTTTGAAGCGCGACATGAGAATGGAAAAGCTGGTCATGGGCACCGAGTTGGGGGTGTCGGCCGCCACCTTGAGAAAGGCCTGCGAATCGGTGACGACCAGCTTGGGCGGCGTGCGCAGCCGGTCGAGCGCGTTGCGCAATTCGCGTTCCTTGACCACGAGGCAGCCGGCGTCGCTGTCCAGCAAATCGCGGATGGCCTGCACCTGCGGCAAAATCAAACGGCCCTTGGGGGCCTCTTTGTCAATGGGCACGACCAGCACGGCCAGTTCGCCCGGCCCCACGAGGTCGCCCAGGATCGAAGGGCTGTCAATGAAATCGGCCGGCGCGGAATCCAGCAAGGCTTGGCGCAATTCCAGCAGGCCGGTGCCGTTGACGGCCGAGGTGGGCACCACGCGCACCTTCTGCTCCTTCAATTGGGCGGTCACCGCCGCCGCCGGCTGAACCGCGTCCGTCTTGTTGAACACCACCACCGTGGGCGTTTTGCGGGCGGCCAGTTCGCGGAGCATGTCCGCTTCAAACTCACCCCAGGCACCGGCGGCGGTCACGAGCACGGCGACGTCGGTGCGCTCCAGCACCTGCCGGGTTTTCTGCACGCGCAAAGCCCCCAGTTCGCCGGTGTCATCCAGGCCGGCGGTGTCGATGAACAACACCGGCCCCAGCGGCAGCAATTCCATGGGCTTTTCCACCGGATCGGTGGTGGTGCCGGCCACGGGCGAGACGATGGAAACCTGCTGGCGCGTCAGGGCGTTGAGCAGGGACGATTTGCCAACGTTGCGCCGGCCGATGAAGGCGATGTGCAGCCGCAGTCCTTTGGGCGTGGGGTTCATAGTGGGGTGCTGGGTGGCACAGGCCACTGGCCTGTGCCGTCCGGCGACTCGCCGGACGGAACGGAGAGGCGCGTTTTCCCGGCCATAGCGCGTTGGGAAAATTCGGAGCGCGTGGCCATTCCGGTTGGCGGGTCGCCAACCGGGACGGGCGGGTCGCCCGTTCCACCCATTTCAAAAACGCGCCCTGATGAAATATCGGGTGGGGGTTGCCGGCCGGGCATGCCCAGCCGGCACACGGCTTCAGGGCTGATCAAGGCGGCAAATTCCTCGCCGGTCAGCCAGCCTTGGGCGATCACGGTTTCCCGGATGGTCCGGTTCTGTTCCTGGGCCAGCCGCGCGATTTCCGCCGCGCGCTCGTAGCCCAGCACGGGCAACAGCGCGGTGGCCGTGGCCGTGGAGCTTTCCACGTGCTGGCGGCAGCGGGCTTCGTTGGCCGCCAGGCCTTCCACGCAATGCCGGCGCAAAATGTCATTGGCCCGGGCCAGCAAATCGAGGCTTTCCAGCAGGCAATCCGCCACCAGTGGTAAAAAAGGATTTAATTCCAGCGTGCCCGCAGAGCAGGCGTGGGTAATCACGGCATCATGGCCCATCACCCGCATGGCGGCCTGGCTGACCGCCTCGGGGATCACCGGATTCACCTTGCCCGGCATGATTGATGAACCGGCCTGCCGCGCGGGCAGGCGGATTTCGCCCAACCCGGCCTCGGGGCCGGAAGACAGGAGGCGCAGGTCGGTGCAGATTTTGAGCAGCGAGACCGCGTGGGCTTTCAGCATGCCGGAGACTTCCACGAAGACATCGGCGTTTTGCGTGGCGTCCACGAGGTTGTCCGCCCGGGCGAAACCAATGCCGGTCAGTCCGCGCAACCCTTCCACCACCTGGAAAATGTACTGGCGCGGCGCGGCGATGCCCGAGCCAATGGCCGTCCCGCCCAGATTCACCACCCGCAAGCGTTCCTGGCATTTGTAGAGCCGCCAGCGGTCGCGGTTGATGGCCTCGGCATACGCGCCGAATTCGCGGCCCAGGGTCGTCAGCACGGCATCCTGCATCTGCGTGCGGCCCACTTTGACCACGTGGGCAAACTTTTTCTCCGCCGCCTGAAAGGATTCCTGCAACGCCACCACGGCGTTTTCAAGCGTTTGCAACTGGCGGATGGCCGCCAGCTTCAAGGCGGTGGGATAGGTGTCGTTGGTGGACTGGTACAGGTTGAGGTCATCCAGCGGCGAAACGCGGTCATAGCGGCTAAAGGGCAGGCCCAGGATTTGCAGGGCGCGGTTGGCCAGCACTTCATTGACGTTGAAATTCGTGCTGGTGCCCGCGCCGCCTTGCAGGGCGTCCACGACGATGTGCTCCGCGAGCCCGCCCCCGGCCAGTTCCTGGCAGGCTTGTTCGATGGCATCCGCGCGGGCCGGATCATCCGCCCAGGCCCCCAGGGCGCGGCTGGTCTGCGCGCAGGCCAGCTTGACCGTGCCGTAGGCGCGGGCCAGTTGCGGATGCACCGGCCGCCCGGCGAGCGGGAAATTCTCCAGCGCCCGGGCCGTGTGAATGCCATGCCACGCCGCCGCCGCGACCGGCAGTTCGCCGAGCGAGTCGCGTTCGATGCGGGTGGCGGGGTTCATGGCGCAGGGGTTCCGGTTACACAAAAACGTCGCGGTCGTTCTGGCGCACGCGGCGGACCAGGTCGTTGGCCGTCCGGCCAACCTCGCCCGGCATGGTGGCCAGCTCATGATCCACCAGTTTTTCGCCGGTCTGGCGGGTTTCCTTCGAGGCGTAACCCATCAGGTATTCCATGCAGCTCGACAGCGCGTTCGGGCTGCAATGCGCCTTGATCAGGCCGGGCTTGGCCAGGTCCATGAAGTCCGCGCCCGTGCGCCCCATGCGGTAGCAGGCCGTGCAGAACGACGGCGTGTAGCCCAGCGAGGCCACGTCCCGCACGACCTCGTCCAGCGAACGGTGGTCGCCCAGCTGGAATTGCTCGGCATCATGGCCGTCGCCCGTCTCGGCGTAGCCGCCGGGGTTGCAGCGGCTGCCCGCCGAAATCTGCGAGACGCCCAGCGCAAAGGTGGCCCGGCGCGTCTCCGCGTTTTCCCGCGTGGACATGATGATGCCCGTGTAGGGCACCGCCAGCCGCAGGATGGCCACGATCTTTTTGAAGTCGTCATCCGACACCACGTATGGCGGACGCTCCGCCAGGCTGGACCCCACCGCCGGCTCGATGCGCGGCACGCTGATCGTGTGCGGACCCACGCCGAATTTTTCCTCGAGATGCTGGATGTGCTGCTGCATCGCCAGCATTTCGAATTTCCAATCGTACAATCCGAACAGCACGCCAATGCCCACGTCATCAATGCCCGCCTCCATCGCGCGGTCCATCACGGTCACGCGCCAGTCGAAGTTTTTCTTGGCCCCGGCGGTGTGGACCTTGGCATAGGTGGCGCGATGATAGGTTTCCTGGAACAACTGGTAGGTGCCGATGTGCGCGGCCTTCAATTGCCGGAACTGCCCCACCGTCAGCGGTGCGATGTTCACGTTGACGCGGCGGATTTCGCCCCGGCCGCTCTTGGTTGCATACACCGTGGCGATGGACCGCAGCACATAATCGAACCCCTCCTCCGGATACGATTCGCCGGCCACCAGCAACAACCGCTTGTGCCCCTGCTCAATCAGCACCCTCACGTCGGCCGCGATCTCCACCTGCGTCAGCGTCCGGCGCTTCAGCTCCGTGTTGCCGGCGCGGAAGGCGCAGTAGCTGCATTCGTTCTTGCAGAGGTTCGCAATGTACAGCGGCGCGAACAGCACCAGCCGGTTGCCATAGATCTCATCCTTCACGAAGCGCGCCGCCGCGAACATTTCCTCCAACAGGGCGGGATCGCGGATTTCCATCAGCCGGGCCACGTCGTCGGCCTCCAGGCCTTCGAGCTTCCGCGCCTTGTCCAGCACTTCCCGCACCTCGGCGGGAGAGGACTGCCGGGCGCGGGCCAGGATCTCCGCGATTTTCGCCTCGTCAATAAAGGTGGCCTTGGCTTCGCGCGCCGGGCGCGCCACGGTGTCTTCGTAAAGGGCTTGGCTCATAATCAGGCTTTCAATTTTTGGGTGATTTCGTTTTTCGCCGCGTCCGGGCTGCACCAATGAATCTGGGTGCCATCCACGCTCACGGTCGGTCCCTGGCTGCATTTTTCAAAACAGAAGGAGGCGCTCACATCCACGTCATCCTGGAGCTGTTCCTTTTGGACCTGCTCCAGCACGTCGCGCAGGATCTGCTGCGAGCCCTTCAGGAAACAACTGGTGCCGGTGCAGACTTTGACCTTCACCTTGCTGCCCGCCGGGCCTTCGCCCAGCGCGATGTCCTGGTCGCAAATCCGGCGGCGGTTGTGGTAATGCGTGTGCAGCAGGCGATGCGCATTCTGGCCGCCAATCTCGCCCAGATGCTTCTGGTAGCATTCGGTCACGAAATGGTTTTCCTGCGACTTGTGCAGTTCCATGTTCTTGTCCACGTCGTACAGCCCCTGGGTGCGGAGCTTGCGGATGTCGGGATCGCGCGCGACCGGCTGGCCCGCGCCGCCGATGCAGCCGCCGGGGCAGGCCATGACCTCGATCAAATCCAGGTCGCACTTGCCGCGCCGCGCCTTCTCCGCCAGCGTCCGCGCATTCTTCAAGCCATGGACAATGCCCAGCTTCAGCGTGATGCCATCCACGGGAATCTCGACAATGCGCAGCCCGTCCTCGCCGCGCACGGCGGGAAAGTCCGGGTTGTCCAGCTTCCGGCCCGTGACCTTCTCCGACGCATAGCGCAACACCGCCTCGCTCACGCCGCCCGAATTGCCGAAGATCACGCCCGCGCCCGTCTTGAACCCCATCGGCATGTCGAACGATTCCGGTTTCAACCGGGTGAACCGCAAACCCGCCTCCTCAATCATGCGCGCCAGCTCCTGCGTGGTGAGCACATGATCCACGTCGGCGACGCCGTCCGCCGCCATCTCCGGCCGCTTGGCCTCGAACTTTTTCGCCGTGCAGGGCATGATTGAAACCATCACCAGGTCCGCTTTCTTCACGCCCAATTCCGCCGGCAAAGTTTCCTTCGCCAGCGCGCCCAGCATCTGCTGCGGCGATTTGCAGGTGGATAAATTCGGCAGCAA
>Ga0302157_10008055_pt1 | contig 10452 bp, 13 predicted proteins | sample I_Bog_N3_3_FD_193502 | JGI IMG/M metagenome (GOLD analysis project Ga0302157, IMG submission 193502) | Peat permafrost microbial communities from Stordalen Mire near Abisko, Sweden - I_Bog_N3_3 | ecosystem: Environmental > Terrestrial > Soil > Wetlands > Peat | place: Sweden: Abisko, Stordalen...
GTCCACACCTTCTGGCCGGTGACCACCCACTCGTCCCCGTCGAGGACGGCCTTGGTCTGGACGTTGGCCAGGTCGCTGCCGGCGTTGGGCTCGGAGTAGCCCTGGCACCACAGCTCGGTCCCGGCCAGGATCGGGGGGAGGAACCTTGACTTCTGCTCGTCGGTGCCGTAGTGGATGATCGTGGGGCCGATGAGCCCTTCGCCCATGATGCTGACCCGGCCCGGGGCCCTGGCCTTCACGTACTCCTCGTTGAAGATGACCTGCTGGGCGATGGTGGCGCCGCGGCCGCCGTGCTCGGTGGGCCACCCGAGGCAGGTCCACCGGTCGGCGGCCAGTACGTGCTCCCACTCGAGGCGGACGTCGAAGCCGTAGGTCTCGTCACCGGACCCGCCGCGTCCGCCCAGGGCGGCGAAGTCCCCGACGACGTGGGCGTCCAGCCACGACCGGACCTCGGCGCGGAATTCCTCGTCCTCGGGGCGGTCTCGTAGGTCCATGGCGGTCCGGTCCTGTGCCCGGGCGCAGCGGCCCGGGACCTCGCTGGGGGATCCGGCGGCCGGAAGACGGCGGCACCGGGAAATCTGACGCGACGTTAGCAAACGGCCGCGAGGCCCCCGCGGGGACTAGATCTCGTCACGCTGGACCATCGGTCCGGAGACGGCCCGCAGGATCCCGGAGATCGGTTCTTCCAGCCCGGAGGGGACCCCCGTCCGGGTGGGACGATCCACGAGGAGCACGGGATCGACGAGCCCGGCGGCGATCGACGAACGGACGGACCGGCGGTCCTCCTCCCGGAACACCACGAGCGTGGACGCACAAGGGCCATGGCGCTCGAGGCACAGGGCGGTGATCCCGTTGGTGTTCGTATTCGCATAGACGATGAGGCGGTCCTGCCACCCATCAGGGAGGACCGCCGTACCGGGGGACACACCGTCTCCGTGGATACCGAACGTCTCGTCGAACCTCGAGAGCTCTCCGAGGACACCGTCGATGAGATCGGCCTTCGATCCGTCGGGATCGTCCAGCGGTAGGACGTCGGCCTCGAGGGATCGGGTGGCATCGCCGGGAAGGGACGCTTCGGGGAACGACGCCAAGATGGCCTGGCTACCCACGATGATGACCGTGTCCTCGCCGAGCAGGTCGCCGGCGGCCCGGATGAGGTGCTCGAGATCGGCGCGCTTCACGTCGCGGCCCGGGTGGCCCGGATGACCCAGGTCCGCTCGGCCTCGGTGAGCACACCGGCGAACGGCGAGGCGTGGCGCAGTTCGCCGCATTCTGGAGCCGGCGAACCGAGAACGGCGATGACGCGGTCGGCCGGACCGTCGAGGAGTTCCTCCCAGCGGTCGAGCAGGGTGTCGGCCGAGCCATCGTCGTGGATCCGGCGGAGTCGAACGAGATTCTTCCGGGCCCGGGCCACCACCGCCTCCGGTTCGGCCGCCAGCTTGGCGGCGACCAGCAACCCGAAGACGAAACTCCTTCTGTCCGAGAGGGTCATCGTGCCCAGGTCCCCACCTGAGGATCCTGCACGCTCCCGGCCGACCCGGTAGCCCTCGAGATCGTCGCGTCGGAACCGACGGTGCGTACCCACGCGCCAGCAGGGGATCACCCCACGATCCCCGAGCGTGGCCAGGTGCTGGCGGGACACGCCCAGAAGGGCGGCCGCCTTGGGGGTGGACAGCACTTCAGAGTTCGCCGGTCCCATGGAGGACAGCCTATCGGTAAACGCTATAAACGCTACGGCGGTTCCGGCATGCCCTTGCTCCCGGGAACGGACGCGGCGGAACCTGGTCGGGGTCCCCTCACAACGGCGATCCGGGACGCTCGAATGCTGCACTGCGCTCCGTTCGATGTGGCACCCCGCCCCCGGTGCCGACCCCCTTGCGGGAACACCCTGGGCCCGGTGGGCGTTGTGAACCTGCGGACACACCACCCGGTCCCGACGCCCACCGCGGCCCGGCCCGGTACCGTCCGCCGAAGACCCACGAGGAGCCCGCCATGAGCAAGCGAAGCGACGCCAAGCAGGCCGAGGCCGCCCGTCCGGTGGCCCTGTCCGACGACGAGTGGCGCCAGAAGCTCTCCCCCGAGCGCTACGCCGTGCTGCGGAAGAAGGGCACCGAGCCGGCCTGGTCCGGCGCCCTGCTCGACGTGAAGGGCACCGGTATGTTCACGTGTGCCGGCTGCGGGGCGGAGCTGTTCTCCTCCGACGCCAAATTCGAGTCGGGGTCGGGCTGGCCGAGCTTCTTCCAGGGGCTGGGCAACGGGACCATCGAGGAGCACGACGACAGCTCGTTCGGCATGCGCCGCACGGAGATCGTCTGCGCCAACTGCGGTGGCCACCTGGGCCACGTCTTCCCCGACGGCCCGGCACCAACCGGGCTCCGCTACTGCGTCAACTCGCTGTCGATCGACTTCGAGCCGACGGAGGGCTCCCCGTCGGGCTCAGCCGTCGATGGCGACTGAGGCGGCCAACCGACGCTCCAGCAATTCGAAGAGGTCCCCCAGGGCCGCGGCCTCGTCGTGGCCGCCGTGGCGCCGCAGGATGCGGTCGGCGTCGGCCAGCCCCTGGCAGGCCCGGAAGACCTCCGACTTGGTCAGCAGCACCGCGGCACCGAAGCGGACCGCGGTCGGCCCTTCGTCCGGGGAGTCGGTCGACGACGCGAACGACCGGTCCGCCGTCCCGACCGGACGCAGGGGGCGTCGGTGGGCGACGTGGGCGGCCAGTTCGGCGGCGCTGGCCGCGGCCCGGGCCGGAACGCCCACGGTGGACGGCCGGTGCGGGCGGGTCGGGATGCGGGACGGGGACTGGTGCTGCGACAGGCGGGTCACGGTCATGGCCGGATGCTCCTTCGGAAATGGATGGCGGTGGCGTGCATGTGCACGTGGATGGTTCGGATCCCTCCGGTTCGCCGGACGGCCGGTGGTCGGCCGGCCGCCCGGCAGCCGGAGGGGGGAATCGGGGGTCGGACGGTCAGGCGCCGACGGGGTCCTGGTCGGCGTCCACGGTGGAGCCGTCCCGGACGTCGTCGCCCGGGCCCGGGGTGACGCGCTCGACCTTGTGCACGTCGGCCGTGGCGAACCGGAGGCTCGGGCCGACCTCGTCGGCCACGATCTCCACCTTGAACCGGCGGTCGCCCTCCTCGGTCTCCCAGCTCCGCTGCTCGAGGCGGCCGGTGACCACCACCCGGGCGCCCTTGGTCAGGCTGAGGGCCACGTTCTCGGCCAGCTCCCGCCACGTGATGACGTCGAAGAAGGAGGTGGACTCCTCCCACTCCTGGGACTGGCGGTTCTGCCAGCGGCGGTTCACGGCCACGCCGAGGGTGGTGGTGGCCTGCCCGTCCCGGGTGTAGCGGATCTCGGGGTCCCGGGTGAGGTTCCCGGTGATGGTCGTGGTGGTGGTCATGGTGCTGTCCCTTCTCTCCAGCGCGGTGGCGCTCCCCCGCCGGCCCGTCGGTCGGGCTGCGGGCGGGTCACCCGCCGTGGGTGACGGGGACGACGATGACGGACGACGCTTGCCCGAGGGCTGGCCCGGCTCCTTGCCGGCCACCTTGCCCGGTCGAAATTCCCTGATCGGGAGCACCAGGTACCGTCCGCTCAGACCGGAGAACGATCCTCTCGTCGCTCGACGATCCGACGGAGCCGGGCGATGCGCGGGTACATGGCGTTGCCCCGCCATCCCACGAGGGACGACTCGATGATCGACACGTCGAACGGGGTGCCGGCGTCGACCATGGCTTCGAGGTCCAGCCAGTCCCGGACCCTCCCGAACGAGAGCTTCACCACGGCCAGGTCGTCCGCCGAGAGGAACGGGAGGTGGTACACCGCATCGTCGTTCCAGAAGGGCAGGACGACGACCCGCTCCATGAGCCGTCGGTGGTACTCGTCGAAGGCGAAGAAGAGATCCACGAACACGGGGTCCTCGTACCGGGCCATCCGCACCCCGGCGATCGGAAGCCACGACGTTGCCGGTTCGGTCGGGTGGTAGCCGAGGTCGGCGAGCTCGTCCACCAGGCCTCCAGCCGAGTCGAACGGGACGGCGACGTTGACATCCACGTCGTTGGTGAACCGGGGATTGGCGTAGTACTGCAGGGCAAGTCCTCCGCCGATGGCATAGTCGATTCCCAGTCGTCGCAGTTCTGCGTCCAGTTCGACGACGACATCTCCGATACCGCTCACCGGGCCCTCCCGGCACCGATCGCCCGCTCACCGGCCGACAGGAGCTCGGCGTTCACCCGTGCCCGCTCCTCCAACGGAAGGCGTACATGGCGGGATCCCGCCATGGCCGACTCCCTCCGGGACTGCCCGGCGATCTGTCGGCTCAGTTCGTCGTCCTCCGGCAGATCGTCGTCCGGAAACCACCCGATCCTCGGGAGCGCACAGGTGATCCGCCGATGGCCGTCGGAGGCGCACAACAGGTAGCCGCAGGCGACGAGGATCCGATTCAGCGTCTCGGCGGACGGAAGCTTCCGGTCGTGTTCGTAGGCCGACAACGTGGGTTGGCTCGTACCGATGAGGGCCGCCAGGTCCTGCTGCGACCACCCCCGCGACGTCCTGACGCGACGGATGAACTCTCCGAACATCTCACCATCGTACTATATTCACTTAGATATAGCTGCGGCCCTCGAGGTCGGCCAGCAGCTCGGCCCGGATCTCCTCGCCGAGCACGACCCCGGCGGCGCCGTCCGGGTAGGCCGGGTGGTCCACGGCCAGTGCGACCACCCCGGTGCGGAACGCCTCGACCTCGTCGGGCGTGAACGAGAAGCGGACGTAGTGGACGGCGGACGTGACGTCGGGGCGGGTGAGCGCGGCCCGGTGGTCCTCCTCGGGCACGCCGCGGACGGTGACCTCGGCGGCGCCGGCCCCGCCGTCAGGCCCGCCAGGTGCAGTGCTGATGCGGAGGACCAACGACGACTCGATCCCCACCAGGGCGGGCAACCACCGGCGCAGCTCGTCCTCGCTGGTCAGCTCGAGGAACAGGGTGGCCGACAGCTCGCCGGGGGCCGGGATGAGGCGGTTGTAGACGGCCAGCTCGTGGAGGATCTGGTCGTCGGTGACCATCTGCTCCGCCCGGGCCATCTCCTGGACCTGGAACCGCATGGTCAGGCGGCTCTCGAAGGTGATGGTCACCACCGGGCCGACCGGCACCCGCCGCTTCTTCTTGACGGCGATCACCCGGCGACGGAATTCCTCGCGTTCGCGTTCGTAGGCCCGCTGGTCGGCGATGTCGTCGAGGGTCAGCTCCCAGGGCTCAGCCACGGCCACGCCCGCCGCCACGGCCACGCGGCGCCGTCTCCTCGGGCAGTCCGTAGGCCCGGGCCAGTAGTTGGATCGGGTGGAGCGGGCGGATCCCCGTCTCCTGCTCGATCGAACCGTTGGCCAGGTGGCAGTCGCCGCACACCACCTCGTTCCCGGCCGCCTCGACCTCGCGCTTCAGGGGCCCGGCCACCCTGCGGGCCGCCTCGTAGTTCTCCGCCCGGTAGCCCCAGGTGCCGTCGATGCCCGAGCACCGTTGGACCAGGGTCGCCTTCACCCCGGCCACCTTCAGGAGGTCCCGGCTCTTCAGCCCCACGTTCTGGGCCTGGAGGTGACAGGCCACGTGGTAGGTGACCTGCTCCGGAACGGAACCGTCGTCCCGCCCGGGGAACTCCTGGACCAGCTCGGTCCCCTCACCACGGTGGAGCGCGATCAGGTACTCGGCCGGGTCGGCGGTGTGCTCGGCCACCAGTGCCGCGTCGTCGGCCAGCGGCGTCCGGCCCAGGTAGAGCGGGTAGTCCTTCTTCACCACGTAGGCGCAGGTGGGCTGGGCCACGATGACCTCACGACCCGCCCGTACCTCGTCGGCCATGGCCCGTACGTTGCGCTCGGCGGCTGCCGTGAACTGCTTGACGTTCCCCGAGTGGAGCCACGGGGCGCCACAGCACGCGGTGCCCTCGGGCAACGAGCACTCGACCCCGTTGTGCTCGAAGACCTTGACGATGTCCTGGCCGATGGCCGGCTCCATGTACTCGACAAAGCACGTGGGGAAGATGGAGGCCTTCCCCCGAGGCCAGTCCAACCGGGCGGCCAACGTCCTCGACGCCGCCGGTCGCCTCCGGAACCAGGTGGTGAACCGCTGCCGGGAATACGGCGGAAGCAGCCGCCCGGAGGCCAGGCCCACCGTCTTCTCCATGACCCGGCGGGCCAGGGACCCCGGGGTGCCGGTCGCGGCGTTGACCACGGGCGCCGCCAGGGTCGAGACCCGTCCCACCAGGTCCGTCCGCCCGAGGAACTGGTCGGTCAGACGCTCCATCACCGGGACATGTCCGTCCTTGCGCGCGGCCCGAGCCCGCAGCATCAGGCGGGGGAAGTCGAGCTCCCACTCGTGCGGCGGCACGTACGGGCACTTCACGTAGCAGAGCTTGCACCCGAAGCACTCGTCGACGACCTGGTCCTGCTGGGCGTGGGTGAGGGCCCCCACGTCGCCGTCGTTCCCGTCGATGTAGTCGAACAGCGTGGGGAACGACGGGCAGAGGTTGAAGCACAGCCGGCAGCCGTGGCAGAGGTCGAACACGCGCTCGAGCTCGCCCCGGAGATCCCGCCCGTCGAGGTACTCGGGGTCGGCGGGATCGTAGGTGGTGGTCATCGCCGCAACCGGGGTCGGTCGGAGGCCAACGACACGGACAGCCGGTCCTGTCGTCCCCGCTCCCGCCCGCCGATCAGGACACCGACTCCAGACCCTGCGTGAACCGCCCGGCGTGGCTCTTCTCGGCCCGGGCCAGCGTCTCGAACCACTCGGCGATCTCGTCGAAGCCCTCCTCTCGGGCGGTGCGGGAGAACCCGGGGTACATCTCGGAGTACTCGTAGGTCTCGCCCTCCACGGCAGACCGAAGGTTGTCCTCGGTTGATCCCACCGGGGCACCGGTCACCGGGTCGCCGACCTCGCGCAGGAAGTCGAAGTGCCCGAAGGCGTGACCGGTCTCCCCTTCGGCCACCGAACGGAACAGGGCGGCGACGTCGGGATAGCCCTCGACGTCGGCCTTCTGGGCGAAGTAGAGGTAGCGGCGGTTGGCCTGGCTCTCCCCGGCGAAGGCCTCCTTGAGGTTGGCCTCGGTCTTGGTGTCCTTCAGTGCAGGCATCGCATTCCTCTCCTACCCGGCAGCAGCAGCCGCCACACCCAATGTTGCCCAAGATCCGTCTTGAGCGCATCCTAGGACCGCGAGACCGAGATGACCTACGGCCACCTTGGCGGTGGGGCGGGCAGCGCCGGTGGGGCAGCCGGGGCCGAAGGGGATCTCGGGGGCAACCGCGGCCAGCTGGTTCACCTGCTGCTCGCGGTCGACCAACGCGACCCCGGCCGACCCTGGGCTCTATCGAGAAGGCGTTGGCCCATTGGGTGGCCCGCCGGGCCAACCCGGCCATTGTTCGGGGTCCGGGCTGGGGGGTAACGGTTCCTGGACAAATCCCCAGGGGACAAGTCCCCGTTCATCACACCACTCTGCATATTTAGGAGTCTCCCGGCATGAATGTGGGTGAACTCAGGGATCCGCTGTGGACCGGCGCTCATGCGGAAGAACATGGTCGATCGGTCCGAGCGTGACCATGATGAGCGCAAGTGCGGCGTTGGCGGAGTGGAAGCCGTAGGCACGATTGATGATGAGGCGGACTCGCCGGTTGAGGCCCTCGTGCCGGGCGTTGTTCACGCCGAGGCTCACTGCGGCCAGGATTCCCTCCCTGCGTTTGCGGATGGTCCTGGCCAAGGTGACGAAGGGCTTCATCCCGCTGCGCTGTGCTCGTGAACAGAACCGGTCGAGGAGGATGGCGACCTCATCTTCGGCGAGATCGCCGGCGAAGATCTCCCGAAGAGCCTCCTTCAGTGCGTAGGCCCGCCACAGGTCACCCCCTCTGCGCTTGATCTTGCGGAGGGTGACCGCCTGGTCGTCGGTCAAGTCGCCGGGGTTCTTCAGCAGGCACCAGCGGGCCCCTTTGAACCGGTGGGCTGTCTCTTTGTCGGGGAGCTTGCGGAGGTCCTGCCAGACCTGGCGACGGACCTTCTCCAGGGCCTTCGTTGCGGCCTGGACCACATGGAACGGGTCGAAGCAGATCACCGCATTGACCGCGTGGCCCTCCTTCCTGGCCGACTTCTCGAAGGAGGGGCCCATGTCCATCGACATCGCCGTGATGGCGGCCGATCGTCCTTCGCCCAGTTCATCGAAGAAGCAGTCCAGGGTGGCCGTGTCCTTGCCTTCTGCGCCCCAGATGAACCTGCCGGTGTCGTTGTTCGAGACCAGGGTGAGGTAGGAGTGGCCCTTCCGCCATGAGACCTCGTCGACACCACAGACGAAGAGGTTGTCGAGACGCTTCGGGTCGAGTCCGGTCGCCATCACCCGCTCGATGATCCGTCCGGTCGTGTCCCAGTCGATGCGCACCAGCCGGCAGAGGGCGCTCTTGTCCATGGTGGTCGCCAACCACCCGACCAGATCCTCGAAGTCCCGGGTGAACCGGGACCCGCTCCGGGCGAAGGGCACTTCCTCGGTCCGGGCCCCGTGGACCGGGCAGTCGATCCGGCGGAGTGAGGCCCGGACCTCGAGCCGCCACCGGCCGAGATCAAGGTGACGCCAGGACGAGGAGACCGGCCGGCTGTCGTAGCGGGCCTTGGTGGTGAATGCACAGGCTGGACAGCTGAGCTTCCGGCTCCGCAGATTCACCGTCACCACCACCTTGGCCGGCTGAAAGTCCACGTCAGTGACGGTGACCCCGGGCAGGTCCATCAGGCGCTTGAATGCAGTGGTGACACGCATGGGTTCGGTCTCCTGGGCTCGATTGGTTTCGCAACCCCGAACCTAGGGACCACCCGTGCGTGTCACGCGGATGGCTACTTCTGCGGCCGCGCCGCCCGCTCCACGAGACCGACCGGGAAACGACTACGGATCACCGGCACCACCGGTCACGCCGACAATCACTGCCCTACAACGGCAATCCCCTGGCCGTTTCAGTGAAACTCCCCACATTCATGCCGGAAGACCCATATTTAGGACCACCGCTAATTAACGGATCCTTCCTGGTTACCTTGAACCCAAGAGCGATTGACGCCTCGCGGAAAAACTTTCCTTCGTGGTAAACGCGAAGCGACATGGTCACCACATACATGACGAGGATGAACGGCAGAGCCCACTGGGCGAATGCAATGTTTCCCGAGGCGGCCCAGCCTCCGAGACCGACGATTACTCCACCGATTCCCGACCAGAACATGAGACCCGCGACCATCTGGAGGTGGTAGCCGCAAACAGCGGCTCGGTGCCCGACACGTTTCTCGTAACGATGGATCACCTCTGATTTGTCACGAAAGAAGAGTTTCGCTGTGACAGCGTTCATTTCCTTCCCGCCAAGTTGAAAATGTCAGGCGTCACGAAGGCGACACCTCCGAGGGCAGCAATTCCGGAAAGCCCCTGGAGCTGTGCATCAAGACTGAGAGAGCGCGTCGAGGAGTTGAACGCGGCCACTGCTGCGGGCCCCCAGGCATTTCCAGCCGCGTTGCTCGCGAACAAGGCGGCAGGATCGACTCCCTCGCCAGCGGCCGGGATGAGGTTGAACTTGGCAGCGGTGAACGCACGTTCAAGCCGAGCTGCGTTGGCCGAAGCGTCAGCCGCTTCGGCCGCTGCGCTTGTTGCCGTCAGGGACAGTCCCACTCCAGCCAACCCGAGGCCTGCAGCCGCCACCCCCAATCCGCAGCTGACAGAGACTCCTGCAGCGCAACTTCCTGCGTCGACTGATCCCGAGGCCGCACCGAAGATGGCTCCAAGGTCCCCTGCACTGAGAGCGACGTCCCCGGAGAAGAGTAGGTCCGCACCGACCCCAAAGGCACCCACCGCGCTGAACCCAAATGACACGAAGCCCAGACCGACTGCCAGACCTTCCATGAGATGAACCGGCGCCTGATTGCCATCAACTGTATCGTTATGGGCCCAGTTTTCGAGATCTCCCCAATAGTCCCAGTCCACGCTCAGACCCGTCGGGTCCGACACGTTGATCGGATCGTCGTCGGCGAAAGGAGGGACCGACGCGAAGTCCCGGGCCCCAGGTCGGCTCTGGCCCCCTTGACCTGGGAGGACGGGCGGACAGAAGGGAGCTGAAAGGGCACGATCGAACGCGGGGCGCGAACGCGTGCTTTCGCCCTCGGGCACGGCGGCGACCAGAGCGCTCACCGGGTCATTCTTCCATCTCGGGGGGCGCTGTTGTGGGTTCCCGGTCCCTCTCTGCCGCTCAGTCGGGCGTCGGGTGTGGGCGATCAGTAGAAGTCGCGATCGGCGATCAATGGACTTCGCGGTGCAATAGAACCTGAAATCAAGATGCCGCCGATTTCACAAAACCCCTGGTCCCACCGCGCGTGAGGGTGAGTTCAACCGGTCGGTGCAACGGACCCGGCAGTATGTCGGGGTCACCCCGAAGCCCCGACCGATTGAGGTTCCAGCATGCCAGGTC
>Ga0302157_10008059_pt1 | contig 10449 bp, 9 predicted proteins | sample I_Bog_N3_3_FD_193502 | JGI IMG/M metagenome (GOLD analysis project Ga0302157, IMG submission 193502) | Peat permafrost microbial communities from Stordalen Mire near Abisko, Sweden - I_Bog_N3_3 | ecosystem: Environmental > Terrestrial > Soil > Wetlands > Peat | place: Sweden: Abisko, Stordalen...
CCGGATGGTCAAAACAGCCGTGTGGCCCCCCTCCACAAACCCCAACCAAGTTAAAGGTTCTAAGGACTTGTCCTTAGCGGCGGTCCAGGGGGCAGAGCCCCCTGGCCTTCCTTCCTTCCACGCCCCACCAGCCGCCGGAACCCGGCCGCCTGCTGTTGCAGCCACGAGCCATTCACCATGGCGGCTTCCGCCGTGGGGTCGCCGGTTTCGGGGTACGCGCGCGAGAAATCGGCCGTGCGGAACAGCATGTCCCAAAACGGCAGGATCGCGCCGTAATTGACGCTCCGCTCGCCGGCCGCGGCCACGCCGTGATGCGCGCGGTGGAAGCGCGGCGAAATCAGCAGCCGTTCGCCGAGCCAGCCGAAATGCACGCGTGCGTTGGCGTGGCTCATGCTTTCAAGGAAGCGCAGCAGCAGGATGATCAGCGGAAACTGCATCGGCGGAATGCCGATCAGCAAACCCAATGTCAGAAACCAGACAAAAGCGATCAAGTCATCGAGAACGTGGTTCCTGTCGTCCGACCAGAACGTCATTTGTCGTTGCGCGTGGTGCACGGCGTGCAGCCCGTACCACCAGTCGAATTTATGCGCCAACCGGTGCCGCCAATAATCGGCGCAATCCAGGATCAGCACGTAGATAAAAAAGGTCAGTGCCTGCTTGCCCATGAACCAGGGAAACAGCCCTTCCAGCGTCGGCGGCACGTAGCCGTGGTCGGTCAGGAAGCCGTTCAGCCACACCTGCAACTGGTAAAACAGCACGAACGTGACCAGCGGCATGATGCCGATACGGTTCAGCAGCGTGTAGAAGATATCCACCGAGACGGCGCCGCCGTCCGGCCAGTGCTCCAGCCGGCGCCAGCGCTCCATCGGCCAGCAGATGGCGAGCATCAGCAACACCTGGGCGACGCCGTACAGCGCGAACAGCACCCAGCCGTAGCCGATGTCGTCCCACTCCATCATGTTGAATTGATAGAGCACCGGCAGCAGATAATGCTCGTGCAGCCAGCCCGCGGCCGCGGCAAACGGATCGATCATGCGATGGCGTTTAGCATGTGGCCGCCGTGCCGCAGAAGTTAAAGCGATGCCAGGATTGCAGGCCGAAAGCCATCAGTCGCTTGCATGCATACTACAACATGTAGCCTATCATGGCCGGCTCGCCGACATGATGGTGGAAAGAGTCGGATGTCGGGGTCGATAAGCTATCTGTTCGCGGAGTTCTGCCTGAATCCCACGCGCCGGACGCTGACATGCGCGGGCGTGCCGGTGGAGCTCGGCAGCCGCGCCATGGATGTGTTGCTGGCCCTGGTCAGCCGCGCCGGCGAAGTGGCAACCAAAGCGGACATCATGGCCGAGGTCTGGCCCGGCGTGGTGGTGGAGGAGAACAACCTCACCACCCAGATCGCCACCGTGCGCCGCGTGCTGGGCGAAACCGGCACGGCGCGATTCATTCAAACCGTTCCGGGCCGCGGCTACCGCTTCGTGGCCGAGGTTCGGGTTGGCGGAGGCGCTGTGCCGGCGGCGTCGCTGGCGCCCCTGCCGCCGCCCGAGGCGGTAGGTGAGCGCCACAATTTGCCCACCGAATCCTCCAGCTTCATCGGCCGCGGCCGGGAGCTGGCCGAAATCCGTGCTCGCCTGGAAGCGCGCGCCCTGGTCACGCTGGTGGGCGCCGGCGGCGTCGGCAAAACTCGCGTGGCGCTGAGACTGGCCGGCGACCTGCTCGACAACTTTCCCGATGGGGTTTTTCTGCTGGAACTGGCTCCGCTGACCGAGCCGCGCCTGGTGGCCGAGGCGCTGTGCCGCGTGCTGGGCGTGCCGGCCACCGGCGACCGCCCGGCCGAGGCGGTGGCCATATCGGTGCTGCGCCAGAAGCGTATGCTGTTGGTGCTGGACACGTGCGAACACGTGCTGTCCGCCGCCGCATCGCTGGCCGCGGGAATACTGCGCAACTGCCCCGGCCTGCGTGTGCTCGCCACCAGCCGCGAAGCCCTGGGCGTCGCAGGCGAAGCGGTTTACCCCATGCCGTCGCTGGCAGTGCCGAATGCCAGCCAAGGCATGACCGCGGCGGAAGCGCTGCGCAGCGACGCCGTGCGTCTGTTTACCGAACGCGCCGCCGACGCACTGGGCAGTTACGACCTTACCGATGCGGACGCGCCGGCCGTTGCCACGATCTGCCGCCGCCTCGATGGCGTGCCGCTGGCCACCGAACTGGCGGCCGCGCGCCTGCGCATGCTGAAGCCGGCGGAAATCGCTGCCCGCCTGGAAGACGTGTTCCGCCTGCTCACCGGCGGCAGCCGTACGGCGTTGCCGCGCCAGCAAACCCTGCGCGCCACAATGGATTGGAGCTTTTCGCTGCTCTCCGAGGCGGAGCAGGTGGTGCTGCGGCGCCTGTCCGTGTTCGTCGATGGCTGCCCGCTGAAAGGTGCCGTGGCCGTGGCGTGCGGCGCCGACATCCCGGCCGAGGACGTGTTCGATCTCGTCTCCGCCCTGGTCGCCAAATCCCTGGTCGCGGCAGATACCACCGGCCAGGTGACGCGTTTCCGCATGCTGGAAGCCACAAGGCAATATGCCGCCGAACGGCTGCTGGAGGCCGGCGAAATCGGCCGCCATCGCGACATGGCCGCCTACATCCTGGCCACCTTCCGCCGCGCCGAAGCGGCTTGGCCCACCCAGGCGACGATGCAATGGCTGGCCCAGTATGGCCCCGCGGCCGAGAATTTCCGCGCCGCCATCGATTGGGCGTTCGGCGTGCATGGCGACGCCGCCTTGGGCGTCTCGCTCGTCGCCGTCTCCGGCGCGATCGCCGAGGAAATGTCGTTACAAACCGATTTGCGCCGCTGGACCGACGCCGCTTTGCCGCACCTGAACGAAGCGACCCCGAAGGCCGAGGCTGCCGCCGTGTTGTATCTGCACACCATGCTGATCAAGCGCATCGGCACCGAAACCGTCCCGGTGGAGCGCCAGCAGGCCATCGCCTGGTTCCGCGAGGCCGGCGACGCTGTCGGCCTGAGCCGCGCGCTGCGCCAAACCGCAATCGCCCGCGCAATGCCCGGCGCCGCCTCGGCCGATGTGCTCGGCATGCTCGATGAAGCGGTCTCGCTGCTGCGCCATCTGGCGCCGCACAAGGATCTTGCCACCGCCCTGGCCCATACCGGCGGCGTGTATTTCCTCAGCGCCCGGCTGGACGAATGCCGCAAGCTGAATGAGGCCGCGCTGGCCATGCGGCAGGCCCTCGGCGACCGCTCTGGCGTGCTCGCCTCCAGCGTCAACATGGCCGAGTTGCTGTTCCTGGACGGCGATGTGCCGGCCGCCCTGCGCTACGCCACCGCCGCGGAGTCCGAGGCGCGACGGTGCAATGCCGTGGCCACGCTGGCGCTGATTCTGTGCAACCTGGCCGGCTACCGGCTGCATGGCGACGACCTGGCCGGCGGCGCCGCCGCGGCCGCCGAAGCCTTGGGCCTGAGCCGCGCCATCGGCCAGGATTATCTCGCTGTGATGTGCCTGGAGCACCTGGCGCTGGCCCTTACCCTATCCGGCGAAATCGTGCGCGCCGCCCAGGTGCTGGGCTTCGTGGATGCGCACTACAAATCCGCGGGCCAAACGCGTGAATGGCTGGAACAGGCGGGCCACGACCGGATGGTGGCGCGACTGCAGGCCGCCTTACCACCAGACCGCCTGCAAAGCCTGCGCGACGAAGGCGCCGCCTGGGCGCCGGAGTCAGCGGACGCGGCGGCTTTGCGCGGCGCGACGTTGGAGCGGGCGGTAGCGTAAGTCGCGGAAGAATAAGTTTTTTTGAAAAAAAGAACCAAAAAACTTTTGCAATCCCGCCCCTCGTAGCCCGGATGCAATCCGGGAACTTAGCCGCTGCCGGCCGAATGGCCTCGCCTTGCCACCGCGGCGAGGAGGGTGTTCTCCAATAGGCACGCGATCGTCATCGGCCCCACGCCGCCCGGCACCGGCGTAATCACCCCGGCATGCACGGCGCAGGCTTCGGTATCGCAATCGCCCACCAGCCTGCCATCCGCCAGCCGGTTAATGCCCACATCGATCACCGCGGCGCCCTCGCCGATCCAGTCGCCCTGCACCATTTCTGGCTGGCCCACAGCCGCGATCAGCACCTCGGCGCGGCGGCATTCAACCGCCAGGTCGCGCGTGCGGGAATGCGCCACCGTCACCGTCGCATTGGCCGCCAGCAGCATCGCCGCCACCGGCTTGCCCACGATGCCCGATCGCCCCAACACCAGCGCCCGCGCCCCGGTCAGTGAAACACCGGCGGCTGCCAGCAGCTTCATCACGCCGCGCGGCGTGCACGGCGCCAGCACCGCGCGGCCCTCGGATAGCAGCCCGACATTGACGGGATGGAACCCGTCAACATCCTTGGCCGGGTCCACCGCCTCAAGCACTGCGTTGGTCTGGATATGCGCCGGCAGCGGCAGCTGAATCAGAATACCGTCCACATCCGGGTCCGCGTTCAGCCCGGCGATCGTCGTTAGCAGCGCGGCCTGCGATGTCTCTGCCGGCAGGCGGATCGTCGCCGCGCCAAACCCGGCCTCGCGCGCCGCGCGGTCCTTGCTGCGCACATAAACGGCACTTGCCGGGTTATCGCCCACCAGCACCACGGTCAGCCCGGGCCGGAACCCCAGCGTGGCCACGCGTGCCGCAAGCTCGGCGCGCAGTTGCGCCGCCACCGCCTTGCCGTCCAGCCGCAGCGCCGTCACAGCGCCGCCAGCCTGGCCGTCAGTGCGGTCGCGTCGCCCGCTACATGCAGGGTTTTTTGCCGCGAGTCCGCGCCATGCAGCACCGAAACGGCCGCCTTCGGCACATCCAGTGGCGCGGCAAGTGCCGCGCAGACGGCGCTATTGGCCCGGCCATCCTCGGGCGGTTCGGCCACCGCGATTTTCAGCCGTACGCCCGCCACATCGGGCACGCGCCCCAGCAAACCGGGCCGCCGCGCCCCAGGCTGCACCTTCACGGCAACGCTGACGCCGCCGGCGCCCGGCCGGTAGAACCCCATCAGGCCCAACCCTTCAGAATAGCGCGCCCCACGCCCCAAAGCGGATGCCGTCATGCAGGTAGATCAGCACGCGCTGCACCACCACCTGCAACAGCAGCAGTGCGATCCAGGGGCTTAAATCCACGCCGTTGAAGTTCGGCACGCGGCGGCGGATTGGCCGCAATACCGGGTCGCTAACACGGCCGAAGAAATCGGCAATGCTCCAGACGAACTGGTTGCGCCGGTCCACGATGTTGAACGCCAGCAACAAGCTCAGGATCGCCGAGAGAAAGATCGACCAGACCAGGAAGCTGACGGCGTACGACGCCAGCGTGAAGACGATATCGGTGAGCAATCGAGCCTCCGTGAGGGCAGGGCTAAACTAGGCGCGCGGGCCCGGTGCCGCAATGCACCGCGCGGTTCGGCGGCCGCTCCCGCGGCCCCGGCCGTCGGGGGCAGCCATTGACCTTCCTTTACCGATCCGGTGCATGTTAGCCGCACGGCGGGGCGCCAAGCCCAGCCCCTGGGGGAATTCATGGCGGCAACCCGCAAGCGCGTATTGGTCACCGGCGGCGCCGGCTTTCTGGGCTCGCATCTCTGCGAGCGCCTGGTGAACGAGGGCGCGGACGTGCTCTGCGTGGACAATTACTTCACCGGCTCGAAAGCCAATATCGCCGGCCTGCTCGGCAACCCGCGCTTCGAGGCGATGCGCCACGACGTGACGTTCCCACTCTATGTCGAGGTGGATGAAATCTACAACCTGGCCTGCCCGGCCAGCCCGATCCATTACCAGTTCGATCCGGTGCAAACCACCAAGACCAGCGTCGTGGGCGCCATCAACATGCTGGGCCTGGCCAAGCGCACCCGCGCCAAAGTGCTGCAGGCCAGCACCAGCGAGGTGTATGGCGACCCCGAGGTAAGCCCGCAGACCGAGGAATACCGCGGCAACGTCAATCCGCGCGGCCCCCGCGCCTGCTACGATGAAGGCAAGCGCTGCGCCGAAACCCTGTTTTTCGATTACCTGCGCCAGCACAAAACGCGCATCAAGGTGATCCGCATTTTCAACACGTACGGCCCGCGCATGCACCCCAACGATGGCCGCGTGGTCTCCAACTTCATCATCCAGTCCCTCACCGGCGAGGATATCACGCTGTACGGCGACGGCAGCCAGACCCGCGCCTTCTGCTACGTGGACGATCTGATCGACGGCATGATCCGCATGATGGCCACCGGCACGGACGTGAACGGCCCCGTCAATATCGGCAACCCGCACGAAATTACCGTACGCGAGCTCGCCGAACGCATCATCGCCATGACCGGCTCGTCGTCGAAAATCGTGCTTCGCCCGCTCCCCGAGGACGACCCCCTGCAGCGCTGCCCGGACATTACGCTGGCCAAATCGCTGCTCGGCTGGGGCCCAACCGTGCCGCTGGAAAAAGGCCTGGGCCGCACGATCGCGTATTTCGAAGACCTGCTTGCCAAACAGTAAATCACGCCTTCGTAGGGTGGGTTGCTCTTCGCAACCCACCAAACCCAGCCACGCAATTCGATCATTGTGCCGCGATGCCGGCGCAGCCAAAATATAAGCAAGGTTGAATCACGGAGCGCACGGAGAACAAGCCACGGCTTGGTTTCGTCATTTTAGAAATATGGTGCGTCCCGGCGCGGCGTTTTGGCTTGCCGCATAAACCCGCGACAGTCTTATCTCTCTCCGTGTCCTTCTCTTCCTTCGTGCGCTTCGTTGTTTATACTTGCTTCCTGCCTTTTTCTCACGCCGCGCCAAATCATCAACGCAACTACGCCCGAAATGCAATCAAAGCCGAAAACTCCACCACCTCAAAAATCTGCCCCGCTCGGGCGACGCCCTCCAGAAGCTCCTCCAACTCGCGCCGCATATCCGCAGTCCGCTCCCCCAACCGCGCAGGCGCCGTACTCGACATCGAGCAGGCCCGATCGACGAAACTTCGCACCGGCACCGCCCGCCGCTCGATAACCGAAACCCGCTGCAGCACACTGAACGGCGAGTCCAAAAGCACGGCCTCATGCCGCGCATACTCCCTGGACTTTATGTGCTGCCGCACCGGATCGTCCCCGCCGTACCGCTTTAAAATATCCTTGCATCCGGCAAGCCAATAGAGGTGGCTGGCTTCGTCGAGACACCGTTTCGGCTTTTATAAGTGGAGCCTCTGCCGGTTGATGGGGTAGCCCGCGGTTCTCGGTGCGTCGCGGAGGGAGGGCGCAGCCCGACCGCAGCGACGCACCGAGAACGGCGCCGAAATTCATGCCGCTGCCAGCAGCGGAACGTGATTGAAGTAAGCGTGATCGGGGGTTCTGGCGTCAAGGCTCGAATGCGGGCGCCTGCTGTTGTAGAACGTCAGATAACGGCCAAGGTAGCTCCGGGCATCCGCCACGCTTTCATAGGCCCGCAAATACACCTCCTCGTATTTCACCGAGCGCCATAGACGTTCGACGAATACGTTGTCCCGCCAAGAGCCTCTGCCATCCATGCTGATCAAAATCTGGTTTTCCAGCAGCAAACCAGTGAATGCGGCGCTGGTAAACTGACTGCCCTGATCGGTGTTAAAAATCTCCGGCTTTCCGTATTTGGCCAGCGCTTCCGCTACCGCTTCGAGGCAGAATTCCACCTCCATCGTGATCGACAGGCGCCAACTCAGGACCCGCCGCGTAAACCAATCCACCACCGCCGCCAGATACACAAACCCGCGCGCCATTGGAATGTAGGTAATGTCCATCGCCCAGACCTGGTTCGGCCGGTCAATTTTCAGGCTACGCAGCAGATATGGATAGATCTTGTGCCCGGCAGCGGGTTTGGACGAATTGGGCCGGCGATAAATTGCCTCGATGCCCATGCGCCGCATCAGCGTGGCCACCTTTTCGCGGCCAATCACTACGCCGTCAGCCCGCAGGAGATCGCGCAGCATGCGGCTGCCCGCGAACGGATAGTTCAAATGCAGTTCGTCGATCTGCCGCATGATCGCGAGCTCGGCTGGCGGCAGGGGTTGCGGCTCGTAATAAATCGAGCTGCGGCTGAGTTTCAGAAGTTCGGCCTGCCTGCCCAGTGGCAGGTTGTGCGTGCGGTCGATCATCGCTTTGCGCTCAGCAGGCCGGCCTTGCTGAGCGCACCGGACAAAAAATCGTTCTCCAGCGCCAGCTCTCCGATCTTGGCATGCAGCAGCTTCAAGTCCACCGCAGGGGCCGGTTCGGCCCCCAGAGCCGGCCCGCCGAACAAGCCCGCTGCGCCCTCCGTCAGGCGCGCCTTCCAGTCGGTGATCTGGTTCGGATGCACGTCATACTGCTGCGCCAGTTCAGCCAGCGTCTTCTCCCCTTTGAGGGCGGCCACTGCCACCTTCGCCTTGAAAGCAGCACTATGTGTCCGCCGTGTTCGCCTTGCCATGCTCGCTCCTGATACGCGGCACTATTGCCGCTTTCAGGCAGATTTTCCACTTATAGCGCTGTCCGAATTAGGCCAGCCACCTCTCAATGCACTTTGGCATTGCACCAATTCTCTCAACATAAGCCCCTGCAGGAACCCGCTTCCGATCCCTTGCCGACCGGCGTATAAGGCCCCGGTGCCAGAGTACCGACGCCACCTTGTTGGGGGAGCCACATATTTCTTTACGGTCAACCTACGTGACCGCAAAAGCCGCTTGTTAATTGAGCGGATCGCTGTGTTGCGACAGGTGGTTGCCCGCACGCGTGTGCTGATGCCATTTTATATCGACGCCTGGGTCGTTTTGCCAGACCACATGCACTGCCTGTGGACCTTGCCCGAAAACGACGGGAACTTCCCCAAACGGTGGCAGGCAATCAAAACAGCTTTCTCACGATCGATACCGCCAGGAGAAGCGCTTTCAACCAGCCGGCGGGGGCGCGGAGAGCGTGGCATTTGGCAACGGCGTTACTGGGAGCACACCATACGCGACGAACGCGACTTCACATCACACATGGATTATATCCATTTCAATCCCGTCAAACACGGGGTTGCGACGAGTGCTGCGGAATGGGAGTTTTCGTCGTTCCGCAGGTGCGTAAAGCAAGGGCTGTATCCAGCCGCCTGGACCTCGGCCGACGACACAGCCGGCGAGTGGGGAGAGCGTCCGTAACACTCAGTGCACCATAGGCATGGCGGGTTAAGATGGTGCAATGCAAAGCGCATTGCACCCTACACCTTGCTGAGATCACCGCACCGCCAATCGACGCCGATAAAAATACCGTTCCAACCCTGGCAGCCTGATCCTTGGCCGTCTCAAACCCCACGCCAAATTACACCACATTGACGGACGCTATCGCCTGAAATGCGCTGCATACCGGTCGGTTTTTGTCGATTGGGCGGAACAACCATCAGCAGCAAGTAGCCCGCATGGCCCTTGCCATACCGGGCTTGCGTGAGTGCGTGCGAAGCCCCGATGAGCGCGCGCTCCGTTAGCATGACTTACCTAACAGCGCCAAAATTCTAACGACACCGCTTGCCAAGGTCCAGGGTCTGGCAGTAGTGTCATTTTTACTAACTAACAAAGACCCCCTCCCCTGAACGCCATCGCGCCCAGCCAGCCGCAAGAAGCCGCCGAACGCACCACGCGCCACCTGCGCCTCTGCGCGGAACTGGCCGACCTCGCCATGCAGTTGGCCCGTGCCGCCGCCGCCCGCACCCTCGCCTACTGGGCCGAATGCGAAGCGCCACAAACGGCGGAGCCGCTGTCGGACCACGCGGCAGCGCCGCCATCGCAACAAGCCGCGCAACCGCGCCCCGATCGCCAAACCGCGCCGCACACCAATCCCGCGCCCCCCCGCCCCGCCAGCCGCCCGGCCACCGCCGCGTCTTACAAACCCACCGACCCGGCCGTGCTCTTCACTCGCCTGGCCGCCGTGGTGCGTGACTGCATCGCGCTGGAGGCCCGTCTCTCCGCCGGCGCCACCGCCGCCCCCGGCGACCGCACCCCGCGCGACCGCACCCTCCGTGCCGACCCCCGCCGTACCCTCCTCAACGATGCCCTCCGCAAGGCCACCAAAAACCACCCCGACAGCGCCGGCCTGATGCGCGAAGCCACCACCCGCCTGGACGAACAACTCGCAGCCGACCCCGACCAAACCATCCATCCAGGCCGTCTCTTCTTCGACCTCTGCGACGAACTCGGCATCGAACCCGATTACGCCAAACTCCCGGACGCCATAATTTTCGGGGCCTACGGCCCGGCCGACCCGGACGACGACGCGCCAGATCCCCGCGCCACATCCCCGCCCTGACCCACGCCGGCGCCGCGCAACGCAATCCCTACCGCTATTTTCATACGGAAACCGCGTAGCCCGGATGAAATCCGGGGATATGGCGCGCCCCTGAACGCTCAACCGGAGCCGTCGCGGCATTTTCGCGCGAGAAGCGGCATAGGCGTGGGCCACAGGCGTCGGTTGCCGGCCCGCGTGCTGCAAAGCCAACGCGGG
>Ga0302157_10008062_pt1 | contig 10449 bp, 7 predicted proteins | sample I_Bog_N3_3_FD_193502 | JGI IMG/M metagenome (GOLD analysis project Ga0302157, IMG submission 193502) | Peat permafrost microbial communities from Stordalen Mire near Abisko, Sweden - I_Bog_N3_3 | ecosystem: Environmental > Terrestrial > Soil > Wetlands > Peat | place: Sweden: Abisko, Stordalen...
GGGCGTCGGGCCCAGACTCGAGCGCGCCGGCGTCGAGGTGGTGCTCGCGGATGCCGCGTTCACGGGCGAGCGCACCGTGCGCGGCGGCGAACGCGAGGTGCGCGCCAACGTCGTGGTCATCGACACGGGCACGAGCCCCGCGATTCCCCCGATCCCGGGTCTCGACGGCGTCCCGTATCTGACGAACAAGACGTTCTTCGATCAGGAGACGCTACCCGCGCGGCTCATCGTGCTCGGCGGCGGCTACGTCGGCCTCGAACTGGGCCAGGGCGCGCAGCGCTTGGGCAGCGCGGTCACGATCGTCGAAGGCGGCGCGCGACTGATGGCGCGCGAAGAAGCCGACGCGGCCGACGTGCTGCGCACGAGCCTCGAGCGCGACGGCGTGCAACTCGAACTCGGCGCGCACGCGAGCGCGATCGCCTACGACGGCTCGACCTATCGCGTGACGCTCGCTTCGGGCGAGGTGATCGAAGGCGACGGCTTGCTGATCGCGACCGGACGCACGCCGAATACGTCCGGGCTCGGACTCGAACGCAGCGGCATCGCAACGACGCAGAGCGGCACCGTGCAGGTCGACGAGCATCTCGAATCGACGTGCGCGGGCGTCTACGCAATCGGCGAGGCTGCCGGCCAGCCTGCATTCACGCACGTTGCGTGGGAAGATTACCGGCGACTGGCCTCGACGCTGGCCGGCACGCCGCGCCGCCGCGACGACCGGGTGCTCTCGTATTCGACGTTCACCGAGCCGCAACTCGGGCGCACGGGCCGAACGGAGGCCGAGGCGCGTGCCGCGGGCATCGACGCGCGCACGGTAACGCTGCAACTCTCGGAGGTCGCGCGCGGCGTCGAATGGGATTTGGAACTCGGCTTCTTTCGCCTCGTCGTCGATAACGCGAACGGCAAGATGATCGGCGCGACGTTCGTGGGTTACGAGGCCGGCGAAATCGTGCAGGTGGTCGGCTTCGCCATCCAACTGGGCGCGACGGGGCGCCAACTCGACGACTTCGTAGCCATCCATCCGACGTTCGGCGAAGGCTTGCCCAGCCTCGCCCGACTGTTGGAGAAAGCCTGAACTTGGCGCGCTCGCTCCTCACACGCCTCGCCGTAACCGCGACGCTCGCGTGCCTGTGCGCGTGCGCATCGTCCAAACCCGCAACGCCGCACGCGGCGAAGACGCTGGTCTTTACGGGTTTGGCCGGCGAGCCCGACAACCTCAACCCGATGCTCTCGGGCAGCGCCGACCTCGATAGCTTCAGCCGCCTCTACATGTCGTATTTGGTCGATAGCGACGACCACGGACAGCTCGTCCCGGAGATCGCCGACCGCGTGCCCACGCAGGCCAACGGCGGCATCTCGGCCGACGGCAAGACGGTCGTCTATCACATCCGGCACGGCGTGCGTTGGCAAGACGGCGCGGCGCTGACCGCGCGCGATATCGTCTTCAGCCTCGAGGCGGTGCTGAACCCGGCCAACAACGTCGTAACCCGCGTCGGTTATAGCGAGGTCGCGAGCATCGCGGCGCACGGCGACGACCTCGTTACCGTACGGCTGAAAGAGCCGTTCGCTCCGTTCACAGCCTACTTCTTCGGACCGCAGGGCGGCGCCGCGTTGCTTCCGCAGCATCTGCTCGCGCGGTATCCCAACCTCAACCGCGTCACGTACAATCAGGCGCCGATCGGGGCCGGGCCGTACCGGGTGGTGAAGTGGCGTCACGCCGACTCGATCACCTTCGTCGCAAACCCGGCCTACTGGCGCGGGAAACCGTCGATCGACAAGATCGTCTACCGCATCGTGCCGGCGCCCAACACGCGCCTGCAGCAATTGCAGACGGGCGAAGTCGACGCGTACTTCGACGTGGATCCGCAACTCTTACCGCAATTGCGGGCCGTCCCCGGCGTGCACGTCGCGCTGACGCCGGTCAACGACATTCACGTGCTGCAATTCAACGTGCGCGATCCCATCCTCGCCGACGCGCAACTGCGCCGGGCCATCTCGCTCGCGATCGACCGGCCGCAACTCTTGGCCGCCGCGACGCACGGCTCCGGGGTAACGGTCGACGCCGACCAGCCACGCAACGGCTGGGCCTACGATCCGAGCGTACCGCCGCTCCGCTACGACGTCGCCGCCGCGAAACGGCTGCTCGACGCCGACGGCTGGAAAGCCGGCCCGGGCGGCATCCGCACCAAAGACGGGCATCCCCTCGATCTCACCTTGACGATTTCGCCCCAAAGCACGAACGGCTCGACGCTCGTGGCGACGATTCTGCAGGCCAACCTGCGCACGCTCGGCGTCGACGTCACGATCAAGACGGTCACGCCGACGCTCTTCGTGGCGCCCGCCGCGTCGGGCGGCTTGCTCGCCGCGGGCAAGTACCAACTCGCCTACAACGCGTGGTGGGTGATCGGCCCCGACCCCGACGATACCTGGAACTTCGGCTGCGCCGAGATTCCGCCCAACGGCTACAACTATTACTTCTGGTGCGACCATCGCGCCGACACGGCCATGTACGCCGCGCTGCGCACCTACGATCGGAAGCAACGCATCGCCGACTACGCCGTCGTGCAGCGGCGCATCGTCGACGATTTGCCCATCGTCGCGCTCTGGCAGGTGCGCATGCCCAATGCCTACCGCACGCGCCTGCACGGCGTCTCGCCGTCGCCGTTCGGCTCGATGTTCTGGAACGCGTGGACGTGGACGCTCGATTGAGTACTTACAGCGCCAATCGCGTCAGGAACGTCTCGTGGTTGTACGACGCCGAATCGCCGAACTTGACGACGACCGTCTTGCTCGGCGGATCGATGTAGAGCGCCTGGCCGCGCGCGCCGCTCGCGTAGACGAGCGCCGGTCTTGCGGCGATCGGGCTCAGCCAAAAGCCGAGGCCGTAGCGCGGATTGGGCTTCGACCCGGTAAAGCACTCGGCGAAGCGCTCCGCGTTGTCGACGATGTAGCGGCCATATTTCAGCCATTCGCCCGCGCCGAGGTGCGCGCCGGTCGGTAACGGCTGCGTGCCGTCTTTGAGCGTGCGCCACGACGCGACGTGCAAGCCGATGGGGTCGAGCAGCTTCTCGGTCAGATACGCCTGCGGCGAGCGGCCGGCTTTGCGCGCGAAGACCGCGCCGAAGACCTGGAGCGGAATCCCGCCGTACGTGAACGTTTTGCCCGGTTCGTCCTTGAGTTGCGTCGCGATCGCGCGGTCGACCGTGGGTACCGCGTTGCCCAGGCCGCCGAAACCGATGCCGCTGGTCAGGTTGAGGAGTTGGCGCAAGGTCACGCGCGTGCGCACGCCGTCCTTCCACTCCCCGAGGGTCTTCGAGACCGGCTCGTCGAGTTCGAGCAGGCCCTCGTCGCGCGCGATCACCGCAACGGCGCCCCAAAAACTCTTCGTGCCGCTGTACAACGCATGCGGCTTCTCGCGATCGAAACCGCCGGCGTAGCGTTCCAGCAGCACCTTGCCCGCGCGTTCGACGATCAGCGCTTCGAGCGTATGCCGGCGCGCGTACGTTTCGGCGGCTTCGAGATTCATCGGGCGACCGGGAGCGGCTCGCGCGCGATGCGCGAGGCGATCCAGAGCAGCGCAGCCCCGCCGCAGCGTTCGATCCACAGTGCGCCGCGCGCGGCCACCGAGCTGCGCCGCAAACGGTCGGCAGCGAGGGTGTAGCCCGAAAGCACGCTGAGTTCGACGACCGCCCCGGCCAGCGTCAAGACGGCGATCTGCGGCGCGAGCGCGCCATGGGGGTCCACGAACTGGGGCAGGACGGCGGCAAAGAACACGATGGCTTTCGGGTTCGCGAGCTGGGTCACGAGACCGCTTGCGAAGGCCCTACCCGGCTCGCCGCGCGGCGCATCGGTCCGTTCGATCCGCGGCGCTTCGCGTGCGAACAACGCCCGCAGGCCGACGAACGCGAGGTACGCCGCACCCGCGTATTTGACGAACGTGAAGACTCGATACGAAGCGAGCAGGACGGCGACGATCCCGAGGCCGGAGAGGATGAAATACAGCGTGTTGCCGGCGAGTATGCCCGCGGCCGCGGCCAAACCGGCGCGCTTGCCCCGGCGCAGCGCGTACGACGTGGTCAGCAACACGGCCGGGCCCGGGATCAAGCACAGCGTCAGTTCCAGCAGCACGAACGCGGCGAGCGTATTCATCCTTCCAACCTCTGGAGTGTGACCCGCGGCGGCCGGAGTGCTCCGTACCCCGCTCGAACGGGCAAGTGACCCCGATTCCCGATTGAGGAGCCCGAATCCATGCAGCCACGAACGACGACCGCGCTCGCCGCCCTGACGCTTGCGCTGCATGCGGCGACCCCGGCCGATGCGGCCTCAGCCCGGCTCCTGGCCTATTACGGATATTGGGACCAGTGGAATTCGCCGGCCTATACGTCGGCCAACATCCCGTTCAACGAACTGACCCACATCATCCACGACGGCGTCGTGGTCGAAGCCAAGGGCACGGGCGCGATCAAGATTCCCAAGGGGTTTCTCGAGCCGGCTTTGCTCTCCAAAGCGCACGCCGCGGGCGATAAGGTCATCCTCAACGTCTCCGGAAGCGCCGGGGCTTTCGCCAAGGTTGCCGCCAACGCAAACGCGCGCACGGCGTTTGCGAACAACGCGCTGGCGCTCGTGAACAAGTACGGCTACGACGGCCTCGACATCGATTGGGAGGTGCCGAGCGCAAAGGGTAAAGCCAACTGCACCGCCTTCTTCCAAGCGCTGCGCGCCGCGCTGCCCGCCGGTAAGTATTTGCTGACGCTCGCGATCCCGGCCGATCCGGAGAATTACGGGCAGGGCTTCAACGTCCCGGCGCTCGCGCCGATCGTCGACTATTTCAACGTGATGACCTACGACTTCACCGGGCCCTGGGGCTCGTACACCGGGCACAATTCGCCCTTGCTGCAGAGCCCGAACGATCCCGGTCAGGAAGGCAGCCTGACCACGGCGATGCAGTTGTTTTCACAGACGTACGGCGTTTCGCCGGCGCAACTCAACATCGGCACCGCGTTCTACGGCTACGAGTTCAACGGCTACGGTTCGCTCTGGCAGACCTGCAACGGCCTATGCGGCAACAAGGCAGTGAGCACGGTGAACTACGCGCAGGTGAAGCCGCTGATCGGCGCGCAAGGCTGGACGGCCTATCGCGATCAGTCGGCCGGCGGCGCACCGTATTTGCTGCACACCTCACCCGCCGGTTTCATCACTTTCGACGACGTGACGTCGACGACCGGTAAAGTCGACGACGTCATCGGCGGGCAGGGGTTCGGCGGCATGTTCATGTGGGAACTCAGCCTCGACTACGACGGCCGGTCACAAGACCTGCTGACCGCCATGTATACCGAGTATCAGACACTCGGGTACGTGCGGACGCCGCTGCAGTACGAGGCGCCGCTGCGCCGCTTCTAGCGCGAGTCTCGCCGTCGGTCAGGAGAGCGGCGGCACGTCCCAGAGCACGACTTCACCGGTTCCGCTCAATTCGAGGTCGAGCGGGCCCGCGATGCGCGCCGCGTCGCCGGCTTCGAGCCGCTCGCCGTTGGCGACGATCGAACCGCTCCCCACGAAGAGAAACGCCAAGCGGCCCGGCGGAAGCGCTCGCGCGAGCGTCGCACCGTCGACCCGCGCAACGTACGCGGTGGCGTCTTGCCAGAGGGCGATCTTGCTCTCGACGCCGCGTTGACCCGACGCGATCGGTAGCCATCGGTTGAGCCGGTCGTCCAGCGTGTAGTCGACCTGGCCATATCGCGGCGCGAGGCCGGCGGCCGTCGGCAGCACCCACATCTGCACGAAGTGCACCGGCTCGTCCGCCGAGTGGTTGTACTCGGAATGCGTGATGCCGGTGCCGGCGCTGAGGTATTGCACCCCGCCCGGCCGCACGACGCCCACGTTGCCCATCGAGTCCTTGTGTTCGAGTTCACCCTCGAGCACGTAGGTCAGGATCTCCATGTCGCGGTGGGGGTGCGTGCCGAAGCCCTTGCCCGCTTGCACGGTATCGTCGTTGAACACGCGCAGCGCGCCCCAGTTGAGATTCTGCGGGTCGTGATAGTCGGCAAAGCTGAACGAGTGGTGCGTCTGCAGCCAACCGTGATCGAAGGCGGCGCGCTCGCCGGCGCGCTGAATGGTGAAGGCGGGCGTGGTTTGAATCGGCATGGTGCCTCGTACAACCGCAGAGGGGTTGCAGAGCGTTTCACCCGTCGGCGTTCTCGACCTACGTGCCCTTCTCAGCACCGAAATAATGGATAAACTTCAGCACGAAGCCCGGCGTGGTCGAGAGCTGGCTCGCGTCGCCGTAGCCCGCGTAGATCTCGTCGTGCGGCGAGCGATGGTGGTACGCGGCGGAGAGATTCCAAGCGCCCGTGCAAGGCGGCGCGATGCCCGGGCGTACCACGTACACCGTCGTGCAGTTGACCGGCGCCGCGTTGAAGATCAAGGGCGGGGTCCCAACGATGCGGCGCACCCCGAGCGCGAACGAGGAGTCGGCCGAAATCGTGTATCCGTAGCTGGCGCGTTCGAGCCACTGCACGTTGGTGCCGCCCGCGTCGAGGTACTGACGCGTATCGTCGGCTTCGAGCGAGAGCGTGCCGCGCATGCCGGCGCGCATCGTGGTCGCGCGTTGCCACGAGTCGAGGCGGCCCGGCCCGAAACGTCCGGTGTTGAACGTGATCGAGGTCGGCGTCGAGGAGCCGCCGTGGTTGGGGAAGTTGCCCGCACTGTTGGCCGTGCCGCTATGCCACACGAGCCCGACACCGTTCTGGGAAATGGGCGAAAAGATGCACGCGGCGGCCACGCAACCCGACTGCTGCAGCAGATAGCTCGAGCCGATCGAGGCCTGCACGTCGATGCGGCTCTTGGTCAGCGCGTCGAAGTTCAGGGCGCTATCCGACTGGTCGAGCGCTCCGAACATGTTGTGGTAGCGATCGATGAAGCCGGACACGCCGACGCTGTTGAAGGGCGATTTCTGATCGAAGGTCACGATCTTCACCCCGTAGAGGCCGTACCCCGCAATATCGGGATGCTGAACGAGACCATCGGCCGGATCGTAGTAGAGTCCCACCTTGCGCGACGAGAACGCTATGCCTTCGTTTTGATCGTAGAGAAAGAAGCCGCCGTCGTAGCGTTGGGCCTGATTGGGAATCAGCACCTGGTTTCCGCTATCGCTGCCGTAATCGAAGTAGGCGTCGAGATGCTTGCCGTCGTTGTACGAAAGGCCGTTGGCGAAGGTATAGTCGTGCACGAGCGGCGCGTCGAACTGGCAGTTCGTCGTGCCGGCCAGATTACAGTTCGCGGCGATGTTTTCCATGAAATAGCGCCAATGGTTGTCGCTGCTGGTATAGCCGAATGACTCGGCGGCATCGCTGCGTCCGTCGCCGACGGCGTCGAAGGCTGCGAACTGCAACTGTCCCTGGTGACCCGCCGCGGCAAAGCCCTCGCGGGGCGTCGGGATGTTCGGCGAGTACAGGTTCGAGAGCCCGGGGCACGCGTCGCAATCGAAATTGTCGAAGTAGTTGTTTGCTTGCGTGAAAAACGGCCGTACCTCGGTGAAAAAGCGGGGGAAGGCGGTAGGCGAGATCGTCGATTGATCGACCTCGACGTTCGAGAAGTCCGGGTGTACCGTGCCGAAGAGCGAAGCCGTCTGCGTAATCGGCAGCGAGAAGTCCGCGCCGGCACGTGAGGTGGTCAGGCCCGAGGCGGGCGAGCCCAGGGCGCCCAGGCCGTAGACGCCGACGCGCGGTTTGGGTTTGGCGGCGACGGCGGGCTTCATGCCTTTGAGCGCGCCGGCGAAGGTGACGTCGTCGCCGTTGCTCTGCGCGGGCGAATACGACCAGATCTGCCGTTCGCCCGTCGAGCGCACGACGCGCACGAACTGCACCTTCCAATCGGCGCCGCTGCCCGTGCCGCGCATGATCTCGAGCGGAATCTTCATCGTGACCGTGAAACCGCCGTCGTAATTCGCGCCAAACGACTGCCAGGTGGGCTGGTAGCCCGTGTTCTCCGACGAGTACTGGAAGTGCGTGCCGTTCGACGTGGCCGCGAATTGATAGAAAAAGCCCTTATTGCCGTTGGGCCAGAGATCGACCCAGACTTCGTCGTCGGTTCCGTCGCCCACGTTGTTGGCGTGTTGCGCCTGCAACAGCGTCTCGCGTTGCTTGACGTCGAACCGTGCGTAGAAGAACTTCCCGTCGGTCGCGAGGCGGGCCGTAGACAACTCCGACGACGGGCGCTGGTGCTGCACGTCCCAGGGAAGCGCGACGCCCGGAACGGCCGTCCACGCGGCGGCATCGGCCGTTGGGTCGAGCGAGGGCGCCGCGGTCAGCGTCGTGATCGTCAGCGTGCCGAGCGTGGGGCTGAGTTCCGCCGCAGCAGCACCGGAGCCCGCCAGCGCGAACGCGAGCGCGGCAGTTGCAAGCATCGTGCGCATCATGGCGTCGCTCCCTCGCTCGCGGCGGACACGATCTTCATGGTCTTCAGCCGGATCAATTGCTCGAGCGTGGGATGTGCGAACCCGTGCGCTTCGACGCGCTCGATGAAGCCCGCGTCGATGCCGACCGAGCGCAGGCGCAGCACGTCCTCGAATCCGAGGTGCGCGTACCCGGCGTGCCCGAGGCCGAGCACGTAGGGCGCATCGACGTGCAGAGCGCGTGCGCGGATCGCATCGTCGGGCCCGGACAGGGGCAAACCGGCATCGCGCAGTTCCGAAAGGTATTGCGGCGACACGCCGAGCGAGCGCAGCGGAATCAATTGCTCGGGATCGATCGGTTCGGGCGCCGCAAATGCCGCTTGCATGGCGCGCATGTAGGGTCCGTCGATGCCGAGCGAGCGCAGCACGATCAGCATCCGGTACGAGAGGTGGTGGTAGCCCGCGCCGAACACGTCGTCGACGAAGTGCAGCACGAGGTTGACGACCGCAGCGAGCACGATGTCCGAGGCGCTGAGGTTGGTGAAGCCCCGTTCGCGCATGCCCGCGACGAACGCATCGTTCGGCGTGAAGAGGAACGTGCCGGCGCCGTGGCTGCGACCCGCAAGTCCGCTGCACGCGAACGATCCGGCTTCGCGGCGCAGCACGAACTCGACGTGGCGCTCGCGCTCGGCGGCGAGCGCGTCGCGCAGGCCCAGCGACTCCGGATCGACCGGGAAGCTCGACGTGTCGCTCGAACCCTTCGGTTCGTCGACGACGAGCGTCAGATTTGCGCCCGCGCCGTTCGTCGACGTACGAATCGACCAGGTTCCGGGCACGTCGGCGAGCGCGGCGGGGCTCGTCAGGGCGAGTTGAACCAGCAGCAGTGCGCCTGCCGCGATAAAGCGAGCCGTTTTGAGCATTACAGGATGCCGGTGACCTTGAGTCTGGTCAGCTCGTCGACGCTGAGATGATGCATGCCGTGAGCGGCCGCACGGTCGATGAATTCGCCGTCTATGCCGATGGCGCGGAGTTGCTGCACCTGCTCGATGGTGAGATTGGGATAGCCGGCGCGAACCAAACCTCGCACGTAGTCCGGGGACACGCCGACCGCGCGCAAGCCCTGCACGTCGGTCGGGCGCAAGTTCTTGAGCCCCGCCGACGTCAGCCCGTCGACGTAGTCCGGCGTCACGTGAAGCGCTCGCAGCCCGGCCAGTTCGTCCGAATCCAGAGACGTTCCGAAGCGTCTGCGCATCGCGCCGATGTACTCGGGTTCGATCCCGAGCGCACGTAATTTGATCAGATCGTGCACGGTGGGATGGGTCAGTCCCTCGCGGCGCAAACCGGCGATGAAGTCTCCGGAGACGCCGACCGACTTGAGCGCGACCAGATCGTCGACCGAGAGGTGCGAGTAACCGGCGCGGGCCAGTTCGTCGATGTAGTCGGGATCCTTGGCGTCGGCGATGACCTCGGCTTTGTTGCTGGCCGCGTCGTGCAGTTGGTCGGCCAGATTCTCCTGGACGTTCGCAGCGTTCTCGGCGGCGAGCGCCTTGCGTTCGAGTTCCGCCGCAGCGCGCTGGACTTGCGCCTCGTTCACGATGACGGGCGCGGAGGGCACGATGATCAGCCGCAGGTTGGGATGCGGCGCCACCGGCGGATGCGGCGGCGACACCAGCGGATTCACCGCATGCAGCGTGACCTCGGGCGAGGCAGCGGCCGAGGGCGCGGGCGCCGGGACGGGCGCGGCAGGCGCGGTGGCCAGTTCGGCGGTGGCGGTTGCGAGCGCGACGACGGCGGCCTTCTGTTTTGCAGCGGCCGATACCGACTGCGCCTTCGGCGCGGCCGGCGAGGCGTGCGCCGCAACCCCGGGCGCAGCGGGCGGCTGCGGCGGCTGGACGGTCACGTCGTAGGCGATCGAGGGAGACACGAGCGCGGCTACTGCGCCCAGCACGGCGACCACGGCCACCGCGGCGCCGGCCGGCCCGAACGAGGTGCGCACGCGAACGTCGCGCTGTTTGGAGAGCAGCCGTTCGATGCGAATCGACATGCCGCGCCGCGTGACGAAC
>Ga0302157_10008067_pt1 | contig 10441 bp, 8 predicted proteins | sample I_Bog_N3_3_FD_193502 | JGI IMG/M metagenome (GOLD analysis project Ga0302157, IMG submission 193502) | Peat permafrost microbial communities from Stordalen Mire near Abisko, Sweden - I_Bog_N3_3 | ecosystem: Environmental > Terrestrial > Soil > Wetlands > Peat | place: Sweden: Abisko, Stordalen...
GACCGCCTGTCAACGACGGCTTTGCCTCGCAAAGGGCTCGGTGCCTCCGGTAACAGGGTGGCGAATTCACCGGCCTCAGGTGGCGGTTTCCGCCGGCCTCAGGTGGCGAAAACTCCGGCCCGCGCAGCGAGAGCTACACCGCGCTGGCCTGCGGGCTGCAGAACGCGCTGTGGTCGCTTGGCGGCGCGCCCGCCGAGCACCGCTCGGACAGCCTCTCCGCGGCGTTCCGCAATCTCGATCAGGATACCGTCGCGGACCAGACCTGCCGCTACGAGGCGCTGTGTGCCCACTACAGCATGCAGCCGACCCGCAACAATCGTGGCGTGGCGCACGAAAACGGCGCGATCGAGAGCCAACACGGCCACCTCAAGCGTGTCGTCGGCCAGGCCTTGTTGCTGCGTGGCAGCACCGACTTCGACAGCCTCGATGCCTACCGCGACTGGATCGCCGACCTGATCGGCCGCCGCAACGCCCGGCGCCGGAAACTGGTCGAACTTGAGCGGGCCGAACTGAAGACGCTGCCGCCACTGCGCACCACCGACCATGACGAGGCCATCGTGCGGGTGACCTCCGGCAGCGGCTTCATTCTGCGCCGGGTGTTCTACACGGTGCCGTCCCGCCTGATCGGCTATCGGCTGAACCTGCGAATCTACGATAATCGGGTGGAATGCTTCGTCGGTCAAAGCCTGGTGCTGACCCTGCAGCGCCGCCGCGCCCCAAGCGACGGGCCACGCATCCAGGTGGTGGACTATCGCCACATCATCCATAGCCTGCGCTGCAAGCCCATGGCGTTGCTGCATCTTGTCTACCGCGACGCGCTGTTCCCGCGCCCGGCCTACCGGGCCGCCTGGGAGCGCCTGATCGAGGCACGGTCGGCGCGCGTCGCCTGCAAGACCATGGTGGAACTGCTGGCGCTTGCCCACGAGCGCGGCTGCGAAGCCGACCTCGCCGTCGCGCTGACCGAGCAACTGCAAGACGGCGGCGTGCCGGAGCTGGCGCCGTTGCGCGCCCGCTTCGCCCCGATCGCCACAAGGCTGCCCACCATCGCTGTCGTTCTACCGTCGATCGCCAGCTACGACGCACTGCTGCCCGGAATGGCCGCGCCAGCATCCGCGACAACCGGGGCGACACCATGAGCGACAGCATCACCGTCGACACCGCGCGCCTGCCGCTGCTGCTCGGGGAATTGCGCCTGCCCACCATCGCCAAACTGTGGCAGGCGTTCACCGAACGCGCCGATCGCGAGGGCTGGCCCTCCGCACGCCTACTGGCAACCCTCGCCGAACTCGAACTCGCCGAGCGCGCACAGCGACGCATCCAGCGACACCTGCTGGAAGCACGACTGCCGCCGGGCAAAACGCTCGGCTGCTTCGATTTCGCCAGCGTGCCCATGGTCAGCCACGCCCATGTCACGGCGCTCGCCAGCGGAGATGCCTGGCTGAAGAAGGGGGCCAACATTCTGCTGTTCGGGCCGAGCGGCTCCGGCAAATCACATCTCGGGGCGGCGCTTGGTCATGCGCTTGTCGAGAACGGCTATCGCGTGCTGTTCACCCGCACTACCGACTTGGTGCAGCGCTTGCAAACTGCCCGCCAAGCGTTGTCGCTGGAGAGTACCATCGACAAGCTCGACAAGTACCACCTGATCATTCTCGATGACCTGTGCTATGTTAATCGTGACCAGGCTGAGACCAGCGCGCTGTTCGAGTTGATCGCCGCACGATATGAACGCCGCAGCCTGCTGGTCACTTCAAACCGGCCATTCGGCGAATGGACTACCGTCTTTCCGGATGCCGCCATGACGCTCGCTGCCGTCGACCGCCTCGTCCATCACGCCGTCATCCTGGAGATGAACGTCGAGAGCTACCGCCAGCGCTCCGCCGCAACCCGTCAGAAGCAGCGCGCCGCCAGCGACACCAAGCGCGACAGCAAGGAGTAGCAGGTCACCGCCGCACCGCAATTTACGCAACAACCGTCGACAGCAACCGCCAACGCGCCGCCGTCAACCGTCAGAACCGCGACCAGCCAGCGATAGCAAGCGCGACAGCAGCAGATAGGGAGGCACCCAAACCGCCCACGTGACGCATTGCGCGACACAATCCTTGTCGCAGAGCCTCCGTCACGCCATCTTCCCCACACGCAGCGACCGGCCATCCTTGCTGTCGCTGACCGGCCATCCGAGCTGTCGCGCTATAGGCTATCGCCGTTTCGAGGGACTGGAAGCGGCGGCGGCGTTGGCGCAGCTCTACAAGACCACGCGGCTGTTCGTGAACTTTTTCCAGCCCTCGTTCAAGCTGGCGGGAAAGGAGCGCGACGGCGCGCGGGTAAAGAAGAAGTACCACCGTCCGGCGACACCCTGCCAACGCCTGCTCGCCGATTCGCGGACACCGGCAGAGGTGCGGCAACGGCTGGAGACGCTGCAGGCCACCCTCGACCCGGTCGGCCTGTTGCACGAGATGCGCGTGGCACAGCAGCGCCTGGTGGAAATTGCAGATGCGTCGGTGAAAGACGACAACGGGGCGATCAGCGCACCCACATTGGATGCGTTCCTCTCCGGACTGCGAGTTGCGTGGCGGGACGGCGACGCCCGCCCAACGGCGAAGGCGAAGGTCAAGGCCAAGCGTTTGCGGCGGCGGCCGGATCCGTTGGCAGCGGTGGTGTCGGAGATACGCAGCTGGTTCGAAGCCGAGCCATGGCGGACCGGGCGCGAACTGCTTGAGCGGTTGCAGCAAGTCCATCCCGACACCTACCCGGACGGCCTGCTGAGAACGTTGCAACGCCGTCTGAAGACGTGGCGCGGTGAGATGGCACGGAAGATGGTGTTCGGCACAGCTGATGGCACCTATACGAAGGAAAGCGATACGGGCGCACCGGCGAGTCCATAATGCGGATGCCCACGCCGGCATACCGAAGTACATAAGTTGTCGACGCCATCCTGACGGGCCGATCAGCCGGTGCCGATGATCGCAACTCGATCGCGGCCGCAAGGTTGGGGATGCAAACGGTGCCACGGTGCTCAGGCGCGTCAACAGGTGGGTGCTCGCCATGCTCGCCCCGACCGTGAAGAACGGTCGGGTCTGCGCGTGGCTCCGCTCCCGCCGCGCAAGCAAGAGCGCGGCGCTGTTGACCCGCCTTGCGCTCCGTGGCCTGGGGATGGTGTCGGACGAGGGGCGTCCCGACACATCGACGCGCGCTCGCCGCGCGGCGTCGAACGAGGGGCATGGTTCAGGAAACAGGTGCTTCAGAACGGAACGACCACCGATTCGTCAGGAGCATTTTGAATGAGGCAATGAACCTCCGCTTCGGGAGCATTCCTGGATGAGGCAATACGGCAACCATCCTGATTGTCGCGCGATAGCGGTGGCTTGTGCCCGCCGCGCTTGTGCGCCCAGCCGATGGCGGCCAGCCGGCGGGTGATGGTGGACGGTGCGCGTCCGGCTTCGGCCTCGCCCGCGCAGAACCGCGCCACCACCCCCGGATCGGCGGGAAGCGGCATCTCGCCGCGCGCGGCGCACCAGGTTTGAAAGCGGTTCCAGTCGGCGTCGTAGATCAGCCGGGTGGAAGCGGCGCGGCTGGCGGCGGCATAGCCGCGCGCGGCGTCCGCCCCGTGGCCCAACGCCGCCGGAATGCCGCGCCCGGCACGATGTCGTCGTCCATCTCGCCTCCCCTCCCCTGCTGCCCAACCCGCTCGGGTGCCCGCCACCGACCGCCGGCGCCCGGATTCTGCGGCAGCATCGCCTGCCGCTCGCATTCTGTCTGTCGCTTCCCTTATACGACCGGATCGGAAAACGCGTTCGCTCAATGGGTTGACGACACCCCTTTGCTCCGGAATGTACCCTATTGCTCCGGAAAATGCCCCCTGTCGGCCGGAAAACTTGGCGAGCAACGTGACCAGTACGGGCGCGGGGCCGAGGCGTGCCGGCTCCCGCGCACCGCGGATCAGGGCGGATTGCGCCGTGGTGCGGCCGGCTACCCGGAGCGGTCGTGCCGCATGGGGCGGGTCGTCCTGCGAGGCGAATTGCCGAAGCTTTTCCGGCCCGATGCGGCCATTTTCCGGAGCGATGGCACCCATTTTCCGGAGCATTGGGGGCACGTTCGGGGCGCCAACCCCATCTGCTCCGGACTTTCCGGTCGGATAGGGCACGCGACAGACAGCGTCAGCTGCCTCTTGGAAGAGGCCGGGACCCGACTACCGGGACGGGCTGCGCGGACACCGGCATCATTGACCGCCCTACGAACCGCCTCTAGCCCGAGTTTCCTTCTTTGAATTACTTCAACACCTTGATGTAATTGACGTTTTACGCAAAAGCAGCGCAAAACGTGTCCATGTAACTCACGTGATTGTGAGTGTGCCAGTGGGGGCGTGTGGTTATGATCTATGCTCCAAATTCAGAAGAAACCGCTCGATCCCCGCCGCCTGCAAGATGCACCCAGTAGCGACTCCCTCCGAGCGCGAAATATCGCGCCGGATCAATGGGTTGAACTATTTGGCCGTAGGAACTTCGGTCTAGCGGGCCATCAAGGTCGCACACCCGGAGATCAACCGGGTGTTCGTCGGGGCGCAGTCCCGCGGAAGCAACGAAAGGGTGGCCACAGCGCATGCGGCCCCCTGAAGGGCACTGACGCTTCCCGGGCCGTCAGCCGGATCGGCGCTGGCTGTCCGCGAGGCCCTTCCCCATCATCAGGCGCAGTTCACCCGGGCGGTCGCCGAACTCCTGCATCGTCCGGTACGGAACCGCCGTCACCTCGGCGATGAAATTCAGCTTCTTGGCGACATCGAGGGCGCTGAACTTCCCGGCATTCCGCCGCTCATAGAGCGCCGCGACCGCCTGGAGCGCCAGCGGGGCGATGATGGCCAGGACCTTGCGGTGTTCCTCCGTGACGTCGGCCATCGTTAGGGTGCGTGCCACCATCGTATAGCCGGCCGGTTTGCCTTCCGGCGAAGCCGCCGCGGTCAGCTCACCGACCGGGAAATCCGCCTCGGCGCCGTTAGCCTGCACGATGAAGACCCGGTCGCCGTCACACTCCAGCACGGTGCCGCTGCGCTTGCTGGGCTTATGGTAGACGGTTTGTCCAACCGAAAACATGCTCTCCCCCGTCGGGCAGGATCAGGCTGCGGCACGCATGCCTGGGCGTTATGCCCGCTTCGCGACCTTGCCAGAACTGGTTGCCCGCGGCAGCACGGCTTCGTCACGGCGGATGCCAATGACCGGAATCTGGACCCGGCCAACGACCTTGATGCCCGTGGCGGAGACGGACATCACCGTGCCGTCCGCTCCCACCGGAGCCGCCTCGGCGCCGCAATCGAGCGCCAGGCTGGCGTGCGCGTGCAGGTGCATGTCGGTGCCGTGAACAGGGATAACGAAGCGCGGCCGGGCATGTCGGTGCATGGTGGCAAGCTCGGCGCGCCCGGCGTGCCCGGACACATGGATCGGCAGCCCCTCGGGAGCATCGCGCTGGGTCAGCACGTCCACACCACGCGCACGCAGCTTGTCCAGCACGCGCTCAAGCGCCGCTTCGTTGCCCGGAATGACGCTGGCCGACATGATGACCGTGTCGCCCAGGCCAAGGTCGGGAAGTCGCCAGTCGCCGCCTCGGGCGAGCCGGGCCAGCGCCGCGTTCTCCTCACCCTGGGTGCCGGTGCAGACGAGCGCCATTTCGCGGCGGTCGAGGCCACGCAGATGCGAGGGTTCGCCCAGCATGTCCGGAAAATCCGCAATCCCCAGGCTTTCCGCGGTCGCGGCATGGGCCCGCAGCGACCGACCCGCCAGCGCGATCCGGCGGCCGGAGCGGAAGGCCGCATCACAGGCCGACCTCGCCCGCGCCACGTTGGTGCCGAAGCAGCAGACCACCACCGCACCCGGACGGCTTGCGAACAATCGCCTGAACGACTCCCGCACCTGCGCTTCCGAGGTGACGGACATGTCACGTTCGGCGTTGGTGCTGTCGCACACCATCGCCAGCAGACCGGCATCGCCCAGCGCCCGGATCGCCGCGATGTGGGTGGGCAGGCCGATCAGCGGGTCGGGATCCAGCTTGAAGTCACCGGTGTGCAGCACGTTTCCGGCAGCCGTGAAGATGGCCAGGGCGACCGCTTCCGGGACCGAGTGCGTCATCCGGATGGAACATACGGTGAATGCCCCGGGTCGGAAGCTCCCGCCGACGGGAAAGGTTCGGATGTCGGCTTCGTCCAGGGTACCGGCCTCGTCGAGGCGCCGGGAAATTGCCGCCGCGGCGAACGGCGTCGCCCAGACAGGGCAACTGATCGGCCGGGGAAAGACATGCTGGATGGCGCCGATATGGTCCTCGTGAGCGTGCGTCACCACCAGCGCATCGATGCGACCGACGACGCGGAGCAGGGTTTCGGGGTCGGGGATGAAGGCGTCCACACCGGTGGTGTCGTTCTCCCCGGGAAAGGCGATGCCTGCGTCGACCAGGATCCAGCTTCCGTCATGGCCATACAGAGTCCAGTTCATGCCGATGCGGCCAAGGCCGCCAACCGGCACGACGAGTATCTCCGTCGCGCGGGGGCGCGGGAGCCTCTGCAGGTGCCGCAGAGGGAGGTGAACGAGTGGGGAATCCCCCGAAGGGTGGTCCGGCGAGCCGTCCTGGGCTGCGCCGGTTACGCCCGGCAACCGGGCGCGCGACCTGATTAAATCCATCTGGACCGCACATAAGCCGCGCACCGTTAATTATCAAGTGAAGATTTCGGCACCACATGCGAAGGGGTTGGATTTGCATCAGGATGACGGAAAGAAGAATCGGCAACGCAGTCATGGCGCGAATTCGTCTCCTCGCCTGAAATCCCTTTTTTCGGCACCTTGATGCCGCCGCCGTCGTGAGATGCTGACGGGGCTGCCCCGGAGGGACGTCGCCGGCCCCAACTACGGACTTGCGATGTCTGTGCCGTCCGTTTGCGGCGTCCGTTCCGCCATCACAGCCTGGATCGCCGACTGGAGGGCGGTGAGCTCGCAATCGGTGATTTCCGGGAAACTGTCGCGCTTTTGTTTCGACAACATGCCGCCATTTTGGAGGCAGAGGCGGACAAGCAGGCTGGCACGTCGATCCGGCATGTCAACGATGTCCCGAATGGCGGCCGTCGCCCCGTCGTAGATGGCGACGAAATCAAGCTCGTCCCGGAGGTCCTTGCGAACGGTCTCGGCCACCTTGGCGTACAGGAATTCCGCCAGCTTCGTGGCATCGAAGTAGCGATACAGATCGCCGGTATCGTTCGCAACCTCGATTTGCTTGCTCGGCGTCCAGTGCCAGTCGATGTGTGGCTGGATCGCCTGCGAGAACGTCTCCAAGGCGGCATCGTAACCTCGGCGATCGCGGACGATCGCCGCCGAGACCGGGAACAGGACACCGGGGGGCGTGAAACCTTCCAAGGTCAGGACATGGTGCAGCAGGAAGCGGTGGATGCGGCCGTTGCCGTCCTCGAAGGGATGCAGGAAGACAAAGCCGAACGCCACCAGTGTGGCCGCCACCACCGCGTCGGTGGCGCCCTTGAGTCGCTCCGTCATCGCGGACCACGCCGCCATCAGCGAGCCGAGGTCCTGCGGACGCGGGCAGATAAAGTGGGCAACCTCACGGTAGCCGCCGACGGATTCGCCGACGAAGTTCTGGAAGTCCCGGAAGGCATGGGCAGCATAGCGAGGGTCGACGATGGTCTTCTGTAACGCGACCAGGCTGTCCGGGTCGGTCGGTTCGAACGATCCGGTTGACCGCAACGCCGCGACGAACCGCTCCGCCCGTTTGCCGCTCGCCACCTCGTTTTCGATGGCAAAGCTGCTCTTGGTCTCCTTGGTGTAGAGATAGTTGACAGCCCGTGCCAGGACCTCCGGGTCGCAGCCGGCGATGAGGACGCGCGCTTCGGTGTCGATGGCTTCGGCCTGGAAGGCATCCAGGCGCGGCGTCCGGCGGACCATGGGTGCGAAACCGGGTCGTCCCAGGATATTGTCGGTGACCTTGTGCCGCTTCGACGGGATGCCTTTGGCGGTGATGTGGAACCGGGCATCCAGGACATCGACGTAGGTCACCGCCCCGGCATCGGGGACATCCAATGCCGTTCCGGTCAGCCACTCATAAAGGAACCACGCCCGCCTCGCATAGGCGCCGTTCGGCTCGGACGCCACCCAGGTGGCGATGCCGGCGCCCCCGGCGGCCTTGAACGCGGCGGCCAGCACGCCCAGGTCGACGGGCTCGTACTTGAGTGCGAAGCGGAGGTGCCCGATCAGGCTGTCGTCGGGCCTGTAGCTCATGGGGTATCTCTCGATCGCGCGGCCGTCCGCGACCATCGTCTTGCGGGCACCCGGGCCGATTGTGGAGGTGACCGCCGGCGTCGGCACGCGCAGCCTCAGCATGGCGATCAACGCGGCCTGGCCGACGGAGAAGCTCTCGTTGGCCAGTGCCATGCGACGGCCTCCTTCAACCATGCAATGCCTTGCGAGACCGCTCCACATCCCCGCGGGATGTGTGAAGACGCTCAGCGAGCTAGGAATTCGCTCAGAAATATATGGCGTCCTGAAAAACCGTTCAAGGCGTCGGCCGGGGCGGTCACCGACGACGCCGCGATGGAGAAGCTTCTGGCGCTTGCACGCCGTCCGGCCCAGCGCAGAGCAGGCTACACCCACCGCTTCCGGTACCGCCGCAGTGCGACCAACCGCTCAGGATCGGGCAGCGGCCGCCACGCCATGATCATCGCCGCGCACGCCCGCGCCTTGGCGTCGTCAATGATTCCCGGGAAAAGTCTGCGCACCTCCGGGGCGGCGGAAAGCTCGCCTCCGATCTCGTGGGCAGCGCGGATTGCGGATGCCTCGGTGACACTGAACATGGCGGAATCATGGGGGCACCGGTCGGCGGCAAGCCGCTTACAGGAACCCGCTCCCGGTGGCAGGCCATGGGCACGATGGGCCTGGGCGATGGCGGCAACCCGGCGGTCGAGTGCACTGCGGCTGAGCGTCGGGGCAGGCGCCGTCAGGTAGGCGGCGTGTCGCGGCCGTGGCCGGCAGGCTCGCCTGCCCTGCGCGCTGGCACCACCCGGTGAAGTGGTGCCAGTCGGCGGCATAGGCCCGGCGGGTCGCCGGCGCGGCACTTGCCGCGTCCCCGCCGAACCCCCCTGCCCGTCTCGCCGTCCATGCGCCCGCGCCTCCGCTGGCCCTGCATTCGTCGCCGGCGGTCTGCGCCGCGCTAGCCGCCGCCGAGCCCAGCCATTCTGCCGCCTGCCGGCAAATATGGCAAGCGCCGCTAAGGCGCGATAAGGGTTTTTGTCCTCCCGTATGCCTGATAAGTGAAATTGTCGGGCGTAGGGAGAGGCAGTAGAATTCGGGGGCGAAAGCATGAAATTTCGGCCGGTCGCGCCGATCCGGCTGACGAAGGCCCTCTACCGGGTCACAACGCCGGCCGGTCGCCGCTCCTGGCTGGAAAATCCTCCCGCAACCGCGTCACACATGGCCAGACGCTCTGGCAAGGTGTCCATGCCGTGACGCCGATTTCGGTCGCCCCTGCCCTCGCCAGCTCCGCCAGCGGCCGGGTCATCTCCCGTCGCCCCAGGCAGCATCTCCCACACTGAGGGTCTGATGTTTGCCAGCCAGTTCGTCCTGGACCGCCCCGATTTTTCGCTGAGAATGTGACACGGTTTCGGGGGATTTGATATGGTCCAGGCGAGATTGCCATGGATCAGGGCTCGGCCAACAGACTGAAATCACACAAAAACTCGTGACGCGGTAAAGGGGATTTGACACCATCGACCGATCGGGCCGGAAGTCGCGCCCACCGAACAGGCCAGGAGACCCGCATGGACACGCTGTCGGACACCAGGGACATCGCGGCGGCCGAGGCCGAGGCCGGCTTGCCAGCCCTTCCGGGGCCTATCGCCGTGGTGCCGCTAGGCCAACCGGCCACAGCGGTGCGCGACTGGTTCGATGCGGCGGCCGAGGCCTTGATCCCCGACCATGACGAAACTCTCGGAACGGCACGGCAGGCGGCCGACGCGTACGCCCGCCGGGCCAAGGCCGGCAACACCCGACGCGCCTATCGCGCCGGGGTACGCGCCTGGTGCGCCTGGTGCGACCAGCACGCTTTGCCCTGCCTGCCGGCTGACGCCGCCGACGTCGTCGCCTTCCTTGCCGCCGAACGCGGCCGCGGCCTGACCGTCAACACCATCGACCTGCGCCGCGCCGCCATCCGCTACCTGCACTTCATCGCCGGCCTGCCGGTCCCCACCGCAGAAGCCCAGGTCGCGCTGACCATGGCCGGCATCCACCGCGCCGCCGCCGGCGCCGGCGTGCTGCCGGCCAAGAAACTCGCCGCCACCGTCGACATCCTGCGCGAAATCCTGGCCAGTATCGGCGACGATCTGGCCGGCCTGCGCGACCGCGCATTGCTGCTGGTCGGCTTCGCCGGCGCGCTCCGGCGCGCCGAGCTGGCGGCGATCCGGGTCGAA
>Ga0302157_10008071_pt1 | contig 10438 bp, 7 predicted proteins | sample I_Bog_N3_3_FD_193502 | JGI IMG/M metagenome (GOLD analysis project Ga0302157, IMG submission 193502) | Peat permafrost microbial communities from Stordalen Mire near Abisko, Sweden - I_Bog_N3_3 | ecosystem: Environmental > Terrestrial > Soil > Wetlands > Peat | place: Sweden: Abisko, Stordalen...
GCCCAAAAGAAGAGTCTTGCTGGTAGATGACAACGACTCCTTGCGCAAGATGCTCACCTTAGTGCTCAAAAACAACGGTTTTGAAGTGGCCGCGGCTTCTAATGTAAACGATGCCCTCAAACTCATCGCGGCTGAAACATTCGACGTTCTTTTGAGCGACCTGCATATGCCGGACGCCAGCGACGGATTAACCGTGGTAAGCGCCATGCGGCATTCCAATTCCAAAGCGGTTACGTTCATACTCAGTGGCTATCCGGCAATGGACGACGCTGCCAAGGCACTACTACTGCAAACAGATGAGGTTCTCATCAAGCCTCTGTCATCTGCGTTGCTGGTGAAGGCGATCAACGATCGATTAAGAATAGGAGCGCACCCCATGCAGAAAAAGGAAGAAGTCGCGGGCATTCTTGAGAACGAAACACAGGCCACAATCTCGCAATGGCTTGACCGTGTTGACGCCGAGCCGGAGATCATTAGCGTCCGGTTGACCGCCGCGGAGCGATGCGCTCACCTGCCGGCCATATTCCACGACCTGGTGGAGCGTCTTCGTCATCCGCTGCCATTGGGCACGCGGGCGCTCAAGTCTCCGGCATCGGTGAAGCACGGTCTTATGCGGCGTGAACAGGGCTATACGCCCGCGATGATGGTCGAGGAATCGCGCATGTTGCAGGTTTCGATCTTCCAGACCTTGCAGCAGAACCTTCAAAAAGTGAACTTCAGCGTTCTGCTGGTGGACGTGATGGCGATAGCCGATGAAGTGGACTCGCAATTGGCGCAGGCGATGACAAGTTACATTTCCGAGGCAAAGACCGACGCTCAGCCCATTGAATCGTAAGTCCAAATGCGCACGCTGCAGATTCATCCGGAGCGAAATTAGAGGACGTTACAGCACTACTTTGATTACGATTACTCCTATGACCGGCAAACCAGAAGTTACTGGTTATTTCTGGCCGGCCCACTTTACGTTTTGCTCTGTGGCTCTTCCTCCGGCTCGCCCAGCGGATCGTTGTCGCGGTCGGTGACTTCTGCTATCGCCGCCAGACGCGCCGCCAGCTCGGGCTTCCAGCTTGCTTCCGGAGCGCGCCAGCTCCAGTTGCCGGAGGCTACGGCGGGGGTATTCATGCGCGCCTGCGAACCCAATTCCAAAAGGTCTTGCGCGGGAACCACAGCCAGTTGCGCCACGCTGGCCTCCACAGCCCGGATCAGCGGCCACACCGGCTGTTTGCCCACGGGCCCCACGTAGGCTTCAACGGCGCTGCGCTCCACTTTGTTGGTCGTCTTCCACCAGCCCTGCGTGGTGTCGTTGTCGTGCGTGCCGGTGTAGGCCACGGTATCGGGCGTGAAGCGGTGGGGCAGGTGCATGTGCGCGCCCTTGCTGTTGAAGCCGAACTGCATGACCTTCATCCCCGGCAAGCCCAGCTCCAGCCGCAGCGCCTCCACCTCGGGGGTAATTACGCCCAGATCTTCGGCCACCAGCGGCAGCGGCCCCAGCGCCGCCTCCAGCGCACGGAAAAGCGCAAACCCCGGCGCCTTGATCCATTCGCCGTTTACCGCAGTCTCCTCCTCCGCGGGAATCGCCCAGTAAGCCTCGAAGCCGCGGAAGTGATCCAGTCGGACGATGTCATAAAGCTCGCAGGAACGGCGAATCCGCTCGATCCACCAGTTGAACCCATGTGCGGCCAGGACGTCCCAGCGGTAGAGCGGATTGCCCCAGCGCTGGCCGGTGGGCGAAAAGTAGTCGGGCGGCACGCCGGCGATGCCGATCGGCTGTAGCTCCTCGTCGAGTTCAAAGAGGTCGGGATGAACCCACACATCCGCCGAATCCATGTTGACGAAGATCGCCACATCGCCCAGAATCCGTATCGCGTTTTCCGCCGCAGCCTCGCGCAGGTTCTTCCACTGAAGCGCAAACGCAAACTGCAGCACCCGTTCCTGCGCCAGAGCCCGCTCATGCTCCGCCACAATCTTGGCCAAAGCCTCGGGCTGGTGGTGGCGCAGCGGCTCGGGCCAGGCCGTCCACGCGCCTGTGTTGAACTGGCGGCGCAGCACGGCATAGAGGGCGTAGTCGTCGAGCCAGACCGCCTCAACCTTACAAAACTCCTCGAACTGTTGCCATTGTTTCTTCAACTTTGAGTCGTTCGGCGCGCGGTCAAGAAAACTCCCCGCCGCCGCCTGGAGCAGCGGCAGTTTGCGCTCCTCCACCTCGTTGAAATCCACATTGCCGCTGCGTCCGGCCAGCCCGCCAATCCGCTCGCCCTCGATCCAGCCCCAATCGGAGAGGAATTCCAGGCTGATGAGAAAGGGATTGCCCGCAAAGGCCGATGAACCCGCATAGGGCGAGTTGCCATATCCCGTGGGACACAGCGGCAAAACCTGCCAGATATGCTGTTTGGCCGCGGCGAGAAAGGCAACAAATTCGTGGGCTGCCGGCCCCAGATCGCCAATGCCCCCATACGAAGGCAGCGAACTCACATGCAGCAGAACTCCGGACGAACGTTGAAACTCCATGGCTTCATTATCACCCGCCAGAAATCCATGCTCGAACACCGCACGGGAACAACGAGGCGGATTTGTCCCCGTTTGGACTTCTGATAAGTTCCGAGAGAAAGCCAAACAGAAAACTCTTGACACGTAAACCAGTTTACGATATAAACCGTATTCATGGACGACCAAAGCCGCCTGACCTATCTCACGCGCCACTACTACGAACTGCAGGGCATACGCACCGCGCCCATGTGGCTCGCCTTCCTCGCGATGCAACTGGATCAGAACTCTGCCTTTGCCAGGACGTGGAGGAAGGATCTGCTGGTAACGCTGGTCATGTTCCTGATGATCTTCTTCTCGTGGCTGGCCGGCCGCTACTATCGCCGGCGCTTCGGCTGGCTCAATCCAACGTGGATTACCTTGCCCACAGACCTCTTCTATTGGAGTCTTGTGCTTGGCTTCTTTATCTGGACCTTGTATGCGCTCATCTTTCTGGACTTCTTCGGGAATCTGCCTTACATGTTCACGATCATCTGGATGAGCCCCTCATTCAACGAAGAAAACCCTCGGCTTCGGCGCATCTATTACGCGCTGGCCGGCGCCGTGGTGATTTCCTCCACATTGTTCATCCAGCTCACCCACCGGAACAATACCCTCATCCTCGCTATCCAATGCCTGGTTCTGCTCGCCCTGGGCGTTGCCGACCACCTTCTGCTGATGAGTCTGTGTACGCCGCCCAGCGAGGATGCCCATGCCTGAGGGCACGCCCAGCTTTCCCGAAGTGGACCGCGTGATTCACGAGCCGGCGCGGCTGGCCATTCTTACCGTGCTCTCTGCCTGCTCCGGCGCCGACTTCACTTTTCTGCAAACCGCGACGGGACTCAGCAAGGGCAATCTCTCCGTGCAGCTCACGCGGCTTGAAGAGGCTGGCCTGGTCTCCATCAAGAAAGTGCTGGAGCACAAGAAGACCAAGACGACCGTCGAGCTTACGAAATGCGGCAAACAGAAGCTGAGTGACTACTGGCTCACCATGAAGAAGATTCATGAGCACGGCGCCTAGGCTGGATCGAACTAGCCGCCTCAATCAGCGGCCCGGCTACCAGTTCTACGGTTCCCAAACCCAAAAAAGCCCGCGTCCTTGAGAGGATGCGGGCTTTTTGCTTTTTGCTGCTCCGTTCGGCTGCCGGCCGGGTTATGTACCCGGAACTGGGGGCTCCGCGGCCTGCTTGTTCATCATGATGCGCTTGCTCTTCTTATACTCGTCCATGACACCGCTCAGAAAGACACTGAACGCCTCAGAACGGCGCTCCTCCAGCATCTGGTCGCGCGCCTGATCGAAGTTCTTGGCAATCTCCTCTGCGGTAGGCTCCTGCTTGTCAACAATCTTCGCCACCACGCCAGTCCGCCCCGCGTCGATGGGTCCGCTGATATTGCCCACTGCAAGGTCCAGGAGTTGCGGAGCCACCTGCGCCACCTGGCCCAGGTCGGGCACCTGGCCGCTGGAGCCAACCAAGTCGCTGGTCTTCATGGTCGCTCCCAGTTCCTTGGCTGCCTTGGCCAGATCGTTTTCACTTTTGGCCTTGTCTGACAGTTGCTTGGTCCGCAGGCTCAACAGCGCAGGCAGCACCTGCTGGCGGTAGTCGTCCAGGATGTGGCTCTTCCAGTCCTCAAACGTCGGCGCGTGAGCCGCTGCAATCCCCGTAACCTGGAAGATTGCGTATCCCTCGCCGGTGGGAGCATATTGCGGTGAATCGCTCTGCTTGGCCCCGAAGGCTTTCGCGATCACCTGCGACCCATCGGGCAGCGCGGCAATGACGCCCTGGCTGCCAACCATCGGGGTGGTCGTAAGCTCCAGGTGGTGAGCCGCCGCGGTCTTCTCCAGGCCGTTCTGGGTAGCTTCTGAGGTCAGTTGATGTGCGAAGTTTTCCTCAGCAGCCGCCGCCTTCTGGCGAATCAACGTGGCCTGAATGGTAGGCAGCACCTCATTGATCGACTCGGAGTGCGCATCCTGCCGCTCTTCCACCTGCACAATGTGATAGCCATAATGGCTCTTGATAATCTGCGTGTCGCCGATCTTCTGGCCAAAGAGCGCCTTTTCGAACTCCGGCACCATGGTGCCCTTCTTGGCAAAGGGCAGTTCGCCGCCGGAATCCTTGCTACCGGGGTCGTCGGAGTTCTTTTTGGCCAGGTCGGCAAAGTTGGCGCCACCCTGAATCTGCTTCAGAATCCCCTCGGCCTTGGCCTTGGCGGCAACATCGGTTTTGGCGTCAGCGCCCGCAGGCACCTGGATAGGATGTGCCGCGACCGGGCCTGTTCTTCAACCTTGTACTCCGCCTGATGGGCGTTGAAGTACTGCTGAATCTCTTGCTGGCTCACCTGCGGCACTCCGCCGGGCAGCTCACTCGGCGTAAACGCAAAGTAGGTGATCTTGCGCTCTTCCGGCACAGCCGATGCGTAGCGCGCCGCGTTTGTCTTGAAAAAGCCGGCGAGTTCGCTGTCGGAGGGATTGGTCTCCTTGCTCAGTTCATCCGAGGAGATCACAGCATAGTCAAACTTGATCTTGATGTTGCCCTTGCGATATTCATCGCGGACTTCCTGGTCGCCCACCGTGACCCCAGCCGTAATCAGCGCCTCAAGCCGATGAAAGACGATGCCCTGCCGCACCTCGTCTTCAAAATCCGTCACCGATACTTCATGGCTGTTGATGATGTTCTTGTACTTCTCGTCGCCTACGTATTGGCCGTTGGGGAAGAAAAGCTCGCCAAACTGGCCTTTTTGCAGCGCCTGTTTGAGATCGTCGTCGGTGGCGTGAATCCCCAGCTTCTCAGCCTCTGCCAGCAAAACCTGCTGCTGGATCAGTTGCTCGCCAACCCGCGGCTCCAGCATGCGCAGGATCGCCGGATTGCCGGCGTACTGCGGGTACTGCCGCTGCACCTGCTGCTGGGTGACCCTATCCACACGCTGCTGGCTCACCGCCACGCCCGAGGACAAGAGCCTGCTATACCAATGCGGATAAATCATGGCATAGGTATCAGCGGCTGTGGCGCTCTGGCCGGTAAGCCCAGGGATCAGGTATACGACCATGGATACTGAGGCTGCGCCAATAATGACAACGAGAAGCGCCTTGGTAACGCGATTGTCTGTCTGCAGAAAACGAATCATGGATGGACTTGAACCTTCAACTCTCTACGCGCGGCCCGCTGATCCCTCCCCTGCCAGCGCGCCAGTTCGGGCTCGGCTGCTTGGGGCGGGCATCTCACACGGATGCGCAATTCTCGCTCTACGCGAGTCACTGCCATTATAGACGAACCAGAACCCGGACTCGTCCGATTCGGATTGCGTGTGCGTCCAATTCGGATTGGTGAAGCTTCCGAGCCGGATCGAATGCTGCCCCAAAAGCAAAGCAGGCATTCCGGCTTACCGGAATACCCGCTCTGTTTAGTCCCTGGTCCCTTAGTCCCTAGTCCCTTTGCGCTACCGCCAGTAGTAATATCCGCCGGTGATGAAATAGGGTCGGTAGAAGACCGGGGGATAGCCGTACGGATAGCCGTAGGCAGCATAGGATGAACCGTAGTACGGAGAGCCGTAGGGGTAATAGCCGCGCCGGTAAAGGCTGGGTCCGCCGGTATAGAGCCCCTGCGCCAGCCGCGCCGCTTCCTGCGCGTCCACCGGATTCACCGTAAGCGGCGCATTCAGATGGAAGGTCACAAGCGCCTCCGCGGGAATCCAGACCCCCGGTCCGGGTGAAGCCGCGGAAGCCGCCGTACCCGCAGCCACGCCGGCGCCGGCCCCAACCGCACACCCAAAGCCACGGCCCACCGCGCAGCCGATTATGGTTCCCAGAATGCCGCCGCCAAGGGCGTTGCCCACGGTCTGACCGGCCTTGTTCGGCCCCTTCACCTTGAATTGGTCGCTATCGAGCGGGTAGCTCTGCCCGCCCAGATCCAGCGAGGTGAGTTTCAGCGCCAGCACCGGGCTGCCGCCCAGAGTACCGGCCTTTTTATCCTCGGTCACCACTCCATGCACGGTCGCGCCCTTCGGAATCGCCAGCACGCCGCCAAACGGCACGTCGCGGATCACCGTGAACTGAACCGGCTCGCCATCCTTGGCCCTCTTGCTGTTCAACGACTCGGCGGTCCGCAGTTGCAAAAGCGTTCCCTGCGGTATTGTGACCGGCCCCTTGGGAGCTTCATAGACCGGAGGCTGCAAGCGAGTGATGCGTGGACGAACCGGGACGTACTGTGGCTGGCCCTGATCCTGACTCTGGCCAGGGGGCGGCAGCGGTCCATCGTTCATAGCAGGAGGAGGAGGCGGGGGAACGGGCGCCATGGCGTCGTCCCCTGCGCTATCCGCCATCTGCTGCGCGCCGGGGGCTGCGGGCTGCGCCGCCTGGGCTTGCTGCGAATTGCCAACCTTCAGGTTGTTATGGACTTTGGTCACACCCGCCACGTGGCCGGCAATCGACTCCGCCAGTTCGCTGGAGGCCTCGCCCGATACCGTTCCTGAGAGCGTGACCTCGCCCTGAATGGTTGCGGCGGTGATCAGGTCGCCCTTCAACGCATTCGAGGCGTCGAGCGCATGAACCACGTCCATCTCGATCTGCCCGTCCGGGCGCTGCCCGGTCGCCTGCGACGTAACCGTGACAGAGTCTGAGTCTGCGGTCTGCGCTACGGCAATTCCACCGCAAAAAGCCACCAGCCCCGCCCACGCCAGAACCTGGGGAACAGCTTGCTTCAACAAAATCCGATTCATCTTCATGTTTCTCCTCCGCCTGAAGCGCGGTTCCAACGGCAATTCGACGCTGCGCCGCATGAACAAGCGCTTGAAGGCGATGCTTCCGGCTCAAACTGTTAGACGAGGTTTGGCGGAAGCCGTCATCGGTTAAAACCCGGCCCATGAGAAAAAGTTCCGTTTCTCGGATGAAACGTCTGCCGCCGGATTGGGGCCAAGGCGCTCAAGCAGCTCACTACCGCACATTCAATCGGCTGCGTCCCCCGTCGCAGCCGACGATCTCTTTGCCGCGAAGCCAATCAGCGCCAGGGCCCCCAGAGTAAAGACGGCATTGCCCACGCGTCCAACAACTCCTGCTCCTCCGACGACAGGAGGTTCGATGAAACTATGCCACGCATAGGCGAGCGCAGCGCCACTGGCCAGCGCCAGCTTGTGCGGCAAGCTCCAGCCGCCGCGCTTGGCCCAGATAAGAACAGTAACGGCCATGCCCAGTTCGATGAGGAGAATTGCGCCAGCAGCCCACCACCCCCACCGTGGCGGAATCATCAGAATCGCTGAACCGCACGCCAGCGCCAGCGCGCCGGCAAACCACGGATTCGGGATCAATCCGAAGCTGCCCGGGCCGCCAGGATTGCGCACATTGAACGCGGCAAATACGAGCAAAACTATGGCCACTGCCGCGGCAATGAATTGTGCAGTCGAAGAAACAAAATGATCTTGGCGATAGCTGCCCAGCGTGCCGGCCGCACCCCCCAGCACAAACAAAACTACGGTAACCCAAAGCGCTGGCCGGCCCAGCCATGGAGTCGTTGCCCGCTCCGGAACTGTCGCCTCAACCAGCGCAATCGGCACAGAGATGCTCCAGACGGTATGCAAGGCAAGCACGAAGACAGTCCACCATCCACCAATCCCCAGCGCGGGAATAAAGGCGGGTTGGAGCAGGTGAAGGTTAAGAGAAAGGTAATTCGGGTTGAAGAGCGACTGGGTTGTGAATGCCTCTTCCAGAATGCCGTAGGCCAGTGCCAGCAAAACCATCGTGGGCCATCCGCGCCCTGACCGCCGTGCCAGTTCGCGGATCAGCAGCGCCCCTCCCCCGTAGAAAGGAGCAAGAACGATGAGCGCGGACAACATCGTAATGGAGAGGTTGCCGAGCAGAAACTCCGCCACCAGCGGAGCCAGAAAAAACAACCCAATCGCCGGCAGAACGCTTTGCTTCCGTTTCGCCGGTGCCAGGTCCATGCACACTGCTCCCTCTCAGAGAACCAGATTGGATTGAAATCTGTGCCAATTCCCTGGCTTTACTGGAGCGCCTGATCGAAGGCCGCAGCCAGCGTCTCCAGTCCCGCTGCAATATCGGCTCCCAAGTGAACCCGCAAAGCCCGCCGTCCGCGCGACTCCAGCACAGCCAGGTCTCCGGCAGCCTGGGCATCGATGACCACGCCAAAGCTGTAGGTCTGCCCCGGAACATCCACGTCGGCGGCATGTTCCGCGGTGATTTGCAGGAATACCCCGGTGTTGGGGCCGCCTTTGTAGTCCTGCCCGGTGGAGTGAAGGAAGCGCGGGCCGAAGCCCAGACAAGTCGCCACCTTTTTGGCGTCCCGCACCTTGTGCCGGAAGCCCTGGATCGCCTCCTCATGCTCGGGGAACATGGGCAGGAAGGCCAGCGTGGCAAAGTAGTCGCCGGCGTGAATCTGATTGAGATGCGCGCGCAGATAACCAGCCAGCGTAGCCGCCGGCGCGGCAGCCTTCAAGGTAGCCGCATAGGCCTCGGTCGCATAGAGCCCGATGCCGCCGTCCACCAGCACCGGCTCCCGCACAGGCAAACTGCCCGTCTTCTCGTAAGCCGTGGTCAAAGCGCGGGTCTCTATCTTTGCCGACTCCACGTCCGGCTGGTTAAAGGGATTGATGCCCATCACCGAACCGGCCACCGCCGTGGCCACTTCCCAGCTGAAGAATTGCCCGAAGATCTCGTAGAGGTCCGATATCTCGACGGCTATCACCGGATGGCCCGCGGCCTCAAGAGCCGCAACCTTGGCGTCCAGGCTGGAATCTGCCGTACCCGCCAGCTTCACATACACAAAGATCCGATCATTGCCGTAGACCCCTGGCGCGCCAATCGCCTCGCGGTCCACCGGCGTAATACCCTTGCTCAGCTTGCCCGTCGATTCGGCGATCAGTTGCTCCATCCATGCGCCCAGGTCATAGATCTCCGGCGAGGTAAAGATGGTGATCTTGTCGCGGCCGGCGTTGGCGGCGGTGCCTAGGATCAGGCCCAGCTCCACCGCCGGATTCTCACCCAGCGCCAGTTTGGCCTCGGCCACGGCCTTGGCCGCCGCGTCCAAAAGCTTACCCGTGTGCAATCCGGCCACTGTGGCGGGTACTAAACCAAAATTCGAGAGAGCCGAGTACCGCCCGCCGATCTGTGGGTCGCCATAAAAGATGTACCGGAAACCATCGGCCTTGGCCACCTGCTCCATCTTCGAGCCGGGGTCGGTAATGGCGATAAAGTGGCTGCCTGCCTCTGTATCTCCAACGGTGTCTTTCATTTCGTCAAAGAAATACTGTTTCAGGATGTTTGGCTCCAGTGTGGAACCGGACTTGCTGGCCACGATCACGAGCGTTCTCTTAAGGTTCCACCTCTCGCGAGCCGCCTTCACCTGCTCGGGATCGGTGGAGTCCACAATGTGCAAAACGGGGAAGCCTTCCTGGTATCCAAAGGTCTCAGCCAGCACCTCGGGGCACAGGCTGGAACCGCCCATGCCCACCAGAAGAACCGCCTTGAACCCGCCCGTCTCAATATCCCCGCCCAGCTCGGCAAGGTTCGCCAGATCCCGCTGCTGGCGCTCAACTATGTCGATCCAGCCCATCCACTTTTCCTCGCCGTCCGAGGTCCACAGGCTGGCATCTTTCTGCCAGAAGCGGTCAACTTTGTTGTTGGTTTGCCAGTCGGCAGAGGCCTGGTCCACGGCGCTGCGAAGTTCTTGAGGGACTGCGAATCGGAAGCTCATATCGCTCTCCATTCTACTGCGCAATTCTGGATTCAAATTGAATCCGGCGCAAAAAGCCAATGCAATATCGCCTGAATTGGAAAAGGCTGCCTCTCCGTTCGGGAAAGGCAGCCCTGAAAATCATTGCGCAGACGGCTGCGACGCGCCCGCAAGATCAATGCGGATGCGGGCGACTGAATTCGTAAGAGGCGCCGACGGTTACGCCTCTTGGCCTG
>Ga0302157_10008072_pt1 | contig 10438 bp, 9 predicted proteins | sample I_Bog_N3_3_FD_193502 | JGI IMG/M metagenome (GOLD analysis project Ga0302157, IMG submission 193502) | Peat permafrost microbial communities from Stordalen Mire near Abisko, Sweden - I_Bog_N3_3 | ecosystem: Environmental > Terrestrial > Soil > Wetlands > Peat | place: Sweden: Abisko, Stordalen...
GTACCCAAGAAGCCGGAGACGGTGAAAGAGCGAGCATTGGCGCGGGTTCGATTCCCTTTTTGGATCCAGCCCCAGGCCACCACCCCGCTTTCTCAAGCGATCCCAAGCAAGCTCAGAAGTCCATGTAAATCAAGGACTTAGCCTGAAAAGGCGGCTCAAGCGGACTCGCTGAATCCCACACCGTCCCGTTCTTGCGTGTACCCAACGGTGTACCCAGACTGCCTTTTCAACCGCAGTCATGTTTTGGGTACACCATGGGACAGCTCAACGACCTCGCGATCAAGGCGGCGCAGCCGCGTGACAAGGAATATCTGCTGGCGGACGGCGAGGGCCTGTACCTTCGCGTCCGGCCCACCGGCAAAGTATGGGTCTATCGATACAAGCAGGCGGGCACCGAGGCCAAGCTGAGCCTCGGGCACTACCCGGCGGTCTCGCTGGCGGCGGCGCGCAAGAGGTCGCGAGCCGAAGCGGAGAAGCGGGCGGGCGGCATCGACCCCAGGGAGGCGCGTCGCGAAGAAGAGGAGCGGGAGCGCGTTGCACGCCTCAACACCTTCGAGCTGACGGCGCGCGCCTGGCACACCCAGGCGCAGAAGGATCGCGAGTGGTCGGCCAGCTATGCCGAGAAGGTGATGCGGCACCTGGAACTGCACATCTTTCCCTGGATCGGCGGGCTGGCCATGGAAAGCGTTGCGCCGACGGAGTTGGTGCGCTGCCTCCATCGCATCAAGGAGCGCGGCCACCTCGAGACGGCGCAGCGGGTGCGCGAAGCGGTGCAGCACTTGTAAGAACTACGTTTCACGAGGGCAAGGTCGCCTCCGATGAAAGCTCGTACGTCACGGGGATCGATCTTCCCGTCGATGGGGGATGGGCGCAGGGCTGACCCCGGCGCGGTCCGCTGGCTAGACCTACGGTTGTTCCACCGTTCTCGTGGTCGCGACACGCATGCAACCGCATACGTTCATCGAATGCATGTCCCAACCGGCTTCATGAACTCGTTCCGGTAACCGGGTCCGAGCCGCATGGTCGCCAAGCCGAGAAGGCGTCCTGGGCCCGGGCTGAGATCGTCGACGAGCGCAAGGCCAAGGGCGTGCCGCCGCTCGATTGCTCAAGACGCGTAACGTCGATTTATCGGCCAAAAATCGACACGTTCCGGCGTCGTGTCGATCGCGTGTACACGTGCTTCGTGCCAGGAGGGCGAGAGCACTCCCCAGAGGCTCTCGCAAAGTTTGACTGCGAGCTCATGGCGGCTTGCGTTCTTCCGCGGCGGCCTCGCATCAAATGCCCATTTTGGGTATATTCATGCCCAATATGGGCATTCAAGCCAACCCCAGGACACCGCCGTCCAGCCTCGCCGATGCATTGTTCTCCGGCACGAGGCAGCGTCTGATCGGCCTGTTGTTCGGCCAGGTCGGCCGCAGCTTCTATGCGACCGAGCTGATCGGACTGACGAAGAGCGGCTCCGGCGCCGTGCAGCGCGAGCTTGCCAGTCTGGCGCAGAGCGGTCTCGTCACGGTGCGTGCCGTCGGCAACCAGAAGCACTACCAGGCGAACCCCGACTCGCCCATCTTCGAAGAGCTGAGCGGCATCGCGCGCAAGACGATCGGGCTGGCAGATCCGTTGAGAGAGGCGCTCGCGCCGCTGGCCGGGAAGATCAGGGCCGCCTTTGTGTACGGTTCCATCGCCAAGCGCACCGACACCGCAGGCAGCGACATCGATGTGCTGTTGCTGTCCGACGAGCTCGCCTACGCGGACGTTTTCGCCGCGTTGGAAGCTGCGACTTCGACGCTCGGTCGGACCGTGAATCCGACCATCCTGACATCCGCCGAGCTCCGCAAGCGCCTCGAGAACGAGGAGTCGTTTTTGACCCGCGTCCTGGCGCAGCCCAAGATCTGGCTCATCGGAGGTGAAGATGCCCTCGCCATTTGAGAACCTGAGCGGGCCGGGCAGACCGCTGAAAGCCGAGCCGCCGGACGCCAAGGAATTTGGCGGCCTCAAACGCGCTGGCCTGGCGCGGCTGCAGGATGCCTCCAACACGGGCCTGGCTCTCGAATGCCGATTCGATCTGGGCTACAACGCTGCCCACGGGTTGTGCCTGGCCGCGCTCCGCTGGCACGGGTATCGATCGACCAATCGATACATCGTTTTCCAGATGCTGCCGCACACGCTCGACTTGGGGCCCGCGGTGTGGCGCGTCCTCTCGAAGTGCCACGAGATCCGCAACCTGGGCGAATACGAGGGCGACCTGAACGTCGATGAGCGGATCGTCGCCAACCTTTTGATTGCTTGGCCGCTGTCGCAGCCAAGGTCGAGGGTCTCGGGCCCATCGGGACGGCATGAGCCGAACGCAACGCTCTGCCATGGTTGACTGACGCGCGTGCGCTATTGGTGGGTCAACCAAAACCAAACCTACCGCCACGAGGTGTCGGGCGGCTATCTCTGGTCGCCCAAGCGCAAGGCGAATCAGGCGGCGAACCCGTTCTACGATTTCATGCGGGAGGTTTCGCCCGGCGACGTCATCTTCTCGTTCTCCGAGACCTTGATTCGTGCCATCGGCATCGCCGCATCGCACGCGTATGAGGCGCCCAAGCCACTCGAGTTCAAGGAGACGGGGGCCTACTGGGACAAGATCGGCTGGCGTGTGGATATTCGATTCCATGAGCTCAGGCTGCCCATCAAGCCGTCCCAACACATGGCCGTGCTCAACCCCTTGCTGCCGAAGAGATACGCGCCGCTGCAGGCGAGTGGTGCGGGCCTCCAGAGTGTCTATCTCACCCGAGTTCCCGAGGAGCTCGCGGCTGCCCTGATCGATCTGTTGGGGGCCGAAGCCCATGACCTGGTACTCGGCTACCGGGTGGCGGAGGAGCTGCCGATCGCTTCAGCAGTCGGCCTGGTCGAATGGGAAGAACACGAGCTGAACGCGGTTCAAGGCGACGCCACGCTGCCGGACACGCAACGACAAGCGATCGTGCTGGCGCGTCGCGGCCAGGGGCTGTTCAAGAAGCGCGTCATGACCGTCGAGCACGCATGCCGGATCACCGGCGTCAACCGCGAGGAGCATCTGCGCGCGAGCCATTGCAAGCCGTGGCGAGACGCAACCAACGAGGAGCGCCTGGACGGCGAGAACGGACTCCTTTTGACGCCCAGCATCGATCACCTCTTCGACCGCGGATTCATCGCGTTCGAAGACGACGGCCAAGTCATCGTCTCGCCGGTCGCACACCACGAGTCCTTGCATCGCATGGGCATCCACTCGGGTAGCCCGCCGAAGACCGGCAACTTTTCGACCGGGCAGCGACGCTTCCTGGCGTATCACCGCGAGAACGTGTTGCTGCGTTCGAGTTTTCTCGAGAAACTATAGGTTGAACTGGAGCCGGATTGTGGTTGGATCCCTGCGAGTACTCTGGTCGGCGAGCAAAAGACCATGACGGATTTCTCTGGCACCTGGCGCATCGTCTGGATGAGTGGCTGGGAGCAGGACTACGTCGATATGGACGTGCCCGGCCACTTCACCTTCAGCCGGCGGAGATCGGGCAGCTTTCAATTCGGCCTGGTGCAGGGCCAGATGGATTTGGCGCCCGACCAGCGCAACCACCAACGAGTCGAGTTCACCTGGCATGGATTCGACGAGGGCGACGAAGTGACGGGCCGCGGCCATGCAGAGATCGTGGGCGGTGAATTGCAGGGCCATATCTACTTCCATCTCGGCGATGATTCGGCATTCCGCGCGACAAGGCTGGTCGGTGTCGCGCGCAAGCACATGTCAGGCTGACAACAGGAAGTTGCCCGCGACCATGAGCGAGTATCAGTACTACGAGTTCGCTGCGATCGACCGACCGCTCACCCGTGCCCAGATGGCGCAATTGCGCGCAGTCTCCACTCGCGCCGTGATCACCGCCTCCGGCTTCGCCAACCACTACGAGTGGGGCGACTTGAAGGCAGATCCCGCCGACTGGATGCGCCGCTACTTTGACGCCTTCGTCCACACAGCCAACTGGTGTAGTTGCCGACTGGCCTTGCGCGTGCCGTTGTCGACGTTTCGCAAGGCGGAACTGGAGCCCTTTGCTGCGGGGCATGCGCTGACCATCGAGGCAAGCGACGAACACTGGATCATCGACTGGTCGCTCGACGAAAGCGAAGACTACGACCGCTTCGGGGGGGAAGATGGCAGTAGTTGGATGCGCCGCCTGGTGCCCTTGCGCGACGAACTGCTGCGCGGCGATCTGCGGCCGCTGTACCTTGGGTGGCTGGCTGCGGCCGTCGATATCGACGATGACGTGCTGGAGCCGCAGGCGCCGCCCGGCTTGGCGGAACTGTCCCCGTCGCAGCAGGCCTTGGCCGAGTTCATCGAGGTCGATCCCGACATGCTTGCCGCCGCAGCGGCAGGAAGCGCGCGAGTTGCGGAGAACGATTCAGCGCGAGCCGCTGGCATCGACGCATGGCTCGACGGATGGTCGCGCGAGGAGATGGCGGTCCTGCTGAAGTTGATCGCTCAAGGCCAAGGGATGGAGGCAGAACGCCGGATCAGATCCGGCCATGCCGCCTGGCTGGAGGCTCAACCTCGACCAGCCGTCGCACCTGTGCCGCGTCGCAGCGTGGGGCTGTTGCGCGAACTCGCGCGCTCGGCCTCGAACGTGCGCATGGCGGAAGCATCGAAGGAGCACGCCAGGCAGGAGGTCGAACGCCGCCAACAACGCGAAGCGACCCTGAGACTGCTCATGGCAGACCTGCCCGCACGCTGGGCCGCCGTCGATGCCCTGGCGCAACGAGGCTCGGCATCGGGGTATGAGCGGGCGGTACAAGCGGTGGCGGATCTGGCCGAAGGCTACGCGCTCACCTCCAACCCCAAGGCGTTTGATCGCGCGCTGCGGAGTCTGCTGGTGCGCCACGCGACCCGGGGTGCACTGCTGCGTCGCTTGGCCGAGGCAGGTCTGTGGTCCGGCTGAGTCGAACCCGGAAATACAGTGCCAAGGGCCGCGCGATGGCTGGTAGCCCCGGCGGGGGCCGACCTCGTCGAAGCGAGCGCCGGAGTCACTTCAGCAGGCCTTCGGCGTGCAGTGCGTCTCGCACGACTCCATGCGCCGCCGACTCAGTCCGGCATGGCATCGAGCCGAATCGCGGCGACCCCGAGCGGCCCGTCTCCAGCAGGCCGGCCTCGCGAACCGGCGTACTTCTTCGGTGAACACCCCATGACTCGACTGAAGGCCCTGCTGAACGCGCTGTCGGACTCATGTCCAAGCGAACAGGCAACGGTTGCGACCGAGTCGACCGAGTTCGCGAGCTTGTCTCCGGCCAGCAGGCGTCGCTGCAGGCGACCAGGCGCCGCAGCGTGTCCATCGCATCGGCGAGGCTGCGCACGCCGTCCCAGCCCAGTTCCAGGTTGAAGTTGAGGCCGCCGCGGATGAGGTGCAGATGGTTGTCGATGAGGCCCGGCGGCACGCGCCGGCCGTGGGCATCGATGACGCGAGTCTGCGCATCGGCGGTGGGATTGGCGCAGTCCAGTGACGTGAACAGGCCGCGATGCAGGATGAGGTCGGGGGCGCTGCGGGTCATGGGTCGAATCTCCTGGAAGAGGTGACGTCGGGCTTCTTGGGGTCACGCCGCCACGAGACCTGCGATGGCCCAGGCCTGCCCGATGAGCGGCGGGACCTGCTCGCCCCGCAGGAAACCCAGCAGGCCGACGAGCGCAATGATCGGCGGCGCCAGCCATGGGGGACGCCCCATCCCCCGATTTCCCCCCGCGCATCCCACCGCGCCGCCCTTGTTGGGCGGCCCCTGCGTTGCGAGACTGGCACATCGAATCCACTCGACAAGCCTTGGAGGGCAGCGTGCAAAGACATCCCGGAAACCCGAACCTGCTCGCGACGGCCGCCGGCCTCGCCTTGCTGGGCCTGGCCTCGGCCGCGCGCGCGCAGGGCGCAGCAGAACCCGCCGCGTCCGCGTCCGCTCCCGTCATCGAGACGGTGACGATAACCGCCCAGGGCCGCGCCCAGGCGCTGCAGGACGTGCCGATCAGCGTCAAGACCTTCTCGGCCAAGGAGATAGAGAAGAGCGGCATCACCTCGACCCAGGACTTCATCAACCTGACGCCCAACGTCGCGTTCGACCAGTCCTTCACCTTCGCCAACTCGTTCGTCACGATACGAGGCGTCTCGCAATTGAACAACGCCGATTCGCCGGTGGCGGTGGTCGTGGACGGGGTGCCGCAGAACAACCAAAAGCAGTTGAAGATGGACCTGTTCGACGTTCAGCGCATCGAGGTGCTCAAGGGCCCACAGGGGGCGCTCTTCGGTCGCAACGCGATCGGCGGAGCGATCACCATCGAGACGAAACAGCCGACGAACACGCTTGAAGGCTTCGCTGGTGTGGAAGCCGGCAACGGCGCCACGTTCACCGAGTCGGCGGGCATCAGCGGGCCAATCATTGCCGACAAGGTACTGTTTCGGATCGCTGGCGAGTCGAAAAGCTCCGATGGCCTGATCAAGAACACCTATCTGGACCAGGATGTCGACAAGATCGGCCACGACGACTCGCTGCGCGGCAAGATCCTGGTCTACGCGACCGACGACCTCAAGCTCGACTTCCGCCTCAGCGGCAACAACTACGCGGGCGGCGCGACTTGGGATAGCGTCGTCAAGAGCGGCAACGCCAACGATATCGAGGCACCGCGGTCCGACATCCTCGGTCGCACGGAAGGCCATGGCACCGACTTCAGCTTCAAGGCCAGCTACGGCCTTGACGCCGGTACGCTCACCGCGATCACATCCTATACGGACCTTGTCGAGAAGTACCGTGGCGACCTGGACTTTTCCAACCCGGTCGACAGCCCGGGCGGCTTCCTTGGTCTGGGCATCCAGGCTGGCCAAGGCCAGGATCTTTCGGTGAAGATGACCAGCCAGGAGATCCGCTTCACATCCGTCGACGAGAAGCCGTTCCGCTGGATTGCGGGCACCTTGTTTCTCAACACCAAGCGCAACCTGGAGACGCGCGCCTTCGTCGACACGGACGGCAGCGGCGACCAATACAACGATCCCACCAAGAACCTCATCGACCGCAACGAGCACAACGACAACAACGCATGGTCGGTGTTCGGCCAGGTGGAGCAGGACTTCTCTCCCACCACCACGCTCGCGGCCGGCCTGCGCTGGGACAGCGACGAGCGCGACCAGCACGACGTCATCGATTCCACGCAGCAGAAGAAGACCTTCAGTGCCGTGCAGCCCAAGCTGACGCTGACGCAGCACTTCACCAGGGACGTGATCGGCTACGGCACCTTCAGCACCGGCTTCCGTTCGGGTGGCTTCAACGCCCCCGGGCTGGGCGACTTCAAGGCGGAACGCCTCAGCAACTTCGAGGCCGGCGTGAAGTCGACGCTGCTCGACAAGCGTCTCCTGCTCAATGCGTCGGTCTATTACGCCGACTCGCGCGATTTCCAGTACTTCTTCACCAACGTCGCCACCGGTGCGCAGTTCATCGACAACATCGACAAGGTGCACATCAAGGGCCTGGACCTCGACTTCACCTGGCTGCCGGCGGGCGGGCTGCAGATCGACGGGGGCGTCGGCACCACCGACAGCCGCATCCGGGCCGATGCTGCGGATCCGACCGTGGTCGGAAACTACACGCCCAAGGCTTCGCCCTACAAGGTCAACCTGGGCGTCCAGTACTCGAGCGCGCTCGGCGGCAATCTGGCCGGCTATGCGCGATTCGACGTCGAGGAACGCAGCAGGCGCTACTGGCAGATCAACAACGCCGACGTCGAGAAGGCGATGACGCTGCTCAACCTGCGCGCCGGGCTCTCCACGCCAAAGGAGGTCTGGTCGGGCTACGTTTTCGTGAAGAACCTCACCGACCACAGGTACTACGCCGACTACAACCCGGCAGCGTATTCCGGCCTTGGCTACGCAATTGGATCCCTCGCCGAGGGCCGCCAGTACGGCATCGGCGGCAAGTACCGCTTTTAAGCGCCAGGAAGCCTCATGTATCGGATAGGAATCGACGTCGGCGGCACCAACACGGATGCCGTCCTGATGAATGGCGACGAGGTGGTGCACGCCGTGAAGACGGCCACCTCGGCCGACGTGATGGCGGGCGTGCTGGCCGTGCTGCGCCAGGTGATCTCGGGCTCGGGCGTGCGCGCCGCCGACCTGCGCGCCGTGATGATCGGCACCACCCATTTCACCAATGCGATCGTGGAACGGCGCGCGCTCGCGCGTGTCGGCGTGATCCGCCTCGCGCTGCCGGCCACGCAATCGCTGCCCCCGCTCTCGGGCTGGCCCGAGGACATCGCCGCGGCCGTGCGGGCGGACGCCCACATCGTCGGCGGCGGCTTCGAGTTCGACGGTCGCGAGATCGGGCCGGTGGTGGCCAGCGAGATCCAGGCGGCGGCGGAGTCGTTCGCCGCCAACAAGATCCGGCACGTCGCGATCTCGGGCGTGTTCTCGCTGATCAACGACGCCCAGGAACACCACGCCGCGCAGTTGCTGCGCGACGCCCTGCCGGGCGTGCGCATCACGCTGTCGTCGGAAGTCGGCCGCGTGGGCCTGCTCGAACGCGAGAACGCGGCCATCCTCAATGCGGCACTCGGCGACCTCGGCCACGCGATCATGGACGCGTTCACCAGCGCCGTGGCGCAGGCGGGCATCGCCGCGCCGTTCTTCCTGACGCAGAACGACGGCACGCTGATGAGCGCGGCGCGCGCGGCGCGTTTTCCGATCCTCACCGTGGCCTCGGGCCCGACCAACTCGATGCGCGGCGCGGCCTTTCTCTCGAAGGAGGCGGATGCCATCGTGATCGACATCGGCGGCACGACCAGCGACGTCGGCGTGCTGCAGAAGGGATTCCCGCGCGCGGCCGGCACGGCAGTCGACGTGGGGGGCGTGCGCACCAATTTCCGCATGCCCGACGTCTACAGCATCGGACTCGGCGGCGGCACGCGCATCAGCGCGGACTATGAACGCATCGGCCCGGAGAGCGTGGGCTATCGGCTGCACGAGGAGGCCCTGATCTTCGGCGGTCGCACGCTCACCGCGAGCGACGTGGCCGTGGCGGGCGGCCTGGCCGAGTTCGGCAAGCGCGAGTTCGTGAGCCACCTCGACGCGGCCAGCGTCGAGCGTTGCATCGTGCGCATGCAGGACAAGCTGTTCGCGGCCGTCGACCGCGTGCGCACCTCGGACGCGCGCGTCCCGCTGCTCGTGGTGGGCGGCGGCAGCGTGCTGGCGCGCGAGCGGCTGGGCGACCTCGCCGCCACGCGTCCGCCGCACTATGCGGTGGCCAACGCGGTCGGTGCGGCGATGGCGCAGGTCAGCGGCGAGTGCGACCGCCTGTTCGAGCTCGCGCAGACCACGCGCGAGGCCGCCCTCGCCGAGGCCACGGCCGAGGCCAGGCAGGCCGCGATCGCGGCGGGCGCACGGCCCGAGACGCTGGTCGTCGTCGACGTCGAGGACATGCCGCTGGCCTACCTGGCCGGCAACACCACCCGCATCCGCGTCAAGGTCGTCGGCGAACTGCTGCTGGCCGAATGAATGCATCCCCCCGATTCCCGGAGAAAGAAGTGATCATGCGCAGAATCGATGCGGAACACATCGAGGCGATCGCCCTCGGCGCGAGCGTCTACGGCACCGGCGGCGGGGGCGACCCGTACATCGGCAAGCTCATCGCGATGAACATGATGCGCCAGCACGGCTCCGTACGCATGGTCGGTGTCGATTCGCTGGGCGACGACGACCTGGTCGTGCCGGTGGCGCTCGTCGGCGCCCCCACCGTGGCGATCGAGAAATTCCCCAGCACCAACCAGTTCATCGGCGCGCTGGCGGCGATCGAGAAGTACCTGGGCAAGAAGGTGTCGGCCGTCATGTGCGCCGAGGCCGGCGGCCTGAACTCGACGATCCCGTTCGCGGTGGCGAGCCAGGTCGGGCTGCCGTTGCTGGACGGCGACCTGATGGGTCGTGCCTTCCCCGAGATCCAGATGACGCTGGCCACGCTGCACGGCATCAAGGCCACGCCGATGGCGCTGTGCGACGACAAGGGCAACTCGGTGGTGATGGACACCGTCACCAACCAGTACACCGAGCGCTTCGTGCGCTCGCTGGCGAGCGACATGGGCGGCTCCGCCTGCACGGTGCTCTACCCGATGACCGGCGCGCAGGCCCGGCTCGCCATCATCCCCGGCTCCCTGACGATGCTGCAGCGGGCCGGCGACGTGCTGGTCGCCGCCCGACGCGACAAGCGCGACCCGGTGGCCGCGCTGGTCGGCCTGCTGGGCGCGCGCCGCCTGTTCGAAGGCAAGGTGATCGACGTGCAGCGGGCCACCGCAGCAGGCTGGAACCGGGGCACGGCCACGCTGGCCGGCTTCCAGGGCGAGAGCCGGCGCCGTTGCGAGGTGCGGTTCCAGAACGAGTTCCTGATGGCCGAGGTCGACGGCCACCCGGTGGCGACCACG
>Ga0302157_10008081_pt1 | contig 10431 bp, 7 predicted proteins | sample I_Bog_N3_3_FD_193502 | JGI IMG/M metagenome (GOLD analysis project Ga0302157, IMG submission 193502) | Peat permafrost microbial communities from Stordalen Mire near Abisko, Sweden - I_Bog_N3_3 | ecosystem: Environmental > Terrestrial > Soil > Wetlands > Peat | place: Sweden: Abisko, Stordalen...
GTTGACGTTGCGGAGTGATCTGTTTCAGCCGCCGCAACCCGAAGGCGACGCGCCGCGGCAGCTTTCGCTGTTTTGAAGCGTCAAGCGGTCGCGCGCCACGGGACCGGGGCCGATTCCTCGCGGCGGCGCAGTTGCGCTTCGCGGACGCCGATATAATCGCGCGTCGGCGGCACGACGTCTTGGCGTTTGGCGAGCTGGATCTGAAACACCATGTGCCCATCGACCCGAAAGGAGGTCTCCGATCCCGCGAGGTAGAATTCCCACATCCGGCAAAATCGCTCGTCGTACATCGCCTTGGCTTCGTCGCGGCGCGCGAGGAAGCGCTCGCGCCACGCTTTCAATGTGTCCGCGTAATGCAGCCGCAAAATCTCGATGTCGGTGACGTAAAGCTTGGATCTTTGAATCGAAGCGAGCACCTCCGATAGACTGGGAATGTACCCGCCGGGGAAGATGTATTTTTGAATCCAGGGATTGGTGGCGCCGGGAGAATCGCTGCGGCCGATCGCATGCAGCAACATCACGCCGTCGTCGCTGAGCAGACGATGTACATGCGCGAAATATTCATCGAAGGCCGCCGCGCCGACGTGTTCGAACATGCCGACCGAGACGATGCGGTCGAATGATCCCTCGACGTCGCGGTAGTCTTGCAACCTGAAGTCCGCGCGCTCGGCGAGCCCTGCGTCGGCCGCGCGGCGGGTCGCGATGTCGTGCTGTTCTTGCGACAGCGTGACGCCCTCGACGCGCGCGCCGGTGGTCCGCGCGAGATAGAGCCCCATGCCGCCGAAGCCGCAGCCGATGTCGAGCGCGCGATGCCGCTCGTCTATCAGCAGCTTGGCGGCTATATGGCGCTTCTTGGCCAGTTGCGCTTCCTCCAGACTCTGGCCGGGACGCTCGAAATAGGCGCAGGAATATTGCCGGTCGGCGTCGAGGAAAAGATCGTACAGCCGATGATCGAGATCGTAATGGCTGGCGATGTTTCGCCGCGCCCTGAGCTTGTCGTTGCGCTGATGCACGTTGCGGATCGCGGCGCGCAGCTTGTCCCATAGCGCCACCCAGCCCGGCGCGGCGCCGATGGCGAGATTGCGCGCGCCAAACTCCATGACCTCGTAGAGATCGCCGCGAGTGACCTGCAATCGCCCGTCCATATACAACTCGCCGCCGGCGAGCGCGGGATCGAGCAGGAATTCCCATTCGGCGGCGCGGTCGGTGAAACGCACGCCCAGCAAAGGGCCGCTGCCGTCGCCGAAAATTTTCGTCGTCCCGTCGGCGGAGGCCACCTCGATCTGGCCGAAGCGCAGGAGTTTTCCTAAAAAATACGCGGCTAACGCGATCATGGCAGCTCCGTACCGGCGCAAGGGGGGGAAGGCCCTAGGTCACGGCAAAAACCACGCTTGACTAAAGTCTAAGAACGCGACTCCCGTTTTGCAAGGTCAAAATGTGACGGTCAGGGGCTGAAAAAGCGGCGTCGTGGGCGACCCGCGACGACGGCGACCGGGCGTTTTCATTGACAATAGACGCCTCGCTGCCTATCTCAGCGCCGTCCCTGCCCGGGCGCGAAAACGAGTGTTTTCGCGACGATTTCGGGCTGGCGCGCCCTCCCTGGGGAGCGCGCCCGGCTCGTACGCAGGACAATTTGGTCGCGGAAGACGCGGCGTCGGAAAGGTCGGAAATGCTCGGCACGGTTCTAAAGAAGGTGTTCGGCTCGTCGAACGATCGGCGCCTGAAAGGTTATCGTCCGAAAATCGCCGCGGTCAACGCGCTGGAGCCCGAATTCGCCGCGCTCAGCGACGAAAAATTGCGCGACAAGACGGTCGAGTTCCGCGCGCTGCTCGCATCTGGGCAGACGCTCGACGACCTGCTCGCCCCCGCCTTCGCCGCCGTCCGCGAGGCCGCCAAGCGCACGCTCAAGCAGCGTCATTTCGACGTTCAGTTGATAGGCGGCATGGTGCTGCACGAGGGCGCGATCGCGGAGATGCGCACCGGCGAAGGCAAGACGCTGGTCGCCACGCTCGCGGTCTATCTCAACGCGCTCGCCGGCAAGGGCGTCCACGTCGTCACGGTCAATGACTATCTCGCCGGCCGCGACGCCGAATGGATGGGCCAGATCTACAAATTCCTCGGCATGACCGTCGGCACGATCGTGCACGGCCTCGACGACGACGAGCGCCGCAAGTCCTACGCCGCCGACATCACCTACGGCACCAACAACGAATTCGGCTTCGACTATCTGCGCGACAACATGAAATACGACATGGACCAGATGGTGCAGCGCGGTCATGAATTCGCGATCGTCGACGAGGTCGACTCGATCCTGGTCGACGAGGCGCGCACGCCGTTGATCATCTCGGGTCCCTCGGAGGATCGCTCGGGTCTCTATGTCACCGTCAACGCGTTGATCCCTTCGCTGTTTCCCGAGGATTACGAACTCGACGAGAAGCAACGCACGGTGAACCTCACCGAGGCGGGCAACGAACACGCCGAGGCGCTGCTGCGCGGCGCGGGCATCCTGAAGGAGGGCGCGCTCTACGAGGCCGCCAACGCGACGCTGGTGCATCACGTCAATCAGGCGCTCCGCGCCCATAAGCTGTTCCAGAAGGACAAGGAATATATCGTCCGCGACAACGAGGTCGTGATCGTCGATGAATTCACCGGCCGCATGATGCCGGGTCGACGCTATTCCGAGGGCCTGCATCAGGCGCTGGAGGCCAAGGAAGGCGCGACCGTCCAGCCCGAGAACGTCACGCTCGCCTCGATCACGTTCCAGAACTATTTCCGTCTCTACAAGAAGCTCGCCGGCATGACCGGCACGGCCTCGACCGAGGCGGACGAATTCGCCGAGATCTACAAGCTGGTCGTCGTCGAAATCCCGACGCATCGCCCGGTGTCGCGCACCGACGAGGACGACGAGGTCTATCGCAACGCGGGCGAGAAGCTGAAGGCGGTGGTGCGCGAGATCGAGGCCGGCAGCACGAAGCTGCAGCCGATGCTGGTCGGCACCACCTCGATCGAGAAATCCGAGCAACTGGGCGAGATGCTCGAGCAGAACGGCTTCACCAAGATCGACTTCTCCGACCCCAAGGCGCTACGGCCGCTCTACGCGGCTGCGCGCGAGGGCAGGCCGTCGCGCACCTTCGCGGTGCTCAACGCGCGCTTCCATGAACTGGAGGCCTTCATCGTCGCCGAGGCGGGCGTGCCCGGCGCGATCACGATCGCCACCAACATGGCCGGCCGCGGCACCGACATTCAGCTCGGCGGCAACGTCGAGATGCGTGTGCGCCAGGAAGTCGATCCCAACGCCAGCGACGACGAGCGCGCCGCCAAGGAGGCGGAGATCCGCGCCGAGGTGACCGATCTCAAGCGTCGCGCCGTCGAGGCGGGCGGCCTCTACATCATCGGCACCGAGCGCCACGAGAGCCGCCGCATCGACAATCAGTTGCGCGGCCGTTCGGGTCGCCAGGGCGATCCGGGCCGGTCAAAATTCTTCCTGTCGTTGCAGGACGATCTGATGCGCATCTTCGGCTCCGACCGCATGGACGCGATGTTGAAGCGCCTCGGCCTCAAGGACGACGAGGCGATCGTCCATCCCTGGATCAACAAGGCGCTGGAAAAGGCGCAGCAGAAGGTCGAGGCGCGCAACTTCGACATCCGCAAGAATATCCTGAAATTCGACAACGTCATGAACGACCAGCGCAAGGTCATCTTCGAGGACCGGCGCAAGATGATGGCGCAGGAATCGCTGGAGCCGACCATCGCCGACATGCGCGCGGGCGTCATCGACGACCTCGTCTCCAAGCATATCCCGCACGACGCCTATCCTGAGGCCTGGGACATCGCGGGTCTGCACGAAGAGGTGAAAGCCAAACTCAACCTCGATGTGCCCGTCGACGCCTGGGCGCGCGAGGAGGGCATCGCCGACGAGGAAGTGGCGGAGCGCCTGCACAAGGCCGCCGACGTCGCCTATTCCGAGCGGGTCGAACGCAACTCGCCCGACGCGATGCGCTATGTCGAGAAACAGGTGGTGCTGCAGACGCTCGACCATCTCTGGCGCGACCATCTGGTCACGCTCGATCACCTTCGGCAGGTCATCGGCTGGCGCGGCATGGCGCAGCGCGATCCGCTCAACGAATACAAGTCGGAGGCGTTCGACCTCTTCCGCCAATTGATCGCGCAATGGCACGAGGCGGTGATCGCGCAGATGATGCGCATCGAAGTGCGCTACCAGCCGCCCGAGCCCGAGCCGCAAACCCCGTCGATGCTGTTCCAGCATCTCGATCCCGACACCGGCGTCAACGAATCGCCGTTCGGCTCGATCGCCGAACCGATCGACGCGGGCGGCTTCTCCGCGATCGAGGTCAACGCGGCCGATCACGCCGGCTCCGTCGATGTCGCCGAGCGCGACCCGCAAGATCCCAAGACCTGGGGCCGGATCGGGCGCAATGAGGCCTGCCCCTGCGGTTCCGGCAAGAAATACAAGCATTGCCACGGGATGTTCGCCTGAATCGCGGCCGCCGCCGGACGACGTTTCGCCGTACGAACAAAAATACAACGCTGTAACGACGTATTAACCGTTGTTGGTGAACGTTAAGTTTGGGTAAAAAACTTGTGTTCCTTTTGTGGCGACTTGCTATAGAATTCTCGCGGGGAGGTCCTGGTTGTCAGGGCCTCGCGGCGAAACACGGGTAGGGCGCGGCGCCTGAATTTTCCCGTTGTGCCGCGAAGCGGGATTGGCGAGGCATGGCGTTGCGGAAGTGGGCTGCCTGTCTTTCGCGCGCGGTCGTCGTCGCAATGACATTGATGATCGGGACCTGGAGCGGCGCGCGCGCCGACAGCGCCGCTTCGTCGTCGATCTGGTCCAACTTGCCCGCGTGGGACGTCCCCTCGAACTTCGTCTATTTCTCGCCCACCAATTTGACGAACTGGCGTTTCGGCGCCTACGGCGGTCAGATCAATCAGGCCAGACTGCTGAGCATCGAGTGGTCGCCATGGTCGGACGTCAACAAGTTCTCGCACGGATACATGGCCGCGCTCGACGCGACCGTGAATCTCGTCAAGACGCCTTATCTGCCGATCACGATCGGCGTCGACCTCAACGTCTCGCAACATTTCGGTCAACAGACCTACTATGAAGTCGCGGCGGCGCCGACGGTGACATGGGATTGGTTCCCCTGGAACAATTACGTCTACACGCGATATCGCATCGGCCCGCTCGGCGGCTCTTATGACACCGCGCTGTCGCGAAGCGAGGCGACGGAGACGTCCACCGGAAAGACCTCGCGGTTTCTCAACTATCACGTCAGCGAGTGGATCTTTTCACCCTCCAAGGACTCCAAGTGGGAGGTTTTCATCGGTGTTCATCATCGCTGCGGCATTTACGGTCTCATCGATCACGTGGACGGCGGCGAAAATTATGTCACGGCGGGCTGGCGCGCGGGTTTCTGAGGATTGTCCAGGCGCGTTCGCGAACGTGCCGGGTGGTTGACCTGAATTTCGCTCCGACGACGACCCGCGCCGAGGCCCGCGCCGCGCTGGCGCGGGCCTTCGGCGAAGCAGGGTTGGACGCGCCCGAGCGGGAGGCCGCGTTGCTGCTGACGCGCGCGGGCGGTTGGCGGCCGGTCGACATGATCAGCGCGCCGGACGCGCCGCTCGGCGAATCGGCGCAACGACTCGCCGCCGCGGCGGCGCGACGACTCGCGGGCGAGCCGCTTTCGCGCATCCTGGGGACACGCGAGTTCTGGAGCCTCGAGTTCGCGATCTCTCCCGACGTGCTCGACCCGCGCGCCGACACCGAGACCCTGGTCGAGGCGGCGCGGACCTCGATGCGGGTGCGTCGGGACGAGACGCTGCGGATTCTCGATTTCGGGACCGGTTCAGGCGCGCTTCTCTGCGCGCTGCTCGGCGAATTCCCGCGGGCGACCGGGATCGGCGTCGATCTCTCTCCCGCCGCCGCGGAAATCGCGCGCGCGAACGTCGCCGCCTTGGGGCTCGGCGCCCGCGCGACGATCCGAATCGGCGACTGGGGGCAGGGGCTGGACGGCCCGTTCGACCTCATCGTCTCGAACCCTCCTTATATTCCCGCCGCCGACATCGCCGGCCTCGACCGCGAGGTGCGCGAGCACGATCCCCGCCTCGCGCTCGACGGCGGCGCCGACGGTCTCGACGCCTATCGCGCGCTGGCGCCGGAATTGACGCGCTTGCTGGAGCCGAAGCACGGGCGCTTCTTCCTGGAATTCGGGCTCGGCCAGGCGGAGGCGGTGCGCGCGATCCTGGAACGCGGCGGGTTGATCGTGGACGCCACTCTGAACGACCTCGGCGGCCATATTCGCGCGATTTCGGGCCGCTCGGCTTGACGCTGGCGGCGCTCCGCCGCCACATGGTCGCCAGATCGCAACCCGGAGGGAACCCTCTTGCCTCAGCCCGACGCCGCCGCCGATCGCCCTCGCGGCGAACTCACTGTCCGCCTGATCGCGATGCCGGCCGACGCCAACGCCAACGGCGACATCTTCGGCGGCTGGGTGCTCAGCCAGATGGATCAGGCCGGCGGCATCGCGGCGGTCGAGCGCGCGCAAGGTCGCGTCGTGACGATCGCCGTGGAGGCGATGACGTTCATCCGTCCGGTCAACATCGGCGACGTGCTCTGCGTCTACACGCACGTCGATCATGTCGGCCGCAGCTCGATGAAAATTCATATCGAGGCGTGGTCGAAACGCTTTCGCACCAATGTCCGCGAGAAGGTGACCGTCGGCAAGTTCACCTTCGTCGCCATCGACGAAAACGGCCGTCCCCGGCCCGTGCCGCCGAACGCGCCGGAGGCCTGAGCGCCGGCTAGGCAAGCCTCGGCCGATGGGCTAAGTCAACGATTTAACGCGCTTCGAGCGCGAGGGAGGAATGTCATGCGCCCTGTCGCCGTCGCCGTCGCCATCACCGGGTCCGTGCCACGCAAGAAGGACAATCCCGCGGTGCCGACGACGCCCGCCGAGCAGATCGAATCGACGCACCAGGCGTTCGAGGCCGGCGCGACGATCGCGCATATCCATGTCCGCAATCCCGACGAAAGCTCCTCGTCCGACCCAGCCCTGTTCGCGCAGGTTCAGGAGGGCCTGCGCAAGCATTGTCCCGGCATGATCGTGCAGTTCTCGACCGGCGGGCGCGGACGCGATCAAGCCGCGCGCGGGTCGGCGCTGTATCTGAAGCCCGACATGGCTTCGCTTTCCACCGGCTCGGTCAATTTCCCCACCATCGTCTACGAAAACGCGCCGGCGCTCGTCGTCGATCTCGCGAGCAAGATGCAGGAATTCCACATCCGTCCGGAAATCGAGATTTTCGATCTCTCGCATATTCATGCCGCGCGCCGGCTGATCGACGCCGGGTTGATGCACGAGGCGCCGCATGTGCAATTCGTGATGGGCGTCAAGAACGCGATGCCGGCCGACGAGCATCTGCTCGATATCCTGCTCGCCGAGACCCGCCGCATATTGCCCAAGGCGACCTGGACGGCGGCGGGCATCGGCGTCAACCAGAGCCGCGTGATGGGATGGGCGCTCACCCGCGGCGCCGACGCCGTGCGCACCGGCCTCGAGGACAACGTGCGCGTCAACAAGGACCGGCTCGCGGCGAGCAACGCCGAGCTGGTCGAGATCGCCGTGGCGCTGATGGCCGAGCACGGCGCCCGGCCGGCGAACGCCGCCGAGGCGCGCGCGGCGTTGCGGATCATCAACTAGGCTTCGCCGCTCGGGGCGACGACGCCGCTGGGCCTTAGAGCCAGCCCTTGACCGTCGACCAGATCGATTTGGCGGGCGCGGGCTGCGCGGGCGCTTTCGGATCGAGCGAAGGCAACGTCGCCGCCTTCTTGGACGCCGCCTCAGGCGCGGCGCTCGCCGTCACTTGCGCCGCGCTGATCTGACCCGCGAAAGCCGGGATCTTGATTAGGGTGTTCGGGCCCGCGATGCCATCGGCTTCGAGACCATGCGCCGATTGGAAAGCCAGCACGGCCTTCTCCGTCGCCGGCCCAAACTGACCGTCGGCGGGAACGCCGAGCGCTTCTTGCAGCTTCTTCACGGTCGCGCCCGTGGTGCCCAGAGCGAGCAGGACGAGTTCGCCCAACCCCAGGCTCGTGAAAGTGTCGGGACCGGCGACGCCGTCTACGGCGAGACCATTTTTCTGCTGAAACGCTTTCAGCGCCGCTTCCGTCGCGGGACCAAACTGACTGTCGGCGGGAACGCCGAGTTTGACTTGAAGCAGCCGGACCGGCTCGCCGGAGACACAATTTCGCAAATATGACATGTGAAATACCCCCTTGTTCAGACCGCATCGCGGCCGCGACCGACGCATAACGCGCTCGCATGTTCGGCCGATGACGCACAGGACATCGCGCCGATGCGCGCGGATATCCCAATCGCACATTGTCCTAAGAAAATCGAGCGGGGCGAAGTGGATATTAGATCCGCCCCGCCCGCCGCCGGTCAAGCCATGGCGCGCAGGGGCGCTCGCGGAGCGCATGCGGCGGGAGAATGGGGCCGCGCGCGCCGTGCAAGTCGTGCGGGATTTCGTTGGGCCGCCCTGAGGCGAATTTCTCCTTCCCCCTCCGCACGGCGAGGCGTTAGGTGTGGGGCATGCGCGAATTCCCCGACGCCCTTCCCATCGACGACGCGCTGCCGCGTCTCCTCGACGCCTTGCGCGCGGGAACCCGCGCCGTGCTGGTCGCGCCGCCGGGCGCGGGCAAGACCACGCGCGTTCCGCTCGCGCTGCTCGACGAGGCTTTCGCGAAAGCCGGCAAGATCATCGTGCTGGAGCCTCGCCGCCTCGCCGCCCGCGCCGCCGCCGCGCGCATGGCGTCGAGCTTAAACGAGAAAGTCGGCGATACCATCGGTTTGCGCGTGCGGCTGCAGAGCCTCGTCAGCGCCCGCACCCGCATCGAGATCGTCACCGAAGGCGTGTTCGCGCGGATGATCCTCGACGATCCCGGGTTGGACGGCGTGAGCGCGGTGCTGTTCGACGAATTCCACGAGCGCTCGCTCGACGCCGATCTCGGCCTCGCCCTCGCGCTCGACGCGCAAGAGGGCCTGCGCGAGGATCTGCGGCTGCTGGTGATGTCGGCGACGCTGGACGGCGCGCGCGTGGCGCGGCTGATGTCGGGCGCCGCGCAAGTCGAGAGCGCGGGCCGCGCCTTTCCCGTCGAGACGATCTATCTCGGGCGCAATCCCGCGCTGCGCATCGAGGACGAGATCGTCCGCGCGACGCTCGACGCGCTCGCCGATCAGCGCGGCTCGATGCTGATCTTTCTGCCCGGGCAGGGCGAGATCACGCGCGTCGCGGCGATGCTCGCCGAGCGCGTCAAGAACCCCCATGTTGACGTCGCGCCGCTCTACGGCGCCATGGAGGCGCGCGCGCAGGATCTGGCGGTGGCGCCCGCCGCGCCGGGGCGGCGCAAGATCGTGCTCGCGACCTCGATCGCGGAGACCTCGCTGACGATTCAAGGCGTGCGCGTCGTCATCGACAGCGGTCTGACGCGCGTGCCGCGCTTCGAGCCCGACATCGGCCTGACCCGGCTGGAGACGGTGCGGGTGTCGCGCGCCAACGCCGATCAGCGCCGCGGACGCGCCGGCCGCGTCGAGCCGGGCGTCTGCTATCGCCTCTGGGAGGAGGCCGCGAACGGCGGCCTCGCGACTTACGCGCCGCCGGAGATTCTGAGCGCCGATCTGACCGGCTTCGCGCTCGATCTCGCGTCCTGGGGCGTCGCCGATCCCGCGACGCTGAAATTTCTCGACCCGCCGCCGCGCGCGGCGATGGCCGAGGCGCGCGCGCTGCTGACGAATCTCAGCGCGCTCGACCCGGAGGGGCGCATCACCGACGAAGGCCGCGCGATCGCCAAGCTCGCGCTGGCGCCGCGGCTCGCGCGCATGCTGATCGATTCCGCCCGCGTCGGTCGCGCTGAGCTGGCGGCGGATATCGCGGTGCTGCTGACCGAGCGCGGCCTCGGCGGCGACGCGGTCGATCTCACGCATCGGCTGACCGGCTTTCGCCGTGATCGCTCGCCCCGCGCCGAGGACGCGCGCCGGCTCGCGCGGCAACTCGCCACGCGGGCCAAAGGCCTCGCGCCCGCGGCGGGGCCGGAGGGCGACGCCACGCCCGGCGCCTGGCTCGCCGCCGCTTTTCCCGATCGCATCGCGATGGCGCGGGGCAAGCGCGGCGAGTTTCTGATGGCGAACGGGCGCGCCGCGACGGTCGAACCGCACGACGCCCTGGCGGGCGAGCCGTTCCTGGCGATCGGCGAGATCGTCGGCCGCGCCGCCGCCGCGCGCATCCTCACCGCCGCGCCGCTGGCGCGCGAGGAGATCGAAACGATCGCGGGCGGATCGATCACGAACGCCGATGAACTGAGCTTCGACCGCTCCGCCGCCGCCTTGCGCGCGCGCCGGCGGCGGCGTCTGGGCG
>Ga0302157_10008084_pt1 | contig 10428 bp, 5 predicted proteins | sample I_Bog_N3_3_FD_193502 | JGI IMG/M metagenome (GOLD analysis project Ga0302157, IMG submission 193502) | Peat permafrost microbial communities from Stordalen Mire near Abisko, Sweden - I_Bog_N3_3 | ecosystem: Environmental > Terrestrial > Soil > Wetlands > Peat | place: Sweden: Abisko, Stordalen...
CCGTCCACCGCCGGCGCTTCCGCTTCCCGCTTCCCGGCAGCCCTACAGCAGGCGGGAAGCGGTAGCGGGAAGCCCATCAAAAAACCCGCTCAGCACCCCATCAAAGAGCGCGATCGCTCTCAACAAGGCTCGATTGGATCGCCGTCGACCATTGGAACACCGACAATCCGCATGTCCATCTTTTGGTGCGCGGCGTCGATAAGACCGGCCAGGATCTCGTGATCTCCCGCGACTATATTAGCCGCGGATTGCGCTCTCGAGCCGAAGATCTCGTGTCGATCGAACTCGGTCCGAAGCCCGAGCATGAAATCCGTTCCGCGCTTGAGCGCGATGTCAGCGCCGAGCGCTGGACCCGGCTCGACGCCGAGATACGCTTGGCCGCCGACGAGACCGGGTACATCGATCTCCGGCCGGAGCATCCGGGCGCGGCAGATCCGGAGACCCGTCGGCTCATGATCGGCCGGCTCCAGCATCTGGAAACAATGGGGCTCGCCGCGCCCGCCGGCCCCGGCGAATGGATGGTCGGGCTCGAAGCAGAACGAAGCCTCCGCGATCTCGGCATGCGCGGCGACATCATCAAGACCATGCACCGCGCCTTCACCGACAGTGGCTTCGAGCGCGGCGTCGCCGATTATGTCATCGACACGGGCGCGGCGACGTCGCCGATCAGCGGCAGGCTCGTCGACAAAGGCCTGCATGACGAGTTGACCGGGGAAGCCTACGCCGTGATCGACGGCACGGATGGCCGCGCTCACCACGTGCGGTTTCGGGATACCGAAGCCTTCGCCCATGCCCCGCCCATCGGTGGCATCGTCGAGGTGCGCCGGTTCGGTGGCGCCGATGACCAGCGGCCGACGTTGTTGCTGGCGAACCGATCCGACATCGACCTTGCCCGCCAGGTCACCGCGCCGGGCGCCACCTGGCTCGATCACCGGCTGGTCGAGCGTCAGCCGTTGCCGCTTTCGATGGGCGGGTTCGGCGGCGAGGTTCGGCAAGCCATGACCGCTCGCGCTGAACACCTCGCCGGCGAGGGCTTCGCTCGCCGGCAAGGCCAGCGCATCGTTTTGCAGCGCGATCTGCTCGACACGCTGCGACGCCGCGAGCTCAGCGCAGTTGGCACCAGGCTGTCGGCCGAGACCGGCCTGCCATATCGACAGACCGCCACGGGCGAGCAGGTTGCCGGGACCTATCGTCAGGGCATCACGCTCACCTCCGGCAGGTTCGCCATGATCGACAACGGCCTGGGTTTCCAGCTCGTCCCGTGGTCGCCACCGTTAGAGAAGCAGCTTGGCCGGCATGTGTCAGGCGTAGCGAGGGACGGCGGCGGGATCGAATGGGGGTTCGGGCGCAAGCGCGAGCTTGGATTATAGCCGACGCTCGAAGACCCAAGGGGTGGCAGGCGCAGCTTTGCAGCAGGCCACATTGCCGCCGACGTAACAGATCACGATGGCACCCAAATCGCGTCATCGGGCTGCCGGGCGTCGCCAAAAGCGCGCCGCTCTTCTGGCGGCAGACTAGCGACCCAAGCCGCCATAAATGCGTCCAGCCGATCATGCCGGCTGCCAGGCACCGTTGCCTTCAGCTTCGCTTCGAGAGCCTGCGGTTCCCATCCCGTACGAGCCGAGACCGCAAAGAGCTGATCTCGATATCCCTGTTCCGTTGACTTGTGCTCGCACGCGGGAAGCAAAGCGCGGACAATGGCGAACGGATACACCTCGATGACCTCGGCGTGGAGCTCGTCCTTCAGCAAGGCAAAAAGTCTGAAACCAAAGAGCATCCAAATCTTATTTGCATGCGGAAGAGTTGCAGCCGTGCCGCCAAAGCTCAAATGGTCGATGCACTTCTCACGGATGCCTGCCCAAGCAGTCGCCACGGGCGTTCGGAAGGAGGACAGGCCAAGACGTCCAAGTTCGTCTTCCGAGGCTCGCGAGCCTTTTGCGGGCGGCGCAGCAGGAGCGTTGACGGCGATCCTTTCAACTTTCCATCCCATCTCGTCTCGGATACGCGCGATTGCGCTCGCGACGCCGCGCGCCGACTCCTCAAAGGGCGCGGCCGCGATGATTTCCCTGTTGCCGACGCCACGAGGAATAAGCCCCGCGAGGTGCTTCGGGATTGTCAGGGGCATCAGCGGATAGTCCGCTGCCACCACGCAGAGCGGCAACCGCTTGCCAACGGCACACGCAACGTCGATCCCGATGAAAACTGAAGATGATGGCAAGGAACAACCTCGGAAGCCCCGTCACACGCTAAACTGTTTCACTGCGGAGCGCATCCAAACGGCCACGTGCTGTCTGGCCTCCTGAAATAGCTCGATGGATCCCGAGCCGATCATGACCGCTGCCAGCCGCGCCGCGATCTTCTTACGATAGTCCCTGTTTCTGCCCGCCACCGCGGCCGAACCTACGATCCATGACGGCAATGACTTGCAACCCTAGGCGCCCACGCACGACCTTGAAGGTATTTGCTGTCGAGGAAACCGAACTTGTCCGCCACCAAAATCCTATGGGGCCAGATCATCGTCGTCTTCCTGATCGTACTCTTCACGATCTGGGCCGCGACAGAGTGGACGGCGTGGCGGCTCGGCTTCCAGCCTGAACTCGGGCAACCTTGGTTCGAGCTGGCGCGTGGCGTGCCGGTATATCTCCCGCCAGCCTTCTTTTGGTGGTGGTACGCCTATGATGCCTACGCGCCACCGGTCTTCGTAGAGGGCGCCTACATCGCCGCGTCCGGTGGCTTCATCTCGATCGCTGTCGCCATCGGCATGTCCGTCTGGCGTGCCCGCGAGGCGAAGAACATCGAGACCTACGGTTCGGCCCGCTGGGCGACGCCAGTCGAGATCAAGGGCGCGGGGCTGCTGGGACCGGACGGCGTCGTGCTCGGAAGAATGGATCACGAGTATCTGCGCCATGATGGTCCGGAGCATGTGCTCTGCTTCGCCCCCACGCGGTCCGGGAAGGGCGTGGGCCTCGTCGTCCCCTCGCTGCTGACCTGGCCGGGCTCCGCCATCGTCCATGACATCAAGGGCGAGAACTGGACGCTCACCGCCGGCTTCCGTGCCCTGCATGGCCGCGTGCTGCTGTTCGACCCGACCAATTCGGCCTCTGCCGCCTACAACCCGTTGCTCGAGGTTCGCCGCGGCGAATGGGAAGTCCGCGACGTCCAGAACGTCGCCGACGTGCTGGTCGATCCGGAAGGCTCGCTTGAGCGCCGCAACCATTGGGAGAAGACCAGCCACTCGCTGCTGGTCGGCGCCATCCTGCATGTCCTCTACGCCGAGGCGGATAAAACCCTGGCCGGCGTCGCGGCCTTCCTCTCCGATCCCAAGCGCCCGATCGAAACGACGCTTCAGGCGATGATGACCACGCCCCACCTTGGCGAGGCGGGAACGCATCCCGTGGTGGCATCCACGGCGCGAGAGCTTCTGAACAAATCCGACAATGAACGATCCGGCGTGTTGTCGACCGCCATGTCGTTCCTCGGCCTCTATCGCGACCCCGTCGTGGCGCAGGTCACGCGCCGTTGCGACTGGCGCATCTCCGACCTGATCGCGGACGAGCGCCCCGCGACGCTCTACCTGGTCGTACCACCGTCCGACATCAGCCGCACCAAGCCGCTGATCCGCCTGGTGCTGAACCAGATCGGGCGGCGGCTGACGGAAGACATGCATGCCAAGAATCGCCGACATCGCGTGCTGCTCATGCTCGACGAGTTTCCAGCACTCGGCCGCCTGGATTTCTTCGAGAGCGCACTGGCCTTCATGGCGGGCTACGGCCTGAAGGCATTCCTGATCGCCCAGTCGCTGAACCAGATCGAGAAAGCCTATGGCGCCAACAATTCGATCCTCGACAACTGCCATGTCCGTGTCAGCTTCGCGACCAATGACGAGCGCACGGCCAAGCGCGTCTCCGACGCTCTCGGCACCGCCACCGAGATGAAGGCGATGAAGAACTACGCCGGGCATCGGCTTTCGCCCTGGCTCGGCCATCTGATGGTTTCGCGATCCGAGACCGCGCGGCCGTTGCTGACGCCCGGCGAGGTGATGCAGCTCCCGCCCGCCGACGAGATTGTCATGCTGGCGGGAACGCCGCCCATCCGGGCGAAGAAGGCCCGGTATTTCGAGGACAAGCGGCTGATCGAGCGCATTCTGCCGCCGCCCGCGCTTGCGAGCAAACCGCCGCCATCCAAGCTCGACAATTGGTCCACGCTCGCCCCACAAAAACCATCGGCGGCGCTGCTCGCGGAGTTCGCAAAAGCCGAGGACACGGCGAACGGCGCCGTGCGGCGCGAACCTGAACTCCCCGACCATGTGGCGATCGCGAGGGAAACGACGAATGCCCCCGCGCATGAGGAATTCGCAGTCATCGACGATGAAGCAGAAGACGCGGCGCGCCAGGCCAGGGTCCTCCGCCAGCAAATGCGAGGTCTCGCGCGACAGGCATCGCTCGACCCGGCGGATGGACTCGAACTCTGAAAGACAGCCGATGCGCGACCGGATGAATGTCTATTTCCCGCCGGCTCTGTTGAAGCAGATCGCGGATCTTGCCGACCGCAAAGGGTTGTCGCGCTCGGCGATCGTCGAGGCGGCCGTTGCATCTTTCCTTTCACCGGACGGCGCGGATCGGCGTGAAGCCGCCTTCACCCGCCGTCTCGACCGGCTGTCCCGCCAGGTGCAAAGGCTTGAGCGGAATGTCGGCATCTCGACCGAAACGCTGGCGCTGTTCGTGCGCTTCTGGCTGACCATCACGCCGCCCCTGCCGAGCGACGCCCAGGCCGCCGCGCAGGTCAAAGGGCGCGAGCGATATGATGGGTTCATCGAGGCGCTTGGACGAAGGTTGCAGAAAGGCCAGAGCGTGCTTCAGGAGATTCCACAGGACATTGCCGGACTATCAGGGTCATTACCAATTGATGATTCGATTGCCGAGAATTGAAACTCGCAAGGCCCCAACCCGCATTTGAGCTGAAGTGTTCCATCTCGACCAATTTCCACTCCGCTCAAATTGAGCGCCGGCGAATTTTTGGCAAAACGGGCCAGCGTTAGGTCTGGACCGCACCTTGCTCCTCCCGCAAAATGGTCTTGAGATCGTTGAAATGAACCTCAACAAATTTCAGTGTCTCCGTTGAGTCTCCGATTTTGACGGGGACCTCCGGCCCGTCTGCATCGAGCATGGCCCTCTTGATGCTGCCCAATGCCTCGCCGTCGGACTTGACGAACTCGTTGTACTTGGCGGCACACACTGGGCAGAGGGCAAGAAACTGTGCACGATGCTCTCGAGAAAGCTGGTCTCTCCCCAAAGCCTCCATCGCAACAAAATAATATTCGTCGTTACGTTTCTTGAAGGGCATTTCATTTCCGCAAAGCTGGCAAATCATCTGCCGGTCGTCATTCGTATAATAGTCAACAAGCCAATGATGCGGATCGACGGCCGTTCTGCTGGTCCGCACGGACCTTTCTGTCAGGGCATATTCTTTTTCCTTGGCATCATGCCACTGTTCCAAAACCCGCGCCTCTCGCCGCGCAGCGTCGGCCGAAGTCCTGACCGGGAACGCTGGCTTTAAAGAATTTTCGGCAAGAGACTGCCGCCACTGCCGAAAATCGTCCGAATGTAGCTTGAGGAACTCGATGTCGTCGAGCGACACGCCGAGTTCGGAGGCGTGCTGAAACCGCTGGCTTGCTTCCGACAGGTCCTCAGTGTTGATGCTAAGGAGCTTTATCAGGTCATCTGCTTCGCGGAATTCAGTTCCCAATTCCTCCACCGACAAACCGGCAGGCTTTTTGAGGCCTCCGTCCGCCGTTGGAATCCATTCCACTTGGCGGAGACGAGTCAGCATGAAAGATTCAAAGCTCTTACTATGGTCGCTGTAATAGAACCAGTCATAGCGACCCAAGAAGAAGCTTCGGTCGAAGCGAAATTCGTCGGATAGGCACCTCCACAGCACAAGCGCACGCCGCTTTCGCGCTTCAAAGCCCTCGTTGGACCTCAGAGACGCCGCGAAATGGTCAAATCCATCCAATCGGTAGTTGATGACCGTCTCGCTGCGCGTAGAGTAGTGCGCTATCCCGGCGGGTAGTTCGCCTGAGAATAGGACACGGCGGGGTCGTGGCGCGACCCCGAGGCCGTTGCAGATGGTGTCTCCGAGTACGCCGTCGGGGAACGTCTCATCGACGAACCATGCCTCTGCAAAACCCTCGAAGTAGAGGCGCAAATCGCCGTCGTCACGATAGGTCTCGCCGGGCCGTTTATAGGTTGCTTGCCCAGCGCAATTGGACGCGTTCAAGAACGGGGTCTTGCGCGCTTCCTCATAGACTTTCTTCTTGCCGCTTTCTGAATCCGAAGCCAGTGCCCGAAATATTTTCTGGATGTCCGCGGTGTGCTCATCAGGCGAAACCGATACAGAGCCTTCGGCATATTTCGGCAACACGCGATGAACTATATCGTCGAAGATATCTGGTTCGTTGAGCCCGAGGCGCTTTAGGAATGCTTGGGCGTGTTCGTCCGCCGCGATCGTCATCTTAACGACTGGAAGATCAGAACCCTCGGGCGGCGGCAGATACACGTGCGCCCGGCCATCGGCGCGGAAAGGCGCTTCGAGCCTTTCGTCCTCCAACCTCAGGATAGGCCGAAGCCTCAAAATGCCGCCGGTGTCACCGCGCCAGCGCGGCGCACGCCACAGTGCCTCCTGATCAAAAAGATATCGGTATAGCGCAACGAACCATTCGTCAGACTGCGCAGACAGGAACTCGCGCGAAATTTTCCGAGCGAACCCGTCGGGGTCCAATTCCTCTACACGAAGCTCGTTCAATAGGTAGGTCCGAAGATCAGGCGTCCGGACCTCGGTGATTTCACCGGAAAGCCATTTCGTCGCGGGGCCGGTCGGGAAAAGAGCGGCCAATTGATTCGGCCCCAATAGCTTCCGCAGTTCGGCGCCGCGCCCGAGTTTCGCGTTGGAAGCGGCCACATAGGTACCATCCTCGGCGGGAAGAAGGTCGGTGGTCCTGAGCGCGTCGCGGACGGCCGCCACGATCGGAAAGAACATTGCGTCGGGGGTAAAGGCGTCGAGCCTGATCGGTAGGGTGTTGAGGGTGGCAACGGTCAGCAATCCGCGTGCCTTGATCGCGTGAAGCGCCTCGACGATGAGGGCTGCCGTCGTATCGACAAGTGTCGCGTTCCAAGCGTCGTCCTTGGGGACATTGTCGCGAGCGGGCGTTGTCCTGTACGGGCCTTGAATGAGGAAGCCGAACTGGGTCTGCTTCTCGGTGGGAAAGAAGACGTAGAGGGGCGACTCCCTGACTCGCTCGATCCCCTCGGCTTTGTCCTTCGAGCCAGCCTCAAGCCTGAATGCGATTTCGACAGCAACCGATCCGCTGCCGTCGGGGACGGGAAGCGGCTTTTCAAAGACCAGCCAACGTTCCCCTTCCTCCTTGCCAGCACTCTCGCCGATGACCGTGACGACTCGAACATGCGCCTGGCCGATCTGCTCGCGCAAATAGATACCGCGCGTGCCGTCGGGCAATACATATTCGATTTCCTTGATCTGCCGCAGGAACAGAAGTGTCCGAGCTGTCAGGCCGCGAAGTCTCGCGGTGATCTCGCGGCATGCGGTTTCGATGGGCACCTTCGTGTGATCAAAGCCGAAAACGAACAGCGTCGTCCATCCATTCCCCGGGTTTCGGCTGGTCGCTGCGCTCGGGCGGACATAATGCTCGATGCGGAAATGCTCGTCGCCCGAATGAACCTCGGGCACAGAGGTATAGGCGTAGACCGCCTTGAACCCGATGCCGAATTTCCCGATTTTGGTGAGGTCGTCGGTCTTCGTGCCTTCGCCGACCCCACAGATTCCACGAACGTCACGGTCGTCGAAAATCTCACCGTCATGCACGACTTCGAGCCTGTCCTCGAAGAGACGGAACAGAACCCGAGAAGCGTTCTTGTCCTCAGCATTTTGCAGGAGCTCGAAAACGAAATGGGTTCGGTCCGTGTAGAGCCGTCCGAGGAACGCAAGATGATGAGTCTTCTCACCGTAGTCGCGGATATTCTCAGATCTTATCTTTTCGTATTCACTCGGCATGCTGGCCAGGCTCCCGCAAGGTCACGATACCGAAAAAGACTGGGGTCGCGCGGATGTCGCCGCCGCGTGCCGCCTGGTCCAAATCTTCCATTCGCCTGTTGAAGTCGTTGTTGGCTCGCCCCAGTTCGCTTTCCTTCATGAGTCGAATCTTGTCGTTCGTGGCGCGGGCGATCTGATCTTCAATGGCCTTGCAGCGGGCGCGGTGGCTCACCGTGAGGCTCTGAACGCGGTGAGCCACAAGCTGTTCATTTTCGGCGAGGTGATTGGCCTGCGCCGTGCGCCATTTCTCATGGTGCCGCACATCGAGCGAATCGCAGGCGGCACGGTCGGGCAGTGGGTCCGGACTCGGTCCCGCGGCGGCGCTCAATAATGACAACAGCGCATCTTCAAGCTTTGGGTCGTCGGTCACGGGTATCAGCGCCTCGTCGGGCCGCACGCCATGCTTGACCCAGCGATAGAGTGCGAAGGCGTGCGTGCCAGGCGGCAGTTCATCGCTCTCGGCCGCGAGCGAGAAAAACTTCGGTTCCGTGATTTCGAGAAAGCGCGCCGCCTGCCGCACGAGCGGATGAACGACCGAGAGATGGGCGGCTTTAGGGTTTTCGGCGGCTACCTCCTGATCGAATGTCACGGACAGAGTTGAGGCCGAGCTCTTGAGCCATTTTTCCCAATCACGCGCGATGGGCTCGATTGATCGCGGCAACCGCTTGTAGTCCTCAAGTAGCTTGGCCCGAGCCTCCTGCCCGAGCCGCAGCGTCTTGATCGGCTTGTCCCCGAGGATGGGATTGCTCTCTCGTCCAAGCCGGGCCGCGCAGTAGGTGGCCACGCAGCCCTGAATGGCGGCCGAAGACAGCCAGAAGGTCTCGGCAGCCTCGATGTCAGCGCGCCAAGTCTGGCTGGGGAGATTGAGGCCAAACAATTCCGCCTGCTTTGCCTCAAGCTCCTGTTCAACGCGGACTTGGCGGATACCATTGTCGGCCATCTGCTGAAGGCGCTGTGCGCGCTGCTCGGCGGTAAGAGTGAAACTTTCCGCGATGTCGTGGATTTCGCGCGTAACGGTACCGAGTATCTCCTCGTTGCCGCCGACGGCATGCTCGAACACTCCGATGCGCAGCAGGCATCGCTGGTAGATGTCGGCATCGACGGTGCCCGGCGTGATGAGATTTACGATGGCAATGGTTTCACTCTTCTGGCCGTAACGGTCAATGCGACCGATCCGCTGCTCGATCCGCATGGGGTTCCATGGGAGGTCATAGTTGACGAGAAGGTCGCAAAACTGGAAATCCAGCCCTTCGCAGCCGACCTCTGACGACAGCAGCACGTCGATCACCTCCGGGTCATCTTTCGACAGCGCGAAGCGGCGCCGGAGGTCGGCGCGGTCGTCATCGGCGATGTCGCCATGGATGAGGCCCACGCGCAGCCCGGCGGCAAGGGTGTGGTGGTCGAGATAGGCCAGCGTATGGCGGAATGTGCTGAAGACGAGCACCTTGTTATTCGGCAGCTTGTTCTTGTCGGCCAGGACCTTGAGGAAGGCTTCGATCTTCGGGTCATGCAGGTCGAGGTTACGCGCCTGGTCAATAAGGTCTTCGATTTGGCCTCGGACCTGGGACAAGAAGCTCATATCTGCATCCCCGTCGTCGTCACTCGCTTCGAGAAATTCGAGCCGGTCGAGCTTGTTGTTGAGCATGTCGGACAGGAAAGGCGCGAGACCGTACAGGCAGCTTGCCGCCTGCCGGCGGATTGTCGTCATCATGAACTTGACGTTCTGCTGCCCGTGGCATCGGGCGAGGATGGCGGCGACGACATCGAGCACACCGTCGTGGAGACGCTCTTGTGCCGGGGTGAATGGGACCTCGACAGTCTCAGGCTTGCGGGTCGTGAACTCACCGATGTCGCGGCGGCGCGTGCGGTTGATGATGCCGCTAAAGGTGTAAAGCTCTTCGAGCGCATGAATGAGGCCGACGCGCTCGGCATCCCCTAATGCCTCGCCCCGAAGCCGGTCATAGATGCCCTGGAAGGCCGGGGACTCTCGCAGGAAAAGCCGGCCCCACTCCGTGCGCGCGACGTCGTCTAGCGAGACGCGGGCTTCGTCCTGCCAGCCCTCCTCTGCGGCCCGGCAGTGTCCAATAGCGTCGTTGATGTGCCTGTTCGGCTCAGCCATTTGCTCAAAGCTCGCATGGTCGATAACGAGATCGGGGCGAAGCACGTTGAGCAACGTGTAAAGATCGTTGCTGCCTAACTGAACTGGTGTGGCCGTAAGTAATAGGACGGCTTGCGCATTGTCGCAGAAGAAGCGGACACCCTGATGAAGAAAGGTGTCGCTGTTGCGGATGTGATGGGCCTCGTCAACTATGACGAGATCGA
>Ga0302157_10008085_pt1 | contig 10428 bp, 9 predicted proteins | sample I_Bog_N3_3_FD_193502 | JGI IMG/M metagenome (GOLD analysis project Ga0302157, IMG submission 193502) | Peat permafrost microbial communities from Stordalen Mire near Abisko, Sweden - I_Bog_N3_3 | ecosystem: Environmental > Terrestrial > Soil > Wetlands > Peat | place: Sweden: Abisko, Stordalen...
GCCGGCGGAGCTGTGGGAGCGGGCTGTGCTGCCGCGGCGTGTCGGCGCCTACTCGACGAGCTGGCTCGACCAGCTCTGCGCGGCCGGCGAGATCGTGTGGGTCGGAGCGGGAGCGATCGCGCGGCGCTCCGGGCGGGTGGCGCTCTACTTCCGCGACGACGCCCCGGCGATCGGCCCGCCGGCCGCGGCGGCGAAGCTCGAAGCGCCCGCCGAGCGCGAGCATCAGCTGATTCGCGAGCGCCTGCGCGCCGCGCCGTGCTTCTTCGCCGACCTGGCTGGCGAGATCGATGCGCCCGTCGAAGCGCTGCAGGAGGCGCTGTGGGATCTCGTCTGGGCTGGTGAGATCACCAACGACGCCTGGGCGCCGCTGCGCGCGCCGCGGCTCGCGTTGGCCCGCGGTCCGGCGAGCGCGCGCACGTGGCCGGCGAACCCGCGCTCCGGTCGCCGTTTCGCGCCCGCGATTCGCGCCTCGCGGGCACAGACCCGCGCCGGCGTTCAGGGCCGCTGGTCGCTCGTCGCGCCGCTCTTTGAGCCGCTCGCGGATCCGCTCGCGCGCAGGCGAACGCTGGCGGAGCTGCTGCTCGAGCGCTACGGCATCCTGACCCGCGAGCTGGTTTTGGCCGAGGGCATCCCGGGCGGATTCGCGGCGCTGTATGACTCACTCGCGCAGCTCGAGACGCTCGGCGTCTGCCGCCGGGGCTACTTCATCGAAGGACTCGGCGGCGCGCAGTTCGCGCTGCCGGGGGCGGTTGAGCGCCTGCGCGCGCAGCGCGGTCTAGACGAGGCTCCGCCGCTCGTCCTGGCCGCCGCGGACCCGGCGCAGCCGTTCGGCGCGGCGCTGCCATGGCCGAGCGCGCGGACTGAGGACGGCGCGCGCGCCGAGGGCCGCCGGCCGGCTCGTGTCGCTGGCGCGCACGTCGTGCTGGTCGGCGCCGAGGTGGCCTGCTACGTCGAGGCGGGCGGTCGTGGGCTGCAGACGTTCGTCTCCGGCGAGCCGCTGCGCGTGGCGCTTGGCGCACTCGCCGACGCGGTGCGCGGCGGGCGCATCCGCAAGCTCGAGCTCGAGCGGGTCGACGGCGAGCCGGTGCTCGGCGGGCCGGCCGAGGCGTTGCTGATCGAGCTCGGCTTCCGCAGCGGGCCGCGGCGGCTCACGCTGAGCGCCTAGATCGCTCGCGCGCCGGGCGCAAAAGTGGAGAGCGACGCCGGCCGGGCGCCTGCGCAGGGTGCGCGAACGGTCAACACGCAGCTCGCAGCACGTCGATCGCAAACTCGAGCTGTCCAGCCGCGCGCACGTCTCCGGCGAGCCCTCGCCGCCGCTCACGGCGCGAGCGAAGCTGACGCTCAGGCTTCGCGCATCCGGCCGGGCGGCCGGGCCCGCGAGCGGCCCGTTCGCGTCAACTCGTAGGATCGCCGAAGCGATGCCTGAGGGCGACACGATCCACCACGCCGCCAACACGATCCGGCCCGTGCTCGAGGGCCGCATCCCCGACCGGATCGCCACCCCCCAGCGCCGCCACGACGGCGACCGCTGGCCGGCGCGGCTGGCGGGACGCGCGGTGACGGGGGTGGCCGCCCGCGGCAAGCATCTGCTGCTGCACTTCGAAGGCGACCTCGTGCTGCACTCGCATCTGCGGATGAGCGGCGCCTGGGCCGTGCACGGCCCAGGCGAGCGCTGGCGGCGCTCGCCGGCGCGCGCGTGGCTCGTGCTGGGCGCCGGCGACCGCTGTGTCGTCCAGTTCGACGGACCGCTGCTCGAGCTGATCACGGCGTCGCGAGCGCGGCTTGACCCGCGGCTGCGCGAGCTCGGCCAGGATGTGATCGGCGAGCGCTTCGACGAGGACCTACTGATCCGCCGCATCCGCGAGGATGACCCGACGCGGGCGTTCGGCGACGCGCTGCTTGACCAGCGCACGATCGCCGGCATCGGCAACATCTGGAAATCGGAGTCCTGCTTCGCCGCCGCGGCCGACCCGTGGAAGCCGCTCGCACGCACGGCGGATGAGACCGTGCTCGCCGCTGTGCGCTTCGCGCGCGAGCAGATGGCGAAGTCGGCGCGCGACGGCTACGAGGCGCGTCCGCGGGCCGTGTACGCACGCGAGGGCAAAGCCTGCCGGCGCTGCGGCGAGCCGGTCCGCTGCGCCCGCCAGGGTGACGGTAATCGCACGACCTACTGGTGCGCCGGATGTCAGCGCTGATCCGCGTCGGCCACAAGGGGGCGGCGGCGCTCGCGCCGGGGAACACGCTTGCGAGCTTCGACGCGGCGCTCGCGGCCGGCGTCGACATGATCGAGTTCGACGTGCTGGCCGGCTCGCGCCGCGGCGGGGAGATCTATGTGGCCCACGATGCCGGCGCGCTCGATCTGCGCGACCCGCTGACACTGGCGGCGGCGCTTGCGCATCTGAGCACGCCGCCGTTTAGCGGGATCCGCCTGCAGCTCGATTTGAAGAGCGCCGGGAGCGAGGAGCGGGTGATCGACGCGCTCGGGCGCTCCGACGCGCTCGACCGCGCGTTCATCAGCACCGGGCGCCGGCGTGTACTCGAGCGCGTCCGCGAGCTCGCGCCCGCGCTCCAGCTCGGCTGGACGGTGCCGGGAATCCCCGGGGTCAGCGGCACGCCGCTGCTGACGCCGACGCTCGGGCGGCTATACCGCTGTCTGCTGCCGCACCGGGCCGCCGCGCACATCCAGGCGGGAGCGATCGACGCGCTCGTGCCGCACTGGCGGCTGGTCAGCCGCGAACTGGTCGAGGCCGTGCGTGGCGCCGGTGGTGAGCTCTACGCGTGGACCGTTGACGACGCCGGCGAGATCGCGCGCCTTGCCGCGCTCGGCGTCAGCGGCGTGATCACGAACGACCCGCGGCTGTTCGCCTGATCGCGCACGTCGCCGCGCTGTAGCCGGACGGATCGGCGCCGACCGTCGCGGCGTGTCCCGCTCGCGTGGCGCGCACCTCCTCGGCGATCGTCTGGCCCTTCAGGCGCCACTCGAAAACGACGACGCCGCGCAGCGTGTAGGTGCGGGTCGCGCTCGGCACGAGCACGAAGTCCCAGCCCGCCTGGCGCTCGACCGCGGAGCCCTTGCCGACCGCGATCAGTCCCGACTCGCCGCCATGGCCGAAGTAATGCCAGTGCCCGGCCGGGCTGCGGTATTCGACGACGAACTGCATGAACATGCGCTGGCGCTTGTCGCCGGTGCCCGGCATCGAGCCACGGATTCCGATCTCGCCCGGATTCGCGCTCGGGCCGCACGCGTTGATCGTCGCCCACAGCTGCGGCGAGGACGGCTTGGGCAGCGGCGTGGCCGCGATCGCGGCCGGGGCGGCGATCGCCACGCCTCCGAGCGCAACGATTGCGGCGCGGTTTCGCCAGCTCACGGATCCCACGATAGCGGCGGCCGCCGGCATCGGCCGACGCGCGCAACCGCGATGCAGTGGAATATGTGTCCATGGGCGGGGGCCTTTCATCCGGGCGGCGGGGAGCCGCCGCGCTGACGCGCCTGGCGGCGAGCGCGCCGCTGCGAGCGTGGCGGCGGCAGAGCGCGGGCTGCGCAGCCGAGTGCCGCGAGGCGCGGCGATGAGCGATTTGCGCAACCCGGCGGGCCCGTCGGCAGCGGCGCACCGGGGAGCGGCGCCCGAGGAACGCTCCGCCGGCGGCGTCGTGCTCAACGGCGACGAGGTCCTCGTTGTCGTGCCGGTGCGACGCGCGGCGAACGGTGCGCGCGTGCTCGCGCTGCCGAAGGGGCACCTCGATGGCGACGAAACCGACGAGCAGGCCGCCATTCGCGAGGTCCGTGAGGAGGGTGGAGTGGACGCCGAACTGGTCGAGTCGCTCGGCGACGTCCGCTACCACTACCGCCGGCGCGGACGGCTGATCAGCAAGCGGGTGCGCTTCTTCCTGTTCGAGTTCAGGTCGGGGTCTCCAACCGACCACGATCACGAGATCGAGGAAGCCCGCTGGCTGCCGCTGGCAGAGGCCGTCAAGCAGCTCACCTATCCCGGCGAGCGGGAGATGGTGGCGGGCGTGCTTTCGAAAACGCGCCTGGACCGATAGCCTCCTGCCGGTGCAGGTCCTCAACTTCTACTCGACGATCTTCGCCGACCAGCTCAAACGCGGCCGCAAGACGGCCACGATCCGCCTCGGCGACAAGTCGCACAAGTACCGCAAGAACCAGGCTGTGCTGGTGACGATCGGCTATCAGTACTCGCCGCGCGAGAAGATCTTCGACGCCGTGATCGACCAGGTGGAGGTCACCCGCTTGCGCGACCTCTCCCCGCGCGACATCGAGCACGACAATCCGGAGTTCCGCCGCCACGAGGATCTCGTCAACTTCCTCGAGCAGATCTATGGCCGTACGGTCACGATGGACGACACCGTCACGGTCGTTCGCTTCTCGCAGATCATCGACAAGCCGGCGGGCATGACCGAGGCCATCAAGGGCTTCGGCGGCGCTCAGAACTGAACGTCCAGGCCGGCGCGCATAAAGTCTTGCGCCGCGGGGCCCTCAAGGGCGCGTAAAAACCCCAGCAAAACGGCCCAGAACTAAGATAAAGAGGCTGGCACTCTGGCAAGGAGAGTGCCAATTTTGCTTGACTCGGCCGCGAGATGCCTATATTCTCCGGGGTGACTGGCACTCGTGAAGTGATAGTGCCAAGAGGAGCTCGGTGGCCTCCATCGTGGAGCGCGCACCGCGAAGCACACACTCAATGGAGGTTTCAAGATGAAGCTCAAGCCCCTGGGCGATCGGCTGATCGTGCGGGCGATCGAGGAGGAAGAGACCACTGCGAGTGGCATCGTTCTCCCCGACACCGCCAAGGAGAAGCCGCAGAAGGGCAAGGTCCTGGCCGTCGGTGACGGCAAGCTCGACGATGACGGCAAGCGCATTCCGCTCGACGTCTCCGAGGGCGACGAGGTCCTGTACAGCAAATACGGCGGGACCGAGATCAAGGTCGACGGCGAGGACCTGCTGGTCCTGCGCGAGTCCGACGTCCTCGCACGCGTCGAGTCCTAAGGAGACTGAACACAGATGGCTCACAAGGAATTGAAGTACTCAGGCGACGCCCGCAAGGCCCTCGAGGCCGGTGTGGACGCCGTAGCAAACGCGGTCAAGGTGACGCTCGGCCCGAAGGGCCGTTATGTCGTTCTTGACAAGAAGTTCGGCGCGCCGACGATCACCAACGACGGTGTGACGATCGCGCGTGAGATCGAGGTGCAGGATCCGTTCGAGAACCAGGGTGCGCAGCTGGTGCGCGAGGTCGCGACCGCGACCAACGACGTCGCCGGCGACGGCACGACGACCGCGACCGTGCTCGCCCAGGCGATTGTTCGCCAGGGCCTGAAGAACGTCACGGCCGGCGCGAACCCGCTGGCGCTGAAGCGCGGCATCGAGCGCGCCGTCAACCAGGTCGTCGAGCACATCGGCTCGCAGTCCAAGGAGGTTTCGGGCAAGGATCAGATCGCGCGCGTCGCGACGATCTCGGCCGGCGACGAGGAGATCGGCGACGTCATCGCCGATGCGATCGAGCGGGTCGGCAAGGACGGCGTGGTCAACGTCGAGGAGGGCCAGACGTTCGGTATGGACCTCGAGTTCACCGAGGGCATGCAGTTCGACAAGGGCTACATCTCGCCCTACATGGTCACCGACCAGGACCGCATGGAGGCCGTGCTCGAGGATCCCTACATCCTCATCGCCAACCAGAAGATCGGCGCGGTTCGTGACGTGCTGCCGGTGCTCGAGGCCGTGATTCAGTCGGGCAAGCCCCTGCTGATCATCGCCGAGGACGTCGAGGGCGAGTCGCTCGCGACGCTGGTTGTCAACAAGCTCCGCGGCACCTTCACGGGCGTTGCGGTCAAGGCTCCCGGTTTCGGCGATCGCCGTAAGCGGATGCTCGAGGACATCGCGATTCTCACCAACGCCGAGGTGATCACCGAGGAGATGGGCCTGAAGCTCGAGAACACGCAGGTCTCGCAGCTCGGGCGCGCTCGTCGCGTCGTCGTGGCGAAGGACAACACCACGATCGTCGACGGTGCCGGGGACGGCGCCGCGATCAAGGGCCGGATCAACCAGATCAAGACCGAGATCGAGAACACCGATTCCGACTTCGACCGCGAGAAGCTCCAGGAGCGCCTCGCGAAGCTGTCGGGCGGCGTCGCCGTCGTGAAGGTTGGCGCGGCGACCGAGACCGAGATGAAGGAGAAGAAGCACCGCGTCGAGGACGCGCTGCAGGCCACCCGCGCCGCCCTCGAGGAGGGCATCGTGCCGGGCGGCGGTGTCGCGCTGCTTGAGGCCACCGCGGCTGTCAAGCTCGACGCGATCGAGGACGAGGACGAGAAGACCGGCGCGAAGATCGTGCTGCGCGCGCTCGAGGAGCCGCTGCGTCAGATCGCCGAGAACGCCGGGCTCGAGGGCTCGGTCGTCGTCAACGAGGTCCGCAAGGCGAAGAAGGGCCACGGCCTCAACGCTGCCACGAACGAGATCGTCGATCTCGTCGCGGCCGGCGTGATCGATCCGGCGATGGTCACGCGCTCTGCGCTGCAGAACGCCGCATCGATCGCCAAGAACATCCTCACCACCGAGGCGATCGTCGCCGAGATTCCTGAGAAGGAAAACGGCGGTGGCGGCGGTGGCATGCCCGACATGAGCGGGATGATGTAAGAAGGGATTGCGGGGGCCCGGCCTGCGCCGGGTCCCGCTCGTTGGTTTGGTGAGGGCCCGGCAATTGCCGGGCCCTCACTGTCTTGGGGGCGTGCGCGCGTGCGCGAGCGCGATCGGCGCTCAGTGCTTGGAGCCGCGCAGCGTGACCACGACGGTCCGCGTCACGGGAGCGCCGCCGGCGTGCGCGGTGAACGTCACCGCGACCGAGATCCGCAGGCTGGCGGAGCTTGCGAGCAGCCGCGCCGCGGCCTTTGTCGGTTTGATCGTGATCGTCGCGCCGGAGCCTGAGGCGGAAACGGTCGCGGTGCCGTAGCGGCCGCTCGAGGTCGAGTTGCGCTGCTTTGCGGAAGCCGTTGTCGCGCTGGCGGCGAAGACGCCTGAGCCTGAGGCGCTGAGCAGGAGGCGCACGGCGCCGTGGGCGAGCTTGACGACCTTGCGGATCTTCAGCTGCGGTGCGGAGGAACCACCGCCGGCGGGCTTTGTCGGGACCGGTGTGCAGGCCGACTCGCCGGCGCTCGTCGTCTGGCTGCCCTCCGGGCACGCGGTGGCCGACGTGGCACCCTGGGCGGCGTAGGAGCCGGCGGGCGCGGGCGTGCATGCCGCGGCGCCGCTGGAGGAGGAGTAGCTTCCCGCGGCGCAGGGAGCCTCGGCGCTGGCGCCGGAGTGGGCGACGTAGGAGCCGGCGAGCGCCGGGGTGCAGCCGGTCGCGCCCGGGCTCGCGGAGTAGCTTCCGGCCGCGCAGGGCGTCTCGCTGCTCGCCTGCGCAGCGGCCACGTAGGAGCCGGCGTCGGCGGCTGTGCACTCGCTGGCACCGGGGCTCGCCGAGTAGCTTCCGGCCGGGCACGGCAGCTGCGCGATCGCTTCGGACGTGCTGACGAAGAAGCCGGCCTGCGCGAGCGTGCATGCCGAGCTCCTCGTGTCAGGCGCGTAGCTACCCGGCGCGCAAGGGCTCGCGGCCCCGGCTCCAGCCGCCGAATAGGTCCCCGCAGTGTCGTCCTGGCAGATCGCCGAGGCGGGCGGGGCGAAGGTGCCGGCGTCGCACTGGATCGGCGCCGCCGAGGCCGACGGCGCGTAGTCGCCGGCCGGCGAGGAGGCACACGCTGTTGAGGTCGAGCCGCCGGGCGAGTAGCTCCCGCCGGGACATGGGACCTCGGCGCTGGACTCGGAGTCGGAGACGAAGTAGCCCGGGTCGGCGGGATCGCACGCCGAGAGGCCGGACTCGGGCGCGTAGGTCCCCGGGGCGCAGGGTGTTGCAAGCGCCGCGCCCTGCCCCGAATAGTCGCCGGGAAAATCCGCCAGGCAATCCGCAGCCGATACCGAGTCGCCGATCGGATCGTAGGTTCCCCCCGGGCACGGCGTCTCACTTGTCGCACCCGGGCCGACGGCGTAGTAGCCCGCGTCGGCTGGAGCGCAGCCGGGATCGCTACCGCTGAGCGACCACTCTCCGGTCGGACAGGGGCTGCCGGCGAGCGCGCTGGCCGGTGAGAAGGCGAGCACCGTCGCGACCGCGAAGGCCAGTCCCAATGCCCTGTAGGCAATGGCGGAGGTGCGCCTGCTCGTCGGCACGGGCACGCTTATCGGCAGCTTCTTGCGCCGTCGTGAGCGTCTGACGGCGCCGATAATCGAACGAACGAGCGGCCTCGCGTCGAGCGCGAGCGCTCAGGCGACCGCCTCACGGCGCCGGGGCGGCTCGCCGACGTAGCTCGCACTCGGGCGGATCAGGCGGCCCTCGCGCTGCTGCTCGAGGATGTGCGCCGACCAGCCGGCTGTGCGCGCGCAGGCGAACATCGGCGTGAACAGCTCGGTCGGGACCTGCGCGAAGTCGAGCACGACCGCGGACCAGAACTCGACATTCGTCGCGAGCACGCGGTCAGGCCTGCGGTTGTGCAGCTCGGCCAGCGCCGCCTGCTCGAGCGCCTCGGCCACCTCGAGCCGCGGTGCTTCGAGCTCACGGGCCGCCCGGCGCAGCACGCGCGCGCGCGGATCCTCCGCGCGGTACACGCGGTGGCCGAAGCCCATCAGCCGCTCGCCGCGGTCGAGCGCCTCCTTCACCCAGCGCTGCGCATCGCCGAGTGCCTCGACCTCGCCGAGCATCTTCAGCACGCGTGAGGGCGCGCCGCCGTGCAGCGGGCCCGACAGCGCGCCGACCGCCGCCGACAGCGCCGCGCCGCAGTCCGCGCCGGTCGATGCGACGACGCGGGCGGTGAACGTTGACGCGTTCATCCCATGCTCGGCCGCCGAGACCCAGTAGGCGTCGATCGCCTTCGCGGCGCCCGGGTCCGCCACGCCTCGCCACTGCAACAGGAAGCTCTCGGCGAGCGATTGCGCGCCGTCGATCTGCGACTGCGTCGCCGCGGGCGCGCCGGCTCTGCGAGCCGAGCGGGCGACGAGCGAGAACGTGGCGAGCGAGAGGCGCGCGAGATCCTCGCGTGCTTGCGCCTCGTCGATGTCGATCAGCTGGCCGAGCCCCCAGTCGGCCGCGAGGATCGCCAGTCCGGCCTGTACGTCCACGCGCACGTCGCCGCTGTGAACGTCCGCCGGCGCCGGCGCCGCACGGCCGAGCCCCGGTTCGAAGCTGCCATCCACCAACAGGCCCCAGACCTGCTCGTAGGGGACGGCGCCGACGAGTTCCTCGATGTCGACGCCGCGGTAGCGCAGGGCGCCCCCGTCCCGGTCGGGCTCGGCGATCTGCGTGGCGAACGCGAGCACCCCCTCGAGACCCGACTTGACTTCGCTCATCTGACCCACTTTCTGGCGGCGCCGGCCGCGCCACGGTGATCGACGGTAACGGCTCGTAAGCGTTGCGCAAATCGCTCGCCGGTAGGCTGCTGGCGGCGATGAGCAACGAGTTGATGTTTCGCGGCCCGGGCGAGCTCGCCGCTCTGGTGCGCTCCGGCGAGCTGTCGGCCGCCGAGCTGGTCGGCGAATCACTTGCGCGGATCGACGCGCTCGAGCCGCGGCTCGGCGCCTTCGTCGAGGTGGACCACGAGGGTGCGCGCGCCGCGGCCGACGCGATCGGTCCCGGTGACGAGCGCCCGTTTGCCGGTGTGCCGATCGCGATCAAGAACAACCGGGCGGTATCGGGTCTGCGACTGACCCAGGGCTGCACGCTGATGCGTGACTTCTTCGCTGCCCACGACCACAGCGTCGTCGCCCGGCTGCGGGCTGCGGGCTTCGTGATCGTCGGCACGACGAAGCTGCCCGAGTACGGGATCCTGCCGGTCACCGAGCCACGCGTGCACGGCCCGGCGCGCAACCCCTGGGACCCCTCGCGCACACCCGGGGGCTCCTCGGGCGGCTCCGCGGCTGCGGTCGCGGCCGGCATGGTCCCGATCGCCCACGGCAACGACGGCGGCGGCTCGCTGCGGATTCCGGCGGCCTGCTGCGGCCTGGTCGGCCTGAAGGCGCAGCGCCACCGCGTCTCGGCCGCCCCCGACCTCGGCGCCTCGACGCTGGTGCTCGACGGCGTGCTGACGCGCACCGTCGCCGACACCGCCGCGCTGCTTGACCTGCTCGCCGGCTACGAGACCGGCGACGCCGCCTGGATCCCGGCGCCGGATGAGCCGTTTGCGCGCAGCGCGCAGCGCGCTCCGCGCGGGTTGCGGATCGCGTTCACCAAGCTGCCACCGATTCCCGACGCCGCCGTCGATCCGGTTTGCGCCGCCGCCGTCGATCGCGCCGCGGCGCTGGCCGAGCAGCTCGGCCACAGCGTCGAGGAGGTCGAGGTGCCGTGGCAGAGCGAGGACCTCGCCGACCTGTTCGGTGACTACTTCGCGGCCAAT
>Ga0302157_10008088_pt1 | contig 10426 bp, 9 predicted proteins | sample I_Bog_N3_3_FD_193502 | JGI IMG/M metagenome (GOLD analysis project Ga0302157, IMG submission 193502) | Peat permafrost microbial communities from Stordalen Mire near Abisko, Sweden - I_Bog_N3_3 | ecosystem: Environmental > Terrestrial > Soil > Wetlands > Peat | place: Sweden: Abisko, Stordalen...
TAGAATTCGCCACGGCGCTGGATCAGGTTACGGTAATACACTAAAGTATTGATGATCCACGACGTGGATGGCCGGGACAAGCCCGGCCATGACGGAAATGGAGCAGTTATTTCTGCGATTCTCCTTAATCGCCCGAGACGTCGATGAAACCCTGGTTCAGGCGCTCGAGGCGCGTGCGTCCGCGAACGGGCGAAGCGGCGAGGCGGAGCACTGCGAAATTCTCGCGGCGGCGCTGTTGGGTCCGCGCAAGCGTCGCTTCTTGGAGGCCCTCGCTTCGATCCCGAATATTGGGCGCAATGAAGATTTCGAGCGGGCGCCGTAGATACAGCTTGCTTACGCGCCCCCGCCCCAACGCCGCCCTGAATCCAAGCTGGGAATCGCTCGCCGGCCGTGCTACGCGGACGCGCCATCGGGATGCCGCACTGCGGCGCCCGCTCCCATAAGGACCCGCCGATGGCCTTTGCCGATAAATTCTCCGAGGCCGAAGGCCTAGCTTTCGACGACGTGTTGTTGCGTCCCGGCCATTCGACAGTGATGCCGAGCGGCGTCGATCTGACGACCCGGCTGACGCGCTCGATCTGGCTGCATCTGCCGATTCTGTCCTCCGCCATGGACACGGTCACCGAGGCGCGCCTCGCCATCGCCATGGCGCAGGCCGGCGGCATCGGCGTCATCCACCGCAATCTCACCGCCGAGGAACAGGCGGAGGAGGTGCGCAAGGTCAAGCGCTTTGAGAGTGGCATGGTCGTCGATCCGATCACCATTTTTCCGCAAGCGACGCTCGCTGACGCGTTGGCGCTGATGAAGCGCATGTCGATTTCCGGCATTCCGGTGGTCGAGCGCGCGTCCGACGGCAAGGCTGGCAAACTGGTCGGCATTCTCACCAACCGCGACGTGCGCTTTGCCGAAGATCCGCGCGAGCCGGTCAGCGAGTTGATGACGCGCAAGGTCATCACGGTCGAGGAGGGGGTCACCAAGGACGAGGCGCGCCGGCTCCTCCACCACCATCGCATCGAAAAGCTCGTCGTCGTCGATGCGGCCGGCAAATGCGTCGGCCTCGTCACGGTCAAGGACATCGAGAAGGCGACCGCGCATCCCAACGCCGCCAAGGACGCGGACGGGCGCCTCCGCGTCGCCGCGGCGACTACGGTCGGCGACAAGGGTTTTGCGCGCGCCGAGTTGTTGATGGCCGCGGGGGTGGATTGTCTGGTCGTCGACACCGCGCACGGCCATTCCGAGCAGGTGCTGGAGCAGGTCAGGCGCATCCAGCGCGCGACCAACAAGGTCGCCATCATCGCCGGCAATGTCGCCACGCGCGAGGGCGCGCAGGCGCTGATCGACGCCGGCGCCGACGCGATCAAGGTCGGCATCGGCCCGGGCTCCATCTGCACCACCCGCATCGTCGCCGGCGTCGGCGTGCCGCAATTCACGGCGGTGCTGGAGGCGGCGGAAGCCGGCCAGAAAGCGGGCGTTCCGGTGATCGCCGACGGCGGCATCAAATATTCCGGCGATCTCGCCAAGGCGATCGCGGCGGGCGCGGATTGCGCGATGATCGGCTCGCTGCTCGCCGGCACCGACGAAAGCCCCGGCGAGGTGTTCCTCTACCAGGGCCGCTCCTACAAGAGCTATCGCGGCATGGGCTCGCTCGGCGCGATGGCGCAAGGCTCGGCCGACCGCTATTTCCAGCAGGACGTGCGCGACCAGATGAAGCTGGTGCCCGAGGGCGTCGAGGGCCAAGTGCCCTACCGTGGCCCGGCCGCCGCCATTCTCCACCAGCTCGCCGGCGGACTTCGCGCCGCGATGGGCTATGTCGGCGCGGCGACGATCCCTGAACTGCAAGCCAAGGCCAAGTTCACCCGCATCAGTTCGGCGGCCTTGCGCGAAAGCCACGTTCACGACGTGGCGATCACGCGGGAGAGCCCGAATTATCCGTCGGCGGGCGGATGAGCGAGGGTGCTGGTTTGACGTTGATGGCGTCAGTCATACCACCGCCCTCAACCTGAGGCGACGCGCAGCGGCCTCGAAGGATGGGCCGCTGCATGCCGGTTTGGCTGGCTTTATTTGCAGAAATCACGGCTAGCTCGAGCCAGCGGCTAGGCAGGCGAGCGGGCCCAGGCTCTAAAGCCGTTCCACCGTAACTCTCCGTCGCGCCAGCGTCAGCGTCGATGTGCGGATCATGAGAAAAGCCCCCGACCAATTGCCCGGGATGCTCCATTGCCCGGATATCTCTGTCGCGTCTTCGTTGATCTGGCCCACATAAGCGACCTCGTTGTAGAACTGCGGCAGGCGGTCGTAGAGTTTCAGCCAGGTCACGCGGCGGCCGTCGCGGCGGCCCTGGAGGGTCGCCGAAATCGTCGCGCCGCGCGCGTCGCCGCGTTCGGCGACTTCCGCGGTCGTCCCGACGATCCAGGCGCCCGCCTGCTTGAGGTCGGCGGAAAAGGCCACCGGCCTTTGCGCGTCCCCGGGAAAACTGTAGACGCCGGACCACGCGCCCGAAAGGCTCGCTCGCGCGCCCTTGCCGGAGAGCGCCCGTCTCATGCCAGCGACCGGCGCAACATCGCCTTGTAGCCGGCCGCGTCAAAAGTCCAGCAGACGTCGGCCTTGTGGCCGCCCGCCAGCGCGTCGCGCCACGCGATGGCGTTGTTCTCGTCATGGGCGACGTTCAGCCGATCGACGATCGTCATGCCCCGGGTCAACTCGCTCGCGCATTCGATCTCGACAAAATGCCGGCTCCAGCTGAGGCCGATCTGGCGGTCGAGCGCGATGGCCATGGCGGTCGGGTCGGCGAGCGACAGGCCGACCTCGCCGGTCTGCACGAAATACGCCTCCCGCGCGCGTCGGTTGCAGTCGATGGCGAAACGCGCCGTCGCGCCGCCGAGCGCGTAAATCTCCGCACATTCGGCGTTGGTCAGCACCGAGGGGCCGCGCGAGACATGCCAGCCGACCATTTCGATCGGCAATCCGGAGCGGAACACCCGCCGCGCCGCCTCCGGGTCGACCCAGATGTTGTATTCCGCGGCCGGCGTCGCATTGCCCTCGCAGCACGGCGCGCCGCCCATCACCACGCAGCGGCCGACATTCTGGGCGAAGCCTGGGTCTCGCGCCAGCGCCAAGGCGATGTTGGTCAGCGGGCCGAGCGTGACCAACGTCAGGCCCGGATTTTTCCGCGCGATGCGGACCAGCGCGTCGACCGCGAATTCGGCCTCCGGCGGCTGTTTCGGCGTGGGATAGTTCTGGTCGCCAAACCCATCGTGGCCATGGAACCAGTGTGCGTCGAGATGGGGACGGTTGAGCGGCGCCGCGGCGCCCGCGAAGACGGGAACCGACGCCCCGGCGACCTCGGCGGTATAGAGCGCATTGCGCGTCGCCTGTTCGACGCCGACGTTGCCGGCGACCGTGGTCAGGCCCAGGACATTCACGTCCGGAGCCGCGAGCGCCATCAGGATGGCGACCGCGTCGTCCGAGGCGGTGTCGGTATCGATGACGAAATTGCGCATGCGACGGCGGCTCCCTTTTTCTCAGCGAGAGAGGGCGACGCCGATCCGCAAGTCAAGCTTTTGGCTTCACTTGGTGATTTGCAGGCTGCCGGAGATCTTTTGCAGGTCCGCCAGATTGGCCTTCTGGCCGTCCTTGGAGCCCCAGTAATAGATCATCAGGAACTTGCTGTCCGAGTTGGTGCCCACCAGCGTCATGCCGACTTCGGTCGGGCCGTCCTTGTCCTTGCCCGACATCGTCATGTCGAAGGCGGCCAGGCCATTGATCTTGATGTCCTGGGTTTTCAGGGACTTGTCGTCGATTTCGACGCCTTGCTTGGCGAAGAATTTCACGCCTTCCTCGGCGGTGCTGCCGACGTCGTTGGCGCGCACCATTTCGATAGCGACATAGACGGCGCCGTCGGGCGACGTCGCCTCGACGCCGCCGTCATAGGCTTCCGGTTCCCATTTCTCCGGCAACGAAACGGTCGCGACCGGATCGTCGGCCGGGATAGGATAGGTTTTTGCGAAAGCTTGCGCGGGGGCAAACAACAGCAACGCGAATAAGAATTTGGCAATGTGTTTCATGGCGAGTCCCTTGTTTCTGGGGCGGGGGTCACTCTCCTTTCGAGCGACGTATTTGTCTATCCGGCGCCGCGCGTCACTTTGGCAAAAAAATATTTTTCGCTTCTCAGAGTGACGCGCGGAATGCGGCAAAGCCGCGATCGAGATCTTCCTTCAGGTCCTCGAGATCTTCGAGGCCGATGCTGACGCGCACCGTTGGACCGCCCGGCGCCCAGGTCGTCGCGGTGCGGTATTTCGTGCAGTCGAACGGCAGGATCAGGCTCTCGAAGCCTCCCCAGGAGGCGCCGATGCCAAACAGCTCGAGGTTGTCGATGAAAGCCGCGACCGCGTCGGGACCCGCGGGCCGCAACACGAAACTGAACAGGCCCGAGGAGCCGAGAAAATCGCGCTTCCAGATATCGTGGCCGGGATATTCGGGCAGGGCGGGATGTATGACGCGCAGCACTTCCGGGCGCGTTTGCAGCCAGCGGGCCATCGCCAGCCCCTGACGCTCGGCTTCGCGCAACCGGAGGTCCATGGTGCGCAGCCCGCGCAGCGCCAGGAACACGTCCTCGGGGCCGGCGGGAATCGCCATGTGGTCGATTGTGCGATGCAACCGCGGGAACCATTGCGCATTGGCCGAGACCAGCCCAAGCAACAGGTCGGAATGGCCGGAGAGATATTTGGTGCCGGCTTCGATGTTGATGTCGACGCCGCGCGCATGGGCGGGAAAGAAGATCGGCGTCGCCCAGGTATTGTCCATGATGACGCAGATCCCGTGCGCCGCGGCGACAGCGCATATTGCGGGAATATCCTGCATTTCCAGCGATTGCGAGCCCGGCGCCTCGGTGAAGATTGCTCGCGTGTTCGGCCCGATCAGGTCGGCTATCCCGGCGCCGATCGCCGGGTCGTAATAGGTGGTCTCGACGCCCATCCGCTTCAGGCCATCGTCGCAGAACCGCCGGGTCGGGAAATACACGGAATCGGTGACCAGCGCGTGGTCCCCCGATTGCAGCGCCGTCATCAGCGCCACCACGATGGCGGCGAGGCCGGAGGGAACCAGCATCGTCCCCGCCGCGCCGGCAAGATCGTTCCAGGCTTCCTGCAACGCTTCCGTCGTCGGCGTGCCGTGCGTGCCGTAGTTGAAGCGCTGGCTGTTGTCCCGGAACGTCTGCGTGTCGGGAAACAGCACGGTCGAACCGCGGAACGGCGGCACGTTGACGAAGCCCTGCGAGGAATCTGTGTCACGGCCGAGATGCACCATGCGCGACCGGCCGCGCAAGCGCTCGCGTGTCGCGGGAGTCAGTTTCTTCATAGCAGGCGTTCGCTCTTGGGTTGCCGTGGCGCGCCCCTTCTTGCAAACGGTTGGGCGCCCGCGTCAATACGCTTCCGTCATGGACTGGTCGGAAGCGGCGAACCGTTGACCGTCACCTTTGGACCGTCGACCACGACGTCCCAGAACAGGCGTCCATCGTCCTGTGTCTTCGCCAGGCCCTTGATGAGGCCGAGCAATAGCGTCGCGTATTGCATTTCGGGAGCGGCGGCGCCGAGTTCGGAGACGATCGCCAGCGCTTTGTCGAGACTGTCGGCGCTGATCTTGATCTCCGCGGCGACCGCGCCGGGACGGAGTTGCGCCGAGCCTGCAAAAGCAAGATCGATCGTCGGCGTCGTCAATCGTCCCGGCAAAAGCACCAAGCGAGGGTCGCCGGCGAGAATGGCGGCGTTCATGGCGGCCTGCCCCTCCCGCGACACTTGGCCGCGCTCGGCGAATTCCGGATCCGCGAGCGCGAGATGCGCGGCCTTGGCGACGCCGCTGTCGGTCAGCGCCACGGAGACTTTGGCCGACAGCGGCGTCAATCGCGCAACCCAGGGGGGCGCCATCGACGACTGCAGCGTGAGGCCGTCCAGATCGATTCCGAATTCGACGCGCCCTTCGTCGCTCAGGCCCGCGAGCTTCACCGTTTCGCCAAAGCCGGCGATTTCGCCGCCGCCCATGGCCGAGGCGATCTTGATGTTTTTCAGCTGAACTTCCGCCCCCATGTCGTTCCAAAGCGGCAAGGCCTGTGTCATCAGTTCGATCAGCCCTTGCGGGGCTGCGCCGCTGTCCGCGGCCGCCGCCAGCGCGCGCCAAAGCGCTCCGATTTCCTGCGCCCGCAGGCCGGCGATAGCGACGCTGCCCGGCGCGAAATCCGATTCAAAATTCACTTTCCCCGCCGCGCCGCCCTGTCCGTCCGCGGGCGTGACGGTCTCCAAGAGTTTGCCGACGCTTTGGACCAGCGCCACATCGACTCCGCCGTCGGCATTCGTGCTCGCCCGGGTTTCCAACGACAAGTCGTGCTGGACGAAATGGACGTGGGTGATCCCGTTCGGATCCGTCTGCGCGAAGTCGCCGTTCACGGCCCCCAGGGCCAATTTCGTGACGAGAAATGGTTCGTTCGTCGGATCCCAGCGCCCGGTAAGCGAAAAGCCGTCGAAGCCGATGTCGGCGCTCACCGGCCCCTTGTCGTTTGAAATCTTCAGCGAGATGCGCGGAAAAGCCAGGCTGCTCCAACTCCAGCCGTCGTCGTCCTCGGATGTCAGCCTGTAGGTGAAAGGGTCCATTTTCAGTGCGTCCGCGGGCGCGCCCAGCAGGCTGGCGGCCTTCGCCAGATCCCAGGAGATCACATAAGCCTCGCCGTCGGGCTCCGCCTTGATGACGCCGTCGCTGATCGCCCGGCGGCCGAAATAGGCGGCGTAGGCGCCTTCGACGTCGCGCGCGCCCTCCGAAGTCGCCTCGTCGGCCAGCGCCGTGGACGTGGCGGCAATCAAGGCCATGGCCGCTAATTGTCCGCGCATTCCGATTCACTCCCCGGTTGAGACGCAACGCGGAGAGTGTGCGCCACCCCGGTCGCGCATTCAAGCCCGCCGGAAATTGACAAGCGCGCCGCGATGCCGCGACATGTCGCCTCCCCGGCGCGAAATCAGTCCGACACGCCAGGAAAATCGGGAGTTCGACGATGAGTTTATGCAAGACCCTTTTAGCGGCAGGCCTGCTGATGGCGAGCGCGATAGGCGCCCAGGCCGGTACGCTCGACACGATCAAGGCGCGCGGCGCCCTCATCTGCGGTTCGGCCCCGGGCCTCGCCGGCTTTGGGCTTCCCGACGACAAGGGCGTCTATAAGGGCCTCGACGTCGACGAATGCCGCGCCCTCGCCTCCGCGGTCTTCGGCGACGCCGGGAAAGTGAAGTACCTGCCGATCAACGCCAAGGACCGGCCGACTATTTTGGCTTCCGGCGAAATCGACGTGCTGATCCGCAACACCACCTGGACGATGTCGCGCGAAGAGGGCGGCATGTTCTTTACCGGCATCAATTTTTACGACGGCCAGGGCTTCATGGTGCGCAAGAAGCTCGGCGTCGATTCCGCCTTGAAGCTCGACGGCGCCTCGGTCTGCGTGCAGCAGGGGACGACGACCGAACTCAACGTCGCCGACTATTTCCGCGCCCACAACATGAAATTCGAACCGGTCGTGTTCTCCACCAACGAAGAGACGCTCGCCGCCTATGACAGCGGGCGCTGCGACGCCTATACTGACGACGCTTCCGGTCTCTATTCGTACCGGCTGAAGTTGACCGCGCCCGACGACAACATGGTGCTGCCCGAGATCATCTCCAAGGAGCCGCTCGGACCGTCGGTCCGCAAGGACGACCTGCAATGGTTCCAGATCGTGCAATGGTCGCATTTCGCCCTGATCACCGCTGAAGAACTCGGCGTCACCTCGGCCAATGTCGACGAAATGCTGAAATCCCCCAATCCCGACATCCGCCGCCTGCTCGGCGTCGAGGGCAATTTCGGCAAGGACCTCGGTCTCACCAACGATTGGGCCTATCACATCGTCAAACAAGTCGGCAATTACGGCGAGAGTTTCGAGCGCAACGTCGGCATGGCCTCGCCGATCAAGATTTCCCGCGGGCTGAACGCCTTGTGGAACAAGGGCGGGCTGCAATATTCGCCGCCGATCCGCTGAGGGCCTAGGGTATAAGTCTGTTGAGACGGCTTGGTCCATGCCCGGGCTTCGTCCCGGGCATGGACGCGCCGACGCAATGAACACGCGTCGAGCAGCTTCGGCATAGATTTATTACTGAATTAAACAGGTAAAAAATGGCCTCATTTCAAAGCAGGTATTAACGGCGTTTCACCAAGCACGTTCCGATTTTTAGCAGTTCCTTAACATAAACGCCGGTAGATGTTTGACGTGACGCGTTGAACGAGGCGGCCGCAGGCCTGCCGGTCAAGGGCATTAAGCCGTGCGTTCACTCCGGTCCAATCCGGAATCCGCGCCTTTCACCATGAAATTTTCGCGCATGGCATGCTGGGGCAGCGTGTTTGCCGCGGTACCGACGTCTCGGAGCGAGCACAATGTTTGGATTTCGCAACGCCAAAGCAGCCAAGGATCGGGCGATGCTGGAGGCATTGAACCGCTCGCTCGCGTTCATCGAGTTCGATCCGACCGGCAAGGTGCTTTCGGCGAACGAAAACTTCTGCAAGACATTGGGTTATCAGGTGTCGGAGATCGTAGGTCAGCATCACAGCCTGTTTGTCGAGCCGGAATACGCTCGCAGCCCCGAATATCGGGAATTCTGGGCCAAGCTCGGCCGCGGCGAATTTGACGCGCGCGAATACAAGCGAATTGGCAAGGGCGGGCGGAAGGTTTGGATCCAGGCGACCTACAATCCGGTCAAGGGCCCCAAGGGCAACGTGATCATGGTGGTCAAAGTGGCCACCGACACCACCGCCGAAAAGCTCCGAACCGCCGAATTCGAATCCAAACTGAACGCGATCTCGCAGGCTCAGGCGATCATCGAGTTCACGCCGGCGGGGGAAGTCATCACCGCCAACGAGAATTTCCTGAAGATTCTGGGCTATCGGCTCGACGAAATCGTCGGTCAGCACCATAGGATGTTCGTGGACCCAGCCTTCGTGGCGTCGCCGGATTATTCGGCGTTCTGGCGCAGACTGAGCAACGGCGAATTCATCGTCGACGCCTTCAAGCGCCGCGGCAAGGGCGGCAGGGAGGTTTTTCTCCAGGCCTCGTACAACCCGATTTTCGATCTCGATGGCAAAGTGACGAAGGTGGTCAAATTCGCCACCGACATCAGCGACCTCACCGATCTCAGCGCCGGACTGACTCGAATGGCCGCGGGCGTCCTCGATCAGCCGCTGTTGAGGACCTATGCAGCGGGTCTCGAAGAGGGTCGCAAGGACTTCAACGCGGCCCAGGAAAAGCTCAGGTCGACCATCCAGGAAATCGCCGAAGGCGTCGATCTGGTCGCCTCCGGCGGCCAGGAAATCGCTTCCGCATCGGAGGACCTATCCAACCGCACGGAGCAGCAGGCGGCGAGCCTGGAAGAAACGGCGGCGGCGCTCGACCAGGTCACCGCAACGGTCAAGAAGACCACCGACGGCGCCAAACATGCCCGCGCCGTAGTGTCCGAGGCCCGGGTCGATGCGGAGAAGAGCAGCGACATCGTGCGCCGGGCGGTCGAAGCCATGGGCCGTATCGACAAGTCGTCGCACGAAATCGGCCAGATCATCGGCGTGATCGACGAGATCGCGTTCCAAACCAACCTCTTGGCGCTGAACGCCGGCGTCGAAGCGGCGCGCGCGGGCGATGCGGGTCGGGGGTTTGCCGTCGTAGCTTCGGAAGTGCGCGCCCTGGCGCAGCGCTCGGCGGAAGCCGCCAAGGAAATCAAGGGGCTGATCAACACTTCGACGGCGGAAGTCGGCAACGGCGTCAAACTGGTCGCGGAGACCGGCGCATCTCTGACCAGAATTGTCGAAAAGGTGTCCGAGATCAATTCCGTCGTCGCCGATATCGCCGCAGGCGCGGAAGAACAGTCGACGGCGCTGCACGAGGTCAACACGGCCGTCAATCTGATGGATCAGGCGACCCAGCAGAACGCCGCGATGGCCGAACAAGCGACGGCCGCGGCGCGCTCGATGAAGCAGGAAACCGGAAAACTCGCGGAAATGGTCGGTCAGTTCCAGCTCGGCGGCGCGACGAACTCCGACGCGATCCGCCGTGAACTGAAGAAAGCCGCGCCGCATGCTTTCGCGCCGCCGTCCGAGGGGCATGCATCGAAGCCGCAGCACCCTCGGCCCAAGCCCAAGATCGCGGTCAATAGCCGCGCTGGCGGTCGGGACGCGGACAGTTGGAAAGGCTTCTGACCCGCCAACCCGGAGCGGCGCTCGCCTCTGCTCGGCGAGCGAGGCGCCCCCCATCGGCGTCGGCACAATGGCTGCGATGACAAGTCTGCCGACGTCCCCTTACAGCCCCTCCAGCTCCCGCCGCATGCGCGCGATGAATTCTCCCAGCAGCGCCCGCTCCTGGCTCGAAAACCCCCTGAGC
>Ga0302157_10008091_pt1 | contig 10417 bp, 11 predicted proteins | sample I_Bog_N3_3_FD_193502 | JGI IMG/M metagenome (GOLD analysis project Ga0302157, IMG submission 193502) | Peat permafrost microbial communities from Stordalen Mire near Abisko, Sweden - I_Bog_N3_3 | ecosystem: Environmental > Terrestrial > Soil > Wetlands > Peat | place: Sweden: Abisko, Stordalen...
CGCTGGACGCCGATCTTTATGTGCCCGGCATTCTGGACGGCGTGTTCGGCTACCGGACGTGGACGGCGGGCCCGGCGAAGCCGAGACGCAAAGGCGGCACAGCCACCAGGGTCGCGGCGGTTTGACCGGGCGGTACCCCGTTCCGTTCCCCTCCGAATCGCTCTACGCTGCGTCCCGAAGCGTCCAGCGGAGGGAAAACACCATGACAGCCGAAGCCTTCAAAGCGGCACGCGACTTCCTGTTCGCAAACCGCACCAACTACCAGGCCGCCCACGATGGCTTCCGCTGGCCCGAACTGACGGAATTCAACTACGCGCTCGACTGGTTCGACGGGGAACTCGCCCGCCACCAGCCAAACGACCTCGCACTGAAAATCACCGGCGACGGCGCCGCGACCCGCACCTTCGCTGAACTGTCCACCGCGTCGAACCGGCTCGCCAACGGCCTGCGCGCCCTCGGCGTCAAACGCGGCGACCGCATCCTGCTGATGCTCGGCAACGTCGTTCCGCTGTGGGAAACCATGCTGGCCGCCATGAAGCTGGGTTCGGTGGTGATCCCGGCAACCACCTTGCTGAATACCGCCGACCTGCGCGACCGTTTCGACCGCGGCCGGGTGCGGCACTTGATCGCGAACGCATCCGACGCGCCGAAATTCGACGGCCTCGATCCAAGCGTCACCCGCATCGCCGTCGGCGACGCCCCCGCCGGCTGGCACAGCTACGCGTCCCTGACGACGGGATCAGTGGATTTCACCCCCGACCTGCCCACGCAAGCGACCGACCCGCTGCTGCTGTATTTCACCTCCGGCACGACCTCGCGGCCGAAACTGGTCGAGCACAGCCACCAGAGCTACCCGGTCGGCCACCTGATCACCATGCACTGGATCGGCCTGCAACCGCGCGACATGCATCTGAACATCTCCTCGCCCGGCTGGGCAAAGCATGCCTATAGTTGCTTCTTCGCCCCCTGGAACGCCGGCGCCACCGTGTTCATCGCCAACCAGCCGCGCTTCAACGCGCGTGAGATGCTGGAATCGATCGTTGCCAACAAGGTCACGACGATCTGCGCCCCGCCCACGGTCTGGCGCATGTTCGTGCAGGAGGACATGAAGTCGTTCCAGACCGTGCTCCGCGAAGTCTGTTCCGCCGGCGAACCGCTGAACCCCGAGGTGATCGAGCAGGTGCAAGCGGTCTGGGACAAGACCCCGCGCGAGGGCTATGGCCAGACCGAAACCACCCTGCAGATCGGCTGTTTCCCGGGTGAAACGGTAAAGCCCGGCTCGATGGGCCAGGAAGCGCCCGGCTACCGCATCAGGCTTTTGGACACCGACGGCAACGAAGTGGCGGAAGGCGAGGTCTGCATCGCGCTGGGTCCCGCCCCGGTCGGCCTGATGCGCGGCTACCAGAACGATGACGGCTCCTTCGTGCCATTGGGCCAAACCGCCTACCGCACCGGCGACGTCGCGACCCGCGATGCCGATGGCTACTACACCTATGTCGGGCGCGCCGACGACGTGTTCAAAGCCTCCGACTACCGCATCAGCCCGTTCGAACTGGAAAGCGCGCTGATCGAGCACCCGCAAGTGGCCGAGGCCGCGGTCGTGCCGGCGCCCGACCGGGTGCGGATGGCGGTGCCCAAGGCCTATGTCGTGCTGACGGCGGACGCGACGCCCGACCGAACCACCGCGCTATCGATCTTTCGTCACGTGCGCGAAACACTGGCGCCGTACAAGCGCGTCCGGCGGCTGGAGTTTTCCGATCTGCCGAAGACCATCTCCGGCAAGATCCGCCGCGTCGAGCTGCGCCGCACCGAAGAAACGAACGCCGCCGCCGGCACGCGCGCGCCGGGCGAGTTCCGGGAAGAGGACTTCCCGGAACTCGCCGCTCGGTGAGACCTACTTCAGGTACCGGTGGAAGAACGCTGCCGTCGGGTTGTGCGACACCGCCGAAGCCTTCGTCGCACTGTCCACGTACAGCGTCTCGATATAGCCGCCCGCCTGCCGGTAGTCATGCGCGAACCGCAGCGGTTCGTTCAGCTCGACCGGCGATTCGGGATCGCGGTAATCGTGCGTCTGGTCAGGCTGCCCCTGGATCCACAGCGTCGGCGGGGTCAGCACCTTCTCGCCCTTCTCCAGGATCAGGACTGGGTTGCCCTCGGCCATCGCCGCCTCGGACTTCCAGTACAGCTCGTGGCGTTCGGGGATGTTGCCGATCCAGGCGGGCGGCGTCGGGGTATCGCGCAGGCGGCGGGCATGGCGATAGCGCGACAGCGGATTGATCACCGGCCACTGCATCACGATCGCCTGCACCGTCGCATCCACCGCCGGTGATCCGGCCGGCAACGCGATTGCGGCATAGCGCGGGTCGGTCGGCCGCATCGCCGCCAGCATCGCCAGATGCCCGCCACTGCTGGTGCCCGACAGCCCGACCGCACCCGGATTGATGTTAAAACGAGCGGCGTTGGCCTTGAACCAGCGCACGGCGTAGTTGATGTCCGCGAGCGAGGTCGGATAGCCGTCGCCGGCATGGCGGAAATTGATCGCCGCGACAAACAAACCGCTCGCCGCCAGCACCTGGTCGCGCGCGTCGCAGTCCGCCAGGTCGCCGTTGCTCCAGGCGCCGCCATGCAGGTCCAGCACAACCGGGAATGGCCCATCGCCGGCCGGGCGATACAGCTTCGCCCGCTGCGGCACATCGCCGTGCCGGACGTATTCGATCTCTTCGGTGGTAAAGGCGTATGGCATCAGGAGTCTCCTTCCGAAACGCTGCTCTCCGGCAGCACGGTTTCCTCAGGCGGGCCGCTCCCGCCCTACGCTACGTTCTAGCGCTCCCCTGCCGGCAAGGCCAGGATCAGATCGTGTAGTTGAACGACTCGTACGCCAGATCGCTCAGCACCTGGTCCATCGCCCGCGACGGCTCGTCTGTATCCGCGATGCGCACCACCTTGGCCGGCACACCCGCAACCGTCGCATGCGCCGGGACCGATTTCAGCACCACCGACCCGGCGGCGATGCGCGCGTGCTCGCCGACCTCGATATTGCCCAGGATCTTCGCCGCCGCCCCGATCACCACACCCTTGCGGATTTTCGGATGCCGGTCGCCCGCCTCCTTGCCCGTGCCGCCCAAGGTGACGTGCTGCAGCAGCGACACGTCATCCCCGACCACCGCGGTTTCGCCCACCACGAGCCCGGTCGCATGGTCCAGGAAAATCCCGCGCCCGAAGGTCGCCGCGGGATGGATGTCGGTCTGGAACACCTCCGACGAGCGGCTTTGCAGATACAAGGCAAAATCCCGGTCGCCGTTGTGCCACAGCCAGTGGTTCAGCCGGTGCGCCTGGATGGCGTGGAAGCCCTTGAAATACAGGAACGGCTCGATCAGACGCTCGCAGGCCGGATCGCGGTCGAACACCGCCAGGATGTCGGCCCGCAGCGCCTCGCCGATGCTGGTATCGGCCGCCTGCGCCCGGCTGAAGGCCTGCACGATCAGCGGCAAGGAAATCACGTCGTTCTTCAAACGCGCGGCAACCCGATGGAACACCGCCGCTTCGAAACTGGGTTGGTTTAGGATCGAGTCAAAAAACAGCGGCGCCAGCTTCGGGGACCGGTCATAGGCTGCCTCCGCCTCGGCGCGCAGGCGGACCCAGAGCGCATCGCCGTCCTGGTCGGACTGGACAATTGTCAGACGGCTGATATTGGGGCGCAACACGGCGATCCTCCCGACAGGCGTTTAGCCGGCCCGGACGAGGGCCTTTGACCCATCATGTTTAGCGTTCCCGGCGGTTCGTCAACTCCCCCTGGTGACATGGCGCGCCAGCCCAGGCTCCTGTATGCTGCCGGCCATGCTGACCCGATTCACCAAGATGCACGGCTGCGGCAACGATTTCGTCATCTTCGACGAACGCGCCCGCCCGCTTGGGCTCACGCCACGGCGCGCCGCGGCGGTCGCCGACCGTCACACCGGCATCGGCTGCGACCAGGTCGTGGAGATCGAACCCGGGCGCGACGGGGCCGATGCCTTCATGCGCATCCGCAACCAGGATGGGTCGGAGGCCGGCGCCTGCGGCAACGCCACCCGCTGCGTCGCCCACCTGCTGGGCCGGGATACCGGCCGCACCCGCCTGACGATCCGCACCATCAGTGGCGACCTGCCGTCCATCCTGCTGCCGGACGGCACCGTCCAGGTCGATATGGGACCGGTCCGACTGGACTGGCGCGAGATCCCCCTCGCGGGGCCGGCCGACACCTTGCACCTCGATCTTGCCGCGGGCCCGGTGGCCGATCCCGCGGCGGCCAGCCTGGGCAACCCGCACGCCACGTTCTTCGTCCCCGACCTGGACGCGGTCCCGGTCGGGAAAATTGGTCCAATCCTGGAGCACGATTCCATGTTTCCAGACCAGGCCAATATCGGGTTCGTGCAGGTCCTTGCGCCCGATCGGATCCGCCTGCGGGTCTGGGAACGCGGCGCCGGGCTGACCCTGGCCTGCGGATCGGGCGCCTGCGCGGCGCTGGTCAACGCCCATCGCCGCGGCCTGACCGGCCGGCGCGCCGCGGTACTGGTCGATGGCGGAACGCTCACGATCGAATGGCGCTCTGACGGCCATGTGCTGATGACCGGCCCCGTCGCCTCGGCCTTCGTTGGCGACATCGACCTGGAGGCCTACCCGGCATGACCGTGGAAATCCTCACCTTCGGCTGCCGGCTCAACGCCTACGAAAGCGAGGTCATGCGCGGGCATGCGGCCGCCCTGACCGATACCGTGATCGTCAACACCTGCGCCGTCACCGCCGAGGCCGAACGCCAGGCCCGCCAGGCGATCCGCCGCCTGTCTCGGGAACGGCCGTCGGCACGCATCGTGGTCACCGGCTGTGCGGCGCAGATCGACCCCACCGCCTGGGCCGGCTTGCCGAACGTCCATCGCGTGCTGGGCAACGACGACAAGCTGAAGCCCGAAAGCTGGGCGCCGGACGCCGGCAGTGCGGTGTCCGACATCATGGCCGCGCGCGAGACCGCCGCCCATCTGGTGACCGAGTTCGCCGGCCGGGCGCGGGCTTTCGTGCAGGTGCAGCAGGGGTGCGATCACCGCTGCACCTTCTGCATCATCCCCTTCGGCCGCGGCCCCAACCGGTCGGTGCCGGTGGGCGTCGTCGTGACGCAGGTGCGCGCGCTGGTCGCGGCGGGCTTCCACGAGGTCGTACTGACCGGGGTCGATATCACCTCCTATGGCCCAGACCTGCCGGGGCAGCCGACCCTGGGGCAATTGGTTCGGCGGGTGCTGGCGCTGGTGCCGGATTTGCCGCGGCTTCGGCTGTCCTCGGTCGATCCGGCCGCGATCGATGCGGATTTGTGGCGGCTGATCGCGGGCGAACCGCGGCTGATGCCGCATCTGCATCTGTCCTTGCAGGCCGGCAGCGACCTGATCCTGAAGCGGATGAAGCGGCGCCATGGGCGCGCCGAAGCGCTGGCAGTGATCGAGCGGGCCCGCTCCCTGCGCCCCGGCATCGCGATCGGCGCCGATCTGATCGCGGGCTTCCCGACCGAAACCGAGGCGCTGTTCGCCGAAACGCTGGATTTCGTCGAGACCGCCGCGCTGCCCTATGTGCACGTCTTCCCGTACAGCGAACGCCCCGGCACGCCCGCGTCCCGCATGCCCGCGGTGCCCAAGCCTGAACGCCGCGAACGCGCGGCGCGCCTGCGGGACGCCGGCCGACGCGCGGCCTTGGGCTTTTTCGTGGCGCAGATTGGTCGCACGGTTTCCCTGCTGACCGAGGGGGACGCATCAGGCCATTCCGAACATTTTGCCCCGGTCCGCCTGTCCGCCCCGGCCGGCCCCGGGCGCTTGATGTCGGTTCGGGTGACCGGTTCGGCGGAAGACGGACTGTTGGCGGAGGCCGCCTGATGGCACTCGGTATCCTCTCACGCCTCAAGGAAGGCCTGTCGCGCAGCACCCAGAAGATCTCGGAGAGCATCACCGCGGTCTTCAGGAAGCGCCGCCTGGACGACCAGGCGCTGGAGGAACTGGAAGACCTGCTGATCGCCGCCGACCTGGGCACCGAGGTGGCGGAGCGCGTCATTGCATCCTTCCGCCGCAGCCGCTTCGGCAAGGAGGTCACCGAGGAGGAGATCAAGCAGGCGCTGGCGGAGGAAATCACCGAAATCCTCGCGCCCGTGGCGCAGCCGCTGGTGCTGAACCCCGCGCTGAAGCCGCATGTCGTGCTGGTGGTGGGCGTCAACGGCACCGGCAAGACGACCACCATCGGCAAACTGGCACAGCACTACCACGATGAGGGCAAGCGGGTGGTCATGGCCGCCGGCGACACATTCCGCGCCGCAGCGGTGGAGCAGTTGCAGATCTGGGGGGAACGGACGGGCGCGCCGGTGATCGCCACAAGGCCGAACGGCGATTCCGCGAGCCTCGCCTTCGATGCGCTGGTGCGGGCGAAAGCCGAGGGCTCGGATGTGCTGCTGATCGACACTGCCGGGCGGCTGCACAACAAGGCCGCACTGATGGATGAGCTGCGGAAGATCATCCGGGTGATGAAGCGCCAGGACCCCGGCGCGCCGCACTCGGTGCTGCTGGTGCTGGACGCGACCACCGGCCAGAACGCGATCCAGCAGGTGAAGGTGTTCAAGGACATGGTGGAGGTGACCGGCCTCGTGGTCACCAAGCTGGACGGCAGTGCCAGGGGTGGGATCGTGGTGGCGCTGGCGCAGAGCTTTGGTCTGCCCGTGCACGCGGTCGGCGTGGGCGAGAAGGCCGCGGATCTGCGGCCCTTCGATGCGGGCGAGTTCGCGCGCGGGCTGGTGGGTGCCTATGGCGACAAAGCTGGTGCCGATCATCCAGGGGCGTGAAGGTCAACATCCATGCGCTGGTTCATTGCCATCTTCCTGGTCTGGACATGCCTGGCCCGAGCGGCCGATCTGCCGGGGCCGTGGGTGGAGTTCACCGCGGGTGGGGGTCTTGATGTGCGGGCCATCACCGGACCCGGCGCCGTTTGCCCACCGGTCCTGGCCGACGGTGCGCCGGTTGAAAGCGCCATCCGCCAGCCTGCCGATCCGGCGGGGGGCGCCTACCCGCTCCAGCTTTGCGTCGCGCATGTGCCGCAGACCGTGTCCCGCATCACCGTGGACGGTCTGCCAACCCCGGTCCCGCCCAGGCGGCTGGTCCGGATCGCGGTCATCGGCGACACCGGTTGCCGGCTCAAGGGCGATCATGTGCAGGACTGCAATGATCCGGCGCGCTGGCCTTTCGCCACGATCGCCCGCCTCGCCGCCGCGCGCCGGCCGGACCTGGTGATCCATGTCGGCGACTATCACTACCGCGAGACCCCCTGCCCCGCCGGTCATCCCGGCTGCGACGGCAGTCCGTACGGCGATAATTGGGAGGTCTGGCGCCGCGACTTCTTCGACCCCGCCGCGCCTTTGCTCGCCGCCGCCCCCTGGGTCATGGTCCGCGGCAACCACGAGCTGTGCAGCCGCGGCGGCCATGGCTGGACCCGGCTGCTGGAGCCGCATCCCGGCGTGACCGACTGCGCCGATATGTCGGCTCCCTATGCGGTGGACATCGATCCGCTGCATCTGCTGGTGCTCGACAGCGCGATCGCGGACGATTCGAAGCCGGACCCGGCGACTGTCCCGGTCTATCGCCAGCAGCTCCAGACCCTGTTCGCGAACGCGCCGCCGCATAGCTGGCTGGTGACCCACCGCCCGGTCTGGGCATTGGCCGAGGGCGAGGGCGTCACGCCCGACTCCACTGCCAACGCCACCTTGGAGGCCGCCATTGCCGACCAGGTGCCGCCGGTGCTGGACATGGTCCTGGGCGGACACATCCATGATTTCATGAGCTTCGAGTTCGGTCCCGGGCGGCCCGCGCAACTGGTCACCGGCGAGGGCGGCGACGCGCACGATCCGATCGTCCAGCCGGTGAAGGCCGGGCTGATGGTCGATGGGATGGCGTTGCGGCATGCTTTCGCGCTGCCGGACTACGGCTATGTGATGCTGCACCGCACGCCGCGGGGGTGGGGCGCGACGGTGTATTCGGTGACGGACACGGTCCTGGCACACTGCCAGTTGCACGATCGCGCGCTGACCTGCCACGCCGTGCCGCCGTAGGGCATTTTCACCGGGATTGGAGATCAGGGCGTGGACGGGTTGCCTGACTTTCGGGGTGGTCGGTGCCCGCCGCCCCGCGCCATCGCCGGACAGCTCGGGATCTTATCAGGCTTTAGCGAGAATGTGGCCAACTCACCGCTGTCAGGCGGCGGATTTCACGCCGCCGCCGCGGCTTCCACCCTCGCTGCCACGGTGGTCGTCACCGACCCGCCCGCCTGTTCGACCGCCGCCTTCGCCGCCGCGGAGGCACCGGATACGGTGATGGTCACCGCCCGCTTGATCTCGCCCGACGCCAGCAGCCGCACGCCGTCCAGCTTGCCGTGCGCCAGACCCGCCGCGATCAGCACCGCTTCGGTGATCGGCTGAGACCCGTCGATCTTCCCGGCCTCGATCGCCGCGTCCAACGTCCCGATATTCACCGGCGCATAGACCTTGCGGAACAGGTTCTTGAACCCCCGCTTCGGCAGCCGGCGATAGATCGGCAACTGGCCGCCTTCGAACCCGTTCAGCGCCACACCCTCACGCGCCTTCTGGCCCTTCACGCCCTTGCCGGAGGTCTTGCCCTTGCCCGACCCGATCCCGCGCCCCAGCCGCTTCGACTTCAGCCGCGAACCGGGATTGTCGCGCAGTTCGTTCAGATTCATGACAGCTCCTCCACCTTGATCAGGTGGGCCACCTTGCGGATCATGCCGCGCACCCCCGGCGAATCCTCGAGGTCTCGGGTGCTGCGCGGCTTCTTCAACCCCAGACCGATCAATGTCTCCTTCTGGCCGGGCTTCTGGCCATAGGATGAACCCGTCTGCGTCACGCGAACCTTAGGCATTGGCGGGCGCCTCCTGGGCCGGCGCGGCGGGCGTATCGCGGCGGCCGAACAATTCCGCGACCTTCTTGCCGCGGCGCGTGGCAACCGACCGCGGGCTGGCGCACTGCTGCAACGCCGCGAACGTCGCCTTCACCATGTTGTGCGGGTTCCGACTGCCGAGGCTCTTGGCCACGACGTCGCCGATCCCCAGGGTTTCGAACACCGCGCGCAACGGACCACCCGCGATGATGCCCGTGCCGGCCGAGGCCGACCGCAGGATCACCGACCCGGCGCCGAAGTGACCCTCGACGTCGTGGTGCAACGTGCGGCCTTCCTTCATCGGGACGCGGATCATGCTGCGCTTGGCGCGTTCGGTGGCCTTGCGGATCGCCTCCGGCACCTCGCGCGCCTTGCCGGCGCCGTAGCCGACGCGGCCCTTCTGATCGCCCACCACCACCAGCGCGGCAAAGGCGAAGCGACGTCCGCCCTTCACCACCTTGGCGACGCGGTTGATGTTGACCAGCTTGTCGGTGATGCCGTCGTCGGCCTCGCGTTCCCGCTCGCGCTCCCGGCCCCGGCCGCCACCTTCTCTTGGTTCACGTGCCATTGTTCACTATCCTCAGAACGCCAGCCCGCCTTCGCGGGCGGCTTCGGCGAGCGCTTTGACGCGGCCATGATACAAATACGATCCGCGATCGAACACGACTTCCTTGACCCCGGCGGCCAAAGCCCGTTCGGCCACCAGCTTGCCAACCGAGGCCGCGGCCGCCTTGTCCGCGCCGGTCTTCAACGCTTCCCGCAGGGTCTTGTCCAGCGACGAGGCCGCCGCCAGTGTCCGCCCCTGCGCATCGTCGATCACCTGCGCATAGATGTTCTTGCCGGACCGGAAGACGGACAAACGCGGACGGCCATAGGCCTTCTGGCGCAACTGGTAGCGCAGGCGCTCGCGCCGGCGATCCCGCAGGTCCTGGTTCGTGCTCATTTCTTCTTGCCTTCTTTCCGCCGGATGATCTCATCCGTGTAGCGAGCGCCCTTGCCCTTGTAGGGTTCAGGCGGACGATACGCTCTGATCTCCGAGGCGACCTGGCCGACCAGCCGCTTGTCCACGCCTTCAACCTTGATCGAGGTCGGACGTTCGCAGGTGATCTTGATCCCCTCCGGCACCGGATAGACCACCGGATGCGAGAACCCGAGGTTGATTTCCAGGTTCTTGCCCTGCACCGCGGCGCGATAGCCGGTGCCGGTGATTTCCAGCGACTTGACGAAACCGGTGGACACGCCGTGCACCATGTTGGCGATCAGCGCGCGCGTGGTGCCCCACATCATGCGCGACCGCGTCTCGCCGTTGTTCGGCGTCACTGTGACCTTGTTGCCGTCCACCCTGGCATCGACCAGATCGGTCAAAGGCAGTTTCAATTCGCCCAGACGGCCCTTGGCGGTGACGAAGCCACCGGCCACCGCCACCTGGACGCCGGCGGGAATTTCCACCGGATATTTGCCGACGCGTG
>Ga0302157_10008096_pt1 | contig 10412 bp, 9 predicted proteins | sample I_Bog_N3_3_FD_193502 | JGI IMG/M metagenome (GOLD analysis project Ga0302157, IMG submission 193502) | Peat permafrost microbial communities from Stordalen Mire near Abisko, Sweden - I_Bog_N3_3 | ecosystem: Environmental > Terrestrial > Soil > Wetlands > Peat | place: Sweden: Abisko, Stordalen...
GAGCGCATCATGGGCGTCGAAACCGGGGGCTGCCCGCATACGGCGATCCGCGAGGACGCCTCGATCAACCTCGCCGCCATAGCCGAAATGCGCCGCAAATTCCGCGACCTCGACCTGATCCTGATCGAATCCGGCGGCGACAATCTCGCGGCGACCTTCTCGCCCGAACTCGCCGACCTGACGATCTATGTGATCGACGTCTCGGGGGGCGAAAAAATCCCGCGCAAGGGCGGCCCTGGCGTCACCCGCTCCGATCTGCTGGTGATCAACAAGATCGATCTTGCGCCTTACGTCGGCGCCTCGCTCGAAGTGATGGCGCGCGACGCCGAGCGAATGCGCAAGGCGCGGCCTTTCGTCATGGCGAACATGAAGACCGGCCAGGGCCTTGAGGAAATCATCGCCTTCATCGAGAAGAGGGGCGGGCTAGGGGCGTGAGGCCGGGCCAAGCCCGAGGATCACCAAGGTATCGGACCATTCGCGCCTGTAAAGGTTCCCGTCGGACTTTCCGGGCCGAGCAGCGCGACCCGCACAGCCTCGCGGGCGCCCTCCTCGACGCTCTCGGTGCCCTCGTAACCGTTGAGGTTCGTCTTGGTGAAGCCCGGGGAGACGGCGTTGACCTTGATCCCAGTCCCCTCCAACTCGATCGCCAGGGCGAGCGTCATCGCGTTGAGAGCCGTCTTGGACGCCGAGTAAGTCGGCCCGAAAATCGAGCGGTAGGGGAAAGTCGGGTCGGCGTTCCGCGTCAGCGAGCCGACGCCGCTCGACACATTGACGATGCGGGCCGTCGGCGCTTCGCGCAGCAGCGGCAGCAGCGCCTGGGTTACCGCCAGGACGCCGAACACGTTGGTCTCCCAAACCGCCCGTACTTCGTCGAGGGACACGTTGCTTGGGCGGGTCGACTTGGAGTATTCCGCGATGGTCATGCCGGGTCGCTTACTCGTATTCGAGATGGCGGCGTTGTTGACGAGCACATCCAGGCGACCGAACTCGCGGCGGATTCGCGCCGCCGCCGCGGCAATCGAGGCTTGATCGGTTACGTCGAGCTGTACCGCGTGAGCGCCGGCGCCGATGCTCTGGGCGGCCACGAGCCCCTTGTCGAAGTTACGCGATCCGACCAGCACCGTGAAGCCGTGGGCGGAAAGGTCCTTCGCGATCTGAAGCCCGATCCCCTGATTGGCGCCGGTCACGAGCGCGACGCGTTTGTCCTGCATGGTCATGGTGGAGTCCTTTGCGGAGCTGCGTTCTCTGTGTTAAACGGAACGACGCTCCGTTTATACGGAACAATGTTCCGTTTAGCAACTCGATCGTGATGGACGACAAACGGAAAAACCAGGGTCGGGATTCGAAGCCCCGCGAAATCGCGGAGCGGCCGGTTCGCGCCGACGCGCGGCGCAACCTCGACACATTGCTCCAGACGGCCATGGCGGTATTCGCGACCTCGGGGGTGGACGCTCCCGTGCGGGAGATCGCTGAGAAGGCGGGCGTCGGCATCGGCACCGTGTATCGGCACTTTCCCGAGCGCTCGGACCTGATCGCGGCGGTGTTTCGCCGGGAGATCGACGCTTGCGCCGACGCGGCGCCGGCTTTGGCCGCCGCGAACGCGCCCGGCGAAGCGCTGTCCCTATGGATGCTGCGTTACTTGGATTTCATCGCGGCCAAACGCGGGCTTGCCAAGGCGCTGCATTCGGGAAATCCGGCCTTCGACGCCTTGCCCACATATTTCCAGCGGCGACTGGAACCCGCGCTTGCAGCGCTTCTGGAAGCCGCCACGGCCGCCGGCGAAGTGCGCGCCGACATCTCCGCCGCGGAACTGTTAGGCGCCGTAGCGAGCCTGTCCATGCACGCCTATGAGCTGCGACCGGAACAGGCCCGGCGAATGGTCGCGCTGCTCATGGACGGGTTACGCTTCGGCGCGGGCGCGCAATAGCGCTCCGACACGCTCGATTTGTTGGCTTGCGGGGCACCGCGCGTCTGGAAACACGCCGAGCCGACCGCCGCAAAAAAATGGACGCCCCTGCGGGCGTCCAAGGCGGGAGGAAGGCAGGGAAACCGGCGGCCCGTGGGCCGCCGGGCTTTTGTCGAACTTATTGGACGACTTCGCCATGCAGGGCGAGGTCGAGACCGTCGCGCTCGACTTCGTCGGAGACGCGCAGGCCGATGGTAAGGTCGATGACCTTCAGGATGATCAGCGACAGGATCGCGTCATAGACGACGACGGTGCCGATGGCGATCAACTGGTTCACGACCTGCATCGGGTTGCCTTCGATCAGGCCGGGGTGACCGCCGTACTGATTGACGGCGAACACGCCTGTCAGGATCGCGCCGATAATGCCGCCGACCGCATGGACGCCGAAAGCGTCGAGGGCGTCGTCATAACCGAACATGTGCTTGAGGCCAGTCGCGCCCCAGTAGCAGCCGCAGCCGCAAGCCACGCCAATGGCCATGGAGCCGATCGGGCCGACGAAGCCCGAAGCCGGGGTGATCGCGACGAGGCCGGCGACGGCGCCCGAGCAGATGCCGATGACGGTCGGCTTGCCGCGGTGGATCCACTCGACGAACATCCAGGTCAGCGCTGCTACGGCCGTGGCGATCTGGGTGACGGTCATGGCCATACCGGCCTGCACGCCGGCGGAAACCGCCGAACCTGCGTTGAACCCGAACCAACCCACCCACAGAAGGCCGGTGCCGATGAAGCACAGCACCATGTTGTGGCCCGGGCCGGTGTCGCGGCGCTTGCCGAGCATCAGGGCGGACATCAGGCCGGCGACGCCCGCGTTGATGTGAACGACCGTGCCGCCGGCGAAGTCGAGAACCAGAACCTTACCCGCGAAGTTGCCCTTGTCGTCGACGTTGGCGGTCGAGAACATGCCGTCCGGACCCCAGACCCAATGCGCGACAGGAGCATAAACGAGGATCGCCCACAGGCCGATGAACCAGAGCATCGCCGAGAACTTCATGCGCTCCGCGAACGAACCGGCGATCAGGGCCGGGGTGATGATCGCGAAGGTCATCTGGAAGCACATATAGACGGTCTCGGGGATCGTCGGTGCGAGCGGGTTCGGATTGCCGATGCCGCCGTTGTTGATGTCGCTGAGAATGCCCTGAAGCAGGGTGCGCGAGAAGCCGCCGATGAACCAGCCGGTGCTCGCGGTCCCCGGGGTGAACGAAAGGCTGTAGGTGATCACGGAATATATCACGGTCACCAGCGCGGTGATCGCGAACGAGGTCATCACGGTGTCGCCGACGTTCTTCTTGCGGACCATGCCGCCGTAGAACAAGCCGAGGCCCGGGATGGTCATCATCAGCACGAGCGCGACGGAGGTCAGCATCCAGGCGGTGTCGCCGCCCGTGGGCGTGCAATTCGTCATGACCGCGGGAACGGCCGGGACGGCGGCGAATTTGTCGGTGGCGTCGATCGCCGCGACGGCGGCGGCGCAAGCCGGGGTCGCCGGCGGCGGCGGCTTGACGGCGGCGGCCGCGGGGGCGGCGGCGTCGGCTGCAGGGGCCGCGGCGGCGGCGGGGGCCGCGGCCGGCGTAGCCGAAGCGTCGGGCGAAGGCGTCGTCTGCGCCAGCGAAGGCGCTCCGAAACTCATGAATGCGGCCAGCGCCAGCGCGGGCGCGAGTCCGGACAAGAACCTAGTCAGTCTCATTGTCGATATGCTCCGATGATAATGGGATTTGTGAGGCTCAGAGGGCGTCCGTGTCCTTTTCGCCCGTGCGGATGCGAACGGCGGACTCAAGCGCGTACACGAAGATCTTGCCGTCGCCGATCTGGCCGGTGCGCGCCGCGGCCACGATCGCGTCGATCACCTTGTCGACGATGTCGGAGGCTACCGCGACTTCGATCTTCAGTTTCGGCAGAAAGCTCACGGCGTATTCCGCGCCGCGGTAGATCTCGGTATGGCCCTTCTGCCGGCCGTAACCCTTCACCTCGGTAACGGTCAGGCCGTGCACCCCGATAGCGGTCAGCGCGTCGCGGACCTCCTCGAGCTTGAACGGCTTGATGACTGCCATTACAATTTTCATGTTTATCGCCCCATTTTCCGGGGAGGGGCGCGCCGCGTGGCGCCACTACCCTCATCCTGAGTTACGCTCGACCGAACGCGATGAAACGCGCCGCCCGGCGTTCTCCTTACAAGGGCTGTGCCAGAGGGTAGTTTGGGCGTCCCGCCCCTGGAATCGTTATGGATTCCTCAATATATTCGTCGGAGCGGCGCTTTTTCGTTCACAGAATGGGCGAAATGGCTAAAATGTAGGCGCCTAACAAAACATCATGGCGCCTTTCAGGCGCGCCGAGGGCGAATGAGGCCCTCCTGCGCCACGCTTGCGACCAAATGTCCGGCGCGATCGTAGAGCAGTCCTCGCGACAACCCTCGCCCGCCCTGAGCGCTGGGGCTGTCCTGCACATAGAGCAGCCAGTCGTCGACCTTGACCGGGCGATGGAACCAAAGGGCATGGTCGAGGCTGGCCAGCTGAAACTTGCCGCCGGCGATCGAATGGCCGTGCCGCGCGAGCGCGGCGTCGAGCAGGGTGAGATCGGAGAGATAGGCGAGCCCGACGGCGTGCAGCGCGGAATCATCGGGCAAGACGGCGCCGATGCGCAGCCATTGGACCTGTCGCGCCGGGCGCGTCTCTCCTGGGCGCAGCGGCAGATAACGCTTCAAATCCAGCGGCCGCACCTCGATCGGCGCGACCCGCGCGACGAACGCTTCGTACTGGCGAAGCGCGGCTTCTCCCGCCGGCGCGATGAAGGCGCGCGGATCGGGCGTGTCTTCCGGTTCGGGACGTTCCGGCGCCGCGAGTTCGTGGTCCAGGCCCTGTTCGGCGACATGGAACGAGGCCGACATGACGAAGATCGCCTCGCGCCTTTGGCTCGCGACCACACGCCGCGTCGTGAAGCTGCGGCCGTCGCGCACCCGCTCGACGTCGTATTGGATCGGCTCGTTCGGGTCGCCGCCGAGGATGAAATAGCCGTGCAGCGAATGCACGGCGCGGTCGATCACGGTGCGTTGCGCGGCGGAAAGCGCCTGCGCCACGACCTGTCCGCCGAACACGCGCGGCCAGCCGTTATCGGGCGAATGGCCGATCCAGCGGTCGGCGCCGGCCGGTTCGAGATCGAGGAGTTTCAGGAAATCGACTTTGCTCATGGCGGCGTCCGGATCGTTCATGCCTGACCTATTTCGGCCCCGACGTCGAGCGCGTCAACCCGAGCGCTGTTTTCGACGCGGCGCGACTTCTCTATAGTTTCCCCCGGGAGGGGAACGCGGCCGGCGAGGGCTCGGCCCGCGCCGTTCGACTCCCTGTTTCCGTCGAGAATGCATCCTCAAATGCATCAAGGGAGTCGGGCATGCTCAAACAGTTCAGGGATTTCGCCATCAAGGGCAACGTCGTCGATCTCGCCATCGCCGTCGTCATCGGCGCGGCGTTCGGCAAGATCGTCGACGCGCTGGTCAACGACATCATCATGCCCATTCTCGGCATCGCCGGCAAGGCCGATTTCACCAATTATTTCCTCGGTTTGAACGCAGCGGTCACCGCGACCAATCTTGCCGACGCCCGCAAGCAGGGCGGCGTGCTCGCCTATGGCGATTTTCTCACCATCGTCATCAATTTCGTCATCATCGCCGCCGCGCTGTTCTTTGCCGTCAAAGGGATCAACACTTTGAGAAAGCCGCCGGCGCTTCCGCCGCCGAGCCCGGAAGTCGTGCTGCTGACGGAAATCCGCGACGCGTTGAAGGCGCGTTGAACCCAGCCGGGGGACGAAAGGGGCAATCATGTTCAGTCGACGCAGCTTCCTGCGCTCCGTAACCATAGCGCTCGCCGCGGGCGCCCGCATGGAAACCGGCCGCGCCGCCGATCCGGAGGCGGAGCTCGATGCGGCGCTCGCGAATCTCGACGCCCGTTGCGGTGGACGGCTTGGCGTCGCGGTCATCGGCGCGGACGGCCGCCTCCTGGCCGCCCATCGCGCCGAGGAGCGGTTCCCGCTGTGTTCCACGTGCAAGGCGTTGATCGTCGCGGCGACTTTGGCGAGGATCGACGCCGGCGCCGAAACGCTCGACCGGAGCCTCGTGATCGCGCCGGGCGAGTTGCTCGCCTATGCGCCCGTCGCCAGGACGCGCGTGGGCCAGGGGATGACGATCTCGGAACTCTGCGACGCCGCGATCACGATCAGCGACAACACCGCCGCCAACAAGCTCGTCGGGGAACTCGGCGGTCCCGCCGCGGTGACCGGATACCTCCGCTCGCTCGGCGACGACGTAACGCGGCTCGATCGCACGGAGCCAGATCTCAATCAGGGCGAGCCCGGCGACGCCCGGGACACGACGAGGCCCTTCGCGATGGCCAGGACCGTGCTCCAGGTGACGACCGGCGCGGCGCTGAGCCCGGAATCGCGCAACCGGCTCGTCGCCTGGCTCATCGGCTGCAAAACGGGAACGGCGAGGCTGCGCGCCGGTCTGCCCGGCGATTGGCGGGTCGGCGACAAGACGGGGTCGGGCGGCCACGGCGCGACCAATGATGTCGCGATCGTCTGGCCCCATGGCGGTCCGCCCATCGTCATCGCGGCCTATCTCGCCGACACTCCCGCCCCTGATGCCGACAAGAACGCGATCCATGCCGCCGTGGCGAGGGCGGTCGCGCACGCGATCACGAAGTGAAGCGGCCTTGAGCTCTTGCGGATTGTTGCTCATCCGGTCTAACCGGGCGCGGGCGCTTGCGACGGCCCGGGAACCATCGGACTCATGGGCTCGTGAAGGCGGCTTTGGCGGCGAGGAAGGCGGGCGATCTCGCGGGGCTTGCCTTGGCCGCGGCCGCGGGCGGGGCCTGTCTCGGCATGATCGGCGTGCCCGCCGGCTGGCTGTCGGGCGCCATGCTCGGCGTCGGCGCGCTGGCCGCGGCCGGCCGGGCCGCGCTGCTGCCGTCGGCGCTGCGCCAGCTGGCGATCCTGATTTCCGGCGTCGGCATGGGTTCCGGCCTGACGCCGGCGACCCTGAACACGCTCGTGCGTTATCCCGGCTCGCTGGCGATCATGATGATCGCGCTGGCGGGGATGGTGGCGGCGTCGTTCGCCATTTTGCAGCGCGCGCCCGGCTTTTCGCGCTCGACCGCCTTTTTCAGCGCCATTCCCGGCGCCTTGTCCTACGTGTTCATCGTCGCCGCGCCGACCGGCGCCGACATGGCGCGCGTCGCGGTCATCCAGATCTTCCGTATTTTCATCTTGATGGCGATCGTGCCGATCGTCGCCCGGGCGACCGTGCCGGTGGCGGCAATGGTGTTCCCGACCGATCCGATCGCCGTCACCGCCTTGCTGGTCGCGGTGGCCGCCGCCGCCGGATGGGCGATCGAGCGGCGCGGAGGCTCGGCGACCGGCCCGCTCTATGCCGCGATCGTGATTTCCGCAATCGCGCACGGGACGGGCTGGGCGCCGGGACGGCTCTCGCCGGACCTGCAGATCGCCGCGCAATTGCTGGTCGGCGCCTGGATCGGCACGAGATTCATCGGCTTCGACTGGGAATTGCTGCACCGCAGCCTGATCGCGGCGTTCACTTCGTTCCTGGCCGCGTTTGCGGTGGCGTCGCTCTGCGCCGCCGCGGCCGCGTGGTTCGTGCCGGCGCCGTTTCCCGAGGCGCTCGCCGCCTTCGCGCCGGGCGGCCTGGAAGCGATGACGATGATGGCTTTCGCTTTGGGATTGGACCCCTTGTTCGTCGGGGCGCATCATATTGCCCGCTTTTTCATCATCGGCGCCACGCTGCCTTTCGTGGCGCGGCTCGTGCGGGTCGGCCGGACCGAACCTCCGACGTAAGTCTGAACAATACAACCCGAGGCAGGCACTAGCGATATTGCGTTGCACAATTTATATGTGACTCGTTTGGGAGGTTTTCATGGTCGCTCGTCCGCGTCGTAGCGTTCTTTATATGCCCGGTTCCAACGCCAAGGCCCTGGCCAAGGCGCGGAGTCTGCCGGCCGACGCGCTGATTCTCGATCTCGAAGATTCCGTCGCTCCCGAGGCGAAGCCGGCGGCGCGCGCGCTGGTGGTGGAAGCGGTCAAAGCCGGCGGCTTCGGCGGTCGCGAGGTGATCATTCGCATCAATGGCCCGCACACGCCCTGGGGCGCCGAGGATCTCGAGGCGGCGATTTCGGCCGCGCCGGACGGCATTCTGTTGCCGAAGGTCGACGGCCCCGGCGCGATCATGCTCGCCGCGCGCGCGCTTCGCGAGGCCCGCGCGCCGGAACGGACCCGGGTCTGGGCGATGATGGAAACCCCGATGGCAATGCTTTCCGCCGGCTCGATCGCCGCGACCGCCGCCGACCCTTCGGCCCGGCTCGAAGTGCTCGTCATGGGCCTCAACGATCTCGCCAAGGAGACCCGCGCCCGTTTCACGCCAGGGCGCACGTCCTTCACTTCGTGGATCGCGATCTGCATCGCGGCGGCCCGCGCCCATGGCACGGACATCCTCGACGGCGTTTACAACAATATCGGCGACCTCGACGGCTTCGCCGCCGAATGCGAGCAGGGCCGCGATTTCGGCTTCGACGGCAAGACGCTGATTCATCCCAGCCAAGTGGACATCTGCAATGAGGTTTACGCCCCCACCGCGTCGGAGATCGAAATGGCGAGCGCGATCATCTCGGCATTCCAATTGCCGGAGAACCTCGGCAAGGGCGTGATCCAGCTCAACGGCAAGATGGTCGAGCGGCTGCACGCCGAAATGGCCGCGCGCACGCTCGCCATCGCCAAGGGCATTGACGCGCTCGCCGCCGCCTGATCCTGGTTCCTTTTTTGCAACGGAGTCGCTGGCGATGAGCGAAACCTATAGCCCCCTGTTTGCTCTCGGCCCCGACGCCACCCCCTATCGCAAGCTGACGTCGGACGGCGTGCGCGTAGAAAAGGCTTTTGGCCGCGATTTCCTCGTCGTCGAGCCGAGCGCGCTGACCGCGCTCAGCGAGCAGGCGATGATCGACATCAACCACCTGTTGCGCCCGGCGCATCTGGCGCAGCTGGCGAAAATCCTCGACGATCCGGAGGCGACCTCGAACGACAAGTTCGTCGCCTACGATCTGTTGAAGAACGCCAATATCTCCGCCGGCGGGGTGCTGCCGATGTGCCAGGACACCGGCACCGCGATCGTCGTGGCCAAGAAGGGGCGGGCGGTCTGGACCGAAAGCGGAGACGAGGCGGCGATCGCCGCCGGCATCCGCTCGGCCTATGTGAAGAAGAACCTGCGCTACAGTCAGGTCGCGCCGCTGTCGATGTTCGAGGAGAAGAACACCGGCGACAATCTGCCCGCGCAGATTGAAATCTCGGCGGAGGGCGAGGATTCCTACAAGTTCCTGTTCATCGCCAAGGGCGGCGGCTCCGCCAACAAGACCTATTTCTATCAGGCGACGCCGTCGATCCTGACCCACGACCGGATGATGGCGTTCCTGAAGGAAAAAATCCTCACGCTCGGCACTTCGGCATGCCCGCCCTACCACCTCGCCATCGTCATCGGCGGCACGAGCGCCGAACTGACGCTGAAGACCGTAAAACTCGCCTCGACCAAATACCTGGACGCCCTCCCGACCTCCGGCGGCGGCGACGCCCACGCCTTCCGCGATCTGGCGATGGAGGAGGAAGTGCACAAGCTGACGCAGCAGCTCGGCGTGGGCGCGCAGTTCGGCGGCAAATATTTCTGCCACGACGTGCGCGTCATCCGCCTGCCCCGCCACGGCGCCTCGCTGCCGATCGGTCTCGGCGTCTCCTGCTCGGCGGACCGGCAGGCGATGGGCAAGATCACCAGGGACGGCGTGTTCCTCGAGGAACTCGAGCACGATCCGGCGCGCTTCCTGCCCGCGCTCGACGAGGCGACGCTGGGCGGCCCGGTCGTCAACATCGACCTTGCCAGGCCGATGAAGGAAATCCTTGCCGAGCTGAGCAAATATCCGATCAAGACGCGCCTCTCGCTGACGGGCGTGATGATCGTCGCCCGCGATTCGGCGCATGCCAAGATCCGTGAGCGGCTCGATCGCGGCGAGCCGATGCCCGAATATCTCAAGGACCATCCGGTCTATTACGCCGGTCCGGCCAAGACCCCGGTCGGCTACGCCTCGGGCTCGTTCGGCCCGACCACGGCGGGGCGCATGGATTCCTTCGTCGACCAGTTCCAGGCGGCGGGCGGCTCGATGGTGATGCTCGCCAAGGGCAATCGCTCGGCCGAAGTGCGCAAGGCCTGCGCCAAGCACGGCGGCTTCTATCTCGGCTCGATCGGCGGCCCCGCCGCTCGGCTCGCGCAGGATTGCATCCGCAAGGTCGAGGTGCTCGAATATCCGGAACTCGGCATGGAGGCGATCTGGCGCATCGAAGTCGAAGATTTCCCCGCCTTCATCGTCATCGACGACAAGGGCAACGATTTCTTCAAGGAGCTCAATTTAGT
>Ga0302157_10008101_pt1 | contig 10406 bp, 8 predicted proteins | sample I_Bog_N3_3_FD_193502 | JGI IMG/M metagenome (GOLD analysis project Ga0302157, IMG submission 193502) | Peat permafrost microbial communities from Stordalen Mire near Abisko, Sweden - I_Bog_N3_3 | ecosystem: Environmental > Terrestrial > Soil > Wetlands > Peat | place: Sweden: Abisko, Stordalen...
CCGCCCGCCTTGACGTGCCAGTCGAGGATCCGGCCGACGAACGGCGAAATCAGGAACGCCTTGGCGTCGGCGCAGGCGATCGCCTGGGCGAGGCTGAAGATCAGCGTCAGATTGCAGTCGATGCCCTTGGCCTGAAGCACCTTGGCGGCTTGAGCGCCTTCCCAGGTCGCGGCGACCTTGATCAATATCCGGTCGCGCCCGATGCCGCGCTCCGCGTAATCCGCGATCAAGGCCTCGGCCTTGGCGATCGTCGCCGGCGTGTCGAAGGAGAGGTCGGCGTCGACCTCCGTCGAGACGCGGCCGGGCACGATCTTGGTGAGCTCCGCGCCGAAATTGACCGCCAGCCGGTCCGTGACCGCTCCAGCGGCGGCGCCGCGCTTGCGGCCCCAGGCGACGGCCTCCTCGAGCAGGTGGCCATAGCCCGGGATTTGGGCGGCCTTCAAGATCAGCGTGGGATTGGTGGTGGAATCGGTGGGTTTGAAGACTTTTATGGACTTCATGTCGCCGGTGTCGGCGACGACGGTGCTCATCCCCCGCAGCGCGTCCAATTTGCTCGTCATCGCATTCTCCTGATCTAGGCGCGGGACATTGCCGCGCCGCGCGCGCTCGCGCAACCCGTCAACGCGGCCCTGTCGCTCAACGTTCCGTTTCGCCGCGCGTCGGCGACAACGAGAGATATGAAAAAACAAAAACGCCGCGTCATGACGGGCATGACGCGGCGCGATGGAAACGGACGCGCAGTCCTTTTACGCCGCGTCGTACATCGAATGCGGACCCGCCGAGCGGACTTCCTGGTCAGTCGAATCCTCGAAGGTCTTGAAGTTCTCGCGGAACATCTTGACGAGCTTCTCGGCGGTCTCGCCGAATTCGTTCTTGTCGCGCCAGGTCTTGACGGGATCGAGGATGTGCGGCTCGACGCCGGGAACGTCCTTCGGCACGGCGAGGCCGAACAGCGGATCGGTGCGGAATTCCGCCTTCTGCAACGAGCCGTCGAGCACGGCGGCGAGCAGGCGGCGCGTGGCGCGGATCGGCATGCGCCGGCCCACCCCGAACTTGCCGCCGGTCCAGCCGGTGTTCACCAGCCAGCAATCAACGTGGTGGCGGCTGATGAGGTCACGCAGCAGATTGCCGTAAACCGTGGGATGCAACGGCATGAACGGCGCGCCGAAACAGGTGGAGAACGTCGCCTCCGGTTCGGTCACGCCTTTTTCCGTGCCCGCGACCTTGGCGGTGTAGCCCGATAGGAAGTGATACATCGCCTGCGCCGGGTCGAGCTTGGCGATCGGCGGCAACACGCCGAAAGCGTCGCAGGTCAGCATGATGATGTTCTTGGGATGCCCCGCGCGACCCGTCGCCGAGGCGTTGGCGATGAAGTCGAGGGGATAGGCGATGCGCGTGTTCTCGGTCTTCGACGCATCGTCGAAATCGGGAACGCGGGTGTTCGGATCGAGCGTCACGTTCTCCATGACGGTGCCGAAGCGCTCGGTGGTCGAATAGATCTCGGGCTCGGCTTCGCGCGACAGCTTGATCGCCTTGGCGTAGCAGCCGCCCTCGAAATTGAACACGCCGTTCTTGCCCCAGCCGTGCTCGTCGTCGCCGATCAGGATGCGGCTCGGATCGGCCGAAAGCGTCGTCTTCCCGGTGCCGGAAAGGCCGAAGAACACGGCGGTCTCCCCAGCCGCGTTGGTGTTGGCGGAGCAATGCATCGCCATGACGTTCTTCGGGGGCAGGGTGTAGTTGAGGAAGGTGAACACCGACTTCTTGATCTCGCCGGCGTAGCTCGAGCCGCCGATCAGGATGATGCGCCGTGTGAGGTCGCAGGCGATGATCGTCTCGGTGCGCGCGCCGTGGCGAACCTTGTCGGCGCGGAAGGTGGGCAGGTCGACAATCGTGAGATCGGGGACATAGGCCGCGAGTTCCTCGGACGGCGGGCGGATCAGCAGGTTGCGGATGAACAGCGAATGCCACGCATATTGCGTGAAGATGCGGGCCTTGACGCGCAACGCCGGGTCGGCGCCGCCATAAAGGTCCTGCGCGAACAGCGTCTTGCCCTTGGCGTGCTCGAGGAAATCGCTGAGCAGATTCTCGAAATGCTCGGGCTTCATCGGCCTGTTGTTGTCCCACCAGACGACGGGATCGGTGTTCGCGTCGCGGACGACGAACTTGTCCTTCGGGCTGCGGCCGGTGTGGACGCCGGTGTCGGCGACGATCGGGCCATGCGCGGCGACCTTTGCTTCCTTGTTTTGAAGAGCAAATTCATAGAGTTGCGGCGCGCCGAGATTCCAGTGCACGCCCGCCAGATCGCGAAAGCCGAATCGCTCCGCTCCGTACTCTTTGTTGTGTTCGCCCGTGTCGGTCATTGGTCGTTCCTTTTGGCGCCACCGGCGCATAGCTCCCGAGTGCTATGCGAATTGACTATGTGGAGGTCAAGTCGGGAAGGATAGGAAAACGCCTGTTGCGACCATATGTGGCGGGCCGCGTCCGCGCTGTTTGACATAGCGCAGTTCGCCGCATCAATTCGCCGGTTTGTCCTCGTAACCCGAGGCGTTGATGACCGAGACCGTGCTGGTCTCGTCCGGGCGCGGGGTCGCCATTTGCGCGCCGATCGCGTGCAGCACGTCGGGCGTCACGGCGTAGGAGCCGTGGTCGATGAAGCCGTCGGAAAACGCGGACAGATCATAAACCTGCGCCCCGAGCGAGACGATCTTGGCCTTGTCCTCGGGTTTGGAGGGATCGATCGCGCCGACGCGTTGGCGAGACTGCGCCAGCGTGCTGGAAAGCGAGAGCGCGCGATCGTTCGCGGTCGCGAACACGGTCACTTTCGCGGGGCGAAGGCGCGCCATCTGCGAGGCGAACACATCGACGTCGATGTCGGGGGAAGCGAGCATGATCTCGCCGAGGTGTCCGTCGAGGTCGCGATGGCCGGCGATCGCGCTTTGCCGCAGCGCCTCCATCGCGAGCCAGCCGCCCATGGAATGCGCGAGCACGTGGATCTTGCCGACGCCCGGCGTGGCGCTGATCTGGGTCAGCAATTCCTGCAAGGCGTCGCGCGAGGCCATCGCGCTGTCCTTGTCCGAGACGTAGCCGAACAGTTCGTTTTTCGAGGGCCAGGTGAACATCACCGGCACGCCGCCGAAGCGGCTGTCGGCGACGATCTGCGCCGTGCGCAGCCGCGCTTCGTCGAAGCTGTTGTTGAAGCCGTGCACGAAAACGAGCACGTCGCGATTGACGCCGATGCGGCCGGAGACGTGGGAGGCGAGCTCCGCCTGGAATTCGTCGTTGTCCATCTCGCGCTCGCCCGCGACGACGATATGGCTGCGCGGGTTGGGCGCGCCCCACATCGGGCTCTCGATCGCGCCGGATTGGTGGGAAGGCGGCATCGTCAGCGTCGCCAGCGCGAAATGCGTCCCGTCGGTGGAGGCGGTCTGGGCGGAGAGCCCGCTCTCTCCCTTGCGGGTGGAGGCGATGAAGACTTGCAACATCTTGGGGGGAGGCGGTGGCGCGCCCGCGCCGCCGAGGCCGCCGACATAACTCGTGGCGCCGTCGATGTCGGCGCAACCGCCCAGGCTCGCGGCGAACACCACGACGGCGGCGAGACGCCATAAGCCTATGAGTCTGGCTTTCGCGCCGAAGGTGGCCGCGTTCATATGCTCGATAATCCCCGATTTATCGCGGCGACCTCGTGGGCTCGGCGCTTCGTTTGGGTGATGCGGCAGCGATGTGGCGATTGTGAGACGTGGGCGCCGGACCCGGCGACGGTGGCGCGTCGGCGCCCCTCGGTATAGGGTTCGACGGAAAGCGGCGGTGGTCCGCTCGTGAAGCCTGGGGAATTTCTGGATGCCGAATTTGACGCCCGAGGGGCTCCGCATCGTGTCCGACATCGCCGCGCGCCACGGCGTCAGCCGCGACGCCGCGTTGAGCCTGCTCGAATCGCTCAGTCTCGCGGGCGGCATGCAGGCGCAGTTCAACCATCCCGATCTCGGCGGCATGGGACAATGGTCGCAGGGCGGCATGATCATGATCGGCGACATGTTCAACCAGAACCTGAAATACCGCGTCGATGGGCTCTGCAACGAACTGGCGGGGTTGCTGCGCGACCAGCCGTCGATTCACGCGGCGCCGGCGAGCTTTCAATCGCAGAGCCAGGGCGGCCAGGGCTACAGTCTATTCGTTCAGGGCTCGGGATCGTGGTGGCCGGGCGATCTGGGCCAGCCCGCCTCCAGCGGCGGCCAGAACGACATGCGCTACGCTTTTTTTCCTGGCGCGCGGCGGCTGGCGATTCAGGTCGGCGGTAAGGTCCGCGTCTACGACACCGGCGATCATCAACTGCAGGGCTTTTCGCAGCAGCAGGGCGGCGATCAGTCGCTGACCTTCAACAGCCAATATGGGCTCGTGCGGGTTTCGGAACTGCCCTTGGTCGCGGGTGAAGCCGAGGCCACGGCGCCTTCCGCGCGGGCGCCCAGTTACGAGCCGCACATCGCGTTCGCGCCGCCGTCGGCCCCGCATGTCGCCGCGCCGACCCCTCGGTCGGCCCCGGCTTCCACGCTCGGCGTCGATGAGATCGTCAAGATCATCGAAAGCCTCGCCGCGCTTCGCGAGAAAAACATCCTGACCGAAGAGGAATTCGCCACCAAGAAGGCCGAGTTGCTCAATCGGCTTTGAACTTTTGCGCTTTTGCGTGCCGCCCGCTTGCATTTTCCCGCCCGTCGGCGATTCTGGCGGCCGAAGCGAATCCGTCGCGAGGAGCCGAACAGTTGATTCCGCCGCCCCAAGGCATGAGCGAATCGGATTTCGACGCCATCGAGGCCGCCGTGATGGAGACGGAGCGCGGGCGTTGGTTTCTGGCCGAATTCGCGCGCCGTCGTCGCGCCGAGGACACCGCGCGCATTCTGGCCGCGGTTGATCGGCTGGAAGCTGGAAAATCCGAGGTTAACGTGGCGGAGGCGCGCGCGCGCTTGGATGCGGAACGCGCGGCGGGACTGATGCGAGAGCTGGCCGAACTCATCAAGGAGTTGCGCCCGGTGCGCGACGCCCGCGCTCGCACCTCCGCGCTGGCCGTGATCGCGTCGTCGCGTCCGCCGGCGACCGCCGTCGAGCCCGCGCGGGATCTGGAATCCCGGCTCGCCAAGCTGGTGCATCTCGACGCGCTCGACGTCGAGGAGAAGCTCAATTTGTTCGGGTAGTCGTGGCCGCATTTACAAGGGGTAAAGGCCCGGGCCCCTCGTGGCGGCACACTGACGCTTGGCTCGCCACGCGCCTTCGGTTTGCGCTTTCCGCCGCGGCCCGTGCGTAGTTTCCGATGCTGCCGAGGCTGTCAGGCGGAGCGCAAGGCTGCGGTCCCGAGCCGAGGTGAGCGCAAATGATCGAAGTTCCCAAGCAATGGAACGAAGAGGCCGATGTCGTCGTCATCGGTTTTGGCTTCGCCGGAGCGGCGACCGCCATCGCGGCGACCGAAGCGGGCTCTAGCGTGCTGCTTCTCGAAAAAGCGCCCGAGGAACATAAGGGCGGCAACAGCCGCGTCTCCGCCAATATCGTCTTCTGGCCCGATGACGTCGACAAGGCCGAGGTCTACTTGAAGGCGCTGGCCGGTCCTTACCTGGACAACATTTCCGACGAGATGGTTCATGTCTGGGCCGAGCAAATGCACGCCAATCGCGCATGGCTGGAAAAACTCGGCATGAAGCCGGCGGATCTGCCGCGGAGCTTCAAGGGGGTCGTGGAGTTTCCGGAACTCGCGGGCTCCGAATGCGTCCACATGCTGGTGCATCGCGAGGACGCGGATGTCGCTCCCGTGAAGATCGGCGGCGAGCGCCTCTGGCGCGTGATCGAGAAGGCCGTCGCGGCGCGCCGCATCCGAACCCTCTTCGACACGCCGGTCCGGCATCTCGTGCGGGACAAGGGTGAGATCGTCGGCGTGGTCGCCGAGCGGCGCGGCGAGCGCATCGCGATCAAGGCGAACCGCGCGGTCGTGCTCACATGCGGCGGCTTTGAAGCCAACCCGGAAATGATCCGCAATTACATCCAAGGACTTCCCGTCAGCTATCCCGTCGGCACGCCGTACAACACGGGTGACGGCGTTCGCATGGGGCTGGAGATCGGCGTCGACCTTTGGCACATGAACAACATCGCGGGGCCTCTGGTCGCGTTCAAGGCCGCGGATATTCCAGTGGCGCAATGGCTCAATCTGCCGCGCGGCGGGAACTATCTCTTCATCGCCGGCGACGGCAAGCGCTTCACGATGGAAGGCGAGCCCTGCTCGGTCGGCGACCGCCACGGCAAGGTGAAGCGGCATGGCGTCTGGATGCAACAAACCCTGCCGCTGCCGATCCATATGATTTTCGACGAGACCTATCGCAAAGCCGGGCACATCGGAAAAGCCGCCGCGGACTGGGACGTCAGCAACGAAAACCACTACGACTGGAGCGACGACAACCTGCGCGAAGTCGAAAAAGGCTGGATCAAGAAAGCGAACTCGCTTCGAGAGCTCGCGGCGTCGATCGACATCGAACCGGAAGCCCTCGAAGCCACGGCCGCTCTCTTCAACGCTTTCGCCTTGGACGGCTCGGATTCGGATTGGGGGCGCAGCGCCGGCACGCTGGCGGCGCTCGAAACGCCGCCTTACTACGCGATGCCGCTGACGCCCGCCTTCGTCAACACGCAAGGCGGCCCGCGACGTGACAAGGACGCTCAAGTGATCGGCGCCGACGGCGCCGCTATCCCCCGGCTCTACTCCGCCGGGGAGCTGGGCTCGATCTACTCCTATCTCTATCAGGGCGGTGGGAATATCGGCGAGTGTTTCGCTTTTGGGCGCATTGCCGGAACGAACGCGGCCAAGCTGCCGCGAGGGCGTGTTGCTGCTGCCTGAATGGCGTCGCTCAACTCGCCATGACCGAGCGATCGGCGCGGTTCTTCGTCGAAGACGGCCCCAAAGCAGCGCGACACGTCTCGACGTGCCCGAGGAACTGCCGCGCGCTCTCGCGCCAAGTGAAGTTCAGCGAATGCGCGCGCGCCCTATCGCGCGGAATCTCCAGCGCGGCGAGGCAGGCTTTTCGTAAATTTTCGTCGAGGACGCCCGCGCCGCTGTCGGCGATGACGTCTAACGGCCCCGTCACGGGAAAAGCCGCTACGGGCAGGCCGCTCGCCATCGCCTCGATCAACACGATGCCGAACGTGTCGGTGCGCGAGGGAAACACGAACACGTCGGCGCTGGCGTAGATGTCGGCGAGGGCCTCGCCGAAACGCGCGCCGAGGAAATGCGCCTGGGGATAGCGACGTTGCAAGTTCGGCAGGGCGGGGCCATCGCCGACGATCACGGTGGAGCCGGGCAGGTCGAGCGACAGTAGCGCCTCGAGATTTTTCTCCACGGCGACGCGGCCGACCGAAAGAAAGATCGGGCGCGGCAGATCGAGCGCGTCGCCCGCGCGAGGGCGAAAGAGGGCGTGATCGACGCCGCGGGTCCAGACTTTCACCCGATCGAAGCCGCGGCGGTCGAGTTCGCCCCGGATCGAGGGGGTGGGCGCCATCACCGCCGCCGCGGGCGCGTGGAAGTGCCGCAGCGCCGAATAGGTCCAGTTCTCGGGAATATGCGCGCGCGCGGCGATATATTCGGGAAAACGGGTGTGATAGCTCGTGGTGAACATCCGGCCGCGCTCGCGGCAATAGCGCCGCGCCGCCCAACCGATCGGTCCCTCGGTGGCGATATGGATATGATCCGCGCCGGAGGCCTCGATGCGGCGGCCGACTTCACGCGAGGAGGCGAGCGCGATCTTGATGTCGGGATAGGTCGGCAGCGGCAGCGTCGCGAACCCCTGGGGCGTCAGAAAATCGAAATCGGCCCGCATGTCCCGCGCGGCCGCCGACATGCGTTCCAATGTGTGCACAACCCCGTTCACCTGCGGCCGCCAAGCGTCGGTCGCCACCAGAATGCGCATCACGCCGCTTCGACTTCCGCCTCCACCGCGACGTCCTGGTCCGCGTCTTCCTTCGGCGAGGACGCGGCGAGCGCCTTGGCCTTGGCCCAATAGATCACCTCGAGCCGGCCGTCGGCATGTTCGACCACGAGCGAGCAGGATTCCACGAAGTCGCCGGTGTTCACGTAAGTGATGCCGCCGATGTCATGAATCGTGGGGTGGTGGATATGGCCGCAAATCACGCCGTCCGCGCCGCGACGTTTCGCTTCCGCGGCGAGTTCTTGCTCGAACGAACCGATGAAATTGACCGCGTTCTTGATCTTGAGCTTCGCCCAGGCCGAGAACGACCAATAGCGGAAGCCGAAAAAGCGCCGCACCGTATTGAAATGCGTGTTGACGAAGATGGCGAAATCGTAGGCCCAGTCGCCCAGGAACGCGAGCCATTTGGAATGGCGCACCACGACGTCGAACTCGTCGCCGTGCATGACGAGATAGCGCTTGCCGTCGGCCGCGACATGGATCGTGTTGCGCTTGATTTCGATGCCGCCGAAGGTCAGGCCGATGAACTGACGCGCGAATTCGTCGTGATTGCCGGGCACGAAGATCATGCGCGCGCCCTGGCGCACCTTGCGCAACAACTTCTGGATCACGTCATTGTGCAACTGCGGCCAATAGAAGCTCGCGCGCATGCGCCAGCCGTCGATGATGTCGCCGACCAGGAAGATCGTATCGGCGTCGTTGTGGCGCAGAAAATCCAGGATCAGCCCCGCTTGGCAACCTTTTGTGCCCAAATGCAAGTCCGATAGGAAGATCGTGCGATAGCGCTGTGAGACTTCCAGTGTCTTGGCCAAGGCCGCCTCGATGGGCTCGAGAAAGGGACGATATTTCTCTTGTCCTTGCCCAGATTCTCATGTCGCCGCGATGACAGTGGCCCTCGGGAGGGATAGGACGAGGGCCGTCTTCACAAGTCCGAGGAAAACGAAAATGGATCTGGGCATCGCCGGTCGCGGCGCTATCGTTTGCGCTTCCAGCAAGGGCCTGGGGCGCGCCTGCGCGATGGAATTGGCGCGGGTGGGGTGCCGCGTCGTCGTCAATGGACGCGACGCGGATCGCGCGAACGCGACGGCCGACGAGATCCGCGCCGCGACGAGCGCCGAGGTCACGGTGGTCGTCGGCGATGTCGGCGAGGCCGACGTGCGCGAGGCCTTGCTCGACGCCTGTCCGACGCCCGACATCCTCGTCAACAACAACGGCGGGCCGCCGCCGGCTCCGTTCGAAACGCTGACCCACGACCAGATCCTGGCGGGGATCGAGGCCAACATGCTGACACCGATCGCGCTGATTCAGCGTGTGGCGCCCGGCATGGCGAGCCGTAAGTTCGGGCGCATCATCAACATCACCTCCGGTTCGGTGCGCGCGCCGATCGCCGGCCTCGACGTCTCCTCGGGCGCGCGGGCGGGCCTCACCGCGTTCCTCGCCAGCGCCGCGCGCCGCTACGCCAAGGACAATGTGACGATCAATTCGATCCAGCCGGGGATTTTCGACACCGACCGCATCCGCGTCGCGCTCGGCAAGCATCCCGACGGCGTCGAGGCGGCCAAGGCGGCGCGCGCGGCGGCGGTGCCGGCGGGGCGGCTCGGAACGCCCGAGGAATTCGGCGCGCTCTGCGCGTTCCTCGCGAGCGCGCGGGCCGGCTATATCGCGGGCCAGAACCTGCTGATCGACGGCGGCGCCTTCCCCGGCGCCTTTTGATTCCCGATGCTGCAGGGCATCGCGCTCAAGGTCGCGGCGACATTCGTTTTCGCGTTCATGTCGGCCTTGATCAAAACGGCTTCGGCGCGGTTTCCGGTCGGCGAGGTCGTGCTGTTCCGCTCGCTGTTCGCGCTGGTGGTGCTGGTCGCGTGGCTCGCCTCCCGCGGCGAATTCCCGCATGCGCTGCACACGAAGCGGCCTTTCGGCCATATCGGACGCTCGATCGCGGGCAGCGGCGGCATGTTCGCCAATTTCGTCGTGCTTTCGCTGTTGCCGCTGGCCGACGCCACCGCCTTCACCTTCGCGACGCCGCTGATCGTGGTGCCACTGGCCGCGTTCACGCTGGGTGAAATCGTGCGGCCCTATCGCTGGGCGGCGGTCGCGCTCGGCTTCGTCGGCGTGTTGGTGATGCTGTCCGACCATCTGGGTGAGGGCGTGGGCGCCGCCGCGCCGCAGCGCACGCTGGGCGCCATCATCGCGCTCGCCGGCGCCGCCAGCTCGGCGGTGGCGATGATCCAGACGCGGCGGCTGACGCAATCGGAGCCGACGGGCGCGATCGTGTTCTATTTTTCCTCGCTGACGGCGACGTTCAGCGCGCTTTTGCTGCTGGCGGCGGCGGTTTGGCCGGGCGGCGCACCGGGAGCTGATTTCGCGGCGGGACAAGCCTTCGTCACGCCCGGCCTGTTTGAATTTGCCGTGCTCGCCTCGATCGGCCTGCTCGGCGGCGCCGGACAGATCCTGATG
>Ga0302157_10008108_pt1 | contig 10399 bp, 8 predicted proteins | sample I_Bog_N3_3_FD_193502 | JGI IMG/M metagenome (GOLD analysis project Ga0302157, IMG submission 193502) | Peat permafrost microbial communities from Stordalen Mire near Abisko, Sweden - I_Bog_N3_3 | ecosystem: Environmental > Terrestrial > Soil > Wetlands > Peat | place: Sweden: Abisko, Stordalen...
AAACTGCTAATAGTCTTTCACTGCGATCCTGGTTGCTCCGACCCCGCTGGAATCGGCTGATCGAGTTCCCGGGTGGCAGCATTCCCCCCCACGGCAAGCCGCCCCTTCAGGGGCGGGGACCTGCCACGAATCCCAAAACAGATCGGAGCACCCCATGAAGTTATCCATCCCGTTCATCATTCTCGCGCTCGCGGGCAGTTCCTTTGCCTTCGCCCAGGCGCCCAATCCCCTGAACCGGCCGGATCCCGCCGGAATCGCCCAGCACAATGACGGCCACCGGGATGGTGGGCATGGGCTGATGGGCAAGCCAATGCACCGGTCACGCAGACACACCATCCACCACCGCCGGATCCAGGACCATCGGAGCCGGGAATAGCCAGCAGGTTTCCAGGGGAGAATAGCCATGGCGATCCTCAAGACAGCCGTGCTGGCAACCTACTTCACGGTGCTGGGCATCCTCAGCATCTACGGAGCCCACCGGCTCTGGATGCTGCTGTTGTATTTCCGCCACAAGAAGAATCCTCCCCAGCCCAAGGGTGGATCCGATTTCCTGCCGCGGGTGACCGTGCAACTGGCCCTGTTCAATGAAGTGAATGTGGTCGAGCGGCTCATGGATCACGTGGTGAAATTGGATTGGCCCAAGGACCGGCTGGAGATCCAGATGCTGGACGATTCAACCGACGACACGGTGCCCGTGGCCCAGGCACTCTGCGAGCATTACCGCAGCCTGGGCTTCGACATCGCCTATCTGCATCGCACCGACCGGACCGGATTCAAGGCCGGCGCCCTCCAGAACGGCTTGAAAACGGCCCGGGGCGAATATGTCGCCATGTTCGACGCGGATTTCCTGCCCACCGTGGATTTCCTGCGCAAGGCCGTCCCCTTCTTCGGCGACGACCGCATCGCTTTCGTCCAGGGCTGCTGGGGCCACCTGAACCGGGACTGCTCCCTGTTGACCCAGGTCCAGGCCATTCTCCTGGACGGGCACTTCGTGTTCGAGCACACCGCCCGCAACCGGTCCGACGCGTTCTTCAATTTTTCTGGCACGGCCGGCATGTGGCGGGTCAAGGCCATCGCCGATGCCGGCGGCTGGCAGAACGACACCATCACCGAGGACGCGGACCTCAGCTACCGGGCCCAGCTCAGGGGCTGGAAGGGCGTCTACCTGAAGGACATGGTGGTTCCCGCCGAACTGCCAGCGGACATCAACGCCTTCAAAAGCCAGCAGCACCGGTGGGCCAAGGGCAACGCCCAGGTCATCCGCAAGCTCATGAAGACCATCCTGTTCAGCAAGGAGAGCCTGCACACCAAGGTCGAATGCTGGTTCCACCTCACCGCCAACTGCAACTACCTGCTGATGGTCATCCTGGCCATCATCATGGTGCCCTGCATGATCATTCGGGCCGGGACCCCGGGCCGCACCCTGCTGCTCACCGACGGTCCCTTCTTCCTGCTCAACGCCGTAAGCGTCGGCCTCTACTTCGGCCTGTCCCAGCGGGAAGTCACCACCAACACGCACTGGCTCAGCCGGCTGAAGTTCATCCCCGGACTCATGAGCCTGGGGATCGGACTCTGCCTGAACCAGTCCAAGGCCGTGCTGGAAGGCTTCTTCACCCACGACCTGGAGTTCAAGCGCACCCCCAAGCTGGGCCTGGACGAACACGGCAACGGCCCCAGGAACCGGCCGGCCTGCGCCTACCGGGTGCCGACCAGCCTGCTCGCCTTCCTGGAACTGGGCTTCGCCCTCTACTACCTCGCAGCGGTGATCGTCGCCATCTACCTCCGCAAGTGGGCTTCGGTACCCTTCCTCTGGCTGTTCTGCAGCGGTTTCGGCTACGTCAGCTGCCTGTCCCTGGAGGATTTCAGGATCTTCCCCCGCCTGGCGCTCGGGGAACTGGAAGATCCCCTGCCCGCCACCGAACTTCACCGGGAATAGCCGGGATTGGCGGCGGCCGGGCATCAGACCCCGGTTATGCCCCTGCCGGGTTTCCGGCCATCGCCCCTTCCCGGAGCGTGGCGATATCCTTCATGGGCGCGGCGCCAAAAAACCGGCCGTACTCCCGGCTGAACTGGGACGCGCTCAGATACCCGACCTGACGGCAGGCCGTTCCTGCATCCATCATCCTGGACAGCATGAGCCGTCTCGCCTCATGGAGGCGCAACACCTTCTGATACTGCAGCGGGCTCATGGCCGTGACCGCCTTGAAGTGCTGGTGGAAGGTGGACACGCTCATGTGGACCAGGGCGGCCAGGCGCTCCACATCAAGGGGGCGGTCGAAATTCGTCCGCACCCACGATACGGCCTGGGCGACACGCTGCACCCGGGAACCCGCCTGGCCGATCTGGGCCACCCGGGCGCCGATGGGACTGCGGAGCAGGCGGATGAGGATTTCCTCCACCACCAGGGGAGCAATCCACTCCGCGTCCTCCGGCTGGGCCAGCAGTTCCACCAGCCGGGCAGCGGCCTTGAGGATGCCCGGTTCGGCCGGGGTGACGCAGATGGCCAGGTTCTTCGGGTTCTGGGGAAACCCGTGGGGGTACACCTTCAGGGTCAGGTCGGCGATGCGCTCAGGGTCCAGTTCCACCTTGAGACAGAGGAAGGGTTCCGTGGCGCTGGCGCGGGTTATCTGGCCGGAGATCGGCACGTCCACAGAATAGACCAGCAGGCGCGAGGCATCGTAATCGAACACCTCGCTGCCGAGGAGCACCTTCTTCGCGCCCTGGGCGACGATGCACATGGCCGGCCGGGCCACACCGTGCACCAGCTCCCCGGTGACCCGGGAGGCGCGGATCACCTCCACCCCCTTTAGGCGCAGGTCAAAGTGGCCGTCATAGGGCGCGTGCGCCCGGAGCAGGGCGGCCAGCTTGGTCAAGTCCCCCAGGGATTCCGGCCTTTCCTGAACCGTGTCGGCCATGGTCAACCCTCCGTCCGGTCTCAACGACCGGTCATGCGTTCCAGGACTTCCGGATATCTGGCCCCTTGCACGGCGATCGCCGAGGCTGCGCTATCGATGTCGCGCAGATCCTCCGCCGTGAGGTGCAGGGCGGCGGAACCGAGGTTTTCGTCGAGCCGCTCCAGTTTCCGGGTGCCGGGAATGGGAACGATCCAGGGTTTCTGGGCCAGCAACCAGGCCAGCGCCACCTGGGCCGGGCTCGCCTGCTTCCGGGCGCCGATCCGGCCCAGGAGATCCACCAACGCCTGATTGGCTTTCCGGGCCTCCGGGGCGAACCGGGGCAGGAGGTTGCGGAAGTCCTCCGGGGCGAAGGTGGTGTGCTCGTCGAACTTGCCGGTTAGGAAGCCGCGGCCCAGGGGACTGTAGGGGACGAAGCCGATGCCCAGTTCCTCCAAGGTCGGCAGCACCTCGGTTTCCACCCGGCGCTCCCACAGGGAGTATTCACTCTGCAAGGCCGTCACCGGCTGGACCCCATGGGCGCGGCGGATGGTGTCGGCGGATGCCTCGGACAGGCCGAAGTGCTTGACCTTTCCGGCCTGGATCAGGTCCTTCACGGTGCCGGCCACCTCCTCGATGGCTACAAACGGGTCCACCCGGTGCTGGTAGAACAGGTCGATGGCCTCGACCCGGAGCCGCTTGAGCGAGGCCTCGGCAACCTTGCGGATGTTCTCCGGCCGGCTGTTAAGGGCCGGCCCGCCCTGGGGAGCCGATTTCCCGATGTCGAACCCGAACTTGGTGGCGATGACCACCTTCCCGCGGAAGGGCTCGAGGGCTTCGCCCAGCAACTCCTCGTTGACGAAGGGCCCGTATACTTCCGCGGTGTCGAAGAAGGTGACCCCGCGGTCCACGGCGGACCGCAGCAGGGCGATCATCTCCCGGGTGTCGGGGGCCGGGCCGTAGGACATGCTCATGCCCATGCAGCCGAGGCCCAGCGCCGAGACTTCCAATCCGCTGGTTCCCAGTTTTCTTTTTTGCATGTCCAATGCTCCGGTTCAGGCCTTCAGTGAGGCCATGTCAATGACAAAGCGGTACTTCACGTCGCTCTTCAGCATGCGTTCGTAGGCGCCGTTGATGTCCTGCATCTTGATGAGTTCGACGTCGGAGGTGATGCCGTGCTCGCCGCAGAAATCGAGCATCTCCTGGGTCTCCTTGATCCCGCCGATGAGGGACCCCGCTACGGACTTCCGGCCCAGAATCATCGGGACCGTGTTCAAGAGCGGTTCCAGCCCGCCCAGGTAGCCGACCAGGACCAAGGTCCCGCTGGTGGCCAGGGTGGGGAGGTAGGGGTTCAGGTCGTGGACATAGGGGACGGTGTCGATGATCAGATCGAAGTGGCCCTGGACCGAAGCCATCTCCGCCGCATCCGTGGACAGCACGATGTGGTCGGCCCCCAGCCTGCGGGCATCCGCTTCCTTCCCCTTGGACCGGGTGAAGAGGGTGACCTCGGCCCCCAGCGCCTTGGCGAGCTTGAGGCCCATGTGGCCGAGCCCGCCCAGGCCCACCACCGCCACCCGGCTGCCCTTGCCCGCTTTCCAGTGGCGCAGCGGCGACCAGGTGGTGATGCCGGCGCAGAGGAGAGGCGCCGCGGCCTTCAGGTCCATGCCTTCGGGGATGCGCAGCACGAAGGACTCCGAGACCACGATCCGTTCGGAATACCCGCCCTGGGTGGGCGTATGGTCGTGACGGTCGACGCCACCATAGGTTCCGACGAAGCTGCCGCAGTACTGCTCCTCGCCGCTGTCGCAGGCCTCGCAGTGGCGGCAGGAATCCACCAGGCAGCCGACGCCCACGGAATCCCCCGCCTTGAAGGCGGTCACCGCCGCCCCCACCTTGACCACACGGCCGATGATCTCGTGGCCGGGCACGATCGGATAGGTGGTCCATCCCCAGTCGTTCCTGGCCGTGTGCAGATCCGAGTGGCAGACACCGCAGAAGAGGATTTCGATGACCACGTCGTCGGGCCGGGGATCGCGCCGTTCCAGGCGGTAGGGGGCGAGATCGGTTTTCGGGGACGTAGCGGCGTAGGCGAGGACTTTCGTGGTCATTGGTTCCTCCATGGTTGATCCGGGGATCAAGGTGACATCTAAAAGCTTACGAACCTGCCCCCGATAATGATTGCCTATTGCTCCGAAGTTTTAGCCTGATTCTCGGGGCCTGAGTCCCGTCAAGTGGTGTAGCAAGAGCGGCATCCACCGCGCCTTGTGGGTGCCAAGCATTGAGCAGTGGCGGCAAGCGGTCCGGGCAAGCACCCTGCCCCGACCGTTTCGGGAACGAAGCCGGGGGAAGGATGCGGGAACAGGCGTAGTCTGACTGCGTCCCAAGGGCAGAACGGCCCGATACCTTTTCTCCCCCAGGTTCCACCAGGGAGCGGTGCACCCATGAACAGCCTCATTCTCCTGACCGGCGCTACGGGTTATGTGGGAGGGCGCCTCTTGCAGGCCCTGGAGCGCGAGGGCCATGCCCTGCGCTGCCTGGTGCGCCAGCCCGGGCGGCTCCAGGGGCGGGTTGGCCCCGCCACCCAGGTGGTGGCTGGGGATCTCCTGGAAAACACCGGGTTGGAGGAGGCCTTGGCGGGTGTGGAGGTGGCCTATTACCTGGTTCATTCCATGGGCTCGGCGGGGGCCTTCGATGCGGATGACCGCCGGGCGGCCCAGCAATTCGGAGCCGTGGCCCGGGCCGCTGGCGTGGGGCGGATCGTCTATTTGGGCGGGCTGGGTCACGCGGACACAGGGAGGTTGTCCCCCCATCTCCGCAGCCGCCAGGAAGTGGGGGAGATTCTCCGCCAGAGCGGGGTTCCGGTGCTGGAGTTCCGGGCTTCCATCGTCCTGGGTTCCGGGAGCCTTTCCTTCGAACTGATCCGTGCCCTGGTGGAAAGGCTGCCATTGATGGTCACCCCGCGCTGGGTGTCGGTCCTGGCCCAGCCCATCGCCATCGAGGATCTGGTGGCCTATCTCCTGGCCGCGGCGCGGGTGCCCATGGAGGGGAGTCCGGTTTTTGAAATCGGCGGAGCAGACCGGGTGACCTACGGGGGCATCATGCGTGCCTACGCCCGCCAGCGGGGAATCCGCCTGCTCATGATCCCGGTGCCGTTCCTGACCCCCTATCTCTCCAGTCTGTGGCTGGGGTTGGTCACACCGGTGTACGCCCGTATCGGCCAAAAGCTCATCAACAGCATCCGCCATCCTTCCCTGGTACTGGACGCCGGTGCCCTGGACCTTTTCACGGTGCGGCCCATGGGCGTGGAGGAGGCCATCCGGCGGGCCCTGGTGCATGAAGATGCCGCCTATGCCACCACCCGCTGGTCCGATGCCCTGTCCTCCTCCGGGCAACCCCGGACCTGGGGGGGGGTCCGTTTCGGCACCCGCCTGGTGGACACCCGCACCCTGAGGGTGGCGACATCCCCCGCCCAGGCCTTCGGCGCCATTCAGCGCATCGGCGGCGCCACCGGCTGGTATGCCTGCAATGCGCTCTGGCGGTTGCGGGGAGCCCTGGACCTGCTGGTTGGGGGGGTGGGCATGAGGCGCGGCCGGGCCCACCCGGAAGCCCTGCGGGTGGGTGACGCGGTGGATTTCTGGCGGGTGGAGGCCCTGGAGGCCGGCCGGCTGCTGCGTTTGAGCGCCGAGATGAAACTTCCAGGGCGAGCCTGGCTGGAATTCGAGGTTACCCCGGATGGCACCGGTTGCAGGTTGCGCCAGACGGCCATCTTCGATCCGGTGGGCTTTTGGGGGCAGGCCTATTGGTATGCGCTTTTCCCGGTGCACCAGGTGGTGTTCGCCAGGATGTTGCGCGGCATCGGGATAGGTGCCATCCGGCAGTGAACCAGACCGTGGGGTGCGGGTTCTGTAGAGAAGGGTGGGGGCCTGAACAAGGAGTGGTTAACCAGGACCAAGGTGCTTCTGAAAGAGCTCAGTGACAACCCTTGTTCAAGACACAAGCCGTCGTTTCCCGGTCAAGGGAGTGCCTGCCCCGAGGAAAATCGGGACCAAATCCGTCTGGGACGAGGAGGCCGTCGATCACTGGATGGAGAGCCTTCCCAGCGGCACTCAGGCGAATCCGAATCTTGTGCGGGAGCGCACGGGATGACCGGTCAGCAAATTTCGCCGGGCCTCCTGGATCTACCTCAGCGGTCTTTCGCCATCAGGTAGTGGACCAGAGCCTTGTCCTCATACTGGATGTGGCAGAGCAACCACCCCTCAAGAAAATTGAGGCTGGGCAGGCTGAAGCCCACAAGGCCGCGCTGGATCTCGCCGGCCATGCCCTGGATCTGGCTGGTCAGATGCATGTGGACGTCCTTGTGGCTCGAGGCTTCGGGATAGGCTGCCGCGGCCATGAGGCTCTCCTCGATCCCGAAGTGCGCCATCGTGGCGCCGATCAAGTTATGGAAGGCCTCTTCGGGGGCGCCCTTCTCCCCATTGGCGTCCAGGGTCGTGGCGACCAGGCGGTTGAACCCTTCCACGAGTCCCCGATGCTGGGCATCAATGACCGGATGGCCCGTGGCGAACTCGGGGAGCCAAAGAACGGACTTAGGGGGCGGATAACGCAGTGGCTCCCCCTCACCATAATGTTCTCCCAGTGCCTCGCGGACCGCATCCACCAGGGACTGGAACCGGTAGGGCTTCTGCAGGAAACCTGCCAGGCCCTTGCCTGTAAACCGCTGCAGCGTTTCCTCTGGTCCAAAGCCGCTGCTGAGAATGATGGGAATTCGTGCACCGGCGCGGCGCAACTCGCGGAAGGCTTCCTCACCATTCATCCGCGGCATGGTCAGGTCCATCAGGATGAGGTGGATCTCTTCCCGATTGGCCTCAAACACCTCGAGCGCCTCCTGGCCGTCCTGCGCCTCCAGCACCTTGAAGCCAAGCCGGCACAGGGCGCTTCCAGCCATGGCCCGGAGGGCCTCCTCGTCGTCCACCACGAGCACCGTACCCGAACCGCGATAATCCGTGAACCGGACCTGGCAGGCTGGCGGTTCAGGAGTTCCCACCTGCTTTGCTCCAAGTCCAGCTGGGAAGAAGAGCTTGAAGGTGGTGCCCTCCCCCTCCTTGCTCGCCACCCGAATGCCCCCCGAGTGGCTCCGGAGGATGCCCTGGACCGCCGCGAGGCCGAGGCCCCGGCCGGTGAACTTGGTCGTGAAGAAGGGATCGAAGATCCGCTCCTTCACCTGAGGCGCCATGCCAGGGCCGTTGTCTTCAACTTCAAGGATCACATGGGGACCTGGCCGCAGGGCCTGATCCGGGAAGTGCCGGTCGATGCCTTCCCGGTCGAGGGTTTCCTGCCCGGTCCGGAGCGTGATGATGCCGCCCCTGGGCGCCACGGCATCGGAAGCGTTCACGACTAGATTCATGATGACCTGTTGGAGTTGGGCCGGGTCTCCTTCCAGTGAGGGGAGGTTGGGGGCCGGTTCCCAGTGCAGGGTGGCATTCCTGGAAAGGGAAGGCCGGAGCAGCCGGGTCATTTCCTCCACCTGCTGGTTGAGGTCCAGCGTCTGCATCTGGAATCTGCCTTTCCCCGCGAAGGCGAGGATCTGGGCGACCAGAGTCGAGGCACGGGAGATCAGCGTCTCCGTCGTTCGCACATAAGGCAACGCAGGCGCCTCGGGGCCCAGCTCCAGGCCCGCCATTTCCATATTCCCGCTCATGGCAGCCAGGAGGTTGTTGAAGTCGTGGGCGATACCTCCCGCGAGGAGGCCGATGGACTCCAGTTTCTGATGCTGAAGATGGGCCTGCTCGGCCTCCTTGCGCTCGGTGATGTCCGTCGCGATGACCCCGATGCCCCAGCAATGCCCGATGGCATCAAGCAGGGGGAATTTCTGGACGAGAAGGTTCCGCAGGGTGCCGTCCGGGAAGGTTACCGTTTCCTCCGTCAGCGTTTCCTGCCGGGAAGTAATGACCCGCTCGTCATGCTCTCGGGCCCGGGCAGCGATGTCCGGAGGAAAAGCTTCCAGGAGGTCCTCGCCGGGAGTCGCGGCCTGGCAGGCTCCCATCAATGCCTCGGCACGCCGGTTGACGAGCAGAAGGCGCCCGTCCAACCCCTTGAAGGCGATCGCCGCAGAGGCGTGGCGGATGAAGCCCTGAAGGCGGGCCTCGCTCTCCCGGAGCTCAGCGGTGCGGGAGGTCACCTGCGCCTCCAGGTCCCGGGCCAGGGCTTGCATTCGGCTTTCTGCCTCCAGGCGCGCGGTGATATCGTGGCAGACTTTGGTGAATCCCGTTACCTGGCCGCTGGCATCATGAAGGGCCGAAATGACCACGCTGGCCATGAAACTGCTCCCGTCCTTGCGCATGTGCCGCCCTTCCCCGTGCACACTACCCTTCACCCGTGCCTCTTGGAGATCCTGATCCGGTTTGCCGGCCAGAACGTCCTCCTCAGAGTAGAAAATGGCGCAGGGGTGGCCCAGAATCTCCTCGGCTCGCCATCCCTTGATCCGCTCGGCCCCCAGGTTCCAGGTCGCAACCCGGCCTTGCGCGTCCAGCATGAAAATGGCGTACTCGCTCACTCCTTCCACGAGACATTCCAGATGGGCCTCGGTCTCCCGCAGCTTGCCGAGGGCATGCTCCTTCTCTTTCACCAAGGCGACGGTCTCAGACTCCGAGCGCACCTGGAGCCACCCAGGAAGCCTGGCCAGGAGGGAGAGCAGCGAGGCCGAGCCCGTGAGAACAGCCAGGAGTCTGAAGGCTGGAATTTGGATACCCAGGGTCAACAGGACTTGTGATAAGGCAAGCAGGAGGGCGGCAACCCCGGCAAAGGTCAGCGTCCATTTGGCCGTCCTGTCCTTTCCCCACCAAGCGAGCACGACGAGCAGCGTGGCGAGGGTGAGCAGGTTTCCGGCTGCGATGGCCGTTGCGAGGGATCCCATCCCCATGGCCAACACCTCACGGCCCAGGTTCAGTTGGGCCGTCGGTTGGAGGAAGGATTGGGTATAGCAGCATGGCCTCTCATAATCCTGCTGGGCAGGATCCGGGAGCAGCACCGGCCTGCCTCAAAGGGATGCGCCATTTGGGGGAAAGGGTACATGGGAAGGGGGCCTGACAGCGGCGCCTTTTTGCCGTCCTCGCTCCTGGCGCTTGCAAGCGGCAGGCGTTTTCCGATCCCATCCCCCTCGGTACGGCGAGCCCCACGAGGTGGGGGAGGCCGTGGCCGCGGAACTCGATGCCGCCTTTGATCCGCCCCGGTTGGAGGCCCTCGTGCAGCAGACCGACCAATCCGGAGGGGAGGTGCCCGAAGTGCGCGAGAAGCCCACGCCCGACACCCTCGCCACGCCGCTGGAGAACCCGGACTGGATGCGGCGCTACGCCAGCCCGGAAGCGGCCGGAGCGGATCCCGGCTGCTGAAAGGTTAGTGGAGCGCACGGGAAGGTCAGTATGCTCACGTTTCCGATTACGATTGAGTAACTTTCCAAATATGGGTAGGAGTATGGGTAGGGAAAAGACCCAAAAGAAAAGCCCTTGAAT
>Ga0302157_10008113_pt1 | contig 10397 bp, 7 predicted proteins | sample I_Bog_N3_3_FD_193502 | JGI IMG/M metagenome (GOLD analysis project Ga0302157, IMG submission 193502) | Peat permafrost microbial communities from Stordalen Mire near Abisko, Sweden - I_Bog_N3_3 | ecosystem: Environmental > Terrestrial > Soil > Wetlands > Peat | place: Sweden: Abisko, Stordalen...
GGCGGGTGTTGGCGTTGACGCGCTTGAGCGTGTCCGCGTTGGCCGCGACGGACGACGCCATCGTGCCCACCTCGGCGCTGACGTCCTGGCAGCTCTGCAGGTTGCGCTGCGTGGCCGCGACGATCTCGTTGACGCTCGCCTCCACCTGCGCCAGCGCCACGTGGAAGGCGCCGTGTTGCGTGGAATCCTTGTTGTCGGCGATGCTGGCCGCGAGGCTGTCGATACGGGCATCGAGCTGCGTGACGGTGGACATGATCAGCTTGGACGATTGCTCGACCTTGGCGGCCAGATCCTTCACGGCCTCGGCCACCACCGCGAAGCCCGCGCCGGCCTCGCCCGCCCGCTTGGCCTCGACGGTGGCGTTGAACGCGACCAGGCGGGTCTGCAACGCGATCTGCGTGATGTCGGCCGCGGCCCGGGCCACGTCGCGCAGCGATGTGACGACGCCCAGCACGCCTTCGCCAACGTGGGCGACGGCGTCGCGTGCCTGCCCGACGGCCACGCGGCCGGCCGCGCCGCTGGCCTCGATCGCCCGATTGGATTGCACCATCGCCTGCATGTCGGCGGCGAGCTGGCCGATCTCGCCGACCTGGTGGGTACTGGAAGCGACGACGTCCTCGATCACGCCGTCGAGCTCGGCCGCGCCGCGGCCCAGCTCGCCGGCCTGCGCGGCAATGCTGCGGATCGCGCCCGTGTAGTCAGGCTCGTCCTGGGCCGGTGGCATCGCGATGAGCGGCGGCGGTTGCCGGCGATTGAACATGCGGTCTCCTCGTGCCGGGCTGCGGTGCCCCCGGGATTATTTGTAGTGATCGACGGCCAGTATGCAAAGAAGGCCGGCCGACGGCAATACGGAAATCCGGGGCATTCGCGGAGCAGTTCACTCTCAGAGCTGCAGCCGCACCTTTCGCGTGACCAGCGCCGTCGAGCCCAGGACGAACAAGACGAACACGACGCAGAAGCTCAGGCCCGCGGCGCCGTGGTTCAGTACATCGGGGAACGCGACCTGGAACGCGTCCTCCAGCGCCACGACCACGAACGGGATCAGGTAGGCCACCAGCGGATGCGCGGCGACTGGCGCCAGCCAGCGCACCCAGCGCGACTGGCCACGCAGGTCGACCAGCGCATGCAACGCCGCGAACAGCGCGATGCAGATCGCCGCCGAGTACAGGCACCAGGTCGGCGACGCATAGATCTTGGAGATCGTGTACGCCGGGCGCAGCAGCGCGCCGGCGACGACGCACGCGACGATCAGTGCCAGCGCCTGCACGAAGCGCCGTCCCGGCGAACGCTCGCCCGGACGCGCGAAGAAGACAAGGCTGGTGACGACGCCCAGCAACGTCAACGAACTCTCGCAGACGAGGCCGCCACAATCGGTCAGGTCGGCCCAGTTCGGATAGGCCGCGGCAGGGAACGCGTGGCACAGCGAATAGACCGCCACGCTGGCCGCCGTCGCCGCCAGCAGCACCGCGACGCGGCCACGGCCGGCCAGGTACGCCGACGCCGCGATCAGGTACGACCAGCCGATCAGGCCCAGGATGCCCCACCACTGATGCGTCATCCAGGCCTTGCCGTCGGCGCCGCCGCGGTACGCGCAGGCGAGCACCAGCAAGCCGAGCGCGCCCACCGTGCGCCAGGAATTGCGGCCACCTGCCGCCACGCTGCCGTACACGCCCCAGATCAGGTAAGTACAGGCGTACAGCCCCAGCGACCACCAGCCGATGTTGAACGGCATGAAGGCCGGATTGAAGCCGTCCTCCGCGTTCACCATGAAGAAGCCCAGCAGCACCAGGCCCAGCGTGCGGCCCAGCACATGGCGCTGCAACGCTGCGCCGTCGTCGCCGCGCGCCTGGCGCTGGTTCAGCGCGAACGGAATCGACATCCCGACGATGAACAGGAAGGCCGGGAACACGACGTCGACGAAGCTCATCGCGTCGGCATCGGCCTTCATGTGGCGCGCCCACTGCGGCACGCCGCTGACGCCGGCGAGCTGGTTGACGAAGACCATCACGAGGATCGTGAGGCCGCGGAAGGCATCGATCGAGAGGATGCGCTGGCGAGAGAGGTTGGTGAGCAAGGTTTTCTTCCAGATTCGCGGGTGGGCGCGCGCCCACGAACGGCGCGCGCGGGGCCGTCACAACGAGTATTTCAGGCCGAGATAGAACTGCTTGCCGTTGTTGTAGATCGCGGCGGGCATGTCCTTCTGGACCACGTACTGGCGCGCCAGTGCGCCTGCCAGGTTCTTCGCGTCGAAGGACAGCGACAACTGGTCGGTCAGCTTCACGTTGATCGAAGCCGAAACGTCACCCGCGCCGGCCACGTACTGCGGGAGTGCGCTGACGATGCCGGTCAGGAAATCCGACCGGTAGCTGTAGATCAGCCGGGCGCTGAAGAAGTCGTTCTCGTACCAGCCTTCGGCGTTGTACGTATGCCTGGACGAGCCCGCCAGCGGCGCGCCGTTCGAGTCGCGGCCCAGCGCGTACGTGTAGTTCAAATCCGCGCCGAAACCCCAGGCGATCGGCTGCTGCCAGGCGATCTCGAAGCCCTTGTTGGTGCCCTTGTCGTTGACGGGTTGAGCGACCGTGTAAGGGTAGGTCGGCGTCGTGACGAGCGGGTTCTGCTGCAGGTTGGGCGCGAGCACGGTGGTCTGGCCGTAGCCGATGTACGAGGTCAGGTCCATGTAGAACACGCCCAGCTCGAGCAGCGCCTGCGGCGCGAAGTACCATTCGAGCGACGCGTCCCAGTTGGTGGAGCGCACCGGCTTGAGCTGCGGGTTGCCGCCGGAGCCCGTGCCGTTCTGGCCGTTCAGGCTCACGGCACCGGCGAGGTCGGTGTAGTCGGCCCGGGTCATGGTGCGCGAGCTCGCGAGGCGTCCGATCAGGTTGCGCGTGAAGTCATAGCTGAAGTTCGCGCTCGGCAGGAGATCCGTGTAGATCTTGCTGGTCGTCACGTGGATGTAGTCGCCATTGTGGGGATCGGTGTAGATCGTGTCCCCGGGCGCGGCCGCGTCCGCGCCTTCGTTGTAATGGGCCACCTGCTGGGTCCGCACCACGCGCAGGCCCGCGTTGCCCTTCCACTGGTCGCCGACGAGCTTGGCCATGCCGAACAGCGCCTGCGTCTTCTCGTCGACCACGAAGCTGCTGGGCCACGAATAGGGCAGCGACGACGCGGGCAGGTTGCCGGGCGCGTTGACATAGCTCGTGATCGCGCCCGGGCTCAGCTGCCAGATGTTGGTCAGGAAGCCCGGGCCGCCCTTGAGCCCCTGGCCGTAGCGGTTCTCGACCTGACCGGCCCACTGCGCCGTGCCGACGCACTGCGTGTAGGTGTCGTCGGGGATCTGCGCCTCGCAGCCATCGTTGTAGTAATCGAGCACGCTGCGCTGGTGGCTGGTCAGGCGGATGCCGAACTTGATGGCGTCCAGCACCCCGCGCTCGGTCGCGAGCTCGGCGTCGGTCTGGAAGTACGTCTCCTGGTCGGTCGACTTCACCTTGTTGAGGCCGTCGTACGCCAGGAACAGGTGGGGGTCGTTGTAGTTGCCCGTGTTCGCGTAGCCCGGGAACGAGACGTCGGCGGGCTGGAGCAGGCCGTTCATCTGGTAGCTCAGGCCGGTGTTGCCGACGTTGGTCACGTAGGCGTATTCGTTGGGCGTCGCACCGATGGCCTGGGTCTTGCCGAGCTTGCCGGTGATGCGCAGCGTGTCGGAGGCCGCGAAGTCGAAGTCGACGTCCGCGTAATAGACGCGCGCGCTCTCGTCGGGCGGTAGTACTTGTCGTAGTCCGCGACGTAAGCGCCAGTCGTTGCGTAGTCGGGCATGGACGACTGGTTCCATGTCGCCTGGGTCAACAGCCCGCCCGAGTTGACGTGGTAGCTGTCCGGGAGCACGCCCATGCCGATCAGCGCGGTCTGCTCGGTTTCGAGGCTGGAGTCCTGGTTGGTCTCAGTGAGCTTGGAGTAGAAGCCGTTGAAGTCCAGGCGCAGACGGCTGCTGGGCTTGAGTTCGACGTCGACCATCGCACCCTGGCGCTGCATGTTCATCTCCAGCAGCGTCGCGTTGACGTTGTTGGCAAAGGTCGCGCCGTCGAGCCCGGGGTACTGCGCCTGCTTGGCCGCGAGCGCCGCGGCGTTGGCGGTGTTCTGCGCGGCGACGGCCGGATCGTTGGTCGGGTTGGCGATCGGCGCCAAGCCGTAGATATTCTGGAACGACACCGTGTTGTAGCCGAGGAATTCCTGGCCGTCGCGCCGGTCGTGGCGTCGCTCCGAGAACGCCTGCAGGATCACGCCGAGTGTCTTCGCATCGTTCTTCCAGCCGACCAGGCCGCTGATCTGCGGATCGGTCTTGCGCGTCGACGTGCTGTAGACGGCGTTGATGGAGCCGTCGACGGTCAGCTGCTTGGCCAGGCTCAGCGGCGAGCGCGTCTCGATGTCGACCGAGCCGCTGGCCCCGCCTTCGATCAGGTCGGCCTGCGCGGTCTTGTAGACCGTCACCTTGCCGACGATCTCGGCCGGCAGCAGGTCGTAGCTGACGCTGCGGCCCGAGGCGCCGCCGTTGACGCCCTGGTTGGCAATGAACCAGTCGGCGCTGCCGACGCTGTGGCCGTTGATCAGCGTCTGGGTCAGCGAGGGGGCGGTGCCACGGATGCTCACCCGGTTCGCATCGGCGAAGGCGCCGTCGCCGCCGGAATTCGAACTGATGTTGACGCCAGGCAGGCGCTGCACGGTATCGGCCACGTTCTTGGCCGGCAGCTTGCCGACGTCTTCGGCCGTGACGACCTCGACGATGGCGTCGGCACTCTTCTTGCTGCCCAGCGACGATGCGTAGGCCGCGCGGATGCCCTTGACCTCGACGGTCTGGACATCGCCGGGAGGAACGGCCGATGCGGCCGGATCGGGAGCGGGCGCCACCGGTTGCGCGTGCGCAGGGACGAGCGCTCCGGACATCAGCAGCGTGGCCGCCGATGCGAAGTGGTTCAATCTGAAGGACATGGCTGCCTCTGAAGGCGGCTACGGCGGCTGCGGGGTCAGCGTCCGTCCGCGACGATGGGGTTTGAGACCGGCTCGGTATGCCCGTACGACAGCGCGCAATAGAGCCACGCCGCGTGAGGGATCCACTGCTCTGTCCAACGCCACGAGTGCATTGGTTCTGTTTCTTCAGGCTTGCGGAAATCGATGTCGCGCTCGTCGACGAGGCCGGCGGTGACGCCGTTGCACACGCCGCCCGGGGCGTTCCAGAACCCGGGCTCGTAGCGCGGCGGGTTCTGGCCCCAGCCCTGCAACATGCAGGTGTCGTACGGATTGGCGCCGAACAGCCAGTCGAGGGCGCGCTGGGCGTACGCGGCGAGCTCGGCGTCGAAGGCGGCATTCGCGAGACGGAGCGCTTGCGCGGCGCGCGCGGCCGTGGCCAGCGCGCCCAGGCGGGCGTTCTCGCCCTGCCACCAGTAGCCGCTCTCGTTGGCGTGCGGCACGAAGAATCGCACGGCGCCTTCGCAGCCGGGCATCGCCACGTACTGGCGCGGGTAGCCCAGCGGATTGGCCACGGCGTGCGTGATCTCGAGCTCGAAGCGCAGGCCCCGCAGCAGCGTGGCGCGAACCTGTTCGGCCAGCGCCGGCGCGGGGTCGCAGTCGAGGAAGCGCATCAGCGCGAGGTAGGGCAGGCCGGCGTCGCTCGCGTGGAAGAAGCTGCGCGTGCGCGCACGGTCGCACCACCAGAAGCCGCTGGCGTCCTGCTGGTCGACCATCGCCTGCGCGCGTGCGGCGCCCGCGTCACGCCAGCGCGCATCGCCCGTGCGCAGGTGCAGCTCGCTCGCGGCGAGCAACGCGCAGTAGTCGTCGATGAGGTTGTCCTCGTGGTCGTCGACGAATTCGGCATTGCGCGCCTGCAACAGCTCGAAGCCGCGGATCGCTGCAGCCAGATAGGTCTCGCGCGTGGACTCGCCGTCGCGAGGCGCGCCCGCGGCGCGCGCGAGAGCGGCCACCGCCATGCCGCCGCCCTGGCGGAAGCCGGCCTGGTAGTCGGCCGACTTCACGCCCTTTTGCGTCGCGTAGGAACAGATCTCGCGCTGGTGTTCGTCCTTGCTCCAACGGTCGAACACGGTCTTGTAGAAGTAGCCCTCGGGCGCCTGCATGCGCACCAGGAAGTCGGCGCCGTGCAATGCCTCGTCGACGATGCGTTCGTCCAGCCACTTCGACTGCGCAGGCAGGCGGTCGCGGCCAGCCAGCAGCGTCCACGTGACCAGCGGCGTCTGCTGCGGGTTCATGAAGTTGGCATACGACAGGTGCGACAGGTACTTGGAGCAGTCGCCCGACGCGTCGTACCAGCCGCCATGCACGTCGCGCGGCTCGCGCGTGTCGAACAGCGGCGCCGCGCGATCGGCGGCGTCGAACAGGCCGGTGCAGCGCTGCGACTTGAAATAGTGGACGATGTCGGACAGCATCTGGCTACCGAACAGGCCGTCGGCGATCTCGAACGGCTGCGACTGCACCGGCGGCCACGTGCCGTCCAGCATCACGGCGTAGCGGCCCGGCGTGGTGACGGCCGTCAGGTCGGCCTGCGCGAAGTGGCGGTCGCGCCAGCCTTCGACCGGAGCCGTCGGCGCGGTGACGCCAACGTGCACTACCGCGCGCGTGCGCAGATCGACCACCGAGAACGCCTGCGCGGCAAGCGGCCGGTCGTGTTGCAGCGTCGCGACCTTGGCGGCGGAGGGCGTGAAGCCGACGTGATTGAGCAGGACTTGCATGGGGGTCAGTCGTTGGAGGCCGCGAAATGGGAACCTGCGGTGCCGGCGCCGTGTTGCATGAGCCACAGGCGCGCCGCGCCCAGCAGCCCGGCCTGGCTGCCGGCGGAGGCCAGCGCGATGTCGCACATGCGGTAGAACTCGGGCCGCAGCCGCAGCCGCATCTCGGCGCGCAGTTCCTGCAGGAAGGCCGGCCCGCGCGCGGTGATGCCGCCACCGATGATCACGCGCGACGGATTGAACGCGAACAGCAGGTTGGCCAAGCCGGTGGCCAGCAGGCCGAACCAGGCGGCGATCACGGCGGCCATCTCGGCGTCGCCGACGTCGCGCGCGGCGAACACCGTCTCGGCGTCGAAGCCGCAGCCGGGCCGCACGGCCTCCGCCGCCGCGGCCAGGCCGCGCGGCGAGGCGTGGTCCTCCCACACCTTGCCGTCCACCATCATGTAGCCCCACTCGCCCGCCGCGCCGTTGGCGCCGCGATAGAGCTTGCCGTCGATCACGATGCCGCCGCCGATGCCGGTGCCCAGCGTCAGCGCGAGGTAGTTGCGCACGTCGGCGGCCGAGCCCGTCCAGCCTTCGGCCAGTGCCACGCAGTTGCCATCGTTCTCCACGACCACCGGCACCTGGAACGCGCTTTCGAAGCTCGCCTTCGGCGACTGGCCGAAGTAGCCGGTGATCGCCTCGACGGCGCCGACGAGTCGGCCTTCGGCCGGGTCGATGATGCCCAGCGTGGAGAACGCGATGCCGGCCGGCGAGTAGCGCGTCATCAACGGCTCGGCGACTGCCAGCAGGCGCACCAGCAAGGCCTTGCCGTCCGGCTCGCTCTGCGTGGCGAGCTGGTCGGAGAACAGCAGCCGGCCCTGTGCGTCGACGATGCCGTACTTCACCCAGGTGCCGCCGACGTCGAAGGCGAGCACGCGCGGGCCCACGGGCGTTGCGTGGCCGGGGGTGGCGGCGGGAATGGTCTCAGGAGTCATTGCAATCAGCTTCGGGCGCTGCGTCATGCGCGCCGGGGTCGGGAGAGAGTGCGTGCATCGTGTGGAACCTGTGAGCGAGCCCGGCGCGTCCGAGCGGGCGCGTTTTGAGGGGACGAGCGGATGTGTCGGGTTCGTTCACAGATTCCTAGCCCTTGACCGCGCCAGCGGCGAGCCCTTTGATGAACCAGCGTTGCGACGCGAAGAAGGTGATGAGCACCGGGATCACGCTGACGACGGCCGCGGCCATCATCAGGTCGTAGCGGGTGGCGTGCTGGCCCATGTACAGGCGCAGGCCGACGGGCACCGTCTGCACATCGGGCGACGAGGTGAGCACCCAGGCGAAGAACACCTCGTCCCACGCGAGCAGGAACACGAACGAGGCCGTGGCGATGATTCCGGGCGCGCTGATCGGCAGCACGATGCGCACGAACGCCCCCAGCCGAGAGCAGCCGTCGATCACCGCGGCGTCTTCCAGGTCGCGCGGGATCGAGACGAAGAAGCCCCGCATGATCCAGATGCTGGCCGGCGTGAACATGGCCGTGTACAGGAAGATCATGCCGTGGAAGGTGTTCATCATCGGCAACCCGGCGTCGTCGATCTGGATGTACAGCATGTACAGCGGCAGGAAGAACAGCATGCCGGGAATGACCTGCGTCGTGCTCACCGCGACGCTGAATGCATGGTTGCCGCGGAACCTGAAGCGTGCCAGCGCGTAGGCCGCCAGGCTGGCGAGCAAGGTGGACAAGAGCGTCGTGAGGCCGCAGATGATCAGGCTGTTGCGCAGGAACGCGAGGAAGTCGACGTTGACCCACATCTCGCGGTAGTTGGACCAATGCGGCGTGAAGCTGGCCTTCAGCATGTTGCCTGTGACGACGTCGTTGTAATCGGACAGCGACGCATAGACCATGAACGCGACGGGCGACAGCGTCAGCACGACGATGGCCCAGGTCAGCACGTTGAGAGCGCGTTGATTCCATTTACGCTTCACTGGTCATGCTCCTGCGAAACGTGCGCATCCAGACCGCGACGAAGACAAGCATCACCGCCATCATCACGAACGACACCGCGGCACCTTCGCCGAAGCGCCAGTAGCTGAAGCTCTGGCGCGTCAGCAGCGGCATCAGCAGGTCGCCCCACTCGCCGGGATAGCCCGCGCCCTTGCCGAACATCATCGCGACGATGTTGTACGAGTAGACGTTGTCGATGATCTGGAACATCACCTGGATCACGATCACGGGCTTCAGCGTGGGCAAGGTGATGTTGCGGAAGCGCTGCCACGCGTTGGCGCCGTCGAGACGCGCCGCTTCGTAGAGCTCCTCCGGCACCGCCTGCAGCGCCGCGAGGAAGATCAGCATCAGCACCGGCCACGCTCGCCACACCGTGGGGATCACGATCGCGAAGAAGGTGTTGCTGCCGATCAGCCAGAACGGCTTGTGATCCATCAGGTGCAGCACGTCCACCAGCACGTGGTTGATGATGCCTTCGTCGCGCTGCCACATGAAGCCCCACAGCGTGCCGACCACGTAGGTGGGCACGACCCACGGCAGCATCAGCAGCGTGCGCGCCGCGGCCTTGCCGGGGAAGTCGCGATTGAGCAGCAGTGCGACGCCCAGCCCGATCGCCACCGAGCAGACCGTCACCAGCAGGGAATACAGCGCCGTGTTGCGCAGCGCGCCCAGCATGCCCGCGTGCACCGGGTTGTCGGTGTCGAACAGGACGCCGCGGTAGTTCCGCAGCCCGATGTACGGCGCGTCCATGAACTGGCTCAGCGTGTACTGGTTCAGCTTGAGCAGGGACATGCGAAAGCCCTGCACGATCGGCACCAGGTTGACGACCAGCATCATCAGCGCGGCCGGCGCCAGCAACAGGTACGGGAAGGCGTCGAACTTGCGACGGCGGCGCTGCGTGCGCGCTCCGCTGGCGATGCTCGCGGCGAGCCCCGGGCCTTGTTCGCAGAGCGCGCTCAATCGGCTTCCTCCAGCACCTTGTCGGCCTCGATCACGGTCTTGGCGATCAGGGCCTTCATCGCAGGCACGCTGTACGCGTCGCCGACACCCGACGTCAGCTCGGCGAGCTGGCCCAGATGCTTCGTGTACACGGCTTCCAGCGGGCCCCAGGCCGGAATCGGCGGATACGCGCGGCCGTCGGCGGCGATGGCCGTGAGCTTGGCGTAGGCCGGATGGCGTGCCGTCCACGCGGGGTCGTTGGCCGCATCGATGCGCGCCGGCATCATCGACGACACGAGTGCCAGCTGGATCTGCGCTGTCTTGCCGCCCAGATACTTCACCAGCTCCCAGGCTTCCGCCTTGTGGCGCGAGCCCTTGAAGATCGCGAGGTTGGAACCGCCGAAGAACGTGGCGTGCCCGTGCGGGCCGGTGGGATAGGGTGCGACGTCGAAGTTCGTCTGCACCACGGAGCCCTGCGGCGCCTCGAAGATGCGCCGCATCAGCCACGGGCCCGAGAAGATCACGCCGTAGTCGCCACCGACCCAGGCGCCTTCGAGGATGTCCGAGTCCTTTTCCAGCGCGTTCGACGGCACCAGGCCCTCGACGGCCAGCGACGAATGGAAGGCGATGGCCTGCAAGGCCTGCGGCGAATCCAGCGCGGAATGCTTCGCGTCGGGGCTCAGCACGTCGCCGCCCGCATTCCAGATCCACGGCGCCAGGTTGTGCACCACGTTCCAGTCGTTCTT
>Ga0302157_10008118_pt1 | contig 10394 bp, 7 predicted proteins | sample I_Bog_N3_3_FD_193502 | JGI IMG/M metagenome (GOLD analysis project Ga0302157, IMG submission 193502) | Peat permafrost microbial communities from Stordalen Mire near Abisko, Sweden - I_Bog_N3_3 | ecosystem: Environmental > Terrestrial > Soil > Wetlands > Peat | place: Sweden: Abisko, Stordalen...
GCGGCCGAAATGCACCGTTATTGCGACACAGCGCTACCCGGCCTCGGCGCGGTCAAGGCGCCGCTGTTCACGTATTACGGGGCAGCCGACCCATTGGTGGTGCCGGCCAACGGCGCCTGGTGGCGCAAGGCAACCGGCGGGCCCGCAACCGAACGCGCCTATCCCGGCGAAGGCCATGACGTGCAATATCGCCACTGGGATCAGGTCCTGATCGACCTGGCCGGATTCGGATCGCGCGAACTGGTCTGCACCAAGGGTCTGGCCCGGCTCTTGCCCGCAGCGACGGCGCGCCGGGCCGTGGCGGCGGGCGCCGTGCCGGGCCTGTGCCTTTGGGACAGGGCGAAATAACGGTTTGCAGACGCGCGCGGTTTGCTAAGGGAAACGGCAAAAGGGGATGCAAAATTCAAGGCATCACCCGGCATGCCACTTTGCAAAGGACACTTCGCATGTTTGCAGACGCCCCCTCCAGCGCCGCGATCACGCCGGTTCGCAACGACTGGACGCGCGAAGAGATCGCAGACCTGTTCGACCTGCCGTTTACCGAGCTGGTGTTCCGCGCCGCCGAGGTGCATCGCGCGCATCATCGCGCCGGTGAAGTGCAACTGTGCACGCTGCTGTCGATCAAGACCGGCGGGTGCCCCGAGGATTGCGGATATTGTTCGCAGTCGGTCAAGGCGGACAGCGGGGTTCCCGCGACCAAGCTGATGGAAGTGCAGGCCGTGCTGCAGTCCGCAGCACAGGCGCGCGATGCCGGGTCAAAGCGGTTTTGCATGGGCGCGGCCTGGCGCAACCCCAAGGAGCGCGACATGCCCGCGATCATCGCCATGGTGCAGGGCGTGCGCGAGATGGGGCTCGAAACCTGCATGACGCTGGGCATGCTGACCGAGGGGCAGGCGGCGCAACTGGCCGAGGCCGGGCTCGACTATTACAACCACAACATCGACACCTCGCCCGAACGCTATGGCGAGGTCATCACCACGCGCAGCTTTGGCGACCGGCTCGATACGCTCGATCGCGTGCGCGCGGCGGGGATCAATGTCTGTTCGGGCGGGATCGTCGGCATGGGCGAAACACGCGCCGACCGCGTTGGCTTTGTCCACGCGCTGGCGACGATGGCGCATCATCCCGAATCGGTGCCGGTCAACGCGCTGGTGCCGATCAAGGGCACCGTGCTGGGCGATATGCTGGCCGATACGCCGCTGGCCAGGATCGACGATATCGAATTCGTGCGCACCGTGGCGGTGGCGCGGATCACCATGCCGCTGTCGATGGTGCGGCTGTCGGCCGGTCGCGAATCGATGAGCGAGGCGACGCAAGCGCTATGCTTCATGGCCGGGGCCAATTCGATCTTTACCGGCGACAAGCTGCTGACCGCCGCCAATGCCGGCGATGATGCCGATGCGGCGATGTTCGCGCGGCTGGGCCTGCGTCCGATGGAAGGCGAAGAGCCGTTGCGCGCGGCCAAGGCATCCTCTTGCGCGGGCCAGTGCGCGGCCTGACGCCGATGAGCAGCCCCGATCCGAATCGCGCCGACCGCTTGTGGCGGGCGCACCATGACGATCTCGCGGCGTTGGGCGCGCGCGACCGACGGCGGTCGCTTGCCCCCCGGCGCGGCCGCGACTTTGCCTCGAACGACTATCTCGCGCTGTCGGGCTCGACGCGGCTGCGCGATGCCATAGCCGACGCCCTTGCGCGCGGCGTACCGGCGGGATCGGGCGGATCGCGCCTGTTGCGCGGCAACGACCCCGAACACGAAGCGCTTGAGGCAGAGGCGGCGGCCTGGGCGGGCAGCGAATCCGCGCTGTTCCTCTCGTCGGGCTATGCTGCCAATGTCGCGCTGCTCGCCACGTTGCCGCAACGCGGCGACCTGATCGTGCATGACGAGCTTATCCACGCCTCGATGCACGAAGGGCTGCGCCTGTCGCGCGCCACGGCGATCGGCGTACCGCACAACGACGCCGATGCCTTTGCCGACGCCGCCGCGCAATGGCGCGCCGCGGGGAATCGCGGACGGATCTGGCTGGCGTTTGAAACGCTCTATTCCATGGATGGAGACCGCGCGCCGCTGGCCGATCTTGTCGCCATTGCCGAACGCCATGATGCGATCATGCTGATCGACGAGGCCCATGCCACGGGCGTGTTCGGGCGCGGCGGGCGCGGATTGGTTGCAGAACTTGCCACTCCGCTCGACGGACGGCCCGACACCGTGGTTCTGCGCACGTGTGGCAAGGCGCTGGGGGCCGAAGGCGCGCTGATCTGTGGGCCGGCGGTGGTGCGCGATTTCCTGGTCAACCGGGGCCGCCCGTTCATCTTTTCGACTGCGCCATCGCCGGTGATGGCCGCCGCCGTGCGCGAGGCGATCCGCATCTGCGTCGATGAACCCGAACGCCGTGCCCGGCTGGCGGCGCTGTCGGCACAGGCAGAGCGCGTGCTGGCCCCGCTCGGCGCCACGGCCACGGGTACGCAGCTTCTCCCGCTGATCCTGGGCGACGATGCCCGCGCGATGCGTGCTGCGGGCGCGTTGCAGGCCGCCGGGTTCGACGTGCGCGGCATCCGCCCGCCCACGGTGCCGCCGGGCACCGCGCGGCTGCGCATATCGTTGACGCTCAATGCCCGACCGGAGGATGTGCTCGCGCTGGGCGAGGCGCTGGCCCATGCGCTGGAGGAGCGCACGCGATGACCGCATTTGTCGTGACCGGAACCGATACCGGCATCGGCAAGACGGTGTTTGCCGCCGCGCTGACCGGGGCGATTGCCGCGCATTACTGGAAACCGGTGCAATCCGGGCTGATGGACGGCGCCGATGCCGACACGGTCGCGCACCTGTCCGGGGCTCCGCGCGAACGCATCCTGCCCGAAGCCTATCGCCTGGCCCAGCCGTTGTCGCCGCATCGCGCCGCCGAACTCGACGGGCTGGTGATCGACCCCACACGGCTGGCGCTCCCGCCGCAGCGGCCGCTGGTGGTCGAAGGCGCAGGCGGCGCGCTTGTCCCCGTCACGCGCGGTACGACGTATGCCGATGTGTTTGCCTGGTGGAACCTGCCGGTGATCGTGGTCGCGCGCACCGGCCTTGGCACGATCAACCACAGCCTGCTGACCATCGAGGCGCTGCACGCGCGCGGCGTGACCGTGCACGGCGTCGCCTTTGTCGGCGATGCGAACGAGGATAACGAGGCGACCGTGGCTGCAATGGGCAAAGTCCGCCGGCTGGGCCGCCTGCCCATCCTGCCCGTGCTCGATCGCGAAAGCCTGGCCAGCGCGTTCGTCGCAGGGTTCGACATGAAGGCTTTTGGATGAGCGCGATCTGGCACCCGTTTACCCAACACGGGCTGGGCGAACCGATCCCCCTGGTCGAACGCGCCGAGGGGTCTGCGCTTTATACCCGCGACGGGCGCCGCGTGATCGACGCGATTTCAAGCTGGTGGGTGACGACCCACGGCCATAACCACCCGCGCATCGTCGCCGCGATCCGCGATCAGGCCGAACGGCTGGATCAGGTGATCTTTGCCGGATGGACGCACCAGCCCGCCGAAAGCGTGGCCGAGGGCCTGCGCGCGCTGATGCCGGCGGACCTGACCCGCGTGTTCTTTTCCGACAGCGGATCGACCAGTGTCGAAGTCGCGCTGAAAATGGCGCTGGGTTTTCATGCCCACACCGGTACCGGGCGCAGCGGCATTCTGGTGATGGAACACAGCTATCACGGCGACACCATCGGCACGATGTCGGTGGGCGAACGCGGGGTATTCAACGCGCCCTATGATCCGCTGTTGTTCGATGTCGGCACGATCCCTTTTCCGACGGGCGACGGCGAGCGGACGCTGACTGCGCTCGAAACGGCCTGCCGCGAAACCCGCCCGGCCGCGCTGATCGTCGAGCCGCTGGTGCTCGGCGCGGGTGGCATGCTGTTCTATTCGCCCGATATCTTGCGCGCGATAGCGGCGATCTGCCGTGCGCATGGCGTACTGTTGATCGCCGACGAAGTGATGACCGGCTGGGGCCGCACGGGCACGTTGCTGGCCTGCGAACAGGCGGGCGTAGTGCCCGATATCCTGTGCCTCGCCAAAGGCCTGACCGGCGGATCGATGCCGCTGGCCGTGACCATGGCGACCGAGCCGATCTATGCCGCGCACCTGTCAACCGACCGGGCCAAAACCTTTTTCCATTCGTCGAGCTTTACCGCCAATCCGATCGCCTGCGCGGCGGCGGCGGCGAATATCGCGATCTGGCACGACGAGCCGGTGCGCGAACGGATCGCCACGCTCGCCGCGCGGCAGGCGGCGATGGTCGAACGGCTGGCGGCATTGCCGGGCGTTGCCAATCCGCGCACATGCGGCACGATCGCCGCGATCGACGTGGTGGTGCCCGACGGCGGCTATCTGTCGGCACTGGGCCCGCGCCTGCTCGCGCTGTTCCGCGAGGCCGACGTGCTGCTGCGTCCGCTGGGCAACACCGTCTATGTCCTGCCGCCCTATTGCCTCGATGACGCGGACCATGCGCGAATCGAAACGACGATCACCATGGCGCTCGAAACGGTCGCGCGCGCGGGGTGATCAAGGGTTCGGCGTTGCGGCCGGGACGGGCAGAGGAATCCGCCGCACGCTCAGGATCTTGACCGGATCGGCGAGCATCTGCCCGCGCATCACGCCTTCACCCTCGGTCGGGGAAATCGGCGCGTCCCAGATCTTGCGCACCACGTCCATCCCCGACACGACCTGGCCAAACACGGCATAGCCGACCTGCAAATCGGGATCGGTTGCCTTGGGATCGGCGTCGAGCCCGGTCATTTCGGACAACAGGATCGAAAAATCCGCCGTCGCCGTGCCCGGGGCATTGCGCGCCATCGAGATCGCGCCTGCCTTGTGCGACAGGCCGGTCTGCGTGGTCGGCTCGTGCGCGATCGGCGGGAACAGGCGGCGCGGATCGCGCAGGCCCGCCTGGACCAGGCCACTGGGTTGATCCCCCCAGGCCAGATGCATCGCGCGATAGAACGTGATCCCGTCAAACCGTTTGGTATCGACATAGTGCAGGAAATTGGCGGTGGTGATCGGCGCATATTTGCCGTCGAGATCGATCTCGATCGTGCCCAGCGTGGTGACCAGCGCCACGCGGACCGTATCGGCGAGCGGGATCGGCGCGGGCGGCGGCGCCTTGTTCAAGGCATGGACGTGACCGGCATGGACCGTCGCGGCCATCGCGGTGACACCGGTCAGCGCGAACAAGACACAGGAAAGGGCGGCGACGAATCGGCGAATGATCATGCGCACGATCGTGCCGCAACCGACCCGGTCCTGCCAAGCCATCCCGACGAAGAACCGTCAGTTAACGCACCCCCCGCGAATCTACCGAGGCAGGGCCTTACGCTTCTGCGAGGGGTGCAGGGTTAATTCCGGCAAACCGGCTTGTCCGGACATGCCCCCCCCCGGCCGAGGCACAGATCCGGCCAACCCAGCCCCGCCCCAAGCCCGCCCCAAGCCCGCCCCAAGCCCGCCGGAGTCGCCATGGTCCGTTTTCATATTTCCACCAAGCTGTTGACCGCCTTTTCCCTGCTGCTTGCAATCATGGCGCTGACGGGCCTGTTCGCGATGCAAAAGATGGGCGAGGTCGATGCCTTGTCAGGCGAATTGCGCGGTCGCTGGTTACCCGCGGCGCAATCGCTGGGCGATATCCACGCCTATCTGTCGCAATACCGCATCAAGCAGGGCGATCTGATCGACACACCGTCGGATCGCACCGAAAAGCTGGTGCGCAATGCGCAATTGGTGGTCGACGGTCTGCTCGACGATTACGGCAAGCACGCCGATCCCAAGCAAAAGGCCGCGCTCGACGGGCTGCGCCAGGGCTGGACCGCCTATACCGCCGAAAACGCCAGGATCGTGCCGCTCGCCCGCAGCGGCGATGCCTCGGCCCGCGCGCTGTTTCAGGGCGAAGCGCTCGACCAGTTCTATGCCATCGAAGACACTGTCCTGGCGATGATCGATCAGGACAGCAAGGCCGCCGCCGAAGTGTCGAACCGCAGCGCGCAGATCTATGCCTCTGCGCGCACCGTGCTGATCGGCGCGATCATCGGCGGGCTGGGCGCGGCGATCGCGCTGATGGGCGTGTTGATGGTCAATATCGCCCGGCCTCTGGCGCGGATGAGCGAGGCGGTCGGCCGGTTGATCTCGGGCGATAGGGCGGTTCACTTGCCAGGCATCGGACGCAGCGACGAAATCGGCGCGCTGGCCGGTGCGCTTGACCAGTTCAAGGGGCTGGTTGCCGCCGACGCCGAACGCGCAGCGGCGGAAAAGGCGCGCGCCGCGCAAACGCAGGCAACGATCGAGGCGATCGGCGGCGGGCTGGCTGCGCTGGCGGCGGGTGATCTGGGCCATCGCGTCCCCGAAAACGGCCAGGGCGCGCTGGCCAAGCTGCATGTCGATTACAACACTGCGGTCGGCGAATTGTCGGCCGTGCTGGGCAAGATCGTCGACGGTTGCACCACGATCCAGACCGGCACGATGGAAATCGCCGCCGCCGCCAACGACCTGGCAATGCGCAGCGAACAGCAGGCATCTTCGATCGCCGAAACCGCGCGCACGCTGGGCGAATTCACCGGCACCGTGCGCATCACCGCCGACAACGCGCGTCAGACCAGCGGCCGGCTGGGCGTCGCGCGCAGCACCGCCGGCTCGGTCGAGGATATCGCGCGCAAGGCGGTCGAGGCGATGCGATCGATCGAAGGATCCTCGCGCGAGATGTCGGAAATCGTCAACGTGATCGACGGGATCGCGTTCCAGACCAACCTTCTCGCGCTCAACGCCGGGGTCGAGGCGGCGCGCGCGGGCGATTCGGGCAAGGGCTTTGCGGTTGTCGCCAACGAAGTGCGCGCGCTGGCCCAGCGCAGCGCCGAGGCGGCAAAGGACATCAAGGCGCTGATTTCGACGAGCACCGACCAGATCGGCGGCGGGGTCAGCCTGGTCGAATCGAGCGGCGATGCGATGCGCCAGATCGTCGGCGAAGTCAGCGCGGTGTCCGACCTCGTCAACCAGATCGCCGAAGCGGCCGAAAAGCAGGCCACCGGCATTGCCGAAATTTCCGACATGGTCAGTTCGATGGACCGGTTTACCCAACAGAACGCGGCGATGGTCGAAGAAACGTCGGCCGGTACGCGCAACCTGTCAGAGGAAACCGTGCGCCTGATGGATCAGCTGCGCCGGTTCAACGTCGACGACGCCGCCCCCGCGCGCGAATCGTGGCGCGATGCCGACAGCTTTGCCGAGCCGGTCAAACAGCCTGCACGGCCGCGCCCGACGCCCCAGGTGATCTCGGCCCCCGCCCCGGCGTTCGACGGCAATGCCGCGCTGCGCCGCGATCCGGCGCCCACGCTTTCGCCCCCCGATGGCGACGACTGGTCGGAATTCTGACCCGACCCACTCGTGCAAATACCTAGGTCCGGCTTGGCACCGAACTAACCCCCATCCGCCATAAGCTGTTCAGGTTCTTGAGAAAGTCACCCACGCTCGCTCCCCCCTCAACGCCCCTTCCTGCAACGCCCCTCCTGTCCCCGGCTCGCTTCCCTCCCTGTTCATCCCATCAGAAAGGACGCCACAATGCCCAAGACCCTGGCCCTGTCCATTGCCCTCGGCATTTCCGCCCTGGCCATGGCCCCGACGGCAGCCACGGCGCAATCGGCCGACTGGATCAAGTCGGTCGCCCGCGCCATCGCCGCCAAGCAGACCTATCCGCGCAGCGCGCAGATGCGCGGCGAAGAAGGCACTGCCAAAGTAAAGATCTTCATCAGCGCCAGCGGCGCGGTCGAACGCACCGAACTGGTCAGCCCCTCGGGATCTTCGACGCTCGACAAGGAAGCGCTGGCGCTGCCCACGCGCGCGGCCCAGGTGCCGGCGCCCCCGGGCGGAGCAACCGCGGTGACCGTGCCGATCACCTGGAAACTGCTCTGATCGCGTTCAAGACCTGAATTTCCAGTCGGCCGCCGCCTAGCCCCCTCTCCCGTCGGCAGCCGCATTGCCCTGGAAAGCCCCCGCCCGTTGCGGCCAGGGCGATCGGGGGGCGGAGCAATCCGCCCCCCTCTTTTTTGCGGCGCCACTTTTGCGTCGGGGGGCTGGTTACAAATCCTCGATCCGTTCCGGAGTCAGCCGGCCGCGCATCACGTCGGCAAAGCCCATCCAGTTGCCGCGCACCCGGCCGAGCCGATCGACCCAGGGTTCGGGCCAAAGGCTGCGCGCATGGTTGTTGGCCAGGTTGCGCAGCATCAGGCGCCAGGCCTTGGCGCGGGGCATGGTCCCCTTGCGCCACAGGTAAATGGGGTTCTGGACCTGCGAATAGCCTAGCCGCACGCCCGATGTGCGGCCCGCCTTCGTACCCAGATGCACGCCGACAAAAGTATCGCTTTTGACCAAGCGCCCGCGCCCGCCGACCTGCACGGAGAAATCGACATCCTCCTGCCAGCCATAAAGCTTCAGCCGTTCGTCAAAGCGCAAACCCTCCAGCGCGGAGACGCGATAGGCCATGTTGCAGCCGTAAAGGTCGGTCACGTCCAGCACCAACGCGGGCGGGCGGGCGCCCTTGCGGTCGTGCGCGGCGACAATCGCTTCGGCGCGGATATAGGGGATGCCGGGGGTCTTGATCCCGTCGGCCAGCACAACCCCGGTCGCCCCGACCACCTCGGGATGGTCGGCAAACAGCCGGCTCAACCCCGCCACTGCATGACGCGAAGGCACGAAATCGTCGTCGAAGAACACCACCACGTCGCTATCGCCGGCCAGATGCGCGAGCCCCGCATTGCGCTGCGCCGCCAATCCGCGCGCCGCAATCACCACTTCGGCCCCCGCGCGCGCGGACGCCGGGGGCAAGTCGCGGTCGCCCGTAACCGCCAGGATGATCCGCGACGGCGCCAGGGTCTGGCGCCGCAAGTCGCCGATGACATTGGCGACGCATTCGGGGCGCCCGGTCGAGGCGATGATCGCCGCCACACGCAGCGGTTGGGATTCCTGAGTCATCGGACGGTCTCCTTGGGATAGGGCATTCGGCGGGGTGGAGAGGGCGCGGCGGCACGGCAGCGCCCGCCGCAGCACAAGTTGCAGCGCGGCATAGAAGGCAACGAGTGCCAGCGAATCGCGCACCAGCAGCGCGATCGCGACAAATCCGGTCACAGCGCCCGGCACCGGCAGCACCATGGTCAGCCCCGCGCAGCCCAGCCCGCACAGCATGGCCAGGACGAACGGGCGCAAGGCCAACCCCGGCGACAGGCCGCCTTCGGCAACGAGATAGAACAACGTCGGCCCCAGCATCAGCAACGCGGCGACCATGTCGGCCAACGCCACGGCCGTGATGCCAAACGGCAGCGCCAGCAGAAAGCAGGCCAGCCCGGTCCCGGCGGTCAGCAGCGCCAACTGGCGAGTCAGCCGGGCCTTGCCGACCAGCGGAAACAGCGGCTCGGTCAGCGCCTGCGGCAGCCGGGCAATCATCCCCAGCGACAAAAGCATGACCAGCCCACCCGCGCCCGACCATTTGGCCCCGAGCAACAGCCGCACCACGCTGTTCGATTCGAGCGCGAGCACGAGGAACAACGCCGCGCCGACCGTCACCGCGATATCGAGAAACTGGTGCGCCGTGGCATGGAGCCGCGCCGGAATCATCGCGCGTCCGCGCCCAGGATGGATCGAACCGCCGCCGACAGCACCGCCATCATGGTCGAGCGCCGAGCGCAGCCAGGACCAGCCGACCGCGCGGGCCGGTTCGCGGATCACTTCCTGCGCGGTGCTGCCCAGCCGCACCGCCGCGCGATAGATCCCCACCAGCGCGGGCGAAACCGCCGCGCCGATGACCAGCGTGGTCAGATTGCCCTGAAAATAGGCCAGCATCCGCGCCGCCAGGATGTGCCACGAAAAGCGCACCATCTCGCCCAGCCCCGACGCGCGCGGCACCGCCAGCCCCAGCCGGCGCGCGCCCAGTGTATAGCCGCCCAGTTCGACCACCAGCAGCGCCAGCTTTGCCCAGGCCAGCGCGGCCAGCCCTGCCCCCTGATGCAACAGCGCAACGCCCGCGACAAAGCCTGCCGCCTCGCACAGCCATTGCACCACGGCCATGTGGGTCAGCCGCCCGGCGCGGGTCAGCACGCCCATCTGCACGCAAACCAGCGGCCGCGCGACAACCCAGGGCAGCAACAGCCCCGCCATCATCGGCAGCGCCGGGGTGATCCCGATCCGGCGGCCCAGCGCGATCAGCGCCAGGCCCAGCGCCGCGATCGCCGCGCCGGTGATCAGCGCGGCGGTGCCCGCCTCGTCGATCTGGCGCGGCGTGGCGGCGCACAGCACCCATTCGCGCCAGCCCGCCTCGGCCAGCACGGTCAGCCCCACGATGATCGCAAAGGCAAGGCTGAACACCCCGAAATCGAC
>Ga0302157_10008119_pt1 | contig 10394 bp, 10 predicted proteins | sample I_Bog_N3_3_FD_193502 | JGI IMG/M metagenome (GOLD analysis project Ga0302157, IMG submission 193502) | Peat permafrost microbial communities from Stordalen Mire near Abisko, Sweden - I_Bog_N3_3 | ecosystem: Environmental > Terrestrial > Soil > Wetlands > Peat | place: Sweden: Abisko, Stordalen...
TCTATTTGCTGGCTCATTGATGCGCAGCTTCTTGGCTGCTAGCTTTTAGCTCTCAGCTCTCAGTTTGTTGTGCTTCTTATGTGGACAGAATTCCTTACATAGTGATCGCTCCGTCCGAAAGTAGTTTTGCACCTTCCGGGACGTTGCCTCGCCAAAACGCACTTCGATGTTCCTCGTTCCCGAGGTCTATCTCAAAGTGAATCCACTGGCCGTCTTTTCCCAGGACACCAGCATTCCACGACCCAGAAACGTGGTCATCGAACTGCCAGAGAATCGTATACCCGTGTTCGTCCGAGAATCCTTCCTGATCAGCTTGCAGAATTCCACCGGCGTGTCGCCACACCCTCCGTAGACCCGATGCATCAAGTCAAAACCATCGTCTATCTCGGTTCCGGATAGCAGTTGAAAAGAGTAAATCACTTTGACTTTGGGCAGATACTCTTTGAGCCATGCAACGGCTGAGTCGGGTTTGTAGTAGGACACACCATCGATAAACTCGTTCAGCTCCTCGCCGCCAAGTTCCCCTGAGACGACTAGATCTTTCTCGATCAATGCAATCGGAACACCGGAGGGATGCTTGAGAGTCAGCGCCTCCCACTCGTCACCCACACGCTCATCGGCTTCCAGCAATGCTGGCAATGCAAGCTTTCGCAATTCCTCAAGCGGGGCTGGATTGAGTTTCGTTCCCAATATCCGAATTCGATAACCCACAGCCGTAACCACCCCCAAATTCTAGTTGAGCGACCGTTTGGGCCATCAGCTAGAGCCTAAACAGCCAGGAGCTTCATCAACCCCCGCGGTTTCAAATCCGCATTGAGAATCATCTGCGGCTCTCCCATCTCTAGGCAAACCGCCTCCGCCGCCAAATGCCCCGACCGCGCCGCGCTCTCCATCGTCGAAGGCCAGCCGGTCGCCGTCCAATCTCCCGCGAGAAAAAGATTCTGCCAGGCTGAAACAGCCGAAGGCCGCGCCGCATCGATCCCCGGAGGAACCCCGAACGTGGCCCGCACTTCCTTCACCAGCGCGACCTTTTCGAGCTTCGTCTCTTTCACAAGCGGGAAAAACTCAGCCAGCTCCGCGACCGCCTGCGCAATCGCCTTCTCGCGAGGCAGCGCCGCAAAGGCCCGCGTGGCGCTCACCACCAGCTCAATATAGTGTCCGCCGCGACCGGTTTGCAGCCGCGACTGGTTATACATCCAGTGAATCTCACGATCCAATAGCACGGCATGATCCAGCTCGGTAATCTCGCGATCAAACCACAGATGCACGCTGCAAATGGGCCAGTGTTCGTGCTTCTCGATCTGCCGCGTCAACGCATCCGCGCCCTCCGCCGCAGGCAGTTGCGGGACTAGCTGCGCCATCGCTTCAAACGGCAGCGCCGCAATCACAAAGTCTGAAGTCAGCTCGCCTGTCCGTGTGCGAACGGTCCACTGAGAAATCTCTTCATCCCACTCCGCGCCCTCAACATGCGTGTTCAAATGCACGCTGCCGCCGCGCTCTGTGAGAAACGGAGTCACACCCGCGTATAACTCGCTCAACGGAACGCGGCTCATTCCCATGCTGCCCGCCTCCGCGGAATTCAGAAACAGTTCGCGGATCACCTTGGCCGCATAGGGCACTGCAATCGAATCGATCTCCGCATTGAGCGCGCTGGCAATCACCAGCCGCCAGAAGCGATTGAGCGCTCCCTCAGTCTGCTTATGCCGCCGCAGCCAATCGCCCAGAGACTCCGACGAATCGTCTTTCGCATTTGAACGCGGCGTGATCCGCATCATGGCCCGCATCGCCCGCCCCAGCGCTAGTTTGTCTTGAAAGCTGAAGGCCTTCGCGCTCAGGAAACTGGGCGCGCCATGCAGCGGCGCCGGCAACCGAAGCGGCCCCAACTCAAACGGCCCCAATCGCGACCTTCGCCCACCCGGCTCGATCATGATCATGTCGCTGGTCCAGTGAATCCGGTCGGCGACGCCGATGCGCCTGTAGAAGCCAATGAGATTAGTGCAGCAGCCGAAGAGAACGTGCTGGCAGTTGTCGATGACCTCGCCGACACCGGGGTGCAAATAGGAGCTAGCCCGCCCGCCCAGATAGCCGCGCCGCTCCACCAGTTGCACGCCAAAGCCAGCCTCCGCCAGCGCGCAAGCCGCGCTCATACCGGCAACACCGCCACCGATGACGGTGACGGCTTTTTCCGGATTTTGCTGCGAACCGCTCAACGAATAGCCTCGCATGGCTGAAGGGCGGGGGCTTTAACCAGCACCCTTCCATTCAACCCATCATCCGCGCAAAGCCCGTGCGCGCCAGCCCCACAGCCAGAATCCCCAACTTCTCCACCATCGGCACGCTAGCCCGCTGCGAAAACACATCGTAGTCCGCGCGCTCGATGCGCTTGAGCAATCCATGATAGATCCGCACCAGCACCCATAGCGCCGGCCGGCTCTCCCGGTCAATCAGCGGCAGCAGCGCCTGCGCGGACGCATAGAACTTTTCCGCGCGCCCCGCGATCTCCGCCAGCAGCGCGCGTTCCGCAGCCGTCAGCGGCATGCCCGGAGCCCTGTGCAGCAGCCCATCCAGCTTAACTCCGTGCGCCGCCAAATCCTCCAGCGGCAAGTAGACGCGGTTGCGCTCCGCATCCTCGGCCACGTCCCTCAAAATGTTGGTGAGCTGGAAGGCAATGCCCGTCTCCTCGGCCAGCTTCTCGGCCCGCTGGTCATGATAGCCGAAGATGCGTATGCAAACCAGACCAACCACCGAGGCCACCAGATAGCAATACCGGTAGAGATCGGCAAAAGTGGCATACGTGTCCGGAGCATCGGTTGCGTCCTGCTTCAGGTCCATCGCGACGCCGGCTAACAGCTCATCCAGCAGGTTGAGCGGAATCGCAAACCGTTCGACTGCGTCGCGCACCGCCAGAAAGACCTGATCGGAAGAATCGCCGCCGTGGCAAACGCCGCGCCAATCCTCGAGCCACGCATCCAAACGCCTGCTGCGCTCTTCGCGAGATAGGCTTTCGTCGTCGGCCAAATCGTCGGCCTTGCGCATGAAAGCGTAGATGGCGCAGATGGCGTTGCGGCGCGCCTCAGGCAGTGCCACAAACGCATAATAGAAGTTCTTCGCCTCGCGCTGGGCAATCGCCCTGCAAGCTGCATAGGCTCCGGCCAGCCTGAGCTCACTCACCATGCCGCCATCCAAACGATAGGTGTGCGTCAATCCTCGCTCTCCGTGCGGTGGTGGCCTCTGCCGAGACGCAGAAAGGGCAGCAGCTTGGCGCAGACTGCCCCCAGACCGAGCTTCGCCTTGGTACTTTTCGAGATTGCCGGCCTGGAGCTCAGCACGTCATAGGATTGCTGCTCGATGGCGCTCAGAATCTCGAGGCCCCCGCGGCTGAACAGGTCAAGGTCCACGGCCAGATCCCTCCGCACCATGCCGATCAGCGGCAATCCCTCTTCAAACAGCCCCCGCGTGTAATCCACCTCGCACCGCATCAGTCCGCGAAACGCATCCGTCGCAATACCCTCGGCAATCGTCTGATCGCTCACGTGAAAGAATTCCATATCCTTCTGCGGCAGATAAATACGACCCCGTGCGTAGTCCTGGCGAACGTCCTGCCAGAAATTGGCAAGTTGCAGCGCGGAGCAGGTTAGATCCGAGAGCCGGAACTTCTCCTCGTCCGCCTCGCCGCAGGCATAAAGCACCAGCCGGCCCACCGGGTTTGCCGAATACCGGCAGTAAGCCAGCACATCTTCGATGGTCTGGTAGCGGGAAACCGTCTGGTCCTGGCGAAATGCTGTCAGAAGGTCCGCAAACGGAGCCTTGGGAATCGTGCATTCGCCGATGGTCTCGGCCAGCGCCACAAAGACGGGATGGCGAGCCTTGCCCTCATAGCAGGCATCCAGCTCGCGACCCCACAGGTCCAGCAGCGCCAGCGCAACATCCGGGTCGTCCACTTCATCTCCTAGATCGTCTGAGATACGGCAGTAGGCGTAGATAGCGTGGAAATGCGGGCGCAAATCCTTCGGCAGAAACCACGAGGCCACATGAAAGTTTTCGTAGTGCGACTCAGCGAGCTGCTTACAATAGTCGCGCGCCTCTTCAAGCGTTGGAGCAACCTTGGGAATACGATAGCTTTCAGGCAGCGCGGCCCAGCCACGCTCCAGCAACTCCTCAGGCATCGCATCGTATTCCATCGCTTTGGCCTTTACTCCTGTTTCTGCGTCCGGTTGCACGCTGTCGGACATCGTCATCGGGTAGCCTCAGGGCACAATGGCGGTCTTGATCTCGCTGCTCCGCTTCATCAGCTTCTCAAAGACACGGTTGAGTTCGTAGAGATGGGCGTGGCCGGTGATGAAAGCTTGTGCCTGAAAGCGCCCGCCCGCAATCAGTTCCAGCGCAGTGCGGCAAATGGCCGGAGTGTGGTGAAATGTGGAGCGCAGCGTAATGTCGCTGTAGTGGATGCGATTGGTATCCAGAGTCACATGCGTTCCAACGGCACATCCGCCAAAGAAGTTCACGGTGCCGCCCTTGCGCACAAGCTCCACTGCTTCCTGCCAGGCATCCGGCGCTCCTACAGCCTCGATCGCAATATCCGCTCCACGGCCCTTCTCAGTCAGTGCGCGCGTCTCGCTGATCGCTTTGCGAATACTGGTCGCTTGCACCACGTGTGTAGCGCCCAGTTGCCGCGCCGCTTCCACCTGGCCGTCGTGCTTCACAATGGCTATCGTCTCGCAACCTGCCAGTGCCGCCACATGCAGAATCATCAGTCCCAGCGGGCCGCCGCCAATTACTGCCACCGTATCCCCTGGACGCGCGTGGCAATCCTCGAATCCGTGCACTGCGCAGGCCAGCGGCTCGGTCAGGGCCGCGTGCTCCAGCGGCACATGGGCCGGCACAACAAGCGTATTCTTGGCCACAATCCGCGCGGGAATCCGGATGAACTCGGCGTAGGCCCCATTGTTAAACATCAGGTCGTCACACAGGTTTTCCTGGCCCCGTTCACAGAAATAACACTGTCCGCAGGGCGCGGAGTTCAACGCCACAACGCGATCACCGGGGGCAAAACCCGTCACACCCAGCCCTGCCTCCACAACCGTACCCGCCAACTCGTGCCCAAACAGCGCCGGGGGCACAATCATCCGCGCGTGGTAACCCCGGCGAAAGACCTTCAGGTCCGTTCCACACGTCAGCGCCGCACCCACACGCAACACCAGTTCGCCGGTTTCGGCATTGGGAATGGGAACCTCTTCGATGCGAACATCTTCGCGACCGTGGAGGATAGCAGCCTGCATGGTGCCGCGCCCGTGGAGAAGCGCGTGCTCGACGGTCTTGCGACCCAGGCTGACGGCGGATTCGACTCCGCGGCGGCCTCTGACGACGACCGTCTCGACCGTATTCAGGCCTGCTTCGACGACCGTCTCAACTGTGTTAAGGCCTCCCTCGACGACCGTCTCGACTGTGTTCATGCCTCCCTCGACAACGGTCTCGACCGTTTTGCGGCCGCGGAGGATCGCGTCTTTCACAGTGCTCGCCATCAAGTTCCCCTACTCAGCCCCGGCTCCAGGCACAGACTCAATCATAATCTTCATTGAGTCTCCCTTGGGGTGTGATGCAATCTCAATCGCTTCAACCGCCTCTTCCATCTGAAAGCGATGCGAAATCAATTGCGTTAAATCGAATCCGTTTTTGTAGCCCCCGAAGACCAGATCGGTCACTTCATCCAGAATCTCGAACGAAGACGAGTAGGAGCCGAGCAGGGTCTTCTCGTCCATGCATACCGCGCCAGGGTCAAAAGTTGCAGCTCCATACTGCGTTTGCGCAAACAGCATCACCTTACCGCCGGGCCGCACCGCGTCCATCGCGGTCTGGATCAGCGCATTGCCGCCCACAGCCAAAATCACCGCGTCTGCCCCTCGCCCCTCGGTTTCTGCCAAAACACGCTGCACCACGTTCTCGCTTCCGGCATAAATCGGATCGCTAAGCCCAAACTTGGCCGCAATCGCATGGCGCTCGGGATAAAGATCCGAAGTCAGCACCCGCGCCCCTGTCCGCCGCGCCAGCGCCGCATGCATCAGCCCGATCGGCCCCTGGCCAATCACCAGCACCGTATCGTCCGGGGCAAGATTCAGCAGCTTCACGCCCTTCAGGACAGTATTCACAGGCTCCAGAAACGCCGCCTGCTCAAACGGCACGCCATCGGGAATGCGAACCACCCCCCGGCTGGCCGCAATCCAGTCCATCACGCGAATATACTCCGCAAAGCCGCCGCCCGACGGTTCGAAGCCCGCCGTAACCCCCACCTTCTTGTAAAGCGAGCATTGGGTCGGCGTTTTCTTGCGGCAGTTGTAGCAATCTCCGCAGGGAACATGATGATGCACCACCACCCGCTCACCAATCTCGAAACCCGCCCCCTCGCCCACTTTCACGATGGTTCCCGACATTTCATGGCCGAAGATGCGCGGCGCAGAGTGCGAGCCCGTGTGAATCTTTTTCAGATCCGTCCCGCAGATGCCGCAGGTGGCCACTTTGATCAGCAGCTCGCCCGGCCCGATGGCCGGCACAGGCACCGTCTCCACGCGCATGTCGTTCACGCCGCGATAGACCACGGCCCGCATCGTGCTGGGAATCTTTCCCCCGGTCAGGCTTTCAATATTTGCAGTTTGGGTCGCCATTGCGCTTCCTGATCGCTCCTTCTTAGTCTTGCCCCTCTTGCACATTGTCCCCATCGAGGATTTCGAGCAAAGACTTCTTGATGGCTTGGGCGGCCATCCTGCTATTCTCGCCCATCCGCGCCAGTGCAAGCCAGTGCCACGGCCTCGGAAGCACAAAAAGGATGAACCGAGCTAGCTTGAACTGGCCATTTGCTGCGATAAAGCAATTGAAATCAGGCAATTTGTCCGTATAGCCGTCGCTGATCCCTTTCACGCAATAAAACGGAATGCCGCGCATCTGTGCCAGGCGGGCAATTGCGGCCGCTTCCATATCCACCAGGCTGGCCCCGTAGGCGGCCGCAAGTCGCTGCTTCTCTGCCGCGTCGGCAACCCTGGGGCTGGTGGCCAGCCAGAGTGGTCCGGCGCCGGCGTCGCAACGGAAGCGTTCGCCGGTGCGGACGTCGATGACGCCGGCGACGTTGTGGGCGGTGCCGGGGGCGAGTTCGGGGGTCAATGCACCGGCCCAGCCAACGGAGAAGACCAGGTCGATGGGGCCGCCTTCTTCGAGAGCCGCGAAGGCGCGAGTGGCGGCCTGCTGGCCGGCTCCAGCACACGCAGCGATCCATTCTTCTTCGGAGTCGCGCTGGGCCCAGAAATGCACATTATTCCGGCTACTTTGCGGCCAGCCGCGGACGAACGGCTTTAGCTCGTTCGGAAAGGCGGCGATGATGGCGACGCGGGTCATGCGGAAGGCTCGATGACTTCACCTGCTTGCTGATGCACCCTGGTCATCACTGGGTGTCGAAGTAATAACGCGGCCTCACAATTCCCTACTCTACCTATCGGGGCCGCCAGTCTCTCGATCTTCATCTTCAATCCTCTTTGAGACGTTCATGCTGTGCGGCCTTTTGGGGCTAGTTGGCTGGCGGAGGTTCTGTAAGGGCGACCATCAATGTCGGAACTAGGATGGAGAAGAAGCACATTACCGCTCCGATACCTTTCCACTTCATCATGAACGCATAGATCATCACAAGAGTCGGCAGTAACAGGGGCCCCATCCAGAGACGGGTTCTACCATATTCCTTTAAGAAACGAGCCATTTGCCAAGGCCAAAGAATCACGAGGATCGCAGATACCAGTCCATTAAAGATGATTCCAAAATGGTCATTTGATTGAATTCCTTCGAACAGAAAAACGATAGAGAGAGGACAGAATACAACGGCGTATCCAAAGATGCTGTTATTTCCTCGCCAACCTTTCTTACTGAACCAGGTCATCGGTGCCTCCTCATTTGTTTTTTGCAGCTTTTATTAGGGCGCACAGCCACGCGCGCGACGCGGGTCATGGGTGCCTTTGCTTGGCTAGTTCAACCCTTGCGGCTGACGTTTGCCCCGGAAGTAGCATGAGCGGCAACTGAACCGTGATTAAGGCTCCCAGCGAGAGAAAGAATGTTCGTACACTCATACCTGAAATTACCGAAATGAATGCGATCCACGGCAAAACGTACGCCAACGCCAGCCAACCGCTCCATCCAATGTCCTTGAGCCTCCCGACTACTGCGATTGACCAAAGGGGCACCCCGACGATTGCCAGAACCAAAGGAACTACATAAAACGCATTCGGCTCCGATGCTCTGTGAGCTGCCATCGCCGTTACCGGGTACAACGAAAGGAATACTGCAGATGCTAATCGCCCTCGACCCACCGGACGAGTCAGTTTTAGAAGGAAGTTGTTCAACCCTGACTCCTTTCACTGGATCATGGCGCATAGCCGTTGACGCGGAACCAGTCTACGGCGGCTTTCATTGGTGGGTTGACGGGGAGGAGACGGAAGCCAAGTTCCTGTTGCGCGTGGGCGCTGGAGGCATACATCTTCTTGCGGCCCATGCGCACCTCTTCGAGCGTAGCCCTCGGCTCGCGGCCACGGATGCGGCCCGTGATCCACTCCTCGAAGAAGGCGTAGGTCGCCGCCACGGCAAACGGAATCTTCATCGTCGGCGACGGAATGCCGGTGATCTCCGACATCTTGTCGAGGATCTGCTTCAGTGTCAGGTTTTCTCCTCCCAGGATGTACCGCTTGCCAGGCTGCCCCACCGTGAGTGCTGCAACATGCGTTCGCGCCACCTCGGCCACATCCACCAGGTTCAGTCCCGTATCCATATAAGCCGGAAACTTGCCATTGAGAAAGTCCACAAAGATGCGTCCAGTGGGCGTGGGCTTGGAGTCGTTGGTTCCGATAGGCGATGTGGGGTTGAGTATGACCACACTCTGTCCCTGGGCGGCCGCACGCAGTGCCTCTTGCTCGGCCAGAAACTTGGATCGCTTGTAGTGGCCCACCATGTCGGCGAGCGAAACGGGCGTGTCTTCGTTGATGACCACGCCATCGGTTCTGAAGTGCATGGTGGCCACGCTCGACGTGTAGACCACGCGCGGCACACCGGCCTCGCGCGCCATGCGCAGCAACTCGCGGGTTCCATCCACATTGGCGCGGTACATGGCCTTGGGGTCGGGAATCCACAGTCGGTAGTCGGCGGCCACGTGAACCACCGCATCGCAGCCGGCCAACGCGGGCCGTAGCGATTCAGGCTCGCTCAGGTCGCCCACGTGCGTCTCGCCCGCGATGCCTTCAAGATTAGCCAGATTGCTGGTCTTGCGGACGAGGAGGCGCAGTTGAGCGCCCTCGGCGGCCAATGCCTTGGCCACATGGTGGCCTACAAATCCGGTAGCGCCTGTCAGGAAGATATTCATAGGTAGGCAGTCAGTTCATCGTTACCACAGTTTCTCAGAGGGCGAGACCTTGCACTCTTTGACCGGCTGCGGGCGCTTGTGGTCGAAGTTGGTCTCCCAGCATTCATCCAGCACGGAACAATAGCAAGCATGATAGCTCAGATCGTCGCTATCCCTGACGCGATTGAATGCATTGTAGAGATCGAGGCCGTCTTTATCCGGCTTGATGGTGATGGGATAGAAATCCTGGCGAGCTGGCAGAACGAGACCGGAAATATTGGAGTAGAAAACCTGGGGATGTTCGCTCTTCTTCGACCTGAGCAGAGCGGCGGCGCAGCAGGCGCGCAGAAGCGCTTGTTCGTCGGTATAGACGACGCCTTTGTAGCGTATCTCGAAGCGGTCGATAATGGCCGGTCCGACGCCGCTGTTGCCGATGGTCACTTGAAGCATCGGCTTGGCGGAGTCGTCGAACTCGCGCCCGTAAATCAAAAGGATGGGCAGCGTGCTGGCCACGACCAGCTTCTGGTTCTGATCCACCATCCTCTCCATGCTCCTGCCGTGCTCGATGGAGACCACCAGCGAAATCACCGAGATGAAGACCACGCTGACGGCAATGATCCCGTCGAGCCAGGAAATTCCGGTCTTATGCTCATGGCCGTGGCCGTGCTCCGGCGCAGGCATCAATCCAGACACGTTGCCCTCCGCTGCAGCTTCAGTTGTTTGAGTGGGTTGTTCGGGTGACTGCTCATCGTCGATGCCGTCTTCCATTGCGCATCTCCCAGAAGCGGCCTGTATCAGTCAGGCATAAGCGACTTCTGTACAAGTGGCCTTTGCGCAGCCTTGGCTTCCTCAGGGGCTAAAGCCCAGGTTTTTTACAGCCTTTTCGGCACGACTGAAGTCGTGCCCTGATACAAGGCGGATATTTGAAACAGGCTCTAAAACCGATTACTAACCACTGTACACTGTCATGCCTACTCAAGCGCATCCGGCACGAGGGCAATATTCTTTTCGCCAGCTGCCTTCTTGGCGT
>Ga0302157_10008125_pt1 | contig 10389 bp, 7 predicted proteins | sample I_Bog_N3_3_FD_193502 | JGI IMG/M metagenome (GOLD analysis project Ga0302157, IMG submission 193502) | Peat permafrost microbial communities from Stordalen Mire near Abisko, Sweden - I_Bog_N3_3 | ecosystem: Environmental > Terrestrial > Soil > Wetlands > Peat | place: Sweden: Abisko, Stordalen...
CATTCAGGCCTTGCGTAACCTCCACGGTGTCGCCCAGGTCGGCGCCAAGCTGCACGTTGCGCGGCTCGAAGCCGCCGGAATCCCTTTGAACGATGACGACCGCCCGCGTCCCCGTGCGGATGACGGCTTCCGCCGGAACGACCAGGCGCGAACTCGATGGCCCTGCAACTTGAAGTCGCAGCAGCATTCCGGGTGTCAGCTTCCCTGCCTTGTTGTCGACCTCGAAGCGGGCTTGCAGCGTCCGAGTCGTGCTGCTCACCTGGGGCAGGATTTCGGCGAGTTCACCTTCGAATGTCTGCGTGGCGTCGGCCGCGAGCGCGGCTTTGACCTTCTGGCCCTTCGAGAGCTGCGCCGCCTGGGCCTCCGGCACTTCCGCGACCGCCCAGACCTTCTCCAGACCCGCAATGCGAAACAGCGTCATGCCCGGCGTCACCGCAGCGCCTTCGCGCACGCCCAATTCGGCGACGACGCCGCTGTCCGGAGCGCCGAGGGTGAATCGGGCCTGCGCGGTCCCGGTCTCCTCGCTCCGGCGAATGAGCGATTCCGGGATGGACATCGCCCGCATGCGTTGACGAGCCGCTGCCATCAGGTCTTCGGAAACTCCGGCGCGCTCGAGCGCGAGCAGTTCGTTCTGCGGCGCGAGCCAATCGGGGGCGAAGACGATCGCGAGAGCCTGACCCTTGCGCACCTGCTCCATGGGAGCGCGCACGGCGAGCTGTTCCACATAGCCGGCGACCCGTGTCTGGACGACGCTGCTCAGACGCTCGTCGAACTGCACCGTGCCCACGGCGTCGAAAGAAGACGACACATCGGCGCGCTTGACGGTGGCCGTGCGCAGGCCGAGGTTCTGCTGCACTGAGGGACTCACGTTGACGCTCGTCGTGCCGGCCTGGTCCGCATAGACCGGCACCAACTGCATGTCCATGAAAGGCGACTTGCCTGGCTTGTCGAACCGCTGTGCCGGCACCATGGGGTCGTGCCAGTAGAGAATCTTTCTGTCGCTGGGCGCGGCACCGGACGCCGTCGTGGATGGCGCCATCGCGCTCGAATCGGACGACGCCGTACGGCGCCCCGTATAGAAGCCGGCGACGACCAGGATGGCGGCGGCTACGACAGCAAGAAAAGTCAGTTGATGGCGATTCATTGGCCGCCCCCGTTCGCGAGCGGCTTGAAAGCCAGTTGCACTTGCGCCTTGGCGAGGTCGCGCTGCAGCGCCAGGAGCTTCCGCTCGGCGTCGACCTCTGCGTGGCGCGCTTCGAAGAGCGTCGCCAGGCTCGCCTGGTTGGACGCGTAGTCCGCAGTCGCTGCATCGATGCGCTGCTGGGCAGGCGCGACCACGCTGGCCCGGAAGCGGGCGATGCGTTGTTGAAGGCGTTGCACGTCGCCAAGGAGCGATTCGTATTCCGCGCTCGCGGTCCGCGTCGCTTCCGCCAGGTCGGCCTCCGCCTTGTCGACGAGCGCGAGCTTCGATGCCGTTTCCCTGTCCTGCCGCTGGGCGGGAGCGATCTGGAGCGGGATGCTCACGCCGACCGAGATCATGTCGGAATAGCCGGTGCGTTGACCGTAGGAGACCTGCCACGTCCAGTTGGGCGTTCGTTCGCTGGCAGTGACTGCCGCCTCCTGTTTGGCAACGTCGACATCGCGGCGCATCGCGACGAGCGACGGAGAGCGCGACACGAATTCAGCTTCCGTCGAAGGCGGCGAGACGACGGGTGGCGCCAGGTCATCCACCGGCATGCCGATCCAGCGCGCTAGCGCCACGACCGCCTCGCTTTGCTGCTGCCGAACCTCGTCGGAGTCGTCTTCCGCCATGCCCCGTGCACTGGCCAGGGCCAGGACTTCCTGGCTGCTTCCCGTGGCCGATGACACGCGCGCCTTCGAGGCCTCGAGCTCCTCGTGCGCGTGATGCTCCATCAGCGAAGTCAGCTTGAGGGCTTCTTTCGCATAGAAGGCGTCGACGTAGGCGAGCGCCGTCTGCAACCGTGCGTCTGCCATCGCGGTCTGAATCTGCGCGTCGTCCCGGGCGGATACGGCGTCCGCGGCAGCCTGGCGCGCCGCTCGCTTCCGCGATGGGAGCCATTCTTGCGAGATGCCGATGCGCTTCATCGTCATCGAGTCGCTGGTCGTCCTGAACGCGCCCGCGCCCGTGACCGGCAGGTTGTCGATGCCGGCCTGAAGCGTCGGGTCAGGCAGTTGGCCGGAGGCGCGGGCGGACTCGCTGGCGCTCAAGGCGCCGGCTCGGGCGGAGCGGGTGGACTCGGAGCGTTGAACCGCCAGGTCGAGCGCCTGCTCCAGGGTGAGGGGGGCCGCCTGCGCGAGCGCGGGCAGCAATGCGGCGGTCAGTGCGACCGCACGCGGAAGGTGGGAATGCATGGGAACTCCGAAGACGAACGAGACATTCGCCGGCAGCGGACGAGCCGCGCCGACGCCATTCAGTCGACGGAGAAATCAGACGCGAAGTCTGAGCGTGGAGAGAAAGAGGGGGGCCGGAGGTGGCCTGGCCTCGGGGGTGTCGGCCGCAGCGACGGCGACCGCTTCGGCCGCATCCAGGACAAGCGGAAGCTGCAAGACCTGGATGACCATCGGAAGCGACGGTACGGGGACCTTGACCGCTTCGAACGATTGCGGCGCGCCGGTCGCCTGCTGATGGCAGAGCGTCGGCTGGGCGGCGTCCATGCCGTCGCACGGCGTACCCGTTGCGTCCATCCCTGCCATCGCCGCCGGCTTCGCAGCGACCGGGCAGCTGTAGTTCGCCATCGCCAGCTGCGAAAACAGCAGCGACATCACCACGAAGAGCGCGGTGGTGAGACGGTGGATGGGTCGGCGAAGCATGAGCGGGCAAAGTGTATCGCGGGTGCGTGAAGGCGTCCGCCGACCGGCGACAATGTCCCCATGCAAGTGAGCTCTTACCTGAAGGTGTCGGCGGTGGTCGCGGTGGCGACGATCGCGCTGAAGGCCGCTGCCTGGTACGTCAGCGGCTCGGTGAGCCTGCTGTCCGATGCGATCGAAGGGCTGGTCAACCTCGTCGGGGCGTTGTTCGCGCTGATGATGGTGTCGTGGGCCGCCCAGCCGCCCGACGAAGGCCACCCCTACGGCCATCACAAGGCCGAATACTTCTCGAGCGGGTTCGAGGGCGTGCTGATCGTGGCCGCCGCGCTCGCCATCGTCGGCGCCGCCGGCGAACGCCTGTTCCACCCCGCGCCGGTGCAGGCGGTCGGACTGGGCATCGCGCTGTCGCTCGCGTCCACGGCGCTCAACGGCGGCCTCGCGTTCGCGATGCTGCGCAAGGCGGCCAGCGAGCGCTCGATCGCGCTGGAGGCGGATGCGCGCCATCTGATCACCGACGTGTGGACGTCGGTGGGCGTCGTCGTGGGCCTGATCGGCGTCCACTTCACCGGTTGGCTGTGGCTGGATCCGGTGGTCGCCGTCTGCGTGGCGGGCAACATCGTGCGCGAAGGCATCTCGCTGGTTTGGCGTTCGGCCGACGGCCTGATGGACATGGCCGTCGAGCCCGAGGTGCGCGCGCAGATCGAGAGGACGCTCGCCGCGTTCAAGAGCCAGCCGATCCGTTTCGACCACGTGGTCACGCGGCGCGCCGGCCAGCGCCGCTTCGTCGACATGCACATGCACATGCCCGCGAGCTGGACCCTGGGCCGCGCCGCGACATTGCGCGCCGAAGTCGAACGAGCGCTGATGCGCGACGTCGCCGGCCTGCGCACCACGATCCAGTTGCTGCCGACCGACGTCGAGGCCTATGTCGACGAGCCCGTCGCCGACGGCCGGCCGTCCCCGACGTGAGGACAACCCACTGATGCTGGCCGTCATCCAGCGCGTGCGCGAGGCGCGCGTCGACATCGCAGGCGAGACCGTGGGCGAGATCGGCCCTGGCCTGCTCGTGTTCGTGTGCGCCGAGCCCGCCGATACCGACGCGCAGGCCGACAAGCTCGTCGCCAAGCTGCTGAAGCTGCGCATCTTCGGTGACGACGCCGGCAAGATGAACCGCAGCGTGCAGGATGTGCCCGCCGGCGGACTGCTGATCGTCAGCCAGTTCACGCTCGCCGCCGATACCAGCGGCGGCAACCGCCCGAGCTTCACCGGCGCCGCGCCGCCCGAGCAGGGCCGCCGTCTCTACGAGACCGTGCTGCGCCTGGCCACCGAGCGCCATCCGCGCGTGGCCAGCGGCCGCTTCGGCGCCGACATGCAGGTGCACCTCGTCAACGACGGGCCCGTCACCATCCCGATGACCCTCCGCTAGAAGTCACCATGAAGTCCATCGTCAAGTTCGACCCGCCGACAACCGCTCCGGAGATCGACTTTCCGCGCGAAGAACGCCGCGAGATCGGCGCCCCCGAACGCCGCACGTGGGTGCTCTACGAGAGCGGCCCCGCCGGCCTGGTGGCCGGCATCTGGGAGTGCGAGCCGGGCCGCTGGCGCATCCAGATGGATCCGACCGAGCATGAGTACATGGTGGTGCTGGCCGGCCGCTGCCGCCTGCACGAGAGCGACGGCGCCTTCACCGAGGCGGGCCCTGGCGAAGCGCTGGTGATCCCGGCCGGCTTCGCGGGATCGTTCGAGGTGCTGGAGCGGCTGCGCAAGCACTTCGTGATCGTCGTCGGACAGGCCGGCTAGTCTTCGCTGCGCCCGTCCTGCCAGCGCGCCACGCGCTTCTTCACGTCGTCGATGAAACGGCGCAGCTGCGCGTGATCGTGCGCCTGCGCATATTCCCAATCGGGTGAGCGCGCCAGGCGTTTCGCCACCTCCAGCTTCAGCACGGCGCCGTCCACGCTGGCCCGCACCACCGGCTGGCCGTTCAGCTCGAACGCGCCGTTGCGCTCGGCGAGTTTCAGGTCGCGCAGCGCCCGCGCGAGCGTCGCGCGGGCGGTGGCCGCGTCGAACGGCGGGGGGGTGAAGAAATCGTCGGACATGGCAACTCTCGTGACGCGATGGGCGCCAAGGTAGCAGATTCCCGGCGCTATCATCCGCTCAGGCATTCCTGCCTCGTTGCCCCAGGAGCAGACACACGGTGATGGATGTTTCCCGACGCGCCTGGGCGGCCGGCCATGCAGCGATGGAGCTGCCGGTGCCGGCAGGCTGACCGCATGAGTGGCGTCCTCCCCGGATCCGCGCCGATCGACTCGTCGATCCCGCCCCATGTCCCTGTCGGGGCGGACGACAACGTGCGCTCGGTGTTGCGCACGCCCTGGGCGCGCCGCTGGGCGCTGGTCGTGCTGCTGCTGATGCTGGCGTGGACCGCGCTGGCCTGGGAGCTGAACGCACGCCGGTACCGCGAGCGCATGGATCGAGCCGTCGAAGCTGCCACGGCGCAGGCTCGAGCGCGCGAGGTGCTCGTCGAGGACGGGCTGCGCCAGGGGCTGGCGCGACTCGACGGCGTCGCGCACATGCTCACCCGCCTGCCCGCCGTGCGTCACGCAGTGACGGCGGCGGGGCCTGGCGCGCAGGTGTCGTCGGAGCCCACGCCCGAGTTGCGCAGCCGCCTGCAGGCCCAACCCGAGCTGGCGACGATGAGCGACTTTCTCGCCGCGTCTGCCGAGGAGCTCGGCACCGATTTGATCTACCTGCGCGACGCCGCCGGCAACTGCATCGCCTCCAGCAATGCCGGCACCGCCGCCAGCCTCGTCGGCCAGCACATGTCGGACCGGGCGTTCTTCGAACACACGCGAGATCAGCATTCGGCACGCATGTTCGCCGTGGGCCATACCACCGGCATCCCGGGCATGTACTTCTCGGCGTCCATCTACGACGACGGGCGTTTCATCGGCGGGGTCTTCGTCAAGCGCGATACGCGGGCGCTCGCCGCCATGGTCGGCTACGAAGGGGCGTTTGTCGTCGATGCCATGGGCGTGGTGATCATGTCGCAGGATCCGCGGCTGCTGCTGCAAGTGCTGCCCGGCGGCGGAGCCGTCGCGCTGGCGCCTGCGGAACGCGCGTCGCTCTACCTCTCGGATCGACTGGCACCGCTGCGGCTCGAACCGTGGGACGCGACGGTCGCCACCTCGCTGCGCCGCATCGGCGCGGATCCCCAGCCACAGGTGCTGGTGCAGCGCCACCTGGAACGCGAAGGACTCGACGTCTACGTGGCGCAGCCGGTGCCCGAGGTCGAGAACCTCGTGCGCGAGCGCGTGGTCAGCTTCGTGCTGCTGGCCCTGGCCGGCGCCGGTGCGATCGCGCTGGTGGCCGCCGGCCTGGGGGGCTGGCGTTCGCGCCGCAGCGTGCTCGATGCCATCGACCGCATCGGACAAGCCAATCTCAAGCTGTCGGTGGAGGTGGCGGAACGCCAGCGAGCCGAAGTGCTGCTGCGCGAGTCGCGCGAGTACCTCGTCGTGCACGAGACGCGCCTGCGCGCGCTGCTGCGCAGCCTGCCCGAGCTGGTGTGGATGAAGGACCGGGCCGGCGCCTACCTGGCCGTCAACGTCGAGTTCGAGCGCTTCCACGGCATCCGCGAGGAGGACGTGCTGGGCAAGACCGATGGCGAGATGGCTGCCTGGGAACGCGCAGGACACTACGAGGCGCAGGACCAGGCCACGCTCGCGGCGGCCGAACCGCTGGTGTTCCTGGAGAGCGAACGATCCGCCGCTGGCGGCGCCGTGCGCGAGCTGGAAGTGACCAAGACCGCCGTGCGCGATGAACGCGGCGAGGTGATCGGCGTCGTGGGCATCGCGCGCGACATGACGGAGATCCATGCGGCCAACCTGGCCCTCAAGACCAGCGAGGCGCGCTTTCGCGCCACGTTCGAGACGGCGGGCGACGCGATCCTCATCATCCGCCACGCCGTGATCATCGATTGCAACCGCCGCGCCGCGGAGCTGCTGGGTGCCGCCACCCGCGCTGGCCTGCTGGGCCAGGCTTTGGAACTGTTCGCGCCCGACACGCAGCCTGGCGGCGAGCCGTCGACACGGATCGCGGCGCTGCACGTGGTCGACATCAAGCCGGGCGGGATGAAGACGTTCGAGTGGCGCTGCCGCCGTCTCGACGGCTCCCAGTTCGACGCCGAGATCACGATCAGCCTGTTCCGCCACAACGGCGCCAACCTGCTGCAGGCGGTGCTGCGCGACGTGAGCGAACGCCGGCGCATGATCGCGGCGCTCGAGATCGCGAAGGAAGAGGCCGAACGCGCCAATCGCAGCAAGAGCGTGTTCCTGGCCAACATGAGCCATGAGATCCGTACGCCGCTGAACGCGGTGCTCGGCTTCACGCAGTTGCTGATGGCCGATCGCAAGCTGCCCGAGGAGACGCAGTCGCGCCTGCGCGTCATCCACAGCGCCGGCAACCGGCTGCTGGGGTTGATCAACGACGTGCTGGATCTGGCCAAGATCGAGTCGGGCAGCCTGCAGGTGCTGAGCGCGCCGTTCGACCTGCTGCAGGAAATGCGCGACGTCGGCGCGCTGTACGGGGCGCACGCGCGCGTCAAGGGGCTGGCGCTGCAGAGCGAGCTGGCGCTGGCGCCGCCCACCATCGTCGACGGCGATCGCAACAAGGTCGGCCAGATCGTCGCCAACCTGCTGGGCAACGCGTTGAAATTCACCGAGCGCGGCAGCATCGGACTGCACGTCTGGCGCGATTCCGGGGCGACCGATCGCGTCTGGTTCGAGGTGCATGACACCGGCCCGGGTATCTCGAACGAGGACCTGGCCGACCTGTTCGTGCCGTTCCGCCAGGGCGCGGCCGGCCAGGAAAAGGGCGGTACCGGCCTCGGGCTCGCGTTGTCGCGCGACATGGTGCGCGCCATGGGCGGCGAGCTGACCGTCGCCAGCACGCCCGGCGTGGGCACGCAGGTGCGCTTCTGTCTGACCTTGCCTTCCAGCCGCCTGCCGTCGACCGCCATCCCGGTGGGGGTCGGTGCGCAAGTGCTCGATGACGCCACGCCCTGCACGGTGCTGGTCGTCGAGGACGACCCCGACAGCCGCGACGTGCTCGTGAACCTGCTGCGCAATGTCGGCTGCACGGTGATGCAGGCGTTCGACGGCCGCGAAGGGCTGGCGCGCTGCCGCTCGGAGCGCTTCGACATCGTGTTCAGCGACATCCGCATGCCGCACATGAACGGCGTGGAGATGATCGAGCGCCTGCGTGCCGACCCGGTCACGGCGGCCCTGCCGGTGGTGGCGGTATCGGCGTCCAGCCTCGAGCACGAGCGCCGCTTCTACATCGAGAACGGCTTCCAGGATTTCATCGGCAAGCCTTATCCGTTCCAGGACGTCTATCGCGCGCTGGTCGACCACGCCGGCGTGCGGCTGCGGCCGGTCGATCCGCAGGTCGACGACGCGGCGGCCGCCCCTGTGCCGCTGGCCCATGGCCTGCGCAACCCCGCCGTGCGCGACCAGTTGCGGGCGCTGGCGGCGGCGGCGGCCAGCGGCCAGCTGGCCACCGTCGGGAAGCTGATGGAGGCGATCACGCCCGAGGCGATCGGCGGCGAACGCTGGCACGCATTCGACGACGCGGCCCAGGCCTACGATTTCCAGTTGCTGGAGCAACGCGTCAGCGCGCTACTTGCGCAGATGGACGCGACCGCCGACTGAGGCGCGCCGATACGCTGGGGGTCGCCCCTGCCGGGTGGCGTGTCGCATTCCACGAATCTGCGTATAAATCGGCCAGGGATCTTGGGGTACATGTGTTTACACTCGGAGCAACGCAAGGTGCAGCGGGGGTGTTTGGTGGTGACTGCAAGAGTCTCGAAAATACTGATCGTCGACGATACCCCGCACAACATCGACGTGCTGAGCGCGACGCTGGCCGATGAGCATTGCGAGTTGATGGCGGCCACCTCAGGCGCCCGCGCACTCGAACTCGCCGCCCGTGGCCGACCCGACCTCGTGCTGCTCGACGTGATGATGCCGGGCATGGACGGCTTCGAGGTGTGCCGCCGCCTGAAGGCCGATCCGGCCACCGCCGACCTGCCGGTGATCTTCGTCACTGCCCGCACCGACGACGTCAGCCAGGGCTTCGCCGTCGGCGGCAGCGACTACATCTCCAAGCCCATCAATGCCGACGAGGTGCGTGCCCGCGTACGCTACCAGCTCGAGCGCCGCATGCTGCTGGAGCAACTGCGCGAACTCAATCAAGGTCTCGAGGAAAAGGTGCGCGACCGCACCGCCGAGCTGACGATCGCCAACCGCCACCTGCGCCAGGAGATCAACGAGCGGCGCTACATGCAGGATCGCCTGAACTACCTGGCGACGCACGACTTCGTCACCCGCCTGTACAACCGCGGCGCGCTGGATGCGCACGTGTCCGAACTGCTGGCCCGCGTGCAACGCGCCGAGTGCGACGCGGTGTTCCTGCTGATCGACATCGACCAGTTCCGCCTCGTCAACGAGACCTGTGGCTGCATCGCCGGCGACGAATTGCTGCGTCAGTTCGCCGAGGTCGTCGGCGGCCTGCTGAAGCGCACCGATTTCTTCGCGCGCCTGGGCGGCGACAAGTTCGGCGTGGTCGCCGAGGAGTGCGGCCTCGACGGCGGTCCGGCGCTGGCCCGGCGCATCCTGGGCCAGCTCGCCGACTTCGAGTTCCACTGGGAAGAGCGCAGCTTCAAGATGGCCGCCTCGGTGGCCGTCGTGCGCATCGCACGCGACATCGTCTCGTTCGACCAGTTGATGCTGATCGCCGACGAGGCCGCGTACCGGGCCAAGCGCGAAGGCCGCGGCTCGATCCGCGTGCACGATTCGTCGCTGCTGGAGGGCGAGGGCCATCGCGAGTCCGTCAATTGGGCGCTGGTGCTGGTCGATGCGCTCAAGCGCAATGAATTCCGCGCCTACTTCCAGCGTCTGATGCCGTTGGCTGCGGCCGCCGATGGCCGTGCGCCGGGCCTGCACATCGAGACGCTGATCCGCCTGTGGGATCCGCGCCGCCAGCGCCTGGTGCTGCCGGGCCTGTTCATCGCGCCGGCCGAGCGCTATCACCTGATCGGCGAGCTCGATCGCTGGATGATCCGCGAGGTCGTCAAGCTGCTGGGCAGCGTGCCCGACACGCACGATCGCATCGAGCAGGTGGCGATCAACCTGTCGGCCGTGTCGATCCGCGAGCCCGGGCTGGCCCAGTACGTGGCCGACACCTTGCAGGAGTTCGACGTGCCCGGACGCCTGATGTGCTTCGAGATCACCGAGACCCAGGCCATCGTCAACCTGCAGAGCGCCAGCGAGTTCATGCACGCGCTGCACCGCCTGGGCTGCCGCTTCTCGCTCGACGACTTCGGCAGCGGCTTCGCGTCCTTCACCTACCTGCGCCAGCTGCCGTTCGACACGATCAAGATCGACGGGATGTTCGTGCGCGACATGGACGCCGACCTGGTGCACGGTGGCATGGTGCGCTCGATGGTGGAGATGGCGCGCCTGCTGAAGAAGCCGGTGGTGGCCGAATTCGTCGAGACCGAGGAAG
>Ga0302157_10008130_pt1 | contig 10387 bp, 8 predicted proteins | sample I_Bog_N3_3_FD_193502 | JGI IMG/M metagenome (GOLD analysis project Ga0302157, IMG submission 193502) | Peat permafrost microbial communities from Stordalen Mire near Abisko, Sweden - I_Bog_N3_3 | ecosystem: Environmental > Terrestrial > Soil > Wetlands > Peat | place: Sweden: Abisko, Stordalen...
TCGTTGCCGATGAATTGCAGCGGATAGACCGGGCAAGTCGGCGTGTTGACGCCGCCGATCGCGGCGCAGATCGGCCCCGACACGCCGACCGCGACATAGCGGATATCCTGCAGCGTGTAATAGACCGCCTTTTCATCCGAGATATAGCCGCCACCGGTCACGTTGATCATGTCGTTCAGTTTGGCATTCACGCGCAGTTCCTGGCTCCACGACCAGTCGGTGATGTCGTTGTTGCCAAACCCGATCGGCGCGGGCGACAGCGAGCTGTCGACGCTGAACTTGTCTTCGAATGCCCGGTAGGAACTGATCGAGGTGATCTTGACCGTGTCGGTCAGGTTGTAGAGCACTTTGCCCGACACCCCCCAACTGGTGTAGGTCGTCAGCTCGGACCCCGATGTGGCCTGGAACGGCATGCCCTGCAGCGCGGGAATGTCGCCCGCCACAAAGCTGGCGGCCGGCGCGCCGGTCACGTCATAGTTGCAGAACGCGCCGCAGATGAACCGGCTGTCGAACGGCACGCCTGGTGCTGCCGCCACGTTGGGGTTGGGATTGTTGGCATAGAGCAGCACTTGCGCGGCATTGTGGTGCTGATCATGGGTATAGTCGCCGCTCAGCGTGGCATCGAGCTTGTCATCCGGCTTGAACCGCAGGATGCCGCGTACCGCCTGATAGCCGACATCGCCTTCCTTGTATTTCAGGCAGTTCGATCCGCCGACGGTCGATGCGACGCCGCTGCCGGGATTTTTGCAGCCATAGTCATAGACATTGACATAGCCGTCCTGGCTGGCGAAGGCGCCCGAAATGCGGCCGAACAGCGTGTCGGTCACCTTGAAATCGGCGCTCGCCGCCAGATTGATGCGGTTGCGGCTGCCATAGGTCGCGGTGATAAAGCCGTCGGTATCGCCTGAAGGCTGTTTCGAATAGAACTTGATCGCGCCGCCTTCGGAATTCTTGCCGGTCAGCGTGCCCTGCGGCCCGCGCAGCACTTCCACCCGGTCGACATCCATCAGGTCGAGATTGGCGCCGGTCAGGCGCGGGAAATAGACATCGTCGATATAGATGCCCACGCCCGGTTCCATCGCCGGGTCGAAATCGCCCTGGCCCAGTCCGCGGATCGAGGCGGTGATCGAATCCCCGAATGCCGCCGAGGCCGGGCGCAGCACGACGCTGGGTGCGCTGTCGGAAATGGCCGAAAGATTGCCCGCGCTGCGGTCTTCGAGGTTTGCCCCGCTCAGCGCGGTGATCGCGATCGGCGTATCCTGCAGCTTTTGCGTATGGAACTGCGCGGTGACGATGATTTCTTCGACTTTGGGAGCGCTGTCGGGCGCAGGTTGGGCAGGGGCATCGGCATGGGCCGTGCCCGCAACCACCACGCTGAGCGCCAGACCCAGCCACGACGCCCCGGCCAACGACCGTTTGCTGCGCAGCATACGATTGCCCGGCGCGCGCGACATCCTTTCAGCTTTCATGTCCCTAATCCCTCTCCTTTGCGGCGTCTCTTGCTGTTCAGGACACCTGCTTTTTGTAGGTAGTACATACGAAAAGAACCTTGGCAAGAGGGCATGTCGCAAGGCGCTGTTTTGCAAGCCCCGATGCTGTAAAAAGATCACATATGATAGAATTTGGCAGTGGTCTTGCCGCAATCGTGCAGGCTGTGCTGGGGTCTTTCGCGCCGAATCGGGGGTGACGCGCCAATCGCTGGTCGACATGCATTTGCGGTTGCAAGCCGACACAGATTTTGTATGTCTTGCCTACAAAAGAGGCCTCGCGCAGCCGTCGCGTGGGACAGCCCCGTAAACAGAGGATGACCGATGAACGACATCGCCCCGATCAACGCCCCCATCAGCTATGTGCAGCCCGCCTATTCGCCCGCTGCGGCAAAGGCGCTGGCGCGAAAACCGCAACTGTTCATCAACAACCAGTGGGTCGATTCGACGCAAGGGTCGGTGATCGCGGTGGAAGATCCGTCGAACGGCAAGATCGTCTCGCACATTGTCGATGCCGCGCCCGCCGATGTCGATCGGGCGGTGGCCGCCGCGCGCGCCGCGTTTGACGATGGGCGCTGGTCGGGCCTGCCGCCGATGGCGCGTGAACGGATCATCAACCGGCTGGCCGATCTGATAGAAGCCCATGCCGAAGAATTTGCCGAGCTGGAAGCGATCGACAATGGCAAGCCCAAGAGCATGGCTGGCGCGGTCGACATTCCCGGGGCGATCAGCCAGTTGCGTTTCATGGCGGGCTGGGCCAGCAAAGTCGCGGGCGAAACCACCGCGCCCTACACGCTGCCTGCCGGGACCGTGTTCAGCTATACCGTGCGCGAACCGGTCGGTGTGTGCGGGCAGATCGTGCCGTGGAACTTTCCGCTGCTGATGGCCACGCTGAAAATCGCGCCCGCGCTGGCGGCCGGGTGCACGCTGGTGCTCAAACCTGCCGAGCAGACCTCGATCACCGCGCTGCGGCTGGCCGATCTGGTGGTCGAGGCCGGGTTCCCGGCGGGCGTAATCAATGTCATCACCGGGCATGGTCATGTGTCGGGCGACCATCTGGTCAAACATCCCGATGTCGACAAGATCGCGTTCACCGGCTCGACCGAGATCGGCAAAGTGATCAACCGCGCCGCCACCGATACCTTGAAGCGCGTGACGCTGGAACTGGGCGGAAAATCGCCGGTGGTGGTGATGCCCGACGTCGATGTCGCGCAAGTTGCGCCGGGCGTGGCCGGGGCGATCTTCTTCAATTCGGGGCAAGTGTGCATTGCCGGATCGCGGCTGTTTGCGCACAAGTCGGTGTTCGACGACGTGCTTGAAGGGATGGCCGCCACCGCGCCGTTCTGGGCGCCGCGCCCCTCGCTCGATCCCGCCGGACACACCGGCCCGCTGGTCAGCAAGGAACAGCACGACCGGGTGATGGGCTATATCGCGGCGGGCAAGCGTGATGGCGCCAGCGTGGTGATCGGCGGCGATGCCCCGGCCAGCGACGGCGGCTATTACGTCAATCCGACCATCCTGGCCAATGTGAACCCGCAAATGAGCGTGGTGCGCGAGGAAATCTTCGGCCCGGTGGTAGTGGCACAGCGGTTCGAGGATCTCGATGAAGTGGCCAGGATGGCCAACGACACCTGTTTCGGGCTGGGTGCGGGGGTGTGGACGCGCGACCTGACGGCGATGCACCGGCTCGCCTCGCGCATCAAGGCGGGCACGGTGTGGGGCAATTGCCATGCCATGATCGACACCGCGCTGCCGTTCGGCGGGTACAAGCAATCGGGGCTGGGTCGCGAACAGGGCCGCGCAGGGATCGAAGCCTATCTCGAAACCAAGACGGTGATCATCCAGTTGTGAGCGGGCGGTGCGCGCGGGCTTGCCGCCCGCGCGCGCAAGAGGGACAGTGGCGCGTTGCCCCCCCTTTGGAGTGTTTGTGATGCCGATCGATCTGTCCCGCATTTCCGCCATCGACGTGCACGTTCACGCCGAAGTGTCGTGCCACGATCCCGAAGACCCGGTGATGGGCCAGTTCTTCGACGCTGCCAGCGCCTATTTCAAGGCGCCTCGCGAACGCCCGAAAATGCCCGAGATCATCGAAATCTACCGCGAACAGCAGATCGCGTTCTGCATGTTCACGGTCGATTGCGAAAGCGGCATCGGCGCCAAACGCGTGTCGAACTATGAAGTGGCTGAAATCGCCAACCGCAATGACGATGTGTGCATCCCGTTTGCCTCGGTCGATCCGCACAAGGGCAAGCTGGGCGCGCGCGAGGCGCGCGACCTGATCGAAAACCATGGCGTGCGCGGGTTCAAGTTTCACCACATCATGCAAAATTGCCTGCCGGCCGATCAGATGGGCTATCCCATTTATGAAGTGATCAACCACTACAAGCTGCCCGCGATCTTCCACACCGGCCATTCGGGCATGGGCACCGGGATGCGCGGCGGTGGCGGGGTGCGGCTGAAATATGGTCAGCCGATGCTGGTCGACGATGTCGCGGTCGATTTTCCCGACATGAAGATCATCCTGGCCCATCCGAGCTGGCCATGGGTCGATGAAAGCCTGTCGATGGCGCTGCACAAGGACAACGTGTTCATCGATCTGTCGGGGTGGAGCCCAAAGTATTTCGCGCCGCAGATCATCCAGTACGCCAACACCCAGTTGAAGCACAAGATGCTGTTCGGCAGCGATTTTCCGCTGATCCACCCGGCCAAATGGATTTCCGCGGCAAAGCAGGTGGGGTTCCGCGACGATGTTCTGCCGCTGATCATGAAGGACAATGCGGTGCGCGTGCTGGGGCTGGCCTGAGCCAGTGGATTTTGCAGGCGCCCATGCCCTGGTGACCGGCGGGTCGACCGGGATCGGTCTGGCCACCGCGCAAGTGCTGGCATCGCGCGGGGCGCGCGTGTCGATCATCGCGCGCGACCGGGCAAAGCTGGATCTGGCGCGGGCTGCGTTAAGCGGCATGGTGGCGACTTTCGCCGCCGATGTGGCCGATGCCGCCGCGCAGGACGCCGCGCTCGATGCGGCACAATCCACCTTCGGGCCGATCGACCTGGTGTTTGCCAACGCGGGCACCGGGGGCAGGTTCGGCCCGATCGGTGAATGCCCCGATGCGGTGTTCGAAGCGGTGCTGGCGACCAATCTGACCTCGGTGTTCCACCTGCTGCGCGCTGTATTGCCCGCCATGATCGACCGCGGGCGCGGCAGCGTGGTGGTCACCGGCAGCCTGGCCAGTGTGCGCGGCATGGCGATGAACGCGGCCTATGTGGCATCGAAACACGGCCTGGTCGGGCTGGCGCTGGCCGCCGCGGCAGAGGGCGCCGGGGCGGGGGTGCGGGTCAATTGCCTGCTGCCCGGATTTATCGACACGCCGATGCTGCACCAGTTGGGCGATGATCCCGCCGCGATCCGCGCGCGGCTGGGCGCCAAAGTGCCGCAGGGCCGCGTCGGCAGCGCGCACGAAGCGGCCGAACTGGTCGCCTTTCTGCTGTCGGATGCGGCCAGCCATATCACCGCCCAGACGATTGCCGTCGATGGCGGAATACTCGGCACACTGATGCCGGGATAACGGGAGAGTGACAATGAGCCTGGTCTATTACCACGCCGAACCGGCGGCCAATTCGCTGAAATCGATGATCTGCCTCAAGGAAAAGGGGCTGGCGTTCGACAGCGTCTATGTCGATCTGCACAAGTTCGAACAGCATTGCGACTGGTTCGTGGCGATCAATCCCGAAGGCCAGGTGCCGGTGCTGGTGCATGACGGGGCGGTGATCACCCAGACCACCGTGATCAACGAATATCTCGAAGACGTTTTTCCCGATGTGCCGCTGCGCCCCGCCGATGCGGTGGGCAAGGCGCGCATGCGGTACTGGAACAAGTTCGTCGACGAACACGTGATGAACTATGTTTCGATGCACGGGTGGCATCGCATGGTCGGCGTGATCGCACGCGGGATCGAAAGCGGCGAATTCGAAAAGCTGGTCGAACGCATCCCGCTGCCCGATCAACGCCGCAAATGGCAGACCGCGCGTTCGGGCTTTTCCGAGGCCGATCTGGCGCATGCGACCGACAAGATCGTCTATGCCTGTGCCAAGATCGAGGCGCACCTGGCCGACAACGCGTGGCTGGCAGGTGCCTTGTTCACCACTGCCGACGCCAATTTCTACGCCATGTGCGGGATGATGGTCGAACGCATGTTTCCCGAGCTCGAAGTGGCGGCAAACTATCCGCGGCTGATCGACTGGCGCGAACGGATGACCGCGCGGCCCGGCGTGCGCGCGGCGCTGGAGATGCCCGACCATACCAATCCGGCCTTGCGCACCTGGACCGGGCACGTGCGGTAAACCACGGATATGGCGACATTTGTCCTGATTCATGGGTCGTGGCACGGCGGATGGTGCTTTGACCAGGTGCGCCCGCTGCTCGAAGCGGCGGGCCATGCGGTGATGGCGCCCGATCTGCCCGGCATGGGCGGCGATGAAGCGGCGCTGGCGGCGGTCACGCTTGACGGGTGGGCGCAATTTGCCGCCGATCTGTGTCGCAACGCGCCGCAGCATCCGGTCATTCTGGCCGGGCACAGCCGGGGCGGCCTGGTGATCAGCCAGGCCGCCGAACTGGCGCCCGATGCCATCGGCACGCTGGTCTATATCTGTGCGATGATGCTGCCCGATGGCATGTCGCGCGCGCACTTCAAACAGGACGAAGGACCCAATCCGCCGTTCGACGCGCTGATTTCGCGCACGCCGGGCGGGCATGGCACGCGCATCACTGGTGCCGATCCGGCAGCGGTGTTTGCACAACTGTCGCCGCCCGACCTGGTGGCAGGCGCGATGGCGCGGCTGGTCGATGAACCGCACGGACCGCGCGCGCAACCGCTGCGGCTGAGCCCGGACCGGTTTGGCCGGGTGCCGCGCGTCTATATCGAATGCACCGACGACCGCACCATCCCGATCGCCAGCCAGCGCCGGATGCAGCATCTGGTGCCTGGCGCGCGCGTCGAGACCCTGTGGGCCGACCACAGCCCGTACCTGTCGCGCCCCGAGGCGCTCGCGGCGATGCTGCTGGCCCTGGTGTAGGATCCTCCCCGCCGGGGCGGGGAGGATGGGTGGATCAGTCGCGGAACACCACAGTGCGCGATCCGTTGACCAGCACACGGTCTTCGAGATGCAGGCGGACCGCTTCGGCCAGCACGCGGCGTTCGATGTCGCGGCCCTTGCGCACCAGATCGTCGGGGCGGTGGGCATGGGTGATCGCCTCGACATCCTGGTGGATGATCGGCCCTTCGTCGAGATCGGCGGTGACATAGTGCGCTGTCGCGCCGATCATCTTGACCCCGCGCGCATGCGCCTGGTGATAAGGCTTGGCGCCCTTGAAACCGGGCAGGAACGAGTGGTGGATATTGATGCAACGGCCCGACAGGAACACCGCCATCTCGTCCGACAGGATCTGCATATAGCGCGCCAGCACCACCAGATCGGCGCCGGTCGCGGTGATCACTTCGCGGATCTGCGCTTCCTGCTGCGGCTTGGTGTCGCGGGTGATCGGGAAGTGGTAATAAGGGATATCGCTGAGCAACGTGATCGCCAGCGCCTCGCGCGGGTGATTGCCGATGATCGCCACCACGTCCATGTTCAATTCGCCGATGCGGTTGCGATAGAGCAAGTCGCCCAGGCAGTGGTCGAACTTGCTGACGAGCAGCACGACCTTGCGCCGCGCGGCCTTTTCGCGCAGCGCCCAATGCATCGCATGTTGCGCGGCAAGGGGTTCAAATCCCTGACTTATCTCTTCCACTTTGGCGCCGCGCGGGTCGAATTCGACGCGCATGAAGAACGTGCCCTCGATTTCGTCGTTGAACTGTTTGGCCTCGACGATATTGGCCCCGGCGCCAGCCAGATAGCCGGTCACCGCTGCGGTAATGCCAGGGGTGTCGCGGCAGGACAGCGACAGGATCAGGTGCTCTGGGGCGGAAATCAGGGACATTTTGTGCATCTCTCCTCACGGCCGATGGTGCGGCGTTTGCCTGACCACTTTTCATTTGCATGGCAACCAATTCATAGTATGTGTTGCATACAATTGGCAATGCCTTGGCGATAAACGTTTGGAGGGAAATACCGTGTCTGCCACGAATCTGGACCAGCTGCTGGCGCAGCAGAGCAGCATCGTCGACATGCTGCGCAATTCGCAGCTTGGTGCCTATGTCTACCCGGTGGTAGCGCCCGAATTTTCCAACTGGCGGTCCGAACAATGGGCGTGGCAGCACAGCGCGGTGTTGTTTGACCAGTCGCACCACATGGTGAACCTCTATATCCGGGGCAAGGATGCGGCAAAGCTGCTGTCCGACACGATGATCAATTCGTCGAAGGGCTGGACGGTCAACAAGGCCAAGCAATATGTGCCGACCACGCCTTATGGCCATGTCATCGGCGACGGCATCATCTTTTGGGAAGAGGCGGAATCGTTCACGTATGTCGGTCGCGCGCCCGCGTCAAACTGGCTGCGCTATCACGGGGCGACCGGCGGCTATGAAGTCGAGATCGAGCTCGATGATCGCTCGCCCATGCGGCTGATGGGCAAACCGGCGCATCGCAAGGAATGGCGGTTCCAGATCCAGGGCCCGCAGGCGTGGAACGTGATTGAAAAGCTGCACGGCAAACCGCTGGAACAGCTCAAGTTCTTCAACATGTCGACGATGAATATCGCAGGCCGTTCGGTGCGCACGCTGCGCCACGGCATGTCGGGCGCGCCAGGGCTGGAAATCTGGGGCCCCTATGAAGAACAGGAAGAGATCCGCGCCGCCATTCTGGAGGCGGGCAAGGAATTCGGCCTGATCGCCTGCGGCAGTCGCGCCTATCCGTCGAACACGCTCGAATCCGGGTGGATTCCCTCGCCACTGCCGGCGATCTACACTGGCGAAAAGCTGAAGGGTTTCCGCGAATGGCTGGGGGTCGACAGCTATGAGGCGACCGGTTCGATCGGCGGTTCGTTCGTGTCGAACAATATCGAGGACTATTACCTCAACCCGTGGGAGCTGGGTTATGGCCCGTTCGTCAAGTTCGACCATGATTTCCATGGCCGCGAGGTGCTGGAAAAAATCGATCCGGCGCAACAGCGCAAGAAAGTGACGCTGGCCTGGAACCCCGAGGATCTGGCGAAAATCTGGGCCTCGCTGTTCAACCCCGATGGCGACCAGTACAAGTTCTTCGACGTGCCCCTGGCCAACTATGCCTCGTCGAATTACGACCGCGTGGTCGATGCCGGCGGCAAGACGGTCGGTCTGTCGATGTTCACCGGCTATTCCTACAACGAGAAATCGGGGCTTTCGCTCGCCACGGTCGATCATGAAATCCCGTTCGGCACCGAAGTGCGCGTGGTGTGGGGCGAAGAAAACGGCGGCACGCGCAAGACCACGGTCGAACCGCACAAACAGATCGAAGTGCGCGCGATCGTCAGCCCCGTGCCCTATAGTCGCGTGGCGCGCGAGGCCTATGCCGAAGGCTGGCGCACCGGGCGCTGAACGATGGCGATCCCCCAGATCCACCCCAATTGGGACAGGGCTCCAACGACGATCACCGAAGGCTATTCGCTGGAGATGACCGCCAAGGACAAGGCGTCGCTGCACGAGGCGGCGCCCCTGATCCCGCCGGAAACGCCGATCGCGGTAACATTCCTGCCCGGTGAAGAGGCCAGCGCGCGCATTGCCGCCACGGTTGCGGTGCGCGAACTGGGGCTGGAGCCGATGCCGCATTTTTCGGCGCGGCGGATCACCTCGGAAGATGATTTCGAGGGCTATCTGCATGCCGTCGTGCGCGAGGCGGGGGTCCGCCGCTGCTTCATCGTGGCGGGTGATCCGCCCGAGCCGCAAGGGCCCTATTTCGACACCATGGCCTTGCTGGCGACCGGCGCGTTCGAGCGCGCCGGGATCACCGCGATCGGCATTGGTGGCCATCCCGAAGGCCATCCCAACATGTCCGTCGAACAATGCTGGGACGTGCTGACGCGCAAGGCGGCCGACATTGCCGCACGCGGCATGGCGCCGCTGGTGGTCACGCAGTTCGGGTTCGATCCCGATGCCTTTCTGGCCTGGCTGGTCGAATTGCGCGCGCGCGGGATCGATGCGCCGGTGCGGATCGGTGTGCCTGGCCCGGCGGGGATCAAGCGGCTGTTGTCGTTTGCCGCGCGCTGCGGCGTGGGCGCCTCGACCAGCGTCTTGAAGAAATACGGCATTTCGGTCACCAACCTGCTGGGCAGCGCGGGGCCCGACAAGCTGGTCGATGCCTTTGCTGCGGGGCTGGGGCCGCAGCATGGCCGCGTGCGGCTGCATTTCTATCCGTTCGGCGGCTTGCGCAAGACGGTCGAATGGATTGCCGATTACGAACGCCGCCACACAACGCCCTGAATCCTCCCCGTTTCCGGGGAGGATTGGGTGTCAGAAATCGGCGGCGCGGGATCTGGCGCGGGCGTCGGCAAAGCTCTTTTCGCGGAACGCTTCGAATGCGACGCGCTGGTCGAACCCCGGGTCTTTGGGATAGTCCTGATATTCGGCGATGATCTCGTCAAAGATGCCGCGCAGTTCGGCCTTGTGGTCCGGGTGGGAAAAGATGTGCAGCCGGTTGGCACGCATCGCCTCGATCACGCGGGCGCCGATCACGTCGGGCTCCATGCCGAATTCGTGGACACCGGCCAGGCGCTCGACCGCCTCCTTGTTGACCGGGCGCGCGCCGGCCTTCAGCCCGTCGGGGCGGATATCGTCGCTGGCATAGATATAGCTTTTGACCAGCCCGGGACACAGCACCGATACGCCAATGCCATATTGCAGCAGCGAATAGTGCAGCGATTCCGACAGGCCGCGCACCGCAAACTTGGTGGTGTTGTAGATGCCGGGCGTACCGGCGGCGAGAAAGGC
>Ga0302157_10008131_pt1 | contig 10387 bp, 12 predicted proteins | sample I_Bog_N3_3_FD_193502 | JGI IMG/M metagenome (GOLD analysis project Ga0302157, IMG submission 193502) | Peat permafrost microbial communities from Stordalen Mire near Abisko, Sweden - I_Bog_N3_3 | ecosystem: Environmental > Terrestrial > Soil > Wetlands > Peat | place: Sweden: Abisko, Stordalen...
ATCCTGGGATCGAAGGCGTCGCCGCCCTGCACCGCGAGATTGACCGAGCCGTACTGCGCCAGCAGATCCTTCAGCGCGAACATTTCCTCCACCGCGGCGAGATCGCCGGCGATCGCCCCGATCCGCTTGCCGTCGCTCATTCTCGTCTTGGCCGCGATCGCCGCGAACGCTTCCGGCCAGGACGCCGCGCGGAGCTTGCCGTTTTCCCGGATATAGGGACGGTCGAGCCGCTGGGTACGCAACCCGTCGACGACATGGCGCGTCTTGTCGGAAATCCATTCCTCGTTCACCGCTTCGTTGACGCGCGGCAGGATCCGCATCACCTCGCGACCGCGGGTATCGACCCGGATCGCCGAACCTATGCCGTCCATCACGTCGATCGACTGGGTTTTGCCGAGTTCCCAGGGCCGCGCCGCGAAGGCATAGGGCTTCGAGGTCAGCGCGCCGACCGGGCAGATATCGACCAGGTTGCCCTGCAATTCCGAGGTCAGCGCCGACTCCAGATAGGTGGTGATCTCCATGTCCTCGCCGCGACCGGTCGCGCCCATTTCCGGCGCACCGCAGACTTCGGCGGAGAAGCGGACACAGCGCGTGCACTGGATGCAGCGGTTCATCGAGGTCTTGACCAGCGCGCCGAGATACTTGTCCTCGACCGCGCGCTTGTTCTCGGCGAAACGGCTGGTGTCGACGCCGTAGCCCATCGCCTGGTCCTGCAGGTCGCACTCACCGCCCTGATCGCAGATCGGGCAGTCCAGCGGATGGTTGATCAGCAGGAACTCCATCACGCCTTCGCGCGCCTTCTTCACCATCGGCGAGCGGGTCAGGATTTCCGGCGGCTCGCCCTTGGGACCGGGACGGCAGTCGCGCACGCCCCAGGCGCAGCTGGCCACCGGCTTCGGGCCGCCCTTCACCTCGACCAGGCACATCCGGCAATTGCCGGCGATCGACAGTCGCTCGTGGTAGCAGAAGCGCGGAATCTCGGCGCCCGCGGCCTCGCATGCCTGCAGCAGCGTGTATTCCGGGGGAACATCGATCTCTTTGCCATCGACGATGAGTTTGGTCATAGCGCTCTCAAGTCTTTCCGAGCTTGCAGTCGGGTGGTGTGACGCTGGCGGTCTTCATGGACGCCTTCACCCATTGCTGGGTATCGGTGTTGTAGGTCTCGAGATAGGCAGGCTCCGTCTTGTACTTCTCGCACAGGAACGGCAGATGCGGCTTTAGATCGTAGTCGCAGGAAGCCTGCCACTCCCGCCGGTCGGAGAAGGCCGTGGTCGCCTCCTCGCAGGCATAGAGGAAATAAGAGACGAAACTCTCGTACTGAATCTGCTCGTCGTGGCCGCCGGCCTTGATCGCATCGTAGTCCGGCGCCGAGAACTTCGGATTCTTGAACGCCAGGTCGGTGTAGCCCAGAAACGCCTGCCGCGCGCTGACGGCGCGGTTGTTGGAACGGATCTCGTTGATCTGGAACAGGATCGCAACGAAGCCGAGCAGCGCCACGGTCGCCTGCGCCATCTGCGCCAGCGTCCCGTATTTCTGCCACCATAAGATGCTCGGTTGCGACATTGATCTCACTCCGCCGCGACCATGTGCGCGGGATCGAGAATGCCGGCATCGTCGAGATCGGCCTTATGCGAATACTGATCGATGCGCTCCTCGATCTCGTGACGGAAATGCGCGATCAGGCCCTGGATCGGCCATGCCGCGGCGTCGCCGAGCGCGCAAATGGTGTGGCCCTCGACCTGTTTCGTCACCTCCAGCAGCATGTCGATCTCGCGCTTGTGGGCGCGGCCCTCGGCCATGCGGGTCAGCACCCGCCACATCCAGCCGGTGCCCTCGCGGCAGGGCGTGCACTGGCCGCAGCTCTCGTGCTTGTAGAAATAGGAAATCCGCGCGATTGCCCGGATCAGGTCGGTCGACTTGTCCATCACGATGACGGCGGCGGTGCCGAGACCGGAGCGCAGCTTGCTCAGGGAGTCGAAATCCATCGGGGTGTCGATGATCTGTTCCGCCGGGACCATGCGCACCGAGGAGCCGCCGGGGATCACCGCCTTGAGATTGTCCCAGCCGCCGCGAACGCCGCCGCAATGGCGCTCGATCAGCTCGCGGAACGGAATCCCCATCGCCTCTTCGACGTTGCAGGGCCGCTCGACATGGCCGGAGATGCAGAACAGCTTGGTGCCGACATTGTTGGGCTTGCCGATGCCGGCGAACCATGACGCGCCGCGCCGCAGGATGTCGGGTGCGACCGCGATCGACTCGACATTGTTGACGGTGGTCGGGCAGCCGTAGAGGCCGACATTGGCGGGGAATGGCGGTTTCAGCCGCGGCATGCCCTTCTTGCCCTCGAGGCTTTCCAGCAGCGCGGTCTCTTCGCCGCAGATATAGGCGCCGGCGCCGTGCGCCACGTAGAGGTCGAACGGCCAGCCGTTGATGTTGTCCTTGCCGATCAGCTTGGCCGCGTAGGCCTGATCGACCGCGGCCTGCAGGTGCTCACGCTCGCGGATGAATTCGCCGCGCACATAGATGTAGGCGACATGCGCGCCCATCGCGAAGCTGGCGAGCAAGCAACCCTCGACCAGCAGATGCGGGTCGTGCCGCATGATCTCGCGGTCCTTGCAGGTGCCGGGCTCGGACTCGTCGGCATTGACCACGAGATAACTCGGCCGGCCGTCGGTGGATTCCTTCGGCATGAACGACCATTTCAGGCCGGTCGGAAAACCCGCCCCGCCGCGGCCGCGCAGGCCCGACGCCTTCATCTCGTTGATGATCCAGTCGCGGCCCTTGTCGACGATCGCCTTGGTGCCATCCCAGGCGCCGCGGCGGCGCGCACCTTCGAGGCCCCAGTCATGGAGGCCGTAGAGGTTGCGGAAGATGCGGTCCTTGTCATCGAGCATGACGTGAAGCTTCCTAAGGTCAGCGATTGGACTGCTTGTAGGCGAGGCCCGCGGCGCATCCGCCGAACACCACCGCCCATAACAGGCTTGATTCAAGCGAAGCGCTCAGCGCGTAACGCTGCAGCAGGAAAATGAAGGTAGCCGCTGCTACCGTATGCAGAGCGATATAGCGCCAGCTCGTCATCGCACCGACACTCCCCGGCGCGGCCGCTCGCCATGTGCGGGCACGCGTCATGTGGTTTCCTTCAGCGTGGTCGGCCCGCCGACGGGAGCCGAGAACTGGCGGTCGATTTGCGGTCCCGGCTTCGGCGGATTGCCGGAGGCGAAGCCGTCAAGCACCTTGCCGAAGCTCTCTTTGGTCAGATCCTCGTAGGTATCCTTCCAGATCAGCACCATCGGCGCATTGACGCAGGCGCCGAGACACTCGACCTCTTCCCAGCTGAAATTGCCGTCCTTGGACAGCTCGAAGGGGTCGTGATGGATGCGGCTCTGGCACACTTCGATGAGGTCGCCGGCGCCGCGCAGCCGGCACGGCGTGGTGCCGCAGACCTGGACGTGCGCCTTCTTGCCGACCGGCTGCAGCTGGAACATCGTGTAGAAGGTCGCGATCTCAAGCGCTCGGATATAGGGCATGCCGAGCAGATCGGCGACCGCCCGGATCGCGGCTTCCGACACCCAGCCGTCGTGCTGTTCCTGCACCCGCCACAGGATCGGGATGACCGCGGAGGCCTGGCGGCCTTCCGGATATTTGGCGATCTGCTCTTTGGCCCAGGCGAGATTTTCAGCCGTGAACGTGAAGTTCGCGGGCTGCAGTTCCTTGGGAGCGAGGCGGCGGACGGACATTGTCGTTCAGTCTCTCATTGCATGCGGCGTGCGGCATTCGCGTTCAGCGCGTCGATCCGGTCTTGCCAGAACGCGCTTGCGGTGCCGAATACGTTGTAACCGACGTGGGTTGAAACCTTGATGCGGTCGAGGATCGAAAGCTCCGTCACCGTTTCCAGGCGATTGGAGCGGGGGTCGTAGACGATCAGCTTGAGCGGGGTCTGGTCGAGGATGTAGCGCGACACCGTATGGTTCGGATCGTTGCCATGTTCCTCGCACAGCAACACGCTGTCGCCCTGCAGCAGCCGGGTGCCACCCTTGATGGCCTCGACCTCGACGCCCTCGACATCGAGCTTGATCAGGTATTTTCCCTGCGCCGAAATCCTGCCGTCATCGAGCAGGTTGTCGAGCGCGATCACCGGCACTTCCTCGCCGCCGCTGCCTGCGGCGCCGGCGATGCTGAATGCCTCGTGCTTGGTGCCGGACAGCCGCGCGGTACCGCGCGCCGCGCCGATCGCGCACTTCATCACCTCGAAGCGGTTGCGGTTGATCTCGGCGTTGTTGCTGAGCTTCGCGAAATTCTGCGACGACGGCTCGATCGCGATCGCCTTGTGCGATCCGTAGGGCGCGCTGGAGACCAGCACCGACCAATAGCCGAAATTGGCGCCGCAATCGAGCAGCGTATAATCGACGCCGACGGAATCGCGGAACAGCAGTTCCAGTTCGTCTTCATACTGGTAGGAGCGGTTGAGCAGCTTGCTCCAGTAGCCGTCACCGTAGGGGAACTCGAACGTCGCGTCCGAATTGAGCTTGATCGCGATATCGCGCTCGGGCAGCGTCTTGCGCAACAGATTGGCGCAGCTGTTGTAGCCGCGATGCGAGAAGTGCGACGCGATTTTCGAACCCGTCACCAGCGCCAGCGCTGCCGCCCGCTCCCACAGGTTCGCTCCCTCGAGCGAACCCGAAGCCCGGTCAAACTGGATGGGCGGCAGAGCGATCACCGATCGACCTCTCCGAACACGATGTCGAGCGAGCCGAGGATGGCCGAGACGTCGGCCAGCAGATGGCCGCGGCAGATGAAATCCATCGCCTGCAGATGCGCAAAACCCGGCGCCCGGATCTTGCATTTGTACGGCTTGTTGCTGCCGTCCGAGACCAGATAGACGCCGAACTCGCCCTTCGGCGCCTCCACCGCGACATAGACTTCGCCTTCGGGCACGTGGAAGCCCTCGGTGTAGAGTTTGAAGTGATGGATCAAGGCTTCCATCGAGCGCTTCATATCGGCCCGGCGCGGCGGCGAAATCTTGTGGTCGTCGACCACGACTGGGCCCTGCCCGTCGGCGGCGCGCAACTTGGTGATGCACTGCCTCATGATGCGCACCGACTGGCGCATCTCTTCCATGCGGATCAGATAGCGGTCGTAGCAGTCGCCGTTCTTGCCGATCGGAATATCGAAATCCATCTCGGCATAGCATTCGTAGGGCTGCGCCTTGCGCAGATCCCACGCCGCCCCCGAGCCGCGGACCATCACGCCGGAAAAGCCCCACTCCCAGGCCTGCTGCAACGACACCACGCCGATGTCGACGTTGCGCTGCTTGAAGATGCGGTTGCCGGTGAGCAAGCGGTCGAGGTCGTCGACCACGCGCAGGAACGGATCGCACCATGCCTCGATGTCGTCGATCAGCTTGGGCGGCAGGTCCTGGTGCACACCGCCAATGCGGAAATAGGCCGCATGCATGCGCGAGCCGGAGGCGCGCTCGTAGAACACCATCAGCTTTTCGCGCTCTTCGAAGCCCCACAAGGGCGGGGTCAGCGCGCCGACGTCCATCGCCTGGGTGGTGACGTTGAGCAGGTGCGACAGGATGCGGCCGATCTCGCAATACAGCACCCGGATCAGCTGCCCGCGGCGCGGCACCTCGACGCCAAGCAGCTTTTCCGCCGCCAGGCAGAACGCGTGTTCCTGGTTCATCGGCGCGACATAGTCGAGCCGGTCGAAATAAGGGATCGCCTGCAGGTAGGTCTTCTGCTCGATCAGCTTCTCGGTGCCGCGGTGCAACAGGCCGATATGCGGATCGACGCGGGCGACCACCTCGCCGTCAAGCTCCAGCACCAGACGCAGCACGCCGTGCGCCGCCGGATGCTGCGGTCCGAAATTGATGGTGAAGTTACGCAGTGCTGGTGCTTCGTTCATGGTCAGACCTTCGGCCCCGCCTTCTCATCGCCGGGCAGCAACGGATAGTCGGCGCCCTCCCATGGCGAGAGAAAATCGAATTTGCGGAATTCCTGATTGAGACGGACGGGTTCGTAGAGCACCCGCTTCTCCTGGTCGTCGTAGCGCACCTCAAGGAAGCCGGTGGTCGGGAAATCCTTGCGAAGCGGATGGCCGTCGAAACCGTAATCGGTCAACAGCCGTCGCATGTCCGGATGTCCGGTGAAGATCACGCCGTAGAGATCGTAGGTTTCGCGCTCGAACCAGTCGGCGCCCGGAAACACCTCGATGATCGACGGCACCTGGGTGGTCTCGCCGGCTTCGGCGCGCAGCCGGATGCGCGCGTTCAGGGTCGGCGACAGCAGGTGATAGACCACGTCGAAACGCCGCTCGCGGCCGGGATAGTCGACCGCGGTGATGTCCGTGAAGTTGACGAAGCGACAGCCGGGGTCGTCGCGCAGGAATTTCACGATTTCAACGATCTTGTCGGCCTGCACGCTGATCGTGAGTTGCCCGAACGCGAGCGAATGGCCGGTCGCGGCACCCGCAAGCGCGCCAACAATCGTCTGCCCCAGGGCGTCGAGCCTGCCGTTATCCATTCGCAAAACCCTTAGCGTTCGATGGTTCCGGTGCGCCGGATCTTCTTCTGCAGCAACAGCACCCCGTAGAGCAGCGCTTCCGCCGTCGGCGGGCAGCCGGGCACGTAGATGTCGACGGGCACGATGCGGTCGCAGCCGCGCACCACCGAGTAGGAATAATGATAGTAGCCGCCGCCATTGGCGCATGACCCCATCGAGATCACATAGCGCGGCTCCGGCATCTGGTCGTAGACCTTGCGCAGCGCCGGCGCCATCTTGTTGGTCAGCGTGCCCGCGACGATCATGACGTCCGATTGCCGCGGCGAGGCACGAGGCGCGAAGCCGAAGCGTTCGACGTCATAGCGCGGCATCGACAGCTGCATCATCTCGACCGCGCAGCAGGCGAGACCGAAGGTCATCCACATCAGCGATCCCGTGCGCGCCCAGATGATAAGGTCATCGGCGGCGGCGACGAAGAAGCCCTTGTCGGACAGTTCGTGATTGACCTCGAGGAAGAACGGGTCGTTGGCCCCGACCGGCTTGCCGGTGGAGGGATCGAGAATCCCGGTCGCGGCTGGCGCTACCGCCGGCGCGAATCCTGGCGTGGTGGCGGTGGGGCTCAATCCCATTCGAGCGCGCCTTTCTTCCATTCATAGGCAAAGCCGACGGTGAGGACGGCCAGGAAAACGATCATCGACCAGAAGCCGGTTGCGCCGAGCTTTCCGAATGCCACCGCCCACGGGAACAGGAACGCCACCTCGAGGTCGAAGATGATGAAGAGGATCGCGACCAGGTAGAACCGAACGTCGAATTTCATCCGGGCGTCGTCGAAGGCGTTGAATCCACACTCGTAGGCGGAGAGCTTTTCCGGATCGGGCTGCTGGAAGGCAACGAGGAAAGGAGCAACCAGAAGCGCCAAGCCGATCAGGCTTGCGACGCCTATAAACACAACGAGGGGAAGATAATTCTGCAGAATGCCGGTCATCGGCGGTGCCTTTTCCTGCGGCATCTGGCAGCCGCAGATTCGTTGACTGGAATTGTTCGAGGCTTAGCGCAGCGCAACAAGGGGCGCAAGACAAGCTATCTTGACGGGGTCGACGGGCTCCGGATGCGGCGGGAAAAGGTCGGAACACGACGCGAGCGTCGAGACCGGCCCCGGGGACAATGCCATAGGCGCTCCTGCCGCGGGTTTCACCTTGAGCTGGATCAAACCAGCTGCCGCAAAGCTGTGGACAGGGCGCGACCCTGCCCGAGCCATCGGCACCTGCCCCCGAGCGACGGGCTTAGGGTGCCGGCTCAGGCCCTTTCAGCTCAGGTCTTTTTCGGCTTCCAGCATCTTGGCGGCCATGTCGGTGAGAACATCGATCTGCCCCAGCAGGACAGCCGCCTCTTCCTTGCTGAACTGCTCCAGCAGCCGCTGATTGCGCTCCAGCGCCCCCGCCACGATGGTTTCATGGGCGATCAATCCGGTCCGGGTCAGGCAGACCAGCACTTCCCGGTTATCCCGCGGGTTGGCCGCCCGCGAAACCAGCTTGCGCGATACCAGTCCGGTCAGGGCCCGACTGATCTGGCCCTTGTCCATGCCCACGGCCTCGGCCAGCGTGGCCACGCTCATCGGCGGCCGGCGCCCCAGCGAGGCCACCAGTCCGAACTCCACCGAGGAAAGCCCGGCCAGCCGCCTGTACCGCAGAATGGCGCCGCGCTTCAAAAGGTTGGCAAGCACCATCAGCCGCGACGACATCATCGCGGTGATGGGCGCAAGACGATCATCCCTGGCGGGATTCGCCGCAGCCGGGGCCGCCCTCTTCGACTTCTGCTTCATGACGAGAAGATGTGCCAACAAAACCCGGCAATGCCAAGCTCGCCAAAACCGTTGACAATGTCATCGATTCACCATTCACTTTGCAAAGGGTTCTCATTCCCAAATTGAGAAAGAACCCGCCCAAAAGAACGCGGCGGCACAGCCAGCGACGGAGGAAGCGACGATGACCATCACCCAGCGGGATCGCGATCTGGGCACCGGCTACGCGATGCGGCCGTCAGACACCCGGACGGAACTGACCGAGGTGGGCCGGGGTACCCCGATGGGGGAACTGCTGCGGCGCTATTGGCACCCGGTCGGCCTGGTGGAAGACGCCACCGACAGCCCCCGAAAAGTCCGCGCGCTGGGCGAGGACCTGATCCTGTTCCGCGACCGGCACGGCCGCGCCGGCCTGCTGCACGCGCGCTGCTGCCACCGCGGCACCACGCTCTACTACGGCAAGGTCGAGGAAGACGGCATCCGCTGCTGCTACCACGGCTGGAAATTCGACACCGAGGGGCGCTGCCTCGAGCAGCCCTGCGAGCCCGACGGCGGCCTGTTCAAGGACAAGGTGCGACAGCCCTGGTATCCGGTTGAGGAACGTTACGGACTGATCTTCGCCTATATGGGACCGGTGGAAAAAAGGCCGGTGCTGCCGCGCTACGAATGCCTGGAGAAGATGGACGACGGCGAGTTCGTCGAGGCCGACGACAGCTCGATCGGCGGCGGCGGACCGGCCGTCATTCCCTGCAACTGGCTGCAGCACTTTGAAAATGTCGTCGATCCCTACCACGTTCCCGTGCTGCACGGCTCCTTCAGCGGGCCGCAGTTCACCAACATGATGGCCTCGATGCCCGAGGTGAAGTTCGAGATGTCGCCGCGCGGTGTCACCGTGCGCTCGATCCGCAACCAGGATGACGGCAGGGTCTTTTACCGGGTGACCGAAGCCGCGCTGCCGACGCTGCGCGTGGTGCCCAATCCGCGGGTGGCGCAATTCGCCCGTGTCGAGTCGATCGGCTGGACGCTTCCGATCGACGACGGCGCGTTCCGCATCTACGTGGCCGGCCGGGTCAGGCAGCGCGGCGATATCGGACGGATGCGCTCGAAGTTCAACGGCAAGTTCTGGTGGGACATGACGGAAGAAGAACACCAGAAATTCCCCGGCGACTACGAAGCGCAGGTCGGCCAGGGGCCGGTGACGGTGCATTCCGAGGAGCATTTCGGCCAGAGCGACCGCGGCATCCTGATGATCCGGCGGATGCTGAGTGACCAGCTGGAGGCGATGCAAAGCGGTCGCGACCCCATCGGCGTGGCCTTCGATCCGACTACCCCACCGGTCGAATTCGAGGCGGGAAACTTCATTCACGAAGCGTGAACGACAATCGCCTGCTATAGAAAAACAATCTTCAGGGGGAAACCATGGTCGACATCGCCCCGCAGGCCGCTGCGCACGCGGGCACCGCCGCAAGGCGGCCGACGCGGCGATATTACGTGCTCGCGCTGCTGACCGCGGTCTATGCGCTGAATTTTCTCGACCGCACGATTTTCAATGTCCTGATCGAGCCGATCAAGAAGGAATTCACCCTCTCCGACACCACCATGGGACTCCTGGCGGGCTTCGGCTTCGTGCTGTTTTATTCGCTGCTCGGCATTCCCATCGCACGCTTCGCCGACCGGCTCAGCCGGCGCAACATCGTGGCGCTGGCCTTCGCGTTCTGGAGCGCGATGACGTTCCTGTGCGGCATGGCTTCCAGCGTGGCCTCGCTGGCGATCGCCAGAATCGGCGTCGGAATCGGCGAATCCGCGGGAACGCCGGCGTCGCAATCGATGATCGCCGACCTCTTCGACAAGAACGAGCGGCCGCGCGCACTCGGCATCTACGCGATCGGCACCTATCTCGGCGTGTTCCTGGGCTATTTCATCGGCGGCTATGTCAACCAGCACTACGGCTGGCGCATGGCGTTCTTTTCGGCCGGCCTGCCCGGCATCGCGCTGGCCGCGATATTGTGGTTGACCATTGCCGAGCCGAAGCGCGGCGCCAACGCGGAGGTTTTCACCCCCGAGCCGATCGGGCCGACGCTCG
>Ga0302157_10008132_pt1 | contig 10386 bp, 4 predicted proteins | sample I_Bog_N3_3_FD_193502 | JGI IMG/M metagenome (GOLD analysis project Ga0302157, IMG submission 193502) | Peat permafrost microbial communities from Stordalen Mire near Abisko, Sweden - I_Bog_N3_3 | ecosystem: Environmental > Terrestrial > Soil > Wetlands > Peat | place: Sweden: Abisko, Stordalen...
CCTGATCCAGGCGGCTCAACGCGACGATATCCAGGCGGCCAAGGCGCTGGCGGGCGTGGATGTGAACCTGCACGCCGCCGACGGCGCAACCGCCCTGCATTGGGCCGCGCAGAATGACGATCCGGCCCTCGCGGACCTGCTTATCCGCAGGGGCGCCAAGGTGGATACGGTCAACGACCTAGGCGTCACACCCCTGTGGGTGGCGGCGTCCAACTCAAGCGCCGCCATGGTTCAGCGCCTGCTGGACGCCCATGCCGATCCCAATATCGCCCCGCCGACCAACGGCTCGCCCCTGATGGTCGCCGCTCGGAGCGGCAATGCCGATGCGGTCAAGGCGCTGCTGGCGCACGGGGCAGATCCGAACGCGCGCGAGGGCGCCCATGGCCAGACGGCCCTGATGTGGGCGGTCGTCGCGCGTCATCCGGACGTGGTGCGTCTGCTGCTGCAAGCGCACGCGGACGTTCGGGCGCGCACCAAGTCCTGGTCGCAGCGCGTCCTGCTGTGCTGCCAATATTATGAGAGCCAGGCGGATGGGGACGCCGTCGTGCGCAAGGGCGGCTATACGGCGCTGCTGTTCGCCGCCCAGGACGGAGACGTGGAGACCGCCAAGCTGCTGATCGCCGCCGGCGCGGACGTCAAGGAGGCCTCCGCTGACGGCGCCAGCGCCCTGGTCATCGCCGCCCATGTCAAACAGAACGACATTGCCGTGATGTTGCTGGAGGCCGGCGCGGACCCCAACGCCGCGGCCACGGGCTACACCGCCCTGCATATCGCCGCCACGACGGGCGACCTGCCGCTGGCCAAGGCGCTGCTCGACCACGGCGCCTATCCCAATGCGCGTCAACAGAATGGCACCCCGTCCAAACGCACGATGAACGGCCATGCGCTCGATCACGCCATGATCGGCGCCACGCCCTACTTCACCGCCATGCGCTCCGGGCAGCTGGACATGATGAAGCTGCTGGCGGCCAGGGGCGCCGACCCTTCGATCACGCTCAAGGACGGCCGCACGGCGTTCATGATCCTCGCCGGAGAAAGCACGCTGGAAGGTCCGGACGTGTCGGAAGCCAAGGCGGCGGAGGTCGTCAAACTGGCGGTCAAGCTCGGCACGCCCGTCAATCAGGCCGACGTCAACGGCAACACCGCCATGCACATCGCCGCCGCCCGACGGCGTGATCTGCTGCTGCAGGCCCTGGTCGACAGCGGCGCGGCCCTGGACGCGCGCAACCGCGACGGCGATACGCCCCTGGCCGTGGCGCTCAAGCCGCCGCCGCCGCTGGAGGGCTCGGGATTTACGGAAGAATACGCGGAGATGATCTCGCACAAGGGAACACCGGAACTGCTGCGCAAGCTCGGCGCCAAGAGCTGACGACGGCGTCAGGCTTCCGACAGCCGATCGATGTCCAGCTTGCCGTTGCTGGTTCCGACCTTGTCGACAGGCAGGCCCAGCTTGTCCATCACGGCGACCAGCATATTGGCCGTGGACACCCCGTCGTACTTCAGGTGGCGTCCGCCCTTGATCCCCTGGTTGGGGCCGCCCACCAACATGACCGGGACATTGACGTGGTCGTGGATGTTGCTGTCGCTCATGCCCGCTCCGTAGAGGAGCAAGGTGTGGTCCAGTAGCGAGCCCTCGCCGTCCCGAGTCTTGCTGAGTTTGTCGACGAAATAGGCGAACATCTGCATGTGGTAGGTGTTCACCTTGGACAAAGCGAGCAGCCTGTCCGGGTCGTATTGATGGTGCGACAGGGGGTGGTGGCCCTCGGGCACGCCGATTTCCGGATAGGTGCGGCCGCTGAATTCGCGGCCGTACATGAACGTGAACACCCGCGTCAGATCGGCCTGATAGGCCAGGACCTGCAGGTCGTACATCAGCTTGGCGTGTTCCTCGAAGGTCGCGGGGATGCCGGAGGGCTGGTTGACCACCGGCATGTCCTTGGCGCTCTGAGCCTCGGCCTTCTGGATGCGGGTCTCGATGTCGCGCACGCCGTCCAGATACTCCGCCAGCCGGGCGCGGTCTTCGCTGCCCAGGCTGCGTTCCATGTCGCCGACCTGGCCGATCACGGAGTCCAGGATGCTGCGATCCTGGCGCAGGTGCGACAGTCGCACGGCGGTCTCGGTGCTGCCGGCGTCGCCGAACAGCCGTTCGAACACCATGCGCGGATTGTTCTCCGGCGCCAGCGGCAAGGTCGCCGTGTGCCAGGAAATGGTGTTGCCCATGATGCAGGGATTGCCGTCGCACAGGCCCGCCGAGTCGAGATTGTCCAGGCCCAACTCAAGAGACGGCAGTTGCGTCTGCTCGCCAAAATGCTGCGCCGCCAGTTGGTCGAGGGACGTCGAGGCCAGGCCGCCCCCGCCCGAGGTCTTGCTGGGCGGCGTACCGGTCAAAAAGCCGGTGGAGGCCCGGGAGTGCGGGCTGGAGGTGTTGACCATGGGCACGTTCAGGCCCGACAGGACCAGCAGGCGATCGTGGAAGGGCTCAAGCGGCTTCATGATCGGCGTGAGCTGCAGGGCGCCGGTGGTCTTGGGCGTCCAATAGTCCATGGACATGCCGTTGGGCACATAGGCCACGCCCAGCCGCTTGACCGGCGCGATCTTGTCGGCGGCGCGGGCCAGGGCCGGGGTCATGGCGTCGAGCAGCGGAAGGGCCACGCTGGCGCCCAGACCGCGCAGCAGCGTCCGGCGGCCGACAGAGAGCTTCCTGATGATCATGGCTGCAACCTCATTGGAAACGCGCCGAATGCGAGTCAGCGCTCCGCGCCACGCTTGTGGGAGCCAGCGGCGCTGTTCTCATCTGGAAGGGCTCGCTTTGCACAATGCCTTCTATGATCGATAGCCAGCGGTAGTCGCCCGGGCGGGCATTATGCACCACTTTTCGCACCGTGGGCATATCGAAGGCTTCGAGCTGTCTGCCCAGCGCATAGGCCAGCAGTTTCTGGGTCATCGCCTGAACGAACTGCTCCTTGCGGGCCAGCAGGGCGTCACGAAGGCCCGTGGGTCCCTGGAACTTTGTTCCATTGGGCAGGACCCCCGAGGAATCGATCGCCGTCCCCGCGTCCGTCGTGCGCCACTTGCCGGTGGCGTCGAAGTTCTCCAGGGCGAAACCCAAGGGGTCCATTGAAGCATGGCACGCCGCGCAGACGGGATTCTTGCGGTGCTCCTCCAGGCGTTCGCGCACCGACGCCGGCTTGCCGCCGGCCCCGGTGTCCTTGAGGGCCGGCACATTGGGCGGCGGTTGAGGCGGAGGCGTGCCCAGGAGGCTATCCAGAACCCACTTGCCCCTCAGGACCGGTGACGTGCGATTGGAATAGGAGGTCACCATCTGTAGGGCGCCCTGGCCGAGCAGGCCGCCGCGCGGGCTGTCGGCCGGCAGGTCCACCCGCCGGAACCGGGCGCCCACGACGCCGGCGATGCCGTAATGGCGCGCCAGCCGCTCGTTGAGGAAGGTGTAGCGGGCGCTCAAAAGCTCGACCACGCTACGGTCGCGATGGATCTGGTCGTTCATGAACAGGGTCGTTTCCTGCTCCATCGCCGATCGCAATTCCTCGTCGAACTCAGGGAATGCGTGTTGGTCGGGCTCGGCGTCCTTGATATTGCGCAGCAGCAGCCACTGGCCGACGAAATTGTCCGTCAGGGCCCTGGAGCGGGGGTCGGCGAGCAACCGTTTCACCTGCTGGCCCAGCACCGCAGGCTGGTGCAGCCGGTTCTGAGCCGCCAGATTCAATAGGGTGGGATCGGGAATGCTGCTCCACAGGAAGAACGACAGGCGGGACGCCAACTCCACGTCGCTGATGCGGTAGGCCGCCCCAGGCGCGGCGCGGGCGGGATCCTGCTCCACCCGGAACAGGAAGTTGGGCGAAGCCAGGATGCGCGATACGCCCACCTGCAGACCGGCGTTGAAGTCGCCGTCCGCCCGTCCGTCTCGGTAGAAGGCCATCAGGGTGCGCACTTCCGTCGCCGTGACCGGACGGCGATAGGCCTGACGGGCGAGGGACGACAATATCCGCCGAGCGCAGGGCTCTTCCTGCGCCGGGGTCTTCGGCCGGCACAGGAGGATCTTGCGCAGGCTGGGGGTGTCCTCGCCGTGGGCGCTGGGGTCGTAAGGACCGCTGATCGACACGCTGTCGAGGGCCTGGGGCGGTGTCTCGTCACTCGCCAGATGGCCCGACGACGTCAGGCTGCGCGTCAGGGAGTCCTCGGGTCTGACAAACCGGCGGATAAAGGAAACGCTCACCACGCGCGGCCCGGCCTTGATGGGCAGGCGCACCTGCAGATCCGCATCGGCGTTGAGCGCCCAAGTCTCCCAGTCCGATCCGCCATAGATCTCGCCGGCGAAGCTCTCGGCCGCCGTCAGGCCGTGGTCCTCGCCGCCAATCTTGAATGTTCGGACGTGCAGGCCGTCGATGCGCAGATCCAGCTGCTCGGGCTCCTGCAGACCATCGACATAGTCGTAAAGCTGTCTGCGCAAGCGCACCTTGATGAGATACTGGCCGTCCGACGGGAAATTGTAGGTGATCGCCTCCCCGCCGCGCGTACCGAAGGGAAGGCCCTGCGCGTGATCTTCCTGGGTCGACAGCTTGGGCGCCTTGATCGTATCGATGACCGGGCCGGCCGGAGGCAGCGCCAGGGCGAGGCGGCTCACGCGCCGGGCCACGATCAGATAGCGCTCCAAAAGCGCCGGAGAGACCGACAGAAGACTGGCGTTGTTGTCCAGGCCCTGGGTGTCGGCGTCGTCGGGCGGCAGCAGGGCCGTGGTGTCGACGTCCAGGCCCAGAAGGTCGCGCACGGCGTTGGCGTATTCGGCCCGGTTCAGGCGATGCAAGGCTTGGGTGCGGCCGGGATTAGGGTGAAGCGCGGCCGCCTGGTCCAGCTGGCCTTCCAGAGACGACACAAAGGCGTCCGTGGTCTGCAGATCCGGCCGGGGCATTCCCGGCGGCGGCATCGAGCCCATGCGCAGCTTGCGCACCACCTTTTCCCAGGTGTCGGCGTCGGGACCCACATTCGTCAGGTCCTTGTTCTCCAACACCAGACCGCCGACCTTGCGTTTGTCGTTGTGGCAGGTGAAGCAATATTTGCTCAGCATCGCTCCGTCGGGATGGCCCGCCGGAAGGCTGGCCGCGGACGCCTTCGGCTGTCCGGTCGGCCCGACCAGGGCCAGTGCGCCGACGAGGACGACAAGCGCCTGAGCGATACCAAATTTCGGACTCATACGCTCGACGCCTCCGCCCCGATTATGGCTCCGGGGTTTGCTGTTGTTGGATTATCGGCCGCGCGCGACAGACCTGTCAATTGACGCCGTGGACGCTCGTGCGGGTCGGTGTAGTATTGGTGCAAGCTATACAGATCGGGAGGTTGGGACGTGGGCGCCAAGCGGCTGGGCATTGTCGGCTTTACGGCCTGTCTGCTGTTTGCAAGCTTTGCAAACGCGGCCGCTCCTGACGTTCGGCTGATCGAAGCATGCCGGCGCGACGACCTCCCGGCGGCCAAGACGCTGCTGGCGGCGGGCGTGGATGTGAACGCTCGGCTCGTCGACCGGTCCACCGCCCTGCATTGGGCCGCGCAAAACGACGACGTGGCCCTGGCGGATCTGCTGATCCGACATGGCGCCAAGGCGGACGCGGCGACCGATCTGGGCATCACCCCGCTGTGGATCGCCGCGACCAATTCCGACACGACGATGGTCCAGCGCCTTCTGGAGGGCCACGCCAACCCGAACCTCGCCTCCCCGACCCATGTCACCGCCCTTATGATCGCGGCGCAGCGGGGAGATGCCGACGCCGTCAAAGCCCTCTTGGCGCGCGGCGCCGATCCCAACGCCAAGGAAGACACCCATGGCCAGACCGCCTTGATGTGGGCCGTCTCCGGAGGCCATCCCGACGTCGTGCGCCTGTTGCTGGCCGCACACGCCGCCGTGCGGGCGCGAACGCGGTCATGGACGCAGCGCGTCCTTCTGTGCTGCCAGTACTATGAAGGCGAAGTCGACAGCGCCGCGGTGGTGGCCATGGGCGGCTACACCCCGCTCTTGTTCGCCGCCCAGGACGGTGACGCGCAGTCCGCCAAGCTGCTCATCGCCGCCGGCGCCGATGCCAGGGACGTCGCCCCTGATGGAACGAGCGCCCTGATCATCGCCGCGCACGCGGGCCGATCGGACGTGGGCGCGGTTCTGCTGGACGCCGGCGCCGATCCTAATGACGCGCGAGCAGGCTACACGGCGCTGCACGTCGCCGCCACCTCGGGCAATCTGGCCCTGGTCAAGGCGCTGCTCGATCACGGCGCCGATCCCAATGCGCGTCAACAGAAGGGCAGCCCCACCAAGCGCATGCCCAGCGGCCACGCGCTCGATTTCAGGATGGTCGGCGCCACGCCCTATTTCCTGGCGGTGCGCGCTGGCCAATTGGAGGTGATGAAGCTGCTGGTGGCCAAGGGCGCCGATCCGACGATTCCCCTCAAGGACGGGCGCACGGCGTTGATGGTCCTGGCCGGCGAGGCGACGGTCGAGGGGCAGAATCTGTCCGAACCCAAGGCGGCTGCGATGGTCGCGGCGGCCGTCAAGCTAGGGACGCCGATCAACCAGGCCGGACCCAACGGCAATACCGCCCTGCACATCGCGGCGACCCGGCGCCGCGACCTGATCGTGCAGGCCCTGGCTGACAGCGGCGCGGAGCTCAATGTGCGCAACGGCGCTGGCGAAACCCCTCTGACTTCGGCGCTCAAGCCACCCTCGGAGGTCAAGGGCAGCGGAATGGTGGACGACTACGAATATCTGCTCAAGCACACCGATACGGCTGAATTGCTGCGCAAGCTCGGCGCCAAGACCTGAGCGTCAGCCTATCCCGTCGCAAGCCGGGACCAAGACTATTCAATTCGCTGGATCAGACCTCGGACAGGCGATCGATATCCAGCTTACCGTGGCTGGTGCCGATCTTGTCGGTGGGCAGGCCCAGCTTGTCCATGACGCTCACCAGCAGATTGGCCGAGGAGTCGCCGTTATACTTGAGGTGACGCCCACCCTTGATCCCCTGGTTGGGACCGCCCACTAGCATGACCGGAATATTTCGCGGATCGTGGATGTTGCTGTCGCTCATGCCCGCGCCGTAGACCAACAGCACGTGGTCCAGCAGGGTTCCGTCGCCGTCCTTGGTCTTGCTGAGCTTGTCCAGGAAATAGGCGAACATCTGCACGTGGTAGGTGTTGAGCTTGGCCAGCGACGCCAGCTTGTCCGGATCGTACTGGTGGTGCGAAAGGGGGTGATGGCCCTCCGGCACGCCGATTTCCGGATAGGCGCGGCCGCTGAACTCGCGGCCATACATGAACGTGATCACCCGAGTCAGGTCCGACTGGAAGGCCAGCACCTGCAGGTCGTACATCAGCTTGGCGTGTTCCTCGAATGTCGCCGGGATGCCAGAGGGCTGAGTGACCACCGGCATGTCCCTGGCGCTTTGCGCCTCGGCCTTCTGGATGCGGGTTTCGATGTCACGCACCCCGTCCAGATATTCCTCGAGCCGGGACCGATCGCCCGCGCCCAGCCGGTTCTGCAGAGCCGCGGACTCCTGCATCACCGAATCCAGGATGCTGCGGTCCTGGCGCAGGTGCGCCAGCCGCGCGGCCGCCTCGGTGCTGCCGACATCGCCGAACAGCCGTTCGAACACCATGCGCGGGTTGTTTTCCGGCGCCAGCGGCAGCGTGGGCGTGTGCCAGGATATGGCGTTGCCCATGATGCAGGGATTGCCGTCGCACAGGCCGGCCGCATCCAGGTTGTCCAGGCCCAGTTCCAGGGATGGCAGCTGCGTCTGCTCGCCGAAATGCTGAGCGACGAGCTGGTCGAGAGAGATGGAGGCCAGACCGCCGCCGCCCGAGGTTTTTCCGGGCGGCGTGCCGGTGAGGAAGGACGTGGATGCGCGTGAATGGGGGCTGGTCGCCTCTGAAATCGGCGAATTCATGCCCGACAGCACGAGCAAACGATCGTGGAAGGGCTCGAGCGGCTTCAGGATGGGCGACAGTTCGAAGGCGCCCGTAGTCTTGGGCGTCCAATAATCCATGGACATGCCGTTGGGCACATAGGCCACGCCCAATCGCTTGACGGGCGCCGGGGTGTCAGCGGCGTTGGCCAGCGCGGGGGTCATGGCGTCCAACAGCGGAATGGCCACGCTCGCGCCCAGGCCGCGCAGAAGCGTGCGCCGATGCAGAGACAGCTTCTTGATGATCATGACCTAATACCTCACTGCAAACTCGATGGGGCCTTGCCGCTGCTCTGCGCCACGCTGGTCGGCCCCGGCGGGGCGGTCCTCAACAGGAACGGCTCGCTCTTGACGATGCCTTCGATGATCGACAGCCAGCGGTAGTCGTCCGCCCGGGCATTATGCACCACTTTGCGCACGGTGGGCATATCATAAGCTTCGATCTGCCGGCCCAGGGCGTAGGCCAGTAGTTTCTGCGTCATGGCCTGGACGAACTGCTCCTTGCGGGCCAGCAGCGCGTCACGCAGGCCGGTCGGGCCCTGGAACTTGGTTCCGTTGGGCAGAACGCCCGAAGAGTCCACCGGCGTCCCATCGTCGACCGTGCGCCATTGACCGGTGGCGTCGAAGTTCTCAAGCGCGAATCCAAGCGGATCCATCGAGGAATGGCACGCCGCGCAGACGGGATTCTTGCGGTGCTCTTCCAGCCGGACGCGAACGGACGTCGGCTTGCCGCCCGCGCCAGTGTCCTTCAGGGCCGGCACATTGGGCGGGGGCTGGGGCGGAGGCGTTCCGAGCAGGCTGTCCAGCACCCACTTGCCGCGAAGCACCGGTGACGTACGGTTGGGATAGGAGGTGACGATCTGCAAAGCGCCCTGACCGAGAAGACCGCCGCGCGGGCTGTCGGGCGGCAGATCGACGCGACGGAACCGGGTTCCGACGACGCCGGGGATGCCGTAATGCTGGGCCAGTCGCTCGTTAAGGAAGGTGTAGCGGGCGCTCAGCAGTTCCACCACGCTGCGATTGCGGTGAATCTGGTCGTTGATGAACAGAGTGGTCTCCTGCTCCATCGACGCACGCAGTTCTTCGTCGAAGTCTGGGAACAACTGCTGATCCGGCGAAGCGTCGCGGATATTGCGTAGCAGCAGCCACTGCCCCGCGAAGTTGTCCACCAGGGCCTTGGACCGTGGATCAGCGATCATGCGCCTGACCTGCTGATCCAACACCGCCGGTTGGTGCAGCTTGCCTTGCGCCGCGAGGTCCAGCAGGGCCTTGTCCGGGATGCTGCTCCACAGGAAGAAGGACAGGCGCGACGCCAGCTCCAGATCACTGATCCGATAGGCCTTGCCCGGAACCGCGTGCGGCGGGTCCTGCTCCACGCGGAACAGGAAGTTGGGCGAGGTCAATATCCGCGAGAGCGCCACCTGAAGGCCCGTCTTGAAGTCGCCGTCCTTTCGGCCATCCCTGTAGAAGGCCATGAGGGTCTGCACTTCCGCCGCCGTAACGGGTCGGCGGTAGGCGTGACGGGCCAGGGAGGACAGAATCTGGCGGGCGCACGGCTCTTCCTGAGCGGCGGTCCGCGGCCGACAGGTCATGACGTTGCGCAGGCTGGGCGTGTCCTCGCCGCGATCGCTGGCGTCGTAGGGCCCGCTGATCGCCACGCTGTCCAGCGCTTGAGTGCGTGTTTCGTCGTAGAGCAGAAGGCGGCGCGATGACCCGCCCAGATGCATCTCGGCGTCTTCGGGTTCGGTGAAGCGACCCACGAACGCGACGCTCACCACGCGCGGACCGGCCTTGATCGGCAAGCGCACTTCCAGGTTCGCGTCGGCGCTGTGCGCCCAGCTTTCCCAATCGGGATTACCGAAGATTTCCCCCGCGAAGCTCTCCGTGGCCGCCGGGCCGTGGTCCTCACCGCCGATCTTGAACGATTTGACCCGCACGCCGTCAACGCGGACGTCAAGCTGCTCGGCGTCCTGCAGGCCCATGATGTAGTCGTAAAGCTGGCGGCGCAGGCGAACCTTGATGACGTACTGTCCGTCCGCCGGGAAATTGTAGTTGATCGTCGTGCCGCCGCGGGTTCCGAACGGAAGGCCCGCTTCCTGGCCCTCTTGGGCGGCGAGCTTGGGCACCCTAAAGGTGTCGGTGACGGCTCCGGCGGGCGGCAGGCCGAGGGCCTGGCGGCTGACCTTTCGGGCGACAATCAGATAGCGGTCCAAAAGCGCCGGAGAGACCGAAAGAAGGCTGGCGTTGTTGTCCAGGCCCTGGGTGTCGGCGTCATCGGGCGGCAGCAAGGCCGCGGTGTCGGCGTCCAGGCCCAGAAGGTCGCGCACGGCGTTGGCGTATTCGGCCCGGTTCAGGCGATGCAAGGCTTGGGTGCGGCCGGGATTGGGGTGAAGCGCGGCCGCCTGGTCCAGCTGGCCTTCCAGAGACG
>Ga0302157_10008138_pt1 | contig 10379 bp, 8 predicted proteins | sample I_Bog_N3_3_FD_193502 | JGI IMG/M metagenome (GOLD analysis project Ga0302157, IMG submission 193502) | Peat permafrost microbial communities from Stordalen Mire near Abisko, Sweden - I_Bog_N3_3 | ecosystem: Environmental > Terrestrial > Soil > Wetlands > Peat | place: Sweden: Abisko, Stordalen...
GTTGACCTGGCGGGAGCGGCACTTGGATGCGTAGCGGTCATTGGCTTGCTCAATGTTCTGGACGGCCCCACCGCCGCGATTGTGGCCGGGGTCATTTCCGGCTTGTCCGCAGTGGCATTTTCCTATAGCGCCGGCGCCGAATACCGGCAGCGCGTCAAGTCGATGCCATGGTGGCGAATGCCGGAGAAGGTGGTAATCACTCTTCTCGGGCTTGCTCTTGTCAACTCCCAATCGGATGGAGGTCTCCGTCCGATCATGGTAAAGGGAAGTATTGAGAATGAGGGCAAGCTAGGTGTGTACGAGAAGTGGAATACCTATTCCCGAGTCAGAGCATACCCGCCCCAGATGCAGGTTCCTCACTTGTGGGGACCGTCTCCTAAGTTGCCGACTGACAAGCTCGTTCCCGTGGCTGCGATGGATATCGACGGCGCCGCCGGCACCGCCATGTTTCACTATGACGGCACGCTCAATTCCATTGACTTCCTCCAGTACGACCTGGTCAACCTGGCCTATCGTCTTCCTGGAATTCACAAGTCAGCAGTGATCGGCGTTGGCGGGGGGCGCGACGTTTTGTCGGCTCATCTGTTCGGAGTTACGGATATAACCGGCGTGGAACTGAATCCAATCTTCATCGATCTCCACACGCGCGATCCCTTTTATAAGAGCTACTCCAATCTGACCGCGCTGCCAAATTTGAAGCTGCACGTGGACGATGCGCGCAGTTGGTTTGCAGCCACTCATGAAAAGTTCGATCTGGTGCAGATGAGCATGATCGACACCTGGGCTGCCACCGGTGCAGGCGCATTCAGCCTGAGCGAAAACGGCCTTTATACCTTGGAAGGCTGGCGCGCGTTTCTGAAGACGATCGACAACGATGGCTTCTTTACAGTAAGCCGCTGGTACAGCCCCAGCGAGGTCAACGAGACCGGCCGCATGATCGGTTTGGCGACAGCTGCTTTGCTGGATGCCGGCGTCAAGGATGCGCGCCCGCATCTGTTCGTCGCGACTGCCAACAACATCGCCACTCTCGTGCTTTCAAAGGCGCCTTTTACCCAGGAACAGTTGCGCGCTCTGCACGGCGCGGTGCGCGATGGCGGCTTCAATGAGCTGCTGGCGCCGGACCATCCGCCAGATTCCAAGCTGCTGCGCCAGATCATCGAAAGCCGGGATCCAGTCACCTTGAATCGCATCCTTGACTCCACCTACCTGAATCTGACAGTGCCAACCGACGCAAAGCCGTTTTTCTTCAACCAACTGCGCATGTTCGACATCCCGACTCTACTCAAGATCCTGCGAAGGGGCGGCGATGGCGGCGTTATGTGGGGCAACCTGGTCGCCTCCGCCGTGCTCATCATGATTCTCTTCATCTCGATCGCCGCAGTGATCGCGACCATCCTTATTCCTCTCAAAAGCGCGGCGCGCGAGTGCTCCCGGTCTTTGGCGGTAGCCGGCAGCCTGTATTTCTCCCTCATCGGCATGGGCTTCATGCTGGCCGAGATTGCACTGCTTCAGTATTTCAGCGTTTACCTGGGTCACCCCATTTACTCGCTCGGCGTCTGCCTGTTCAGCCTGATCCTCGCCTCGGGCCTGGGCAGCCTTGCATCGGATTGGCTCAAACTGAACACGCGCGGAAAACTGCTGGCGTGGGCCTGCATGGTGGTTGTCTACCTGGCGGCGATGGCTTGGATTCTACCCTCGATCTTCGCGGCAACGACTGATAGGGAAAGGCTTGTGCGCATCGGCATTACGCTGGCGGCAATCATGCCGCTGGGCTTTCTGCTCGGCTTTGCTTTCCCCACAGGAATGCGACTTGTCAATACCATCGACAGTCAGCCAACGCCTTGGTTCTGGGGCATCAACGGCGCAACCAGCGTTCTGGCTTCTGTTTTGGGAGTCATGTTCAGCATGTCGTTTGGCATCGATGTGACCATGCTGATCGCCGCGGCCTGCTACCTGCTGGTGATTCCAACCAGCTTTGCATTGATGGCGTTGCGACCTGCAATCGCTCAGCAAGCCGCCGTGTGATTGGGGGGGGGCTTTTGCCAAGGAAGCCAGCGGACTCTGAGGCCCAATTCGAGAACTTGGCAAGTGCCGTTAACCTAAAGGCGAAGAAGCGTCGAGGCCCATTCTCCAGCAGGAGAACGAATCCATCGTCGGCTCCCGTGGCACTCACCGCCCTGTGCGATCGCAGGAAGGTTCTTCACTCTCGAAGCTGGCTCCCTTTCATGACGAAGCGGGTAAGCGCCCGCCTTTTTCCAGGAGGGAAGAAGCGAAAATAGTCTCGGATGGGGCGAAGCGGAATCCGGGGACTGCGCACCAGCCACATTTTCGCGTCCCATAGGGCCGCGGCGAACCACTTTCGTCCCGCGGGCCATGTTCATGCGATTGCCCTGCCCCATGCCAAAAACCTCCATCCCGACGCGCCGAAACTGATACCCTAAAAGCATGAAATTTGGGGTTTTGGTCTTTCCCGGTTCCAACTGCGATCACGACACCTACAACGTGATTGCCGAAGTGGCCCACCAGCCGGTCACGTTTCTCTGGCACGATTCCGAAGATTTGCAGGGCGTCGACGCCGTTCTGGTTCCAGGCGGGTTTGCCTACGGCGATTACCTGCGCACCGGCGCCATTGCGCGGTTTTCTCCCGTGATGCAGGCGGTGCAGCGGTTTGCCGCCGGCGGCGGGCTGGTGGCGGGCATCTGCAACGGCTTCCAGATTCTCACGGAGGCAGGTTTGTTGCCGGGCGCGCTGATGCGCAACGCCGGGCTCAAATACATCTGCAAGCAGGTTCATCTGCGCGTGGAAACCGCCGATAGCCCCTTCACAAGCGAAATGGCAAAGGGAGACGTGCTGCAGATGCCGATCGGCCATATGGAAGGAAACTATTTCTGTACGGCGGAGGAGTTGCGGCAGCTCGAAGCCGAGGACCGGATCGCCTTCCGGTATGCCACGCCCGCCGGGGAAATCACTCAGGAAGCAAACCCCAATGGGTCGCTGAGCAACATTGCAGGCATCCTGAACGCGAAGCGAAATGTTTTGGGAATGATGCCGCATCCGGACCGGTCAAGCGAGCAACTGCTGGGATCGGCGGACGGCTGGAAAGTTTTTGCCTCCATGGTTGCTGCGCTGGCAACACATTGAGATTGCTGCCGCTGGAACTGGAGAACGGTTGACCATGATCGACATTCATCATCATTTGATTTACGGGGTCGACGACGGGGCAACCGATCTGGAGATGTCGCTGGCCATGGCCCGCGAGTCCGCCACTGAGGGCGTGACTCGAATCGTATGTACCCCCCATGCCAGCGACGAGTTTCCCTTTCAGCCTGATGTGGCCGCGGAGCGTTTGGCCGAGCTGCGCGGGCTGCTTAGCGGCGTGGTCGAACTGAGCCTTGGATGTGATTTCCACATGAGCGCGGAGAACGTCTTTGAGGCTGTCGCCAACCCTTTGCGCTATTCCATCGACGGCAAGGGATATCTGTTGATTGAATTCCCCAACATCACGATCCCTCCCCAGATGATCGATGCCATCTTCCGCTTGCAGACGGCCGGCTATAAGCTGATCGTCACGCATCCAGAGCGCTACCCAGCGCTGCAACGCCAGCCGGATATGCTGGCTGAGTGGATGCGCAAGGGCTGCCTGATTCAGGTAACCGCCAGCGCCTTGTATGGGCGATTTGGCCCCATGGCGCAGGCCATCGCCAATGAACTGCTGGACCGCAACTGGATTCACTTTCTGGCTACCGACGCGCACAACCCCGATTGGCGTCCTCCGCATTTGAAGAAGGGATTTGAGTATGTGGCCAAGCGCTCGGGCGAGGAGACGGCAAGGCGGCTCTGCGTCACCAATCCTCAGGCAGCGGTGGAAGGAGCACTGTGGCCAGCGCAGCCGGAACCCTTGGGGCTTTGGGAGCAGGTGCCGTTGAAAATCGATCCACGGCGCTATATGGACAGCCGCCAGGCGGCGAGCGGCAAGAACGGTACAGATGCCCGCAGGAGTGGCGCTGGCCGATTGTGGGATCGGCTCTTCGCGCGGTAGCTGCTCAGGAAAGGGGTGTGCCTGGATCAGCTACAGCCCCAATCCGCCATCGACAGCCAGAATCTGGCCGGTGACAAAGTGGGGGCCGGTGGCAAAGAACAAGACAGCCTGGGCCACATCGGCTGCTGTTCCATTCCGCCGCATCGGCGTCTTGGCCGCAAAACGATCCGCTTCTCCGGCGGGGGCCTCGTCGAGTTCGATCCAGCCGGGCGCCACGCAGTTGACGCTCACCTCGGGTGCAAACGCCTTGGCCATGGCCTGGGTAAGCATGTGCAGCGCGGCCTTAGAGGCACAGTAGTCTCCGTGGCCGGCCCAGGCGTGGATGCCTCCGAGCGAGCCGATGTTGACGATCCTGCCATGAGACGCGCGCAGGGCAGGCAACGATTCGCGAGCGACGAGAAAAGGCCCGCGCGTGTTGGTCTCAAAGACAGCGTCCCATTGATCGAGGCTGATTTGGTCGAGCGGAGCGGAGTGAAAGACTGCGGCGTTGTTCACCACGACATCCAACCGCTCAAAGCTGCCAATTGTGGCGGCTATTGCCTCGCGCACTGAGGCTTCGGAGCGCACATCACATTCCACTGCGAGGGCGCGGCAACCGAGAGATTCGATTTCGCGGGCTGTTCCAGCAGCTTCGGCGCTGGAAGTTCGGTAGGTAATGGCTACGTCCGCGCCGGCCTTCGCCAAAGCCAGCGCGATCTCCCGCCCAATGCGCCTAGCGCCGCCGGTGACCAGTGCCGATTTGCCGAGAAGGGGTTGACTGGTCATCGCCTTGCCCACCCTGAAAGCGAAGAAGGCTCTATTTGGACGGGGGCTGCGAGTCTTGCGGCTTAGCCGTATCGGCCGGAGGAGCATCCTTTGCCGGGGGCGCCGTCTTATCCGCATCGGAGCTTTTGCCACCGACGGTTCCCGTGTCGTGGTTCTTGTAGATCGAGTACTGCTCGCCCGGCCGCTTCATTCTGACCTCAATGGCCATCTCGGCCTTATCGACCTTGTAGTCGTCCCCATAAGTCTGAAAGCCTTTGGCAATCACCTGCAACCGAACCGTGCCGCCGATGGGCAGCACATCTATGATGGTCTTGCCGTCCTCGTTGGTCTTCAGCTCCATGTTGCCCTTGTCTTTCTCGCCCTCCATGGGGTGAAAGACGACTGCGGCGTTCTCAATGGGCTTGCTATTCACATCGCGCAGAATGGTCACCTCGATGCGCGCGGTGGGCGGCGGAGACTTGTATTTGCGGCCACGACTGGGCGCGTCCTGCGCATTGGCGCCAAGCAGCGTGACGATCAGGCCGAAGGCGGCCACGGAAAGGCTGAGACGAAAGAGACGGCAGTGTTGCATGGGAACCATTGTAAATGGTTGCCTCCCCCGCTAGGAACTCTTGCCCAGAGCGCTGGCAAAGGACAAGAAGACCAAGGCGGCGGGAGAGTAGCCGCCGGGGTCCGGCTGGGTAAACTCGCCGGTCAGCGGATCCATCTGCTGGCGGAATTCCATGTGGCGCGCAATGGCCTGGCACCATTGGTTCATCAGGTGATCGAGTTCCGCCTGCTTGCCGTAGTGCGCCATCCAGCGCGGCGCGCGCAGAGCGGTGAGAGCCTGCGAAGCTCCGCCCCAGGAGTTGCGGGGAATGGGGCGCACGAAGGTGGGATCGTCCATGGCGATGCTCGAAAACGGAAATGGCGCCCAGAAGGCCTTGGGATTGTGGAGCTGGCGGGACCAGACTGCTTCAAAGATCGCCCGATCTCTGGGCAGGGCAAGATCGAGAACGTGTTCGCCGAGCACGCGGCTGATGACGTCGGAGCGCACCCGGACGAAGTTGCCCTGCGCGTCCAGATCGTAGAATGCGGCATCTTCCGTGGAGTAAAGCTTGTCGAGAATCAGCTTCCGCAGGATCTCGGCATCGCTCTGCCAGCGGGACGCTTCGTCCGCCTTTCCGAGCGCTTTGGCCATTGCCCCCAGCGCAATCCGTCCACCGAATACGGTAGCAGAAAGGTCCGGACAGAGCCGGGGCATAGTGGCGATCGGCGGCGACTTGCGGGCGTCGGCATCGGGGCAGCGATTGGGAATGCCGCTCCAGCGCGGGCTATTGTCGTGCCCGGTGTCGTAGGTGCAAAAGCCTTCTACCAGCCCGGTCTTGCGTGTGTCGCGGTATTGGCGCAACCAGGCATCCCAGCGGCTGCAAGCATGGTAGGCCGTCTCCAGGAACTGCTGGTCACCAGTTAGTTGAGCAAGCTCCCAGGCAGTGGCTGCGATCGGAACCACCATCTGAATCTGACCGAAGCCGGTATCGGTGGTTTTTACGCTGGCGGGAAGCTGTCCGTCGGGGCGTTGCGTCTCGAAGAAAGCCATGTGGTTGTTGCGGGCAGCCTGGAGAGGCGTGACGCTTCCCTGCCCCGCGGGAACGTACTTGGCCAGCGTGGCGTAAGCAAGACCCTCGTGCGGTCCGCACTCTTGCCAGATGCCTTGATAGGTGCTGCCCTCAAAAAGGAGCGGACGCGGGTAGTTCGGCACCGTGCGGATATTGCCGGCAAGCACGGCAAGAGCCGCTTCCCAGGTGCGCTTCCAGCTTGGGTCGGCAGATGGAATAGCCGCAACCTGACCCATCGCTTCCAACGGTCCTGCCGCCAGCCCAGCGAAGGTTGCCTTGGCGGCATTTGCCAGGAAATCCCTGCGGCTGTGGTTCGAGCTTTGAGATTGCGCCATAAGGTCTCTTGCCAACAGAAGAACACGAGTGAAGAGCCGCCAAGCAGCCTTCCTGCGCTTTAGATTATCAAAATGAGACCATATCCCAATGAATTCAATGGGTATTGCCGAGATTTTCTCGCGACTGTCATACTATGTGAGTGTATTTCGCTCACATATCCATTGCGCCCCTTGACAATATACTGCCAACTTGCCTATCGTTAGCAATTGGAAGGTGAGAGTGCTAGCAGACTTCTACTGGTACTGCTCAGGCCGGGTAATCCCATTAATTCTTGGGGGCGTATGCGGCACTTTCCACAGGTTTTCTTGAATACAACTCAAATCCCGCGTGCGGGGCTCAACCCTGTTCGCGTGTGAAGGAGAAGCGAAGCAATGGCATCAACATCCGTAGCGACCACATTCACACCGCTCCATGACCGCATCCTCGTCCGCCGTATGGAAGAGGGCGAAACCATCCGCGGTGGAATCATCATCCCCGACAGCGCCAAAGAAAAACCCCAGGAGGGCGAAGTCATTTCTGTGGGCAAAGGCAAGTCCAACGACGAAGGCAAGGTATTCCCCCTCGACGTGAAGGCAGGCGACAAGGTCCTCTTCGGCAAGTACTCCGGCACCGAGATCAAGCTCGACGGTGAGGAGTTCCTCATCATGCGCGAAGAAGAAGTCCTCGGCATCGTAAAGAAGTAGCCGCGCAGGGGTCAGGGATCAGGGGTCAGGTGTCAGGCAGGATTGCCTGGCAACTTTGGGCCCGCGAAAGACTCGATCTCACCCCGACAAAGGAATATGAATCGGCATCTGGGTTGCTGGACCGAGGACACTGATCCCTGATCCCTGACCCCTGAACCCTCTAAGGAGAATTACAGACATGGCAAAGCAGATTCTGCACGGTGAAGAATCCCGTCAGGCGATCTTGCGCGGCGTCAACACGCTCGCGGACGCCGTCAAAGCGACGCTCGGCCCCAAGGGTCGCAACGTTGTGATTGAGAAGAAGTTTGGTTCGCCCACCATCACCAAGGACGGCGTGACGGTGGCCAAAGAGATCGACCTGAAGGATCCGGTCGAGAACGTCGGCGCGCAGCTCGTGCGTGAAGTCGCCTCCAAGACCAGCGACGTGGCCGGCGACGGCACCACGACGGCAACGGTTCTGGCTCAGTCCATCTTCCGCGAAGGCGTGAAGACCGTGGCGGCCGGCGCCAACCCGACCGCTCTCAAGCGCGGCATCGAGAAGGCGGTTACCGTCATCATCGGCACCCGCGACAAGGATGGCAAGTGGACCGACGGCGGCGCCCTCGGCAAGCTGTCAAAACCCGTGGACGAGGGTTCGGTTGCCCAGGTAGGCGCCATCTCGGCCAACGGCGACCAGGAGATCGGCGACATTATCGCTGAAGCGGTCAAGGTTGTCGGCAAAGACGGCGTCATCACCATCGAGGAGTCGAAGACCATGCACACCGGCCTCGAGACTGTGGACGGCATGCAGTTCGACCGCGGCTACCTCAGCCCCTACTTCGTCACCGACGCCGAGCGCCTCGAAGTGGTCCTCGAAGAACCCTACATCCTGATCTTCGAAAAGAAGATCAGCGCCATGAAGGATCTGCTGCCCCTGCTCGAGCAGGTTGCCCGCGGCGGCAAGCCGCTTCTGATCATTGCCGAGGATGTTGAGGGCGAAGCTCTCGCCACCCTCGTCGTCAACAAGCTGCGCGGCACCCTGAATGTGGCTGCTGTCAAGGCTCCCGGCTTCGGCGATCGCCGCAAGTCGATCCTGGGCGACATTGCCATCCTCACCGGCGGCAAGGCCATCACCGAGGATCTGGGCATCAAGCTGGAAGGCGTGAAGCTCGAGGATCTGGGCAAGGCCAAGCGCATCACCATCGACAAGGACAACACCACCATCGTTGACGGCGCCGGCAAGTCCAGTGACATCGAAGGCCGCGTCAAGGAGATCCGTTCGCAGATCGAAAAGACCACCTCGGACTACGACAAGGAGAAGCTCCAGGAGCGTCTCGCCAAGCTGGTGGGCGGCGTTGCCATCATCAAGGTGGGTGCTGCTACCGAGACAGAGCTCAAGGAGAAGAAGGCTCGCGTTGAGGATGCACTGCACGCCACCCGCGCGGCAGTCGAAGAAGGTATCGTCCCCGGCGGCGGCGTAGCACTGGTTCGCGCTATTCCGTCGGTCGATGCTCTGATCAAGACGCTCGAAGGCGACGAGAAAATCGGCGCGCAGATTGTGCGTCGCGCTCTCGAAGAGCCACTTCGCCAGATCGTCGCCAATGCCGGCGAAGAGGGCGCGGTGGTGGTTGCCAAGGTGCTTGAATCAACCGACCCGCACTTCGGCTACAACGCGGCAACCGGCGTGTTCGAGGACCTGGTCAAGGCCGGCGTCATCGATCCCACCAAGGTAACCCGCACGGCGCTGCAGAACGCAGCTTCGATCGCAGGTCTCCTGCTCACCACCGAAGCTCTGGTGGTCGAGATTCCCGAGCCTAAGTCGGCTCCGGCAGGCGGCGGCCACGGCGGCGGCATGGACGGCATGTACTAAACAGGGATCAGGGGTCAGGGCTCAGCAAGAACCCGGCCCCGCTCTCAGCCTCTGTCCAAGGTGTTGTAGCGATATGCAACAAAGAGCCTCCGGCTTCGGTCGGAGGCTCTTTGTTGTTTTCAGGACGATTCGTGCCTGGGGTCAGGCAGTCGAATGCGCCCAGCGTGACAGGCGGGCTTCAATGACCTTTCGAGCGGTGCCGCACACGCGAAGCTACCCTACTAGGGCGATCCGGTGCGAGGGCGCAATTTCAGTCTTGTTCGGGACGGCGTGCGGGCCTGGCGCACGCAGCCACCCTGCAGCGAGCCACGAACGTGGAATGGCGAACTCGGAAAAGCCGCAGTCCAGGCATACCCGGACATCGGGGGACGGAATCAAGGGCGGGTGGCTGAGGATTCGCGAGGTACTGCGGTAGAGGCGAATTTCCGCCGGAACGATCGACAAAGAATCAGAATCGCACTTCGGGCAAACCATGAGTACACCTCGAGGAAAGCTTCTCAGGAATCGCCAAGGGCATGTAATCAGAAATCCAGAGGAACACCTAACCTTATCCGCGTAATGATTACTATTTCAACTTAATTCGCACCGTGATTGCACTTTGGTAACGGGAAGGACCAAGCGCCTCACTCGCCGAATATTAGAATTTGAACCAGATTCTAGCACACTGACTGTGCGCCAGGTCACAGTGCTTGTCAAAATTAAGAACGAACTGGCCAGATTACCTGTAAAAGCTCTCGATCCAGCCTTGCAGCAGAGTCGGGAAGCAGCCGAGCAGCACCACAGCGGCGGCAATCCCAACCAGCACGGCCATGGTGACCGGATGCGCCTTGATGGGGGATTCGTCAATGGCCGGCATCACGTAAGCCCGCTTGAGCACCTGCAAATAGTAGTAGAGCGAGACCGCGCTGAGCGCGACGGCCAGGGCCACCAGTGCAAACGGGACAGGCCCGGCCGAGACGCCCAGCACCGCGGCAAAGAGATTGAACTTGGCCCAGAAGCCGACGAGGGGCGGAATCCCAGCCAGCGAGAGGAAGAGGATCAGGAGCACCGCGGCAAGTTGGGGATTGCGCTTGTGCAGGCCGGAGAAGGATTCGAGCCGGTCGTTGCCC
>Ga0302157_10008141_pt1 | contig 10376 bp, 9 predicted proteins | sample I_Bog_N3_3_FD_193502 | JGI IMG/M metagenome (GOLD analysis project Ga0302157, IMG submission 193502) | Peat permafrost microbial communities from Stordalen Mire near Abisko, Sweden - I_Bog_N3_3 | ecosystem: Environmental > Terrestrial > Soil > Wetlands > Peat | place: Sweden: Abisko, Stordalen...
CATAAAGCCGTGCCGGATTGTCGACGAGAATCGTCTGGCGAGTAGCCGCATCCGGCGCCCAAAGCGGCAACTGGTTGAACAGACGGCCGTCGTCGATCTGAAACAGCGGCGTCACCTCGGTCGGGCTCTTGTCGGGCACCGAGTTCGGGTGCGGCCAGTCGGTGCCCCAGACGATGCGCTCGGGATTGGCCGCGATCAGCGCCCGCGCCAGCGGCGCTGTGTCGGCAAAATCGGGCGCGAGCTTCGACGCCCGATAGGCGCCGGAGATCTTGACATAGGCCTGGCCGGATTTGACCAAATCCAGCAGGTCGCCACAGCCCGGCTGCGCGACCCCGAGTTCTGCCTGCGCGCCGCCAAAATGATCGAACACGACCGGCACCGGCGCGGTCGCAACAAGATCCTTGATCGCGGTGATCATCGGCAGCGTGGTATAGAGCTGGACATGCCAGGATCGAGCTTTCATGCGCTCGAGCGCGGCCTTAAGGCGCGCCCGCCCGACCGCAGGATCGCTGACGCCGCCGGTGGCGAGATTGAGCCGGATGCCGCGGAAGCCCGCCTGATGCAGGGCATCGAGATCGCTTTCCCGGGTCTGGTCGTCGATGACCGCGACCCCGCGCGCGGTCGGCCCGCGCGCCTTGATGCCGAACAGGGTCGCGGAATTGTCCGGGCCATAGACGCTCGGGGTCACGATCACCACGCGTTCGATATGCAAGGCGTGGTGCAGCGCCGCCATCTCCTCCGGCGAGGCCGGTTCCGGCGTATAGACCCGGCCCGCGAAGAACGGAAATTTGGCCGGGTCGCCATGAATGTGGGTGTGGCAATCGCAGGCCCCGGCGGGAACGTCGAACGCGACCGGCGTCGACGGCTGGGACGCTTTGGCAAGGGCATTTCGGCTGAGCATGGTCCCTCCAGCCGCCAAGGAGGCAAGCAGGACAGTGCGTCTGGTGAACATTGTTTCGCTCCCTGATCGCTGTCGATTGGTCTTATCGTTACGCCATTATAGCACGTTCTGGTGCAACAGGTCGTGCGCAGCGCGGATCAGTTCGGCGTTGCCTTGGGCCTCCCGAACGACCAGCATTCCTGCCTGGATTGTTCCAAGCCGAAGCAGCCCGGTCAAGCCGCATCCTCGGCGCATCAGGCCGCTTGCCTCTCGAGTACCGAACTCACTTCATCGACCAATTCCGCCAATTCCCGTGATCCGTCGAGCCGCATCACGGGGCAGGGCAGGGTGGCGAGCCAGGCCTGATGCCGCGCCAGGCTGCGCCCTTCCCGATCGCCTTCCTCGTAGCGCGAAGCCCAGGCGATGAAGTCTTCCATCGCCTGGTGTCGCCAGCCGCCTGGCGCCACCGCGTCGGCGCCGAAGCGCCGGGCTTCGCGGATGCGCAGCCGTCGCAGCCTGACATCGGTTGGCGTCGACATGAAGATCACCAGATCAAACAGCGGAATGATCTCGTCGCCCCATCCGGCGAGCGAGCCGCTGAGCACCCAATCGGCGCGCGGCAGGAACATGTCGTGCATCAACCGCAGCCGGTCGGCGCGATCGCGTATCGTTTGGAAGGGCGGGACGGTCGGCTGCCAGAAATAATCGTCCGTATCGTGATGCGGGATCGTCAGCCGATCGGCCTGCGCGCGGCCAAGGCTGCTGACGCCCGCGCCGGATGCACCGGTGATATGGATGTGGCGGCGCTTCATCGCGGGATGCTCGATCATCTCAGCGCCTCGCCGCGTGCCGGAAGGCGCCCGAGCTCGGCGTAGCTTGCGAACGCGCTAGCGGTTCTTGTTGTTCGGCTTGCGCTTCTCCAGAAAGGCCGCCATGCCCTCGACGCGGTCTTCGAGCGCGAAGGTCGAGCGGAACAGGTCGCGTTCGACGTTGAGACCTTCGGCGAGCGTCGTCTCGAAGGCGCGGTTGATGGCGCTCTTGGTCATCGCGGCCGCGGGGCGCGACATCGCAGCGATTTTTTCAGCCGCCGCCAGCGCTTCCGCCATCAACTGGCCGGCGGGGACGACGCGGCTGACCAGGCCGGAGCGCTCGGCTTCGGCGGCATCCATCATTCGCCCGGTGAGGCAGAGGTCCATCGCCTTGGATTTGCCGATCGCGCGGGTCAGCCGCTGAGTTCCGCCGATCCCGGGGATGGTGCCGAGGGTGATTTCCGGCTGGCCGAATTTGGCCGTGTCGGCGGCGATGATGATGTCGCACATCATCGCCAGTTCGCAGCCACCGCCGAGCGCGTAGCCGCTGACCGCGGCAATCGTCGGCTTGCGGCAATGGGCGACGCGGTCGCCGCCGATCGAGGTGAAGTCGCTGCCGAAGATTTCGATGAAGCTCTTAGGCTGCATCTCCTTGATGTCGGCGCCCGCGGCAAACGCCCGTTCGCCACCGGTCAGCACGATGCAGCCGATCCGATCGTCGGCTTCGAGATCGTCAACCGCCGCGGCAATTTCGCGGAATACGCCGAACGACAGCGCATTGAGAACCTTGGGCCGGTTCAGCGTGATGATGCCGACTGCGCCTTGAATGTCGAGAATGATGTGCTCGAACGCGCTCATGCGTCACCTCCCGGCCGATGTTGGCGGGCAATGTGCCGGCTTACGTGGTGCGCTTCAAGGGGGAATGCGGTGCTGCCGTGATGTCCGGATACGACCAGGGCTCACCCGCCGCGGGATCCGCTGCGGCGACGGATGCCGCGCGGTCCCAGCGCGCCCGCCTCAGGACGCGATGTACAGGCGTGCGGCGGAGGCCATGGACAGCAATGCGCCGATGCCGATGCAGATCGATCCGATCAAGGAAAGCTGCGTCCCGCTCGCGGCGGCGTCCGCGCCGGAGATAACGGTTTCGCTGACCGCTGCCAGTTGGTCGACGGAAGGCATCATCGCGCTGGCGGGGACTTGCGCGCTCGGCTCCGGCGCGGGATCTGGGGTGATCGCCGAGCTGTTGGCGTCCGCGGCATCACCTGTCGGATCGGCCTGCAGGGGCATGGCGTTGCGGGCTGCCTGGGTAGAGGTCAGCTGGGCATTGGCGTTGGCGACCGATGGCGGGATCTCCAGCGCATCTCGACGGTCAGCGGAAAGCTGCGGCGCCCCGGCTTTCGCGGTGATCGCGGCCCTCTGTGCGGCCTTGCCGGGAGAGGCACGGCTGGCCGTGACATGGACGGAGCTTCTCAGATGTTTCGACGCCGAGTAACTTCGCTTCACATTGGCATGCGCGATATCCGACGGCACGATCGACGCTGCGTTGGTCGCACCGGCCATTGGCGCCGTGAAAACCATCAGCAGCCCGGTGGCGAGCAGCAGCACCGACGGCCCGTTGAGTCTGATCCGCATCCGGCAATCTCCTCTATCCAGCGCAAAAACAGAGTGAGACAAGGTGGCGTGTTCGCAGCGGGGCCGAAAAAGGGAATCTTCGCCCTCGCCCGGGCGAAAGCGGGGCGCGGGCGCCCGCGGCGGTACGGGAAATTCGCTGTGGTCACCATCCGGCGCGGGTGCCAGAGCGGCGGATCGATGGTAAGAGGCGGCCCGCGGAGGCCCGCGTGAAGGCCATTGTGGGGACAAAAGCTGCGCCTCGTGAACTGCGCCTGGTGGCCGGCGGGAGGTGGGATCACGATTTTGTGATCTCGACATTCCGGCGTAACAAATTGATCGATCGACCGAAATGCAAGGTAGGAGCGCTGGTGCGCGAACGGGAAGACGAATGGACCGGCCTGATGCGGTTGGCCAATTCGGGGGACAAGGCGGCCTATGATCGCTTGCTGAAATCGGTCGCGCCGGTGTTGCGGGCGGTGGCGCGGCGGGGCTTGGCGCGAGCGGGACAGCCGGTCGATCAGTCCGAGGATATCGTGCAGGAAATTTTGTTGGCGGTACATCTGAAACGGCAAACCTGGGACGCCAATGCGCCGTTCGCGCCATGGCTGTTTGCAATCGCCCGCAACAAGCTGATCGACGCGCTGCGCCGCCGTGGCCGAAGGGTGTTTGTCAACGTCGACGATTTCGCCGAGACGATCCCGAGCGAGGCTGTCGCCGAAACCGCGCCGGCAACCGAGGTCGCGGCGCAGCTGCAGTCCTTGCCGGCCCGCCAGCGCGAGGTCCTGCAGTCGATCGCGGTCGATGCCATTTCGATCAAGGATACCGCCGCTAAACTCGCGATGAGCGAGGGCGCGGTGCGAGTGGCGCTGCATCGCGGGCTTGCCAGCCTCACTGCCAGACTGAGGGACCAGTAGGATGGAGACCGATCAACTGATACGAAGCCTCGCCGCCGACCACGCGCATCGCGCGCTGCCGGTCGGGATCGTGCTGACGCTTTCACTGGTGGCCGCGGCGCCGGTCTCGGTTGCGATCTTCCTGCTCGCTCTCGGCGTGCGTCCCGACCTGATGACGGCGATGCATGATCCGTTCTTCGATCTGAAATTCGCCGTGACGCTTTCGCTGGCGATCCCGGCGATCGCCATCAGCCTGCATCTCGCGCGGCCGGAAGCCTCGCTGGGTGGCCGGTGGAGCTGGTTGCTGGCGATCCCCGCTGGACTTCTGGCGGCCGGTATAGCCTCCGAGATGCTGCTGCCGCAGCGGCTGCCGGCGATGACGCGCCTGATCGGCAGCAATTCGCGCATCTGCCTGACGGCCATTCCGGTGATGTCGTTGCCGCTGCTGGTGGCGGCGCTGCTCGGGTTGCGCCACGGCGCGCCGACACGGCCCGCGGCGGCCGGCGCGATCGCCGGCCTGTTGTCGGCAGGACTGGCGGCGACGCTCTACGCCTCGCACTGCCCCGACGACTCGCCGCTGTTCGTCGCAACCTGGTACAGCATCGCGACCGCGCTGATGGCGGGGATCGGTGCGTTGGCGGGAGCGCGCGTGCTGCGGTTCTAATCGGGCATGTGGGTACCGACTACTGGTCTGCAACTGGCACGGCTTCGTGTGGGATAAATCACAGACCGACTCCGGATGTTGCGATAAAATCAAAAATCTTGCCTCGTCCATCGAACCGCCAGCCCGGTTGCTCCGACAAACCGCAGTGAGACGGCCATTGGGTGCGACAGAAGCGGCTTCGGGACGACGTTCGGATCGCTCGGATCGCGCAAGGCGACCGGCTCGCCATGCAAGTGCGGTATGGGACACGCCATGTAAGGGTGTTTGCTTACCGAACAGGTCGCCAAAGACCTCCTCAGTGAAAATGAAGACACGCTTAGTTTAAGCGTGCAGAAAACTGGCCGCGCTGCTCAAGGCAGCCGGCATGGAGCAAGGTCGGCCATGATGGCGACAAGCAAGAAGATCCTGGAGGTTCAGCCCAGTGAGATGGAAATGCTGTTGCCCTGGCATGCCGCGGGTACGCTCGACGCGCGCCAGGCCCGCCGCGTCGAGGAAGCGATCGCGCGTGACGCCGCGCTCGCGCAACAATTTGCCTTGATCCGGCAGGAATACGCCGAGACCATTATCCTCAATGAAACTCTGGGCGGGCCATCGGTGCTGGTGATGCACAGGCTGTTTGCCGCGATCGACGCGGAGCCGGCCGGCCGATCCCCCGCCGCCTCCAGGCTATCGGCGCGGCTCGGAGGCTTTTTGACAAGCCTTTCGCCGCGGGCGCTGGCGTGGTCGGCGGGCCTTGGGGCGCTGCTCGTGCTGATCCAGGCCGGCGTAATCGGCACGGTGCTGGTCAGGCATGAGACCGCCTCATGGCAGAGCGCGTCGCAGAGCACCGGCGAAACGGCCGACCGCCGAACCGCCGAGGCTGCGCCGCCGCGCGCTCTGGTACGGTTCGCGCCCGATGCCCGCGTGGCCGATGTTGCCTTGCTGCTGCACAGCTATCAGGCGGCCATCGTCGATGGCGGCAAGGCGGGCGTATTTCGCCTGCAATTCGGCACCCAGCCGATGACGAGGGATGACGTTTTAGGCCTGATGAGCCGGCTGCAGCATGAAACGATCATCAGTCTCGTGATGTCGATCCCGTAGTGGAATTCCGCCCTCGACGGCACCACCATCCCTGAATCGACGATGAGATCGGACGGCCCGATCGCTTGCCGCGACCACCCCGCCGAAAGGATGGTTGCCAAAAAATTCCGATACCCTTTGAACGTGGAACAGTGCTGCCGCTACCTATGTGTGTGGGAGCGGTAACCCCTCCCTATCGAGGCTGTATCCGGCGCACGCGCCCCATCCACCCCAAGCGCCCATATGGCTTGACCCGTCCGGTCGTCCCCCCGGACGGGTCGTTCGTTTTGGCCCGGTCTTGTCCGGATATCCAACGCATCGGGTTTCTGTTCAGAATCCGACCGGCTTCAACCCCGGGCGTGTCGTAACGAAACATTAACGTTTACCATTAAAACTCCAACTGGCTCTTGACTGATTCGTTTTCGTTGCGTTGCAGCCGTTTTCTCCTTAGGGCGTTGCTCATGACAGACCGATTGGACAAGGCGGGCGGTCGCGATATCCTGGCACGTGGTTGCCTGCTGGCCGAGCAGCGGCTGCAATACCTGACCGAGTTGTTCGAGACCGGCCGCTGGCGCCGCTTCCACAGCGAGCCTGCCTTTCTGGACAATATCCGAGAGGCCAAAACCTCGGTGGAGATCTGGCGCGGTCTGATGCAGCGCGAGGTTTCCCGCGACAATTCGGTGGTCGAGATTTCCTGGCTCGCGCGTTCCCCCTCGACCGCGCCGCTGCGCGAGCGCGCGCTTGCCGAACCGCAGCGTCCCTCAGGGCTCCCCGAGTTCAAGTCAACTCCGCCGCACTCGGAGGTCTCGGTCGCCCGCCAGCCGCATCACGTGGTTTCCGACCAACCGTTCTCAATACCGCCGTCCAAGGCGCCGGCCCTGCAGCCCGCCGCCAAACCGGACATCAAGCAGGATTTGCAGCCAGACGCGCAGACAGATTTGCCGCCAGTACGACAGCAGGACATGAAGAAGCTGGATGTCAAAAAGCCGGACCACAGCAAGCCTGAGCCGAGCCCGGCCCAGGCCCCAAATCTGCGGCTGGTACAGGCCGAGCCGCCGTCGCTGGATATCTCCGTGATGCGGGACCGCTACCCGTTGCTGCGCAACGTGCAGCTTTAGTTAGCCCGAAGCCGAGCGCCGCCTTCGGCGCGGCGGGCCTGCAAGGCGGATTGGGCTTTGCTACCTTCGCACCGCATTGGTCCCCATCACCACCTGGGCAAACCGCTGGGCGCCTTCGGTGGCAAGATCCGGCGTCACCGGCCTGGCGTGATCCAGCCCGACCACGGCGCCGCGCGGGGTTCCTGAGATCATGTTGTTGTTGACCAGCGCCGTGCCGGCACCCGGCGCCACCGATATGCCGATGCCAACAGGGGTGTTGCGGATGACATTGCCCGAGATCGCGACGTCGCGCAGATACTTGCCCCAGCCGGCGACGATGCCGAATGCCGGCGCGTTCTCGACCACATTGCCGGTGACCGAGCTGTCGGCCTCGACATAGATGCCGATGCCGGCGTCGTCGTCGGGCGCGGTGCCGATTGGCCGCTTCGGGAGGAGGTTGCGGATGATGTTGCCCTGCACGACCGCGATCCGGCCGCCCTCGTTGAAATTGCACACGGAGACGCCGAGCGCCGCGCCATCCACGGTGTTGTTGGCGATCACCGCGCCCTCGAAGGCGAATTCGGAATACAGCGCGACCTCGCGGACATTGCTCACACTGTTGCCGGTGATCTGGATGTTGGACGACGAATTGCCGCGCACGGCCGAATAGTCGCAATTGCGGATGCGGTTGCCCCGAATGATCACATTGCCGGCGCGAAACGCATTGATGGCGTTGCCATATTGTCCGGAGCCGCCGGGGCCGGCCTTGATGTTCTCGATCCGGTTGTCGACCACCAGGGTGCCGTCATCGCCGATCGCGGTGCGCAGGATTTCGATGCCGTTGTCGTTGGTGTCGATGATGGTGTTGCGCGTGATCGCGAGACCCCTGGCGTCGAATGACAGAATAGCCGTGGTCGCGGTATTGCGGATGATGTTGCCGCTGATCTCGCCGGACATCTGCTCGAACCAGATGCCGACGCCGCCGCTGCCGGTGATCTCACATTCCAGAATTCGGATGTCGCGACCGCCGAGGCAGTGCACCAGGCCGCGCCGCGCCGGCAACGGAATGCCGCCGCCATCGAGCAGGAGGCCGGTGAGGCCTGTGCTGTCGGCGCCTTCGCCCAGCAGCATCGACGCGCCGCCGGTAAAGACCAGCCGGGTCGCGCCGCGCACGCCGATCAGCTGGCTGCCGCTGCTCAAGCGCAACAGGCCTGTCCGATAGACGCCCGGCGGCAGCGCCAGCGGCGCCTGCGCCCGGGCGGCCGCGTCGATGGCGTATTGCAGCTGCCTGGTCTGGTCGTCCGGGCTGCCGGGATGAACCCCATATTGCGTGGCGTCGTGGCCGAGCGCGGAAATAGGCGCTGCCGCCCGCGCCGGCGCCGGCGGGGCGATCAGCGCGCCGGCGATGCCGGCCGGGAAAGCGCGGATCAGATGGCGGCGATGGAGGGGCATGATCGCGTCTCCGGCGGATACTTTCGAGCTGTGTCCACCGGTTCTACGTAATGCAAAATGGCTGCCGCTTGATGAAGCAAGCGGGCGCCGCGCAGAGTTTGCTGCGGTAGGGTTAACATCAGCGGCCAGCGCGCACTCGAATACCTCGCCCCGCTTGCGGACCGCTTGTGGGGAGAGGTCGGCGCGAAGCGCCGGGTGAGACCCGCCACGAGTCGAATGCGCGGAAACGCGGAAAGAAGCCCCTCATCCCGACCTTCTCCCCGCGAAGGGCGGGGAGAAGGAGAAGAGCCGCGCTCACCGTTCGTGCGCTTAAGCCGCATTCATGCGGCTTCGCGCACCGCCTGTCTGGCAAGCCTGACCATTTCCAGCAGCATGGCTTCGCCGGCATCGACCAGCCGGTCCAGCGTCATCGGCATTGTTGCAGGTTTCGCGGCCGCGGCGCCGTCGCGGCCGAGCAGCGGAATATGGACAAAGGCGGCGAGGCGGGGACCGCTGGCGCGGCCGGTCGCCTCGATCGCGCGCCAGCTCAGATAGTTGCAGAGATAGCGGCCGGCATCGCGCGAGGCCCGCGCATCAATCCCGGTGCCGAGCGCCGCGCGCAGCAGCCGGCTGGTATGGGGCCCGAACAGCCGGTCGTCAGCGCCGGCTTCGATCAGGCCGTTGCGGACCTGGATGTGACTGGCGTCGGGCCACAGCGTGGTGACGGCGTTGCGGGCCCGGGTCTCGACCCGCAGATAGGGCGTGCGGGCGGCCAGGCCGAACATCAGAAGCGCCTGCGGCCGCCGTTCGGCGAGCAGCTGCGCCAGTTCGCGATCGACGGCCGCATAGGTCACCGGAAAGATGTGACCGCTGAGTTCGACCTCCTCCAGTGCCGGGCGGCGCAGCCGGATCAGCCGCGCCACCAGCGGTCCGGTCGGATTGAAGGGCGCGCCGGGGAATGGACCGAAGCCGGTCAGTAGGAGGCGGAGTTTGTTGTTCAAGGGCGCAATCCTTCGTTCAGTTCAGCATCGCCGCGATCTGATCCGCCGCCAGCGCAGGCGTGATGCGGGCGTCCGCCACCTCGGCCTCGATCTGTTTTACGCGGGCGCGGATCGCCGGATCGGCGCGCAGCCTTGCCATCATGCGGCTCTCCAGCATCGACCACATCCATTTGATCTGTTGCTGCCGCCGCCGCTCAGCGAACTCGCCGCTGGCGTTCATCGCGCTGCGGTGCTCGAGAATCTTGCGCCACAGCTCGGCGATGCCCGCGCCGGTCAGCGCCGAATAGGTCACGACCGGCGGATGCCAATGCTCCGAGCGCGGGCTCAGGATGTGCAGAGCGCTGCGATATTCGGCTGCGGCAAGATTGGCGCGGGCGAAATTGTCGCCATCGGCCTTGTTGATCGCGATCATGTCGGCGAGTTCGACCAGGCCCTTCTTGATGCCCTGCAATTCGTCACCGGCGCCGGGCAGCATCAGCGCCAGGAAAAAATCCGTCATCTCGCAGACCGCGGTCTCGGATTGCCCGATGCCGACGGTCTCCACCAGCACCACGTCGAAGCCCGCGGCTTCACAGAGCAGCATCGCCTCGCGGGTCTTGGCCGCCACCCCGCCCAGCGTGCCGGAGGCAGGCGAGGGCCGGATATAGGCGGTATCGGTGGCAGAGAGCCGCGCCATCCGCGTCTTGTCGCCGAGGATCGAGCCGCCGGTCCGCGCCGAGGACGGGTCCACCGCCAGCACCGCGACGCGGTGGCCTTGCTCGATCAGGTGCATGCCGAGCGCGTCGATGGTGGTGGATTTGCCGACGCCGGGCGAGCCGGTGATGCCGACGCGAACCGCCCGACCGGTTTCCGCCAGCAGCGACTGCACCAGCTCGCGGGCTTGCGCCTGGTGGTCATGGCGCCGGCTCTCGACCAGCGTAATCGCACGCGC
>Ga0302157_10008142_pt1 | contig 10376 bp, 5 predicted proteins | sample I_Bog_N3_3_FD_193502 | JGI IMG/M metagenome (GOLD analysis project Ga0302157, IMG submission 193502) | Peat permafrost microbial communities from Stordalen Mire near Abisko, Sweden - I_Bog_N3_3 | ecosystem: Environmental > Terrestrial > Soil > Wetlands > Peat | place: Sweden: Abisko, Stordalen...
GCCGGCGGTTTAACTTATTAAACGTGCAGCAGCAGGAAGCGACGCTCCCATGGGCTGATCACGTCGAAGAACTGGGAGTCCTCCAATTCTTTGATCGCGGCATAAGCATGGATGAACTGTTCGCCAAACACTTCCAGCAGCGGTTCGCATTTAGCCAGCATATCGATGGCGTCGTCCAAGTGGCGCGGCAATTGATGCGGCTGCTCGTAGGCACTGCCGGCCAGAGGTTCGGTCGGAGTCAGCGCTTCCTTCATCCCCAGGTAGCCGCACGCCAGACTGGCGGCAATCGCCAGGTAGGGATTGACATCCACGCCGGCCAGGCGGTTTTCCACGCGGCGCGCCTGCGGGCCGGAATGCGGTACGCGCAGACCGCAGGTGCGGTTGTCGTAGCCCCAGGACAAGTTGATCGGCGCCGAGGTATAGCGCGACAAACGACGGTAGGAGTTGACGTAGGGCGCGAAGAACGGCATGGCCGACGGCAGATACTTCTGCAGACCGCCAATAAAATGGAAGAATTTTTCCGACGGGCTGCCGTCTTCGTTCGAGAACACATTGCGCCCGGTCTGAGTGTCGACCAGACTTTGGTGAATATGCATTGCGCTGCCCGGCTGGCCTTGCATGGGCTTGGCCATAAAGGTGGCGTACATATTGTTGCGAATCGCGGCTTCGCGCACGGTGCGCTTAAACAGGAATACCTGGTCAGCCAGTTCCAGCGGATTGCCGTGGTCCAGGTTGATCTCCATCTGCGCGGTACCCATTTCATGGATCAGGGTATCAATTTGCAGATTCTGTTTTTCACACCAGTCGTACAGTACATCGAAAATCGTATCGTATTCAGCGATGGCGTCAATACTGAAACTTTGGCGCCCAGCCTCGGTACGGCGGGTACGGCCAACCGGCGGCCTCAGCGGGATATCTTCGTCCGGCTGAATTTCCACCAGGTAAAATTCCATTTCCGGCGCAATCACCGGAGTCATGCCTTCATCTTCATACAGCTTAAGAATGCGCTTGAGCACATTACGCGGCGCCAGTGCCGCCGGCTTGCCATTGAAATCCACGCAATCGTGAATGATTTGCGCGGTCGGCTCGGCCGCCCAGGGAATCATGCGAATGGTGGACGCATCCGGAATCAGGCGCATGTCAGGGTCGGCCGCCGGGGTCAGGTCGTGCTCCGGGTAGTCGCCGGTGACCGATAGGGCCAGCACGGCTTCGGGCAAACGCAGCCCTTCGTTTGGATCGTATTTGTGCCGAGGGACCACTTTGCCGCGTGCCAGCCCGGTCATATCCGGGATCATGCACTCGATTTCAGTGATGTGGTGGTCGTTGAGCCACTGGGTAATACTATCGGCGTTATTCATAAATCCTCTTTCAAGGGGTGGGTCTGCAGTTTGTGTTACGAGCAAGTAGGTTGGCGGTGAACTGAAGGTGAACCCCAACTAGATATCTGGCGGATACAGGCAATGTTGGGGTTCGCTGACGCGCACCACCAACCTACGAATGGTTGTCAGAGCGTCATTCTCACCGTGATGAATGGGGGGGACGTTCCAGGGGATGACACTTGTGTCATGGCAAGGGATTTGGAAATAACGCTTTTTTCGTCTGTTAAAAATATTCAACATGCATTCATCCTATGGGGAGCCGTCAACCTGCGCAATGAGTTTTGTCATTGTCATGAAATGGTGTTGCCGCAATCCAACAACTCAAGTTTGATCTATCGCGTCCCAGCGAGGACAAAATCGCGATACCATTAAGGGATAATCGAAGTGAATTAAAAGGATGTCCACGAGTATGAATAACGAAACACCACAAGAAACGACCCCTTCCCGCAAGCGCCGCGCGTGGCGCTATGGTTTGGCTGGCGTACTGGGGGTGTGGGCACTTTCCTGGGTATTCTTGGCCACGGTGGCGCCCGGCTTTGTAGAGCGTGGCGCGGCGCAGTGGGCGCGCGGGATTGGGCGCACTTTGACCATTGGTCAAGTGGCGATTCGTCCCTGGTCGATGTCGGTTGAGCTCGATCGCGTGCGGCTCTTGGATCGAGATGGGCGTCCGATGTTCAGCGCCGCGCGCGTCGTGATGGATGCGATGCCGCGCGCTTTATTGCTGGGGCACTGGCACGCTGAGTTATTAGCGCTCGACCAGCCGCAATGGTATGTCGAGCGCAATGCGCGCGGCAGTTGGAACTGGGTGCGGCTGATGAACGATGCCGCCGGTCCAAAGCCTAGCAGCGCCACCAACAAAACCCCGGCCATCTGGCTCGATTGGCTGCGGCTGACCGCCGGGCAGTTGCATTTCCAGGATCGTCTGGGTGGCGATGTAAAGCGCTACGATATTCACAACGTTAATTTGAATTTGCATGACCTGAGCACCCTGCCGGTTGAGGGCGGCTATGCCTTGTCCGCGGCGTTTGGCCCGCGCACCACCTTGAATTGGCGCGGTAGCCTGGAGCTGGACCCCTTAGTTTCCGCCGGTCGCATTCGTGTCCAGGCGCTCGATCTTGCCAGCGTCTGGGGGTATGTGGCGCCGCTGGTGCACTTGAGCGCGCCACAGGGCAGTGTGTCTCTGGATATGAATTACCAGTTCAGACTGGATCGCGCGGTACCGCGTCTGAGTTTGAATTCACTCTATGCCGAACTCAATGGGCTGTATCTGTTGGCGCCGGATGGTCAGCATCACTTCGCGTTGCGTCAGCTCGCGCTCAATGACGGTATTGTTGATTTGCAGCAACATTCACTATTTTTTAAACGCATCAATTTGAAGGACGGTGATTTAAGCGCCGCGCGTAGCGCCGATGGCAAGCTCAACTGGATGGCCGCGTTGCCTGCGCCATCGACCGCGGCGCATCAACCCGCGCAAGCGGGCGCGCCGGCCTGGAAACTGCAGGTGAACGATCTACGCTTGGAAAACTGGAGTCTGGCCCTGAGCGATGATAGTCGGCAACAGCGTTTGCAACTCAACGCCAAGCTGCCACTGTTGTCCTTGGCGCTGCGCCAGAGCCCGCGGCAAGGCCTGAGGGTTGATCAGCTACAGCTCAGCTTGGCGCAGGTCGCGCTCAACCAGATGGGCCAGGAACCGCTACTGAAAATTGCCGGGCTCAACTGGCAGGGGCTATCGCTAGCGGACCAGCGGATTCAACCGGGTAGCCTGACGCTGCTGCAACCGATACTGAATCTGCAGCGCGGCGCCGATGGCGCGATCAATCTGCAACGCGCGTTCGCGGCGCGGGTCAACGCACCAGCTCGCGGCGCGCCGGCCGCTGCAACCTCGGCCTGGCAATGGTCGTTGCCGCAACTGGCTCTTAATGGCGGACAGGTGTTATGGCGCGATGCGCATAACACACGCCCGGTGAACTTGAGTCTGGATCAGATCAATGGCCATTTGATGCCGCACAGCGCCGACCACAAGCTGGATGCTCAACTGTCGGCCCAGACCGGTCGCGGTCGACTCGACGTCAGTGCCGTGCTGGACCCTGACGCCATGGGGGCGGTCGGGACCGTAAAAGTTCGTGCCTGGCCACTGGCGCCGCTGGCGCCCTATGCGCTGGGCGCAACACCGGTTACCGCCGCCAGTGGCAGCCTGTCTTCTTCGCTAGCGCTGCATCTGACGCCTCATGGCTGGAGTCTGGACGGACAGGCGGGGATCGCTGATCTGGCCTTGCTTGAACCCGGTGTGAATAGCCCACTGTTGGGCTGGCGCGCACTGAATCTGACCGGGTTGAAAGTCTCGGGTAGCCCGCTGGTGATCTCGATCAGAAATGTACAACTCGACCGACCACAAGCCCGTTTGGTGTTGGATGAACACCGCGTGTCGAATTTCCGCCGCTTGTTTGCCCCCGCCAGCGCGGCAAGCGCGCCAGCGGCCAGTCCCGCGCCCGTCAGTGGTAAAACCACCATGCCGTTGTTCGATCTGCGCGCCTTGCATATTAAGAACGCAGACGTTGATTTTTCTGATCTAGGCATGAAGCCATCGTTTTCGGCTCAGATTCATCAATTAAGTGGGTCGATCAGCGGTCTATCTTCGCGCCCTGGACGGCGCGGCACCCTGGCATTGAACGGCGCGGTGGATCAGGCCGGTGATGTGCGAGTCAGTGGCATGCTGGAACCTTTGGCGATTAGCGATAACGCTGATATCTCCTTGCTGTTTCGCAATATCGCGCTGAGTAGTTTGGACACCTATGCCGAAAACATTGCCGGCTGGCAAATTGCCGATGGCCGGCTGTCAGTCCAATTGCACTATCTGCTGAGCCATCGGCAACTCAAAGGCGACAACCGCGTGGTGATCGATTCAATCCGACTCGGGCCACAGATTGAACGTCCAGGCGTTAGCCACTTGCCGCTCAGTTTGGCGGTGGCGGTGCTGGCGGATAGCAATGGTCGCATCGACTTGCAGTTGCCGGTGGCCGGTAATCTGGATGATCCAACGTTTAGCTATGGCGGGGTTGTGTGGCAAGCCTTCGTCAATGTGATCGAGAAAGTGGCGACCGCGCCATTGCGCGCGTTGGGCAGCCTGTTCGGTGTAGAGGGGTTTGACGATGTGCGCTTTGTCGCTGGCGAGGCGGCGGTGGCGCCACCCGAGCGGCAGAAGCTCTCACAATTGGCGCAAATGCTGGCTAAGCGGCCGCAACTTAAACTGACGCTGTCCGGAACCTATGACCCTGACGCCGACCGCCAGCAGTTGGCGCGCGCGCGCGCCGATCGGGCGATTTTGGATGCGGCTGGACGCGCGCTCGAACCAGATGAACCGCTGCCTATCCTCGATATGCAAGACCCGGAAATCCAGGTCGCGGTGAAGAAAGTCTACGCGCAACGCGTGGGCCGCCTGAAGTTGTTGTCGCGTTTGGTCTCGGGCAATGGCCGCGCTGATTTTTACGCCGCCCTGCGTCAGGAGATTATTGTCGCCGAGCCGGTGGATAGCGCGGCCTTGGTGGCCTTGGCCAACGCGCGCGCGCAAGGCGCGCTGCAATTCTTACAGCTTGGCGCTCCGGGCATTGCGAGTCGCATGAGCATTGATACCGTGCGTAAAGCCTCGGCTAGCGCCGATGGGGTGCCGCTGTCAATTTCTTTGCACGGAGACTGATGTTTAGCTTTTTTGATCGACATCAATAGATTAAACTTCATCATGTAGTGTTATGATCGACTGTCGATCGCTACATATGGTGTTGTTGCTAAAATGGAGAACCCGCGAGTGAAACCGGAAAACCTGTCCGTCATGACTGAGCAAGATATTTCGCGTGAAGTGTTGCTGGAGAAGTACGCCAAGAATGGTGAAAGCGATGTCAGCCAGGTCCGGCGCCGGGTGGCGCGCGCCCTGGCCGCGCAAGAATCCGATCCCGCGCGCTTTGAGCAGGAGTTCTTCGCCGCCTTGGACGGTGGTTTCATTCCCGGTGGGCGTATCAATTCGGCGGCGGGCACCGACCTGCGCGCCACACTGATCAATTGCTTTGTTCAGCCGGTTGGCGACTCGGTGAGCGAAGCGGTGGGGGGCAAAGTCGGCATTTACACCGCGTTGCAACAGGCTGCGGAAACCATGCGTCGCGGCGGTGGCGTGGGTTACAACTTTAGCCGGATTCGCCCCAAGGGCGCGCGCGTGAAGGGGACCAATAGCCGCGCTTCCGGCCCGGTTTCGTATATGCGTGTGTTCGACCGCAGTTGCGAAACCGTGGAATCGGCCGGCGCGCGGCGCGGCGCGCAAATGGGCGTGCTCAATTGCGCGCACCCCGATATCGAGGATTTCATTCACGCCAAAGACCATGGCGATCTGAAAAACTTCAATATCTCGGTTGGGGTGTCGGACGAATTCATGCAGGCGGTCGAGCAAGATGGCGCCTGGCAACTGGTGCATGAAGTCGAACCGGCGACGCAGAGTTTTCCCAATAGCTTTCAGCGCGACGACGGCTTGTGGGTTTACCGCGAAGTGCGCGCGCGCGATCTGTGGCAGCAGATCATGGCGTGCACCTATGACCATGCCGAACCTGGCGTGCTGTTCATGTCCAAGATCAACCGCGACAACAATCTGAGCTACTGCGAAGTCATTGAGTCGACCAATCCGTGCGGCGAACAGCCACTACCGGATTATGGCTGTTGCGACCTGGGGTCGATCAATCTGACCCTATTTGTCGCCGATGCGTTTGGCGCGGCGCCGAGTTTCGATTTTGCCGGCTTCGAGCGCGTGGTGACGAGCTCGGTGCGCATGCTGGACAATGTGCTCGATCTGACTGTATGGCCATTGGCCGAGCAACAGCGCGAAGCAGAGAGCAAACGGCGCATCGGCCTGGGCTATACCGGGCTGGGCGATGCGCTGATCATGCTCAAAATTCCTTACAACAGCCCTGCTGGTCGCCAGATGGCGGCGCGTATTTCCGAAACCATGCGCAACGCCGCCTATGCGGCCTCGGTGGCGCTGGCGCGCGAGAAGGGCGCGTTTCCCCTGTTCGACGCCGAACAATATTTGGCCGAGCCCCATTGCGCCAGCCGTTTACCGGCGCCGCTCAAGGCCGATATCGCCACGTATGGCATTCGCAACTCGCATCTGCTGTCGATTGCGCCCACCGGTACCATTTCGCTGGCGTTTGCCGACAATGCCTCCAATGGCATCGAGCCGCCATTCTCCTGGTTCTACACCCGTAAAAAACGCATGGCCGATGGCTCGACCCAAGAGTACATCGTTGAGGACCACGCCTACCGGCTCTATCGGATGAATGGCGGCGACGTTAAACAGTTGCCGGATTACTTTGTCTCGGCGCTGGAAATGAGCGCGCTGGACCACATGCAAATGGTGGCGGCGGTGGCGCCGTTCATTGACACCGCGATTTCCAAAACCGTGAACGTGCCAGCGGATTATCCCTTCGAAGATTTTTCCAGCCTGTACCTCGAAGCTTGGCGCGCCGGACTGAAAGGCATCACCACCTATCGCCCGAACAGTGTGGTCGGCTCGGTACTGTCGGTCGAACCGGCCAAGGAAGCGCCGCAAGATCTGCCCAGCGATGGCGACCCGGACCGGCGTATTACCTTGAACAGCGCGCCATCGCCCGCGCTGTCCAGCCTCAAGTGGCCGCATCGTCCCAAAATGAAAAACGGCAACCCGTCCTGGACCTATATGGTCGAGCATGCCAGCGGCGACTTCGCGGTGTTTATCGGCCACGTGGAAAACGGCCATGTACAGCCGTTTGAGTGCTGGGTGAATGGTAACGAACAACCACGCGGCCTGGGCGCGGTTGCCAAGACGCTATCGATGGACATGCGTTGTCGCGATTTGGCCTGGCTGACCATGAAACTGGATTCGCTGGCGCAGACCTTTGGCGATAAGCGCTATGCGATCGAAGTTGGCGATCAAGTGGTACACGCCAGCTGCGCGGCGGCGGTGCTGGCGCATCTGGTGCGCTACCGCGTCACCCAGCTCGGCGCGCTAACGCCGCAAGCCGGTGACACCACCCCGGTAATGGACGCGATGTTCGCGCGCAAGGAGCCCAAAACCGGCAGCGATGGCACCATGAGCTGGTCGGTGGATGTGTCCAACCCACAGACCGGCGACGACTTTGTGCTGTTCCTCAAAGAGCTGGTGTTGCCCAATGGCCAGCGCCGTCCGTTCTCGATGTGGATGGCGGGTAGCTATCCGCGCGAGCTTGACGGTTTGTGCAAAATGCTGAGTATGGACATGCGCGTGATCGATCCGGCATGGATCGGTATGAAGCTGCGTAAACTGTTGAACTACGCCGAGCCACAAGGCGATTTCTTCGCCCGTCTGCCAGGCAGCGAAAAATCGCAAAGCTGGCCATCGACCGTGGCTTACGTAGCGCGTTTGATGATTCACCGCTTCGCCATGTTGTCGATCTTGACCGAAGACGGCTTTCCGGTGGAAAACATGGGGGTGATGGTGCCAGAACAAGGCGATCTGTTTGAGGACGGCAACGTCGAGCAGATGAAAGCCTTACCGGGAAAACCCTGCCCCGAGTGCGGCAACCACGCGCTGATCAAGCGTGACGGATGCGAGTTCTGCACTGCCTGCGGTCATGTCGGGGCCTGTGGTTAAGGGAAATATCGTTCTGCTCCTAGGTTCACGAGGGGAGTATTCATGCGGATTTTGATCGCTGGCGGGACCGGCTTCATCGGCAGCGCACTGTGTAAATACTTTGTGGAGCGGGGGGATGAAGTGACCGTGTTGACGCGTGGCGCTAGCGCTTCTAAACCCCACGGCGTCTCTGCAATATCGGACATTAGCACGCTAGGCCAAACCTCTTATGATGTGGTGATCAATCTTGCGGGAGAAGCCCTGCAAAAGCATCGCTGGAATGATTCGTTCAAACAAAGTGTGTGTAATAGCAGAATCAATACCACCCGCGCCATGGTTGAAGCCCTTAGTCTGAGCGCACACAAGCCCAAAGTTTTTCTGAGTGGCTCCGCGATTGGCTTTTATGGCAATAGCTTGGAAGCCAGTTTCACCGAGCAATCTTCTCCCGCCGTCGTCGACTTTCCCCATACGCTTTGCGCCGCGTGGGAAGCCGCGGCGCACCCCTTAAATGCGTTCGGGGTGCGTGTGTGTGCCTTAAGGACCGGTATTGTTTTAGGTCGCCATAGTGAAACCGGGAGGTTAGGGGGAGCCTTAGCTTCGATGATCAGCCCTTTTCGTTATGGCCTGGGCGCCCAATTAGGCAACGGACAGCAATGGATGTCCTGGATTCATCTGGACGACATGGTGGGGATCATCGATTTTCTGATCCAAAACCCAGCGATTAACGGGCCGGTCAATCTGACCGCGCCACATCCTGTGACCAATGCTGAATTTACCCGCACCCTGGCGCAATGCTTGCATCGCCCCTGTTTTCTCTCTATTCCCGCCGTTCTGGTGCGCGCGCTGTTCGGGGCCATGGGCAATGATTTGCTGCTGTATGGCCAAAAGGTTTTGCCTGAGAAAATGTCCGCAAAGGGGTATCACTTTAAGTTTTCAGACCTTGCTCCCGCCCTGTTGGCGATCCTCTAAGCATTGACCCGGTGCGCGACCATTCCATGGATCGAGTCTGATTCGTTCTGTGCGCCTCGTCCGCCCACGTCGCGCATTCGGTGCTCCTAGCGGTTGAGTGCGGCAACGCACAGACGATCCCAGCCCCGGTGTCTAGCATCGATGTCCGGGGATCCGCCTATGTATCCGCCGAACATCGCCTAACGCCACGACCAGAATGTGGGTGCCTCACGGCTATTGCTTTGCCCTCGCGGCAGTGTATTAGCCGCGCGCCGCTTTGCGGTCTGTGCGCGCGCAGCCTCCGCACTCGCACGCACCACGGAATACAACATGATGGAACAACTGCATCGTCTGTTATCCCAGGAGCCGCTTCTCGCCCTGTTTGCCACCATCTCGCTCGGATATCTCGTTGGCAAAATCAGGATTGGAAGCTTTGTATTGGGTGGTATCGCCGGCACCCTGCTCGTCGGCGTGATCATCGGTCAACTCGGCGTCAATATTGATGCCGGCATCAAGAACATCTTTTTCGCGCTGTTCATCTATGCGGTCGGATTTCAGGGGGGGCCACAGTTCTTCCATGCGCTCAACCGCCGTTCGCTCAATCAACTGGCCTCGGCTTTTGTGATGTGTCTGACCGGCCTGTTGTGCGTATTGCTCGCGGCCTGGATATTTGGGCTGGATCGCGGCATGGCGGCGGGACTGGCCGCTGGCGGCCTCACTCAATCTGCGATCATCGGCACCGCGGGCGACGCCATTTCCAAGCTATCGCTGTCGCCGGCGTTAATCAAGACCATGCAGACCAATGTCGCCGTGGGCTATGCCGTGTGCTATATCTTTGGCTCGCTGGGGCCGATTCTCATGGCCACATGGTTTCTGCCAATGCTGATGAAGTGGGATATCCGCGCCGAAGCCATCAAACTGGCGAAATCACTGTCCGGCGGACACGCCGAGCTGGACCCTGGACAGTTCAATGCCTTGCGCGCCATCGACACCCGTGTCTACCAGATCGCTCCCGGCAGTCCCTCTGTGGGTAAGAGCGCTCTGGCGCTCGATATAACGCTGTCCGACGCGGCCGTTGAGGCGATCTTGCGCACAGGCAAGCAACTCGAAATGAGTGACAGCACCCACATTCAGGTGGGCGACCTGGTGGCGCTGACGGGCACCATTGTCGCGCTGGAGTCCGCCAGATTTGGCGTCGAGGTCGCAGCGCCGGCCGGTCTAGAGCTGGTACAGGAAAGCCGTGAGCTGATTCTCACCAACCGCGCGCTCAGTGGCCGTGAAGTCGGCGAAATTTACGATCACGCCAATGTGGAAACCCGCCATGGCGTGTTTCTGACTTCGGTCAAGCGCATGGGGATAGCGCTGCCGCTGCTGAAAAAACTGGAACTCAAAAGTGGTGACGAACTGCACTTCACCGGCAGCCC
>Ga0302157_10008143_pt1 | contig 10374 bp, 7 predicted proteins | sample I_Bog_N3_3_FD_193502 | JGI IMG/M metagenome (GOLD analysis project Ga0302157, IMG submission 193502) | Peat permafrost microbial communities from Stordalen Mire near Abisko, Sweden - I_Bog_N3_3 | ecosystem: Environmental > Terrestrial > Soil > Wetlands > Peat | place: Sweden: Abisko, Stordalen...
AGCGGCACATCGGCCACCATCCGGCTGGTCACCGCATCGCGCATCAGGTGGACGAGTTCGGCCTCCAGATCGGCTTCGGAGCCACGCCGCCGCTCGGCGAACGAGACATCCCACCACTGCACCGGCGCCGCCGCCGGCGCATCGTGCCGCAGCAGCCGGTAATGCCCGGCCGGCAGCTTCTCCACCCCCTTCAGGATCGAGCGGTGATCGGGCACATAACCCCACGCCAGATAGTCCTCGATCGCCAGCGGATCGATCTCGCGCCGCAACAGCGGATGCGCCAACAAGGCCTTCAATTCAGACCCGAAAATCAGGCTGCCATCGGCCACCTCGGCCATGAACAGCGGCTTCACCCCCAGCCGGTCGCGCGCCAGCATCAGGCTCCGCGCCGCCGCATCATACAACGCAAAGGCGAACATCCCGTACAACCGCTGCACACACTCCGGCCCCCAGGCCTGATAGGCGGCCAGGATCACCTCGGTATCGCCATCGGTGCGGAACACCGCGCCCTTCGCCGCCAGTTCCGCGCGCAATTCGCGGTAGTTGTAGATCTCGCCGTTAAACACGATCACCGCGCGGCCATCGCTGGCGGTCATCGGCTGGGGCGATCCCTCCAGATCGATGATCGACAGCCGCCGGTGCCCCAGTCCGACCCCCGGCCCGGTCCACACGCCAAAGCCATCGGGCCCGCGATGGGCGATGGCGTCGCACATCGCCTCGACCCGCGCCGGATCGACCGGCTTGGCGATGCCGAGATGGAAAATGCCCGCAAAACCGCACATGTCGTCAAAGTCCCCTTGATCGCCCCGCTTAACGCGGCGGCCGCGCGCGGTCCATCCATGCGCCCGCCGGCCCGATCGCGCGCCGGAAAGCGCCAATCGCGGCCGCCGCCCCCGGCTCCTGCGCCGATACGATCAGTATCTCGGTGGGCACCGCGCGCAGCCGCAACCGGTCGCCCAGCACGCGCCACCGCAAGCCCCCGGCCCCCGCCCAGCCGCCATGCGCATAAGTCGTCACCGCCATGCGCCGCGCGCCCAACGTCAACAGCCGGTCGCCCAGCCCCTCGCCCGGTGCATAAGGCGGCGGCACCACCGCCGGCCCCTGCCATGCCCAGCGGCTCAGCGGATCCCACGCGCCCTCGCCAAAGCCATCGGCCTTGGCGCCATCGCGCTGCGTGGCCCAGAGGCCGATGAAGACATCGACCCGATGCCCGGCCCCATCCACATAGGCCCCCTGCCAGCGCAACGCCGCGCCCGCCGCACGCGGTGCCCACGCCAGACCCTCGGCCGGGACCAGGCGCCACCCCGGCACCGCCGCCGGCACCAACCCCGCCGGCACCGGCGCGACCAAAGCCTCGCCCGCCGCCGCCCAAGCCGCCCCGCCCAGCATCACCGCCACCAAGGCCGCCAGCACCGCGCGCCCATCGGCGCGGGCGTGGTCACCCCAAGGGCTCGCCTGCAAGGCCGCCAGATCGGCCAGCGGCGCCCCCGCCGGCCGATCGAAAAACCGCCAGCCGCCGGCAATCACCGCCGCAATCACCGCCGCAAAGAAGAACCAGCCATAGATGATGTGATCGATCCCCCCCGCGCGCGCGGCACCCACGAACTGCGCGATCCAGATCGTGCCCCAGGCGCGCACCCCGTTGGCCAGCACCGGCACCGCCACGCAGGCCGCCAGAAACGCCGCCCGCCGCCGCCACGAAACAAAGCACACATGCCCCGCCAGCACGCCAAATGCCACCATCGCGGCGAGGAACTTCATGCCCGAACAGGCCTCGGCGATCTGGAACAGCCCGGCGGGCGTGGTGATGAACACCCCGTCGATCCGCGCCGGCACCCCGCTCAACCGCACCAGCGCCACGGTGATCGCGGCGGTGATCCGCTGCATCAACGGTATCGCCTCGTCGCCCACCGGCACCAGAAACGCCATGTAGGCCAGCGGAAACCGCAGCGCCATCGCCACCCGCAACCCCAGCAACGCCGGCACGCAGGCGGCCAGCATCGCCACCGCCCCCGCCTCCGCCACCAGCGCCACGCCCGCCAGCCGCCCCAGCACCCACAACACCACCGCCGCCGCGAACCAGCCCACACCGGGCCACCACGCGCGCGGGCTCAGCGCCGCCAGCACATCGCGCCGCGCCCAGACCAGCCAGCCCAAAATCGCCGGCACCAACAGCAAATGCTCATACGTCGAGGAGGACCACCACTGGTCCGCCATCGCCGCCCACGCGCGCCCGGCCACCAGCATCGCCGCCAGCCCGGCCAGCACCACCCGCGCCGCCGCCATGCGCCACGCCCGATCGGGCCGCGCAACCTCAACCGCGATCACCCCGGCCGGGGCCTCAAGCGGCATCGCGCCGCACGCGCGCCGGCCCGTGGACGATCTGCCCCAACGGCGCGAGGGCGCTCTGCCAACTCGCCTGCTCGGTGACGAAATGCCGCGCGGCCAGCCCCATCGCGCCCGCCCGCCGCGGATCCTGCGCCAGCCCGATCACCGCCTCGGCCAGCGCCTGATCGGTCTCGGCGACCAGAAACTGCTGCCCCGCCACCGCGCCGATGCCAGTTGCGGCGGCGCCTGTCAGCACCACCGGCAGCTCCATCGCCATCGCCTCCAACACCTTGTTCTGCACCCCGCGCGCGATGGTCAGCGGCGCCAGCGCGATGTCCGCACCCTTCAGCCAGCCGCGAATATCCGGCACCGCCCCCCACACATGCACCCCGCCCACGCCATCCAGCGCGCGCACCGCATCGGTCGGCGCGCGGCCGACGATGTGGAACGTCGCCTCGGGCAACACCGCGCGGACGCGGGGCAGAATGGCGCGCGCGGTGCGCAACGCTGCCTCGACATTGGGCGCATAATCCATCTGCCCGGTGAAAATCAGGCGCGGCCCACCGGCGCTGCGCAAGCGCGGCTCGGCATCCACCTGCCCCGGATCGAAGGTCACGCTGTCGATGCCATTGCCGATCACGCGGACATCCGCCTGCGCCGCCGCCGTGCCGGCCGCGCGCTGGACGAACAGCTCCGCCTCGCGCGCGGAGATCAGCAGGCTGACATCGGCGCGCGCCGCCAGCCTTGCCTCCTCGGCGCGCAGCAACCGTGCCTCGCGCGCGTTGATCCAGCCGGTGGCGGGATTGTGCCCCTGCCGCGCATAGGCCTCGAACTTGACCGAATCGACATCGCAGAAATCGACCACCAGCCGCCCCGCCCAGTCGGCCGGCACGAACTGCCCCATCTGGCCGGAGTACACGAACACCGTGCCGATCCGCCCCCCGGCCAGCGTGTCCTGCACATAGCGCGCCAGCACCCGGTCGTGGAACGCCGTCAGGCTGACCGGCGCGCCGCGCGCGATCGCTTCCATCCCGGCGACGATCAACGGCTTGCTGCGCCGCACCAGCCGGTACGAATGCGCCAGCGCGGCCAGTTCGACCTCCTCGGCCATATCGGCATCGTCGTCGGCGAAACAGGCGACATGCACCGGCGCCAGCCGCGCCAGCCGATTGAGGATATGGTGCGACCGGATCTTGTCGCCCCGGTTGGGGGGGAACGGGATGCGATGCGCAATAAACAGGATGTCGTTCTTCATCCCAACCCCCGCGCGATCCACGGCCCGATCAGATTGGCGACCGGCAGCGGCAGCTTCTTCCACAGATCGATCCGGCGGCTGTGGGTGGCACTGGTGGGATCGGCGTTGCGTTTGGGCGCGCCCGGCGCGGTCCACGCGGCATAGGCCAAGGGCTCTGGCACGAACCCCCAGTTGCGCTTGAAATCGTAAGGCCCGGAGCCGGTCTTGGAGCGCCCGAAATCGAACCGATCGGCCCCCCGCCGCCGCGCATGGAGCATCAGTTCATAATACATCCGGTCATTGGCGCGCAGCTTCCGCGCGGCAAACGTGCCCCCACCCCAATAGGGCATCACCGCCCCGCCGTGATAGAGCGACAGCACCGAAGCCACCGGCGCGCCGCCATGCCACACGGTGAGAATATCCGCGTCCGCGCCAAACCCGTCGAGCATCGCCGCGAACAGCCGGCGCGGAAACACCGGAGTCCCCAGATTGCGCACGCTCTCGGCATAGACCGCATAGTGCGCCGCGCGATCCCGCGTGCCGGTGCCCACCGTAACGGTAAGATCGCCCGCCAGCCCCTTGCGCACCTCGGCGCGCTGCTTGCGCGGGATGGCGGTGAGTTCGGCCTCGTCGCTGGCGGCCAGCGCGCGCACGAACCCGGCGTGGCTGTCGGTGCGGATCGTCCAGCCGGGGCGGTCGGTGGGCAAGGCGCCGCCGCGCAGCTCGATCGTCGGGCAATGGTGGCGCGCGGCCAGCGCCTCTGCCGCCGCGTGGAGCGGGGCGGGATCGGTGCCCGGCGCGACCAGCACGCCGCCGCCGACGCCAAAGCCGCTGGCCGCCAGCATCCGGCCAAAGATCGGCGAATGGATCTTGCTGAGCGGGAGGACGCCGGAGATGCCCCCGCCGCCCTCGGCGATCAGCATCAGCGCGCGGTTGCCGGTGCCCTGCGCCACCGCCTGCACCCATGCGGGGCGGTGGAACGGGGTGCCCTGCGGATGCGCGGCGACAAACGCCTCGACCGGCGAGGCCCAGTGCGCCCAGTCGGCGGCCTGAACGACGCGAATCGTCGCGCCCTCCACCGGCATGCGGAACGGCGCGTTCATGGCGTGTGTTGCTCCGGCTCCCGGTGCTCCACGGGCCACAACACCGCGCGCGCGGCTTCGGTTTCGATCAAGCTGTCCATACGGTCCCACTGCGCATCGCGGATCATGCGCGCGAGCTTACCCGCCATCGTGTCAAGATTCGTATAATGCCGCAGACGCGAACGCAGCGGCGCCGCCGCCACGCGCGGCTGACCGGGATCGACCTCCCACGGGTGGAAATAGAACACCGCCGGGCGCCCATCGACACGGTTGACCCGCCCCACCGCCCAGCGGCTGAACGCATAGGGCAGCACGCGGAAGAACCCGCCCCCCCCTGCCCCCAGCCGTCGCGGGCCGAGTTGCACGGTGGTCACCGGAATCTCGACCAAGGCGCTGTCGGCCAAAGGGCGGAAGGCAAAGCGCGGCGCCTCGCGCCAGCCATAATGATCGTGCGCAATCGGCGCCACGCTGGAGGAATAGGCATAGCCGGCCTCGGCCAGCACCCGGTGCGCCCAGGGCGTGCGCGCGTCGATCGAGAAACTGGGCGCGCGATAGCCGGTGATCGCCTGCCCGCTGGCATCCTCGATCGCGGCGCGCGCCCGCGCCAGATCGGCGGCAAAGCCGGCGGCACCCATGGTGAACACGCGCGCGTGATCCCAGCCGTGGCTGGCGATCTCATGCCCGGCATCGGCGATCCGGCGCAGCATCGCCCCGTGCCGCTGTGCCACCCAGCCCAGCGTGAAAAACGTCGCCTTGATCCCCCCGACGGCAAACAGATCGAGGATGGCATCGCACTGCCCCTCCACCCGGCTGGGCAGCGCATCCCAATCGGCGCGCGCCAGCGTGTGCTCAAAAGCGCCGACCTGAAACCACTCCTCCACGTCCACGCTCATGGCATTGCGGATGCGCGGCACCATCGCGGCGCGAAAGCGGTCGTTCGGTTCGGCACGGCTCACATTGCAACTCCCAGCAGGCACCTGCGGCCCGCGCTCAGGCGGCGGCGCGCAAGTCCTCCTCGCGCTCGATCCATTCGGTCAGCATGACCAGCGTGTGGCGCAACATCTGCTCCATCTCGTCGACGCGGTCGGCCAGGGCATCGATCCGCGCGGTCAGATCGGGGCGTGGCGCGGCCTCCAACGCCTCCAGCCGCGCGGTCAACGCGGCCAGCATGGCGGCCTGACCATCGAGCAGCCCGGCATGGCCATCGATCTTCGCCGCCTGCTGGCCCAGCGTCACCGCCTGCCGGCCCAGCGCCGCGCCGTGATCGGCGATCTGGTCGCGCTGGACGGTGATGGCGGTGCGCTGGTCGTCGATCGCGGTGCCGTGAGCATTGATCGCCGCGCGGTGGCCGTCGATCGCCTGCGCCTGCTCGGCCAGCGCGGCTTCGTGCGCGGCGGGCAGCGGCAGCTCGTGGCTGTTGGCGAGTTCGATCACCGCTTGCTGCAATTCGGCGATCTGGGCATCGCGATCGGCCAGCGCCGCATGGATCGCCGCCAGTTCATCGGCGGGCCCGGCATGGGTGGGCTCGGCATGGCCAGGTGCGGCAACAGCGGGCGCTGCCTCGGCCACCGGCACCGGCGCGGGTTCCGGCGCCGGCCGGGCCTGCGCCGCCACGCGCGGCGCCGGCACCGCCAGCGGCAGGCCGCCATCGGTGGTCAGTTCCGCCAGCACATGCGCCAGCATCACCCCGTCGATGCGCCCACGCTGCTCGATCGCGCCCAGCATCATCAGCCGACTGGCAATGTGATTGAGCCGCCGCGGCACCCCGGCGGTGGCCGCGTACAACTCGGCGAACAGGCGCGGATCGAACTCCGGCCGCCCCACCCAGCCGACATGGCGCAACCGGTGCAGCAGATAAGGCTCGATCTCGCCCGGCTCCATCGCCTCCAGATGGTGCGATGCGATCACCCGCTGGCGCAGTTGTTCAAGGTCGGGGTGGGTCTGCAAGGCCGCGCGGAACTCGGGCTGGCCCAGCAGCAGGATCTGCAACAAGGGCCTTGTGCCGAGTTGAAAATTGGAGAGCAGCCGCAGCTCCTCCAAGGCCGCCACCGAGAGCGTCTGCACCTCGTCCACCACCAGCAGGCAGCGGCGCCCGGCGCGCGCCTCCTCCTGCAGGAAGAACTCGATCTCGCCCAGCACTTGCGCCCGGTCGCCATAGCCGGTGTGCGGTCCACGCAGCCCAAAGGCCTGCGCCGTCGCCACCACCATGTCCGCGCCATCCAGCCGCCCGCTGGCGACTTGCGCGGCGGTCAGCCGCTGGCGGTCGATCGTGGCCATCAGATGCGCCACCAGCGTCGATTTGCCCGCGCCCACCTCGCCGGTGATGACGATGAACCCCTCGCCCTGGGCGATGCCATAGGAGAGGTACGACAGCGCCTTGCGGTGCGTCAGGCTCTCGAAATAGAACGCCGGATCGGGGGTGAGCTGGAAAGGCCGCCCGCTCAGGCCATAGAAATCGTCGAACATAACCGCTCCTCGGGGGCCATGGGCGACTGGCGCCGGCATGGCATCGATGACGTCATCAGAAACTGTACCGCAAGCCCAGCGCGCCGCCCGCACCCCATTCGTCGACCAGCGCCTGCTGGCTGATCTCGTCGATCGAGAGCGAGGCGGTGCCGGTCAGGCTGTGCGAGAAATTGTGCGACAACGATGCCGTCAGATGGCCGCCGGTGACATCGCCGTTCGCCTCCAGATCGGTGCGATAGCGATAGGCCTGCAGCGTGAGCTGGTAAAACGTCTGCCGGTCGATCTGCCCCGAAAGGTAGGCCGCCGTCCACCACGTCGCGTCGTAATCGCCATCGATGAAGGCCAGTGCCGTGCCCGGCGCGCCAACATAGACATTGCGATTATAACCCGCGCTCAGGCCCAGTTGCACCGGCCCGGTGTCATAGATCGCGTTGACGTTGAACCCGCGCGTGCGGTGCACCGCCGCCGTCACCGTGGTCAATCCGCCGCCGATGCAGTTGGCCGCGCCGCGCGGGCCGATGCAGCCGGTGACGTTGCCGGTGATCGGATCGCGCACCACGTTGAACTGCGCCGGCATGGAGGTCAGCGCGCTTTCGATACCCCCGCCAAAGCCGGTCATCGCGTTATAGACCTGCGCGCTGAACGAGAGCCGCGCGGTGGCCTGGTACGAGGCCTCGCCCCAGCCGCCGATCGTGCCATAGCGACGGCCGACATGGCCCTCGACATAGGTGCGCGGACCCGGCCGCCACACCACGCCGACGTCCCAGATCAGGCCCGTGGTGTCGAAGGCGATCGCCTGGGCGCTGGCCATGTTCGTCACATACTGACCGTTGCCGGCGCGCACGGGATTGCCGCTGGCATCGCGCAGGGCATCGCGGTTGGTGACCTTGACGTCCTCGTAACCGACGCCGCCCACCACCTGCACCGTGTCGCCGATAGGGATCAGCACTTTGCCCTCGGCATGGGCATCGCGCAATTTCTGGTCGAGCACGTTGATATGCTCGCTGAAATACCCGCCCTCGGCCCCCAGCCCCACCGGCAGGGCATCGCCCGGCCGCGTGCTGGCGGCCAGATGCGCGTCCTGCACGAACGAGGTCTGCGCGATCATGTTGGGCACCGTGGCGGTGGCCCCGGTCGATGTGACCGTGGTGCCATTCACCGCCGTGCCGGGGTTGTTCACACTGTCATAGCCGACACGGTAATGCCCATCGACAGCCACCGCGCCCACATGCGTGGTCAGCGCCGGGCCGATGTAGCCGGCATAGATCTGCGTCGAGTTGTTGCTCCGCGCCGTGCCGCTCAGCACCGCGCCCGATCCGTTGACCCCGGTGCGCGTGGCAAAGCCGCCGGCATCGATGCGCAAGGTCCCCGGCACGATCGCGCTGGAGCCATGCGCCACGCCGCTGATGGTATCGCCCGATTCCGATCCGATGCCGTTGGCGTGGTGGTTCTCGTCGAACCGCCGCTCATAGCGCAGCGCGACGACGCCCTGGTTGTTGCGGCCATTGACCTTCATCTCCAACCCGGCGGCGACCATCGAATAGGTCAGCACGTCGCTGGGTGCGGTCAGGGTGGCGTCAACGATCTGCGCCGCCTCGATATAGGGCTTTATCGTCAGCCGCTTGCCGTGATTGTAGGTCTGGGCGAAGACGGTGTCGGCATCGCCGCTGCCGGCCCAGCCGCCCGCATCCGATCCCGGCGGGGCCACCGCGCGGCGGCCATGGCGCGGGGGCGCGGGGGTGTCGTCGGTGGTGGTGGTTTCGGTCACGGTGTCGGCGGTGACGCTGTCGTCACTCATCAGCGATCCGCCGAGATCGTCGCGCCCGACGGTGCCCTGGGCCACGGTAGGCGCGGTCACCTCGTTGCCGATGGTGCTGCCATAGGGGAGCGCCGGTGCGGCGGCATGGGCCGGAACCGCCAGCACCAAGGCGAGCGCAGGGGTCAGGGGCAGGATGCGTGTCATGGCCGCGTCACCCGCGATAGCCGTGGTAGGCCCCAAAGCGACGACCGCTGGGGCTGAACTGCACGGCGTTGAGGAGAAGTTGCAGATTGGGGCACCCCGCGAGCAGCGAGGCGGCATCGTTGATCGCGCTGGCCGAGGTGGCGTTGGCGCGCACCACCATCACCCCCTGCCCGACCAGCTTGGCCAGTTCCACCGGCAACGAGGCGGCGAGCACCGGCGGCGTATCGAACAGCACGATGCGCGCGGGCGCCTGCGCCGAGAGCACATCGAGCACCGCCTGCGCCCGCGCCGAGGCAAGGTATTCGGCATCCGACCGCGTCGGCCGCCCTCCGGGCAGCACCGAGAGCCCGGGCACATCGGTCCGCAGCACCATGTCGCGCACATCCAGCGCCGGATCGACGATCGCCTCCATCAGCCCGGGATTGGCCGGCAGGCCCAGCACCTTGCCGATGCTGCCCCGCGCCAGATCGAGATCGACCAGCAGCACGTCGCTGTCCTTCTCCGCCGCCAGCGACAGCGCCAGATTGATCGCCGCATAGGTCTTGCCCTCGCCGGGATTGGGCGAGGTGATCATGATCCGCCGCGCCGCCGCGCCGCCACCGCGCCGGAACAAGTCCTCGGCCTGCTCGATCAGCCGGCGCTTGATCAGGCGGAACTCCTCCAACTGCGCCGAGGCGCCGCTTTCGGGCGGAACGATGCCATGCGCGGCCAGCGATGGGCGGTCGATGCGATGGACCGGGCGATGGGCCTGCGGCCTGACCTGCGGCTTCGGCGCGGCAACAGGCGCCGACGGGATCACGTCCGGCACGGCAGGCGCAACGGGCGCCGCAGCCGACGGCGCCACCCGAGCCGGCGGGACAGGCACGGGCGCCGCCACCTTGGGCGCCTGCCAATGCCACACCTGCCCCGGCGGCGGCACCTCGATCTCGGCCAGCGGCAAGCTCGGCACCACTTTCAACACCGGTGGCGCCACTTCTGCGGGCCCCACTGGCGGCACATATTTGCCGCGCTCGAACGCGCGCATCGCCCGCTCGATCAACGATGCGGTCGAGGGCTCTCCCCCAAGGGGATCGCGGGGATCGGGCATGGGTTCGCTCATCTCCAGATCCCTCTCAAACCGCCCCACCGCGCTGGAACAACTCCATCGCCAGCAACAATACGAACACCCCGCCCAGCGCCGCCCCGGCCAGCGCAAAGGTCCGCACCTTGCGCGCGCGCTCGGCCCGCGCGGCGGGGGCCACGGCCTCGGACACCGCGCCCAGCACCGGCATGCCTGTCACCCGCGTCAGCTTGGATGTGGT